>Ga0097691_1000083_pt1 | contig 85534 bp, 77 predicted proteins | sample NGESurdeep072012_8_FD_72858 | JGI IMG/M metagenome (GOLD analysis project Ga0097691, IMG submission 72858) | Arctic peat soil microbial communities from Barrow, Alaska - NGEE Surface sample 210-1 deep-072012 | ecosystem: Environmental > Terrestrial > Soil > Wetlands > Peat ...
CGAAGGTCCAGGCCACCGACCTGGACCCCGACGCGCAACTGGCCCGCCCCCACCTGGGGCGCCGCGGCCTACAGATGGTGTTGCGGCTGCTCGCGTTCAACGCCGAAGCATGGCTGGCCGAGCACTTCAACGCCTACCTGGGCGACCCCAACGAATACCGGGCGATCCTGCGCAACCTGCTCCACCTCGGCGGCCACGTCGCCTACACGGCCAAGGCGATCACCATCACCCTCGACCGGCCCGACAGCCCACGAGTCGCCCGCGCCCTTCAGCTCCTCACCGAAGAACTCAACGCCACACCAACGGTCATGCCCACCGACCCCCGGCCACTGACCTACCAACTCGCACAGGCATAAGTTTCAACAACCACCTCGTCCCTACTTGAGGAGGTCTGAGGCTGGGCGAGCCCCGGGAGGACCTTTGGCCCTATGGTGCAGTGGCGCGGATGAGCCACGGTGGAACTGGAGGCGATGGGGATGTCGATTCTTGTTGCGTATGCCAGCAAACATGGTGCCACCGGAGAGATTGCGGAGCGGATCGGGGAGAGTCTCAGGGCCAGTGGACAGAACGCCGATGCACGACCTGTGCAGGAGGCGGGCGATCTCGGCAGCTACGAGGGGTTCGTCGTCGGTAGCGCCGCCTACTTGGGGCGCTGGTTGAAGGACGGGGTAGCGTTCGTCAGGAGCAACAAGGACCTCCTGGCGCAGAAGCCGGTGTGGTTGTTCAGCAATGGTCCTCTTGGCACCGAAGCCACTGACGCCAAGGGAGTTGATCTGCGCACGGCCGCCGAGCCAAGGGAGCTCCCCGAGTTCCAGGAGGCCATCCATCCGCGAGGCCACCGCGTATTCTTCGGCGTCCTTGATCCGGGAAGCCTGAGTTTCGCAGAGCGGTCGATGCGGAAGCTGCCGGCTGCTCGCGCGATTCTGCCCGAAGGTGACTTCCGGGACTGGGATGAGATCCAGGAGTGGGCCAGGGGATTGCGAAGGAGATGAGGTAGCCGGACGCCGTGTCCGAGAAGCAAGACTCTCGATGAATCCACTACGGCCACTGACCTCCACCGTTACGTTGGCCGACGACGACTTGCCTCGCGCGACCGCGAGGAGGGCTCCTGCAGTCACGTTCCGCGCGCGACGACGTGCGGTAACCTCGAGATTCGACTTGGGCACCAGCACGCGCATGCCGCGGGGGTGGATGAGGAACCTCATTGGCGTGGGCATGTCCAGCGCTTCGCCATCGACCCCGGCGAAAGCCGAGCCGGCGCGCGACCTCACCTCGAAGGACTCGCAGGTGAACTCGTGCCAGCCGGGGTCCCGTCCGCGCAACCCCACCGCCGACGCTGCCATGAGCCGGGCCGCCTCCGACCCTGAGGCCGCATTGACTGCGAAGACGCCGAGGGTGCCGGTCTCCATACTGCGGCGTTGGGAGACATCGACCGACGGACCCAGCACGTATGGGCTGTTGGACACCATGATGAGGAAGGCGCCGTTGATTTCGATGCCGTCGGGCGTGGTGAACTGCAGGTCGAAGGGCTCAGCCGTGATTCCGAGCATCTCCGGCAGCAGCGTCCTGGAGGTCTCACGCTTGGCGTCGCGGTAGCTGTCCTGCTGCACGATCGTCGCGTACACACCAAGGGAGACGTTGTTGACGAACAACCGATCTCCCACCGTCGCGTAGTCGATGCGCCGCTCGACGGCATCGTGGAAGGCGTCCATGCTGCCTCGCGGGTCCTCGCGATCCAGCCCCAGGTCGAGCGCGAAGTGATTGCGGGTGCCGGCGGCGACACAGACGAACGGGATGTCGTGCTCGATGGAGATGGACGCCACCAGCGCCTGCGAGCCGTCGCCACCGGCCATGCCAAGGCAGTCGGCGCCGCCGGCGATGGCATCACGCGCGAGCTGCTCGAGGTCGAGGCCATGGTCGAGCAGTACCGTCTCGACGCCGAGCTCCTGGGCCCTGCCGAGCAGCCCGAACTCCTCCACCTTGCCGCCGCCTGACCACGGGTTGCAGATGAGTACGGGATGCTTCGGCCGCCACCTCTCGCCAGCGAGCTGTGCGTCCAGCGCATGCAGGTCCGGCACGAGTGCGGCCCGGGCTGCCGCCCCGGCGACGGCGAGCAAGGCCGCCAGCACGGCGATCCGGGGGAGCCCCTGGTCGGTGGTCGTGGCCGCCCGCAGGATGGCGAGCACAATGATCACGAAGCCCGCGATCAGCCCGGCGATGCCGAAGCCTCGCCTTGGCACCTCCTCGGTCACCATCCACCAGCCGCCACCAACAGCGACGGCCAGGCCTACCAGCGCCATCACGAGCTCGACGGCGTTGTTCAGCAGAAACACGAGGACGGCGACCAGTAGAAGCAGGTATGCCCCGAGGGCGAGAATTGCGAGCACGCGTTGCCGCACGGTTACCGTGCGCGCGGTCACTGTTCGGGGTGTCACCGCCATGCGGTTCGTCCCATCGTCGATGTCCTCTTCCCAACCTTCACCCCCCGCGCACCGACCGGACTCATCCAGATCGGGTGATTCAGCCAGCTCGGGCGCTGGGCTCGGGCGGCTGAGACGGGGTATCGGTGTCTGCTGGCCGGTCTCACCCACCCGGACTCGGTCGTTCATTCTCTGAGCGCCCTCGTGGCCGGGCCGTCACCCGGTCGCCGCTCTCGTGTCTTCGGCCAGGTTCTGGATTCTCTGGTCTGTGGTGATGGTCGCCTCATCCGCCACCCGGGCGGTCCTGCACTTCGGTTCCGGCGAACGACTGACGCTCCTTGTCGAGCTGGCCTGGCTGCTCTGGTTGGGGTCGAAGCCCGCCACGCTGTGAGCGGCCACTCGCACGACCGGAGTGTGTGTTGCGACTCGGTTCGGCGGTCCACCCGATGTGGGGGATGCCAACGCATGGGGGACGGCGCAGCGGTATCGGTACAAGCAAGGAGGAACTTGAACACCTGGAGGGCGCGAGACGACCACCGACTCCGTCATCGCACAAGCCGCGGCTGCGAGTGACACCCCGATCGGATCGGTCTACGAAGACCACCGATGGCGAGTTGGGCGGGTTGTCGAGCCGCCGGCCACCACTGGGAGGTTGGCAGGCGGCTCACTTCGCCGCCGACGGTGGCTGGATAACAACGATGCGACCGCTGTACATGCCCATCCCGCAGGTATATCCGTAGGTGCCCGCCGATAGCTTGGGCAGCTCGACGACGTTGCGGCCCCCGGCCAGCGTCGTCTGCACCCCCAGCTCCTTGGAGATCACGGTGGATGCGCAGGTGAATGGCGCGGTGGACGTCATGACCCAGTGCGTGGGCCGCCCGGCGTAGATCACGGCGTCGCCAGGGTGGTAGCCGTCGCCGTCCTGAGTGGTGTTGATCGTCTGGCCGGTGGGGGTGAGGCTGACGTTGGCACTCACCGTCTGTGCTCCACTGGCTCCGGTGGTGAAGTCCACGCCGGCCAGGCGCATTGCCGACGTCGCATTGATGACTGCAAAGCCGACGACGACGACGCCCAGGGCACGCAGCATGGCGACTTTCTTCGTTCCCTTGAGCAGCGTCGGCACGCCTGCAACGGCGAACAGGGCCGGCGCCGTACCGATGGCGAAGGTGGCCATAATGGCTCCCGCACTGCTTGGCGATCCTGTGGAGAACGCGTAGAGCTGCACGGCTTGGGTGAAGCCGCACGGCAGGAAAAACGTTGCGGCACCGGCGAGCAAGGTACCTGCGGTTCTTCGGGCCGGGACGTCTCCGGTGAGCCCCAGCTGATCGCCCAAAGCGGCAGGAATCGTCGGCGACCATCCGGCTACGCGCGGCGACAGCTCCGCAAGCCGTAGGCCCACAAGCAGCATGGCGACGGCGACAGCGACCATCAGGGCTATGACCACCGGCTGCGGCATCGTTGCGCTTCGCCCAAGGGCACCCAGCGCCACGCCGAGCAGGCCGAACCCGACGATGCGACCACCCTGGAAGATGAGGTTTGTCCGCCACACCGAGGTTCGGGTTTCAGCGCCTTTCGCGGCGGCCCGCCCGGCTGCGCTCGCCGAGATCGCAAGGACAATTCCACCGACAATCGCCATGCACGTGGACATCCCGGCGGCGAGGCCGAGCGCGAGGACAAGCAGCAGACTGCCCGTGCCGAGATCGCCGAGCCGTCCGGTGAGGTCGCCGGCACCCACCGCCCAGACGAGTATGGCAACGAAGACTGCGGCCACCCCTGCACTGCGCCAGACCTGGGGGTCTCGGTTGAGCCACGGAGAGCGCCCGAGCCTGTATCCGAGGGCCGTGATGGTCTTATCGATGGAAGCCCGGCTGGCCTGGCTGGTCGTGATGAGGCTCGCGGTGCCCTTTCGGGTGGATGCCGTGGCAGAGATGACTCCGGGCAGCGCTGACAGGGCCCTCGAAATGCGACGCTCACATGCCGAACAGGTCATCCCCGCGACGGAAACGGTGATGAGTTCCTTCGGGAGCCTAGCGGCGCTCGTCATAGCTCGAACAGCTCCCAGGCAGCGCGACCGAGTTCCCCGCTCTCATCGAGCCGGAGCGCGGACTTGGGTTTGTGCAAGATCCCGGCCACGAGGCGGTGGCTCATCTGGTCGACAAGAGCCCGGTCCTGCTCGGACAGGTTCGGGAGCCGGCGCGCCAGCCACGCCAGCTCGCTGAGCCGGCGCTCCTCGGCCGCGTTTGTCATCGCCTGGATCGCCGGCAGGAAGTCGCGGGCCCGCAACCACCGGCAGTACTCCCCGCCGGACTCGGCCACCAGTCTCTCGAGTCGGCCTCGTAGCCCGCCGGCCAGCTCGACCTGTGGTCCCCATGCCAAGTCGTCGATGGAAACGAAATGATCCGCCAACTGGGTCTGCAGCGTGTCCGAGACCGCGGGCGGCGAGGACAGGTCCACAACCATCGCGCCGCTTTCGATCAGACGCGCAGCGTCCTGCGGGTGGATCACCCAGGTTCCGGACACCGCGACGACCGCGCCCACGAACGGCCCAAGGGTGCCATCGGAGGCCCCTTCGACCGCCTTGCCCCCAATGTTGCGGGCCAGGGCCAGGGCACGCTCGGCGGTTCGGTTGCTGATGGTCACCCGGGCCCCACGTCGGGCTGCTGCCTGGGCGGTCAGCCGGCTCATGCTGCCGGCCCCGACGATCAGGATGGGCTGGTCGACGAGTGATCCGGCCATGCGCTCAATCTCGTCGAGCGCGACGTCTCCCAGTGAGCGCGGTGATCCGGCAAACCACCCGTGGGCGCGCCGTCCGGCATTCAGCGCAACCTGGAACAGCCGGTCCAGCACCGGATCCAATGGCTGCGCGGCATGGCGTAGGGAGTAGGTCTCGCGCACCTGGTGAAGGATCTGGTCTTCGCCCAGGACGGCGCTCTGGAGTCCGCAGGCGACGTTGATGAGGTGACGCGCCGCGGCGGCGTCTTCGAGGCGGAGCCCTCCGGGTGGCAACTGGGGGAGCTCGCTGACGTCGAACCCGCGGAGGGCGACGTAAAGCTCGACCCGGTGGCAGGTGTGCACGAGGATGATCGATTCATGGGACGCCAGGGCCTCGCACTTGGCGGCGAACGCCTCGCGGGCAGCACTGGGCACACCCCGGGCGTGAGCGATGAGGGCCAGCAAGGTGGTTGTCGGCGCCTCGCACAGGGTGGTTGATGGTGCCTCGTCCACCGTGGGTGTCGATGCCATGTCCGAGGCGCTTTCCGATGCCTCGTTCGAGGTGTGCGACAGCACGGCTGAGGGCCTGGTGATCACGAGCCACCCCTTACGAGTGCATTCTGCGCCAGCTCGGTTTCATGACCGCTCATCAGCGCGACCAACAGCTCGTCGATGGCCTGGGTCGCCGTCACGAGCAAGGTGGTGGCCTCGACCGTGTCGAGCCCGCGGCGTCGGGCCACCTGGGCGAGCTCGCTGAGGAAGAGCATGCGGAAGCGCAGAAACGCCTCAACCGTCTCCCGGATCATCCCGGATCCTCGGGCTGCAATCCGACCGTATTCAGTGGCGGCGCTCACTGCCTTCAGCATGGCAGGCCGGCGCTCCTCTGGCGTCTCCGCATCGATGAAGACCAGCAGTGCCCCTGCGATCCGACGGCCATGATCGCGCAGCGGCTCTAGCTCGTCCTCACTGAGTCCGACGACCCAGCTCACTCCGTGGCAGGCCTGCGCCACGTGACGACGGTAGACACGTGTCATGTGCTCGGGGGTCTCGCCGAGGCGCTCCAGGGTGGGCCGCCGTCTGCGCGCGGTAGGCAGCAGACCCAGGATCGTCGAGCGCGCGAACCTGCGGTGTCCGCCGGGGGTCGTGAACGCCTGTACGTCCCCGGCTGCACTCCAACGGCGCAGTGTGGCAGAGGACACCCCGATCAACGCGCACGCTTCGTGGACGGTCAGCCACTGCTCAACGGCTTCCGCATCTGGTGCCTGGGACGCTGTCATGGAGTCTGCCTTGCCTTGATGGCGGCCACCGGCGCCTTGTTGTCCAGGACAGGGCCCTTGTGGCACTGTGCGCACGAGACCGGCTGGTGGCAGTACGTGCACGACTGCGTACCACCGGCCGCTGCGGCGGCGTCGGCGTGGTTGTAGAGCATCGAGTCGTGCTTGATCTTGATGGCACCACTGTTGTGGCAGTTCTCGCAGTAGCTGGGCGTATGACAGGCGGCGCAGGACGTCCCGGCCGGTTCGACGTTCCTGACCGCGTTCTTGTGGCTGAACACGTAGAGCGTGTCCTTGTGGTCGGCCGGCTTGGCGCCCAGTGGGATGTTGGCGATCGCAGACGCCAGAGAGGACCCGGCAGGTTTGTCCGCCAGCGGGAACCTGGAAGCGCTCGCACTGACCTGGGGGAACGTATGGCAGGTGGAACACGCGGACGGGATCGTCTTGTTGGTGACCTGTCCCTTGACCACGAGGTAGTGGGCACCGTCGTGGCAGCGGAAGCAGCCCAGAGACGTCTGGTGGCCCAGGTTGTCCGGGTAGGTCCTCGCCTGAACCTTCATGGCCGGGGTCGCAATGAGTGCGTACTCGGTCTTCAGCTCGTCGATCGCCGCGGTGACCTGCCCGCCCTGGGCACGGGCGACCAGCGGGTACTTGGCCGCGTAGGTCGACCGCAGGCCGGCGATAGCCGTGTCCGCAGCCTGCAGCGACGGGTAGTTCCCGTTCAGAAGCGCGACGCCTTCGCGCTTGATGTAGGGCAGGGTCGCGCTGATCTTTCCGGAAGCAATCGCAGCGTCAACTGTCTCGTCTGGGCTGGGGATCCCGTGCCCGACGCGGTTGTGGCAGTCGATGCAGTCCATCCGCCGCGTCGTCTCGCTCGACTTGAGCCGGTCGACGGCGGCCTTGGCATCCGTCGAGACGTCGACCTTCGACCCGGAGATGTACTGCTTGGTCGTCCCGTCCTTGGCCTTGATCTCCACCAGGTCGATCTTGCGTGATCTGATGTCGCTGGTGGTGTAGGTCACCGTCTGCTGGACGTGCCAGTGGACGCCGAGGACGCCGCTGGCGTCTCCCAAGCCGCCGGGGCGGAGCATGACTGCGACCGTCTCCTGGGTGTTGGTCTGGTCCGAGCGGTACCGGGGCCTCAGAACCAGCTTCACCGGCCCTCCGTTTGCGGTGAGCTCGTCGAGTGAGTGGCATTTGAGACAGGTGTGCTGGACGGGAGGCAGGTCGGCGTGGTCCGGAGGTTCGATGGGCGTCGGGAACTTGCCGCGGATGACGTCCAAGAGCTGTTTGGTGCCATTCACCTTCGCCTTGACGAAGCCGGCCACGCCGGAGTCGACATGGCATTCGGCGCAGGCGACCTCCTTGTGGGGCGACATGGCGTACGCCTTCAGCTCCGGGTCCATGGTGTGGCAGATGCCGCAGAAGGCGGGGGTCTCCGAGAAGCCGACGGCCGTGACGCCACCCATCGTGGCGATCGAACCGAACCCCGCAACGAGCAGGAAGAGCAGGAACAGCCCACGTTTGCTTCGCAGCGGTGGGTGGGGGATCTTGGCGAGCACGTGGCCCACAGGGGCGAAGAAGCCTCGGACGCGCCGCCGCCGCCGCTTTGGAGCGGCCCCGTCGGAGTGAGGCCCATCGCCAGCATCGGGGGTTTGCGTCGGCGTTGCCGGTTCGCTCATCGGCTGATCTCCGTCAGGGCGCTGGCCATCTGCTCAGGGCTCAGGCCGCCGGTCTTCACCGAACGCAGGACACCGCTGCGGTCGAGGAAGAAGTGGGCCGGGATCCCGTAGACCCTGTACACCGATGCGATGCGCGTGTTCGGGTCAGCAATCTTCGGGAATGTTAGTCCGACGCGGCCGGCATAGTCTCGCACCGTGCCGGAGTCCTCGGAGATGAAGACTGCCAGGACGACAACGCCCTTAGCCTTGAACTTCTGGTAGGCAGCCTGGACGTCCGGCGCCTCTGCCACGCAGGCGGCGCACCAGCTGGCGCCGAACGTCAGCCACACCGGTTGTCCCTTGTAAGAGCCCAGCGAGACCTGCTTGCCGTCCACCGTTGTGGCCCTGAAGTCCTGGGTGAGGCTGCCCACCTTCGGCTCCGGACCGTCGCCGGTCCCCGACAGCTTGACAGTCGTGGTGCCTGCCTGCGCGGCCGCAGGGCGGTCCACCAGATAGGCCCCCCCCATGACGATGGCTGCGGTCACCCCGAGGACCAGCACTGTGCCGAGGCGGCTCTCGCGGATGCGCTGCTGCCAACTCCTCGGCGCGCTGGGTGTTCTCACTGGACTCATGGCGAGTCTTCCTCTCGTTGCTTCCTGGCGTCTTGTGGTGCCACTACTTCGCGTAGCTGTGCAAGCCGCCGAAGAAGAGGTTGCCGAAGAAGGTGAGCAGCACACAGGCGAACGCTGCTATGAGCAGCCATGCCGCGCGAGGTCCTACCCAGCCGCGGGCCACCCTGGCGTGCAGGTAGGCGCCGTAGACGAGCCAGGTGAGCAGCGAGGCCGTCTCCTTGGGGTCCCAGCTCCAGTAGCTGCCCCACGCGATTTCCGCCCAGACGGCGCCCAGGACGACGGTCATGGTGAGCAGAGGGAATCCGATGATGACCGCGCGGTAGCCGATCTCGTCCAGCAGTGCGGGCTTGGGAAGTCCTGCCCTGCCCTCTTCAGGTTGGATGAGGTAGAGCGCGGCCGCCGCAAAAGAGATCGAGAACGCCCCGTAGGCGATGATTGCCACAGCCACGTGGATCGTCAACAGCAGGTTGTTCTGCAGGGCCGGAACCAGTGGGTTGGCGGTAGCCCCGACCGACATGGCGTAGAGCAGGAGCGCTGCGGTGATCGGAAGGATCAGCAAGGCGATGGTGCGCACGTGGTAGCGGTGCTCGAAGTAGATGTAGGCCGCGACCATGCCCCAGCCGAAGGCAACAGAGAACTCGTACTGGTTGGTGAAAGGCCCATGCCCGGTCCCTATGGCCCGGAACACAAGACACGCGGTGAGGAACACCAGGGCGAGCCGGGTGAGGGACGTGCCATAGAGCGCGAGAGCACGCGGCTGCCCGCTGACCAGCGGCGGCGCTGTCCCGGCGTCGTCAGCGCCCTCGCCAGACCCGCCCCCAGCTCCACCTCCCACGCTGGCCATGACCGGCGCCCGGCGCACGGACCGCCCCATCGTCAGAACCAGGATGTAGCAGACCAAGGCCAGGACAACCAGCATGAGGCCGGCCATCAGGCTGTATTGGGACAACTTAAGCATCGCTCTGCCCTACTTCCTGGGAGGTGCTCGACGGGGTGCTGGCGAGCTGCATGTCGGTGACCAGCTGGTGGAACTGCGGTTTGAACGCCACGTCACGCTTCATGGTGGAAGCGCACAGGATCTCGCTGCCGCCAGATGTCTTTCGGATGCGCACCCATACGCGACGGTGCGGGAAGAAGAAGACGAGGAAGAGCCCGAGTATCAACAACACCGAGCCCACCCAGACGAAGTTGGCTCCCGGGTCATGGGCCACGATCAGGCCAGTGAACTGACGGGTGCGCTGGAACGTGTAGCTGAGACCACCTATGGTCGCTGGCTTGCCCTGGTCCACGACCTGGGTCGCGATGGGGTCCGTCTTCCCGGCCTGGTGGACCTCGAGCTGCATCTGACCCGCCTTGATGTTCGGGTCTGGCTTGCCCGAGGCCGCACCGATGACATAGACGCTGAGGCCTTTGCTCGGCATGTCGAACTGGCCGATGCTGTGCGTGCCGTCATCGGATTGCCACGACAGCGGGACGGCCTGCCCATAGAGGATGGTGCCGGCGCCGTCCTTGACCTGCATCGCCGCGGCCTCGCCGAAGAACGACTGGTAGAACGCGATGCCGTCCCGGCTCAGTGGATGGTTGACCCGCACCATCTGCCGGTCGACCATGACCCCGTTCTTGTACAGGACGAGGTCACTGACGTAGTCCTTCGGAGAACCGTCCGGGTAGTAGGAGTCGTTGAACGACATCGCCTTGATCGAGAGTCCGCTGCCGTGGCCGACCTGTTCGGTGGAGCCCACGGGTGCGATGAACTGGGTGTTCTTGAAGCCGGTGGTCGCACTGAGGAAGAAACCCACGAGAATGACCACGAAGCTGAGGTGGGCTATGACGGTGCCGAAGGGACCCCAGCGGAAGCGGTCGGCATACAGGTTTATCCCCTCGTCGTCTGCGTCGGTGGTGGTCCGGAAGTGATGGGACGCCAGGACCTTTCGTACGTTGTCGGCCGCGGTGTCGGGCCCGGCCGACATGGGAATGCTCGTCCTCAAAGGGGCATGTGTGAAGAATGTCTCGCCCATCCGAGTGCGTGGGTGAAAGGCGAGCTTCCACAGGCGTGGCGCCCGGTTGACCGAGCAGGCAAGGACGCTCGTCGCCAGCAGCACGGTGATCGCCTTGAACCAGATCGACGAGAAGACGGAGAAGAGGCCGAGCCTGTCCAGGATGGGCGTCCAACCGCCGTACTTGGAGTGGATCGAGGCGAGCCAGGCCGTGTGGGTCTGTGCGTCGCCGGCCATCCCTGCCGGCACCTGCACCAGCAGTGTGCCCACCAGTGACAGCAGCCCCAGCGCGAGGATCAGCCAAAGCCCGGTGCGCATGGAAATGAAGAACCGCCATAGCCGGTCCAGGACGTCCGAGGCGGCCACCGAGCTGGCGCCGCCAGGACCGTCGAGTGCGTCGAGCGGCTCGCCGGCGCCGGGCCCGGTGGGGCGTGTGCGAACGTCTTGGCTCATGGTGAACTCTTTCTCAGATACCGAAGTTGGGTAGGGCACCGGACAGCCGCACGAACAGGTTGGTGATCATCAGGAAGCCGACCAGGATGAGCATTGCGCCGGTGACCAGCGAGACGCCGGCCTCGTGTTTGCGGAACCAGACGAGCCGTTGGTTCGCCGCGGTTGCGCCCACGGCGACAAGGACGAACGGGATCCCAAGCCCCATCGCGTAGGCGATGAGCAGGACCGTGCCCTGACCGACGCTCGAGTTCAGCGAGGCCAAACCGATGATGCCGCCGAGGATGGGTCCCACGCATGGGGTCCAGCCAGCGGCGAAAGCGACGCCGAGAAGGCCTGAGCGGGTGTAGCTCGGTGCGAGGACCTGCACGGTGCCATCCCCTGTGGCCGACCTTCCGACAAGGCGCCCGGTGGGGACCGTGACCTGTCGGTACAGGGCAGAGATGCGGATGACCCCCGCGACGTGCAGACCCATGACGATGAGGACGGCGCCCCCCACCTGTCGCAGGATCCCGACGTAGTCCCGCAGGAGGTAGCCGACCAGACCCACCGAGGCCCACAATGCGACGAACACCACGGTGAAGCCGAGAACAAAGGCGAGCGCCTGTTGGAACGCGACCCGCCGCGCGGTGGGTGACCCGACAGGGGTCGTCCCGACCATGTAGGTGACGTAGACGGGGACCAGCGGAAGGCAGCACGGCGACGCGAAGGAGACGACTCCCGCGAGGATCGCGACGGCGATGCTGACGATGGTCATGGCGTTACTTGGCGCTGGGGGTAGCCGAGGCGCTGGGGGAGGAAGTCGCGCTCTGCAGGTGGGTGGCTACCGTCTTGGCAAGACTGGAGTTGGGGTCGATGGCCACGACCTTCTTCCACTCGGCCTGCATGTTGGCCGAGTCAGGCGGGGTCTGGCTCATGTAGAGGAAGCCAAGGTCGTAGTGGACCTCGGCCGCGTTGGGGTAGAGCCCCGCGGCGACGAGCCACTGCTTCTTGGCCTCGGCCGAATTGCCAAGGTTGAACTGGGCCGCGCCCAGCGCCAGGAGCGCCACCTGGTTCTTCGGGCTGACGCGCAGGATCTTCTGCTCCCACCCCGATGCGTTCTTGTAGTCGGCGGCGGCGAAGTAGATGTCGCCCAGCGCCTGGAGTGAGGCAGTGTCCTTGGGGCTCGTGCTGATCTTCTTCATGAGTGCGGCGACCTTCGCCGGGTCGACCGGGGTCGTGGTGGCCCCCCCGGATGCGGTGGTCTGCTGGCCCGTCGGCGTGCCTGAGATGCCGGGCACTGCGGAGCCCTTGCCGTTGAAGTAGACGCCGATGACGACGGCGACGACGAGCAGGGGCACGGCCGCCCACACGAGCTTCTTGCGCAGTGGCTTGGTTGCGGTGAGTGCGGTGAGTGCGGCGGGGGCAGCGGGTGCGGTGGGTGCAGGAGCCGGGGGTGCCTCGTCCAGACTCTCCGGGGCCGTCGCCGCGACCAGGTCCCGCTCCGGGCCGGACAGCAGCGCGAAGGCTTCGCCCACGTCCGCCGTTGCGGCGCCGGCCCACGACTTGACCTCGTTCGGCGCCAGCTCAAGGAACTCCACCAACGCGTTGTGGGCTGCTTCGACGTCCTGGTCGCTTGCGTCGGCCCGAAGGCCCAGACGATCGAGCAGTTCGGCCTTGAGCTCGGCGGCGTCTGAACGACCTCTCACGGATACTGGATGATGACTCATGCTTTCTTCCCGTCTATCTGTATGTACCCGGACGTAACCGCAGTGCTTTTGGTCTTGCAACTAGTCTCTATTTGAGCGATTTGTAGAACTATCCGTCGGGCGGCACATATCGGATAGAGACGGTCCAAGACTGTCCACGGCAGCTCCTGCCCACAGAGCGGCTCAAGGTATAGATGGGTCTGTGCCCTCCGTGCGAACAAGCTGCGAGCGGGCTCAGTAGTTGCTGGCTTTGTGCTCGTAGCCGTGGCAGGTGAGCGTGCACGAACCGCCGCCACTGGTAGAGGGCGTCCATGAGAGTGTCCCGGCGCCGTTCGGCAGGACGTTCGGGGCGAAGTTCACCAAACGGGATCCGGGAACGACCTGCCCGCCGACCTTGTTCGTCGTCGAGTGGAGTCGGAAGTGGCACTCCGCGCAGATGGCATTGCCCTGCCCGTCGCCGGGTATGTCGATGTCCGTGCCTCCCGCGCCTTTGCCTGCCAGCCCGGTCAGATGCAGCCCATGAAGTGAGAAGTTCGTGGCGTTGGCGGTGTCATTCTTGAATGGCTCTTCGCCGTGGCATACGTAGCAGAGTGCGAAGTCACCTGCCGAGTAGGCCGCGTTGGTCGACTTGAGCACCCGGTCCTGGTAGTTCCTCAGCAAGATCCCGCGGTTGCTTGACGTGTGCGGCGGGAGCGCCCCGCCGGCAGCAGGCGGCGGGGTCGCGGTTGGGTCGGGGGTTGTGCTGCTGGCATGGCAGTTCAGGCATCGGATCGTGCTTGCTGGCGTGAAGTTCCACAGCTTGTACGGGGATGTCCCGGCAAGGTTCTCAGCCATCTTCGCGGTCTGGTTGGTCCCGGCCGCCTCGACCGGGTGGAACGAGGCGTTGTTCGGGTTGAACTCCACACCCTTGTCCAGCGCGTACTGCGATGGCTTGAGCCCGGTGTTGGACGTGAGCGTCGTGAACCCCGAGTGGCACTTGAAGCACAGCTGATATTCGGTGGTGATGGGTTTGTTGACGCCATCCAGGAATGTGTAAGTGGGGGCCGCGCCGGCTGCGCCGTTCACGACCGAAACCCCTGAGACGCCGGCGAGCCGCCCTGAGGCGTCCCATCCGTCCGCGCTCTGAGTGCTGTCGGTGCTTCTGGCCTTGTGCGAGTTGTGGCAGTCGGCGCACTCGCTGTGTCGGTTGCTCACGCCACCGAACTCGTCCAGATCTGATCGGGTGTGCGTGCTCGGAGCCATGGCGTCGTGGGAGTAGTACTCGCGCGCCGCAGAGTTGTTAGCAGGCCGAGTAAGGGCGTACTGGGCCTGGACGTTCGCGCTGGCGCCCGTGCCGTCGTGGCAGGTCAGGCACAAGGTGCTCTGCGAGCTCTTGACCAGGAGGTTGGGTGTCTGTGCCGAGTGTCCGCGGTGACAGATCCCGCACTGGTCCGCCGTCATGGAGTAGGGGCCGTGGATGTCAGAGGACGCAAGGGCCGTGGTACTCAGAGTGCTGGCAACCAGGGGATAGCGCATCCCGGTCGCGGGGGAGGCTGAGGAAGCCGCAGGAAGCGCGGAGTCCGCAGAGGACGAGGCCGCAAAGACCGTGGGGAACGCGGAGCCCGCGGAGGATGAGGCCGCAGCGCCCGACCTGGTGCGGGCAAGGGTCGACGGTTTCGGGCCGTCTACGGCGACACCGGGGTGCTGGTCAGGCGAGAGCTGCATTGCGGGCGGCTGGCCGAGGCGAATCTCTGCCACCTGAGCTCCCGCGAGCGTGGCATGGCCGTCTGTGATCCTGAGCTGGTAGCCGGTGAGGTACTTCGCGTCCATCGTCAGCCGGACGGTGAACTCCTGCTCTGTGTAAGAGGCTGGGGGTAAGGTGACCGGCTGGTCGGGGTTGGCGCCCATCGAGTGATGGCCGGTCATCGCCAGGCCGCCCCCTTCGTCGCCGGTCAGGAACTTGGCCACTGGTATGTCTTCACCCAGCGGACCCTGCACCGTGCCACCGCCAGGGCCAGGGCTTGGGACCCATTCGCGGGCAATGTGCAAGGGGACTCCCTTGTGGGTCTCCTTCGGTACGACGGTGAAGCCAGTGCTCCCGTCGGGGCGGTACTCAAGCTGCGGGCTGGCCGTGATCGCGACGGTGCCGGCGTTGTGAATCTTGAACCGCACCCGGATCATCTGGAACGGCGACGCGTCGCTCATTTGGGCGTCGATCGGCAGGTAGCGGGCCGGGACCCCCGGGCCTTGGATCCATGCCAGCACGTGATGGTCGAGCAGGACCCCTGGTGTGACGGCAGTGCTGGACGCCGCGCTGGGAATGGCAACGGGGCTGGGGGTCGCGCTGGGGGCCGGCGGCGGGGTGCTGGTGGCCGACGGTGCCGTGGTGCTGGTCATCTGGGCCGTGCTGGTGGTCGACGGGGTTGCCACGGGGGTCGAAAGCGTTGGGATGGGGGCCGCGGTCGCCGTTGGGGTCGACGTGGCCGCGAGCGCCATGACGGGCGAAGGGGCGAACACGAGGGCTGCCGAGACAACGAGGGCGACCGAGATTGTTGGGTACGCCAATGCGGCGCGCACGCGAACGTGGCGGGCCATGTCGTTGTTCTTGTACTTCACTGGTAGCTCCCTGTGCCTACTGATTGTGGAGAAAGGACATCGGGTGGTCCGATAAACCGGGCCACCCGATGTCCGCGAACACGCAGCTCTACGTGGCCAGCGTCTCCTTAGACGTTGTGACACATAAGGCAGGTGCCACGGTTGTCAACCCGGAGCAACCTGCTGTCGCCTGTCGGTGCGCTCGCACCGCCAGGCAGCGTGACGCCGGGGGCTGTTCCATCCCCGGCTATCCCGGTCATGGCCGCGTTCGTGCCGTGTGAGACGTGACAGGTGATGCAGTTCGCCGCACCCAGTTTGTTGTTCGCATCGCTGCGGTGCCGGTACTTGAAGATGGCATCGCCGGAGTCGGTCTTGTAGGACCCGCTCCCTGCCAGGTAACGCGTGTGACACGTGGTGCACCACTGCGCGATGTTGCCGATGTATCCGTCAGGGACGGCGGTCCCGACCTTGACGCCGTTGACGACCGGTGGGACGTATGAGTCTCCGGCCAACCAGTAGTTGGTTGTCGTGTAGACCTTCGTGGTCGCGTCAGGAATCTTGACGCCCAAGGCGTTCGTGACGGGAGCAACAGCAGGGGTCTTGACCGTTCCGTTGTCATTGAGGACTGCCGCCACACCAGGAACCACGACGGGCGACACGCTGCCTGAGTCGACCGGGATCGGTCGCAGGATCCGGTAGTTGCCGTTGCCGTGCGGGTCGTGGCAGGAACCGCATTCGAGGGTGAGGGCCTTACCCGTGACGGCTGTGGCCGAGACGGCCCCGTTGCCCCAGGCTGTGCCTGCCGTGCCGGTGATGTTGTGGCTGGATGTCGTCGGTAGCTTTGAAGACAACAACCCGATTGTTTGATTGCTGGTCGCAATCCTCCCGGTGGCGGGGTCGAGTGCGCCTAGTGTCTTGGTCGGCCCGGCAGCGTTCATCAGGGCGTAGCTGAAGCCGCCGCCCCGAAGTGCTCCGGCAGTGGGAGCTGCCGTGCCGATACCGTTGACCACGTCGGTCGTTGACCCGGGCGCCCCGTTGCCGTGGCAGGAGAAGCACAGGTCGGGCTGAGCCTGCTTCAGGTTGTACTCTCCCTGGGATGTGTGGGCTCGGTGACAGCTGGCACACCTGGTGCCGCCTACGTTGTTACCTGGGTTGACCCCGAGTGTGACGGTAGTATTCGGGAGCGCGGCGGTCGAGACGTGCGGCCCGTTGTCGGCCTGGGCCGTCCCGACGCCACTCATGGTGAACACGAGGGCGCTTCCTACTCCAAGGAAGAGAAATCTCTTCATTGCCCTGCTTCCTTTTCTCATTACCGGTGCTCCATTTCCTGTGCTGCGTTGATGCATTTTCAGAACCCTTCAGTCTTTTCACGAAACGGTGGTTGACTCCCCAAGCGCCTCTTTCCCATGCTCAGTAGCCCCACACTTGGACCCGGTTGTTTTCCCGGTCGGTGACGTAGACGTGAGCACGGGTGTCGGTGGCGACTCCGTTCGGGTACTCGAAGGTTCCGTCGGTCTGTCCCTCGTCCCCGAAGGACGCGATGTACGTGGGCGTTGCAGTCGAGTTGTCGACGCTGTAGACCCGGACCATGTGGTCAGCGGTGTCCACGACATACAGCCGTTTGGCGTCGTCGACCGCCGCTCCGCGAGGCAGGCCGAGGTCGCCCTCGCCGACACCGCGGCTGATCGTGGCCAGCATCTTTCCTGCGGGATTGAAGACCACCAACCGGCCGTTGTTGCTGTCACTCACCTCGACGTTGCCATTCGCGTCGACCGCGATCCCGTTCGGGAAGGACAGCTGTCCGGGTGCGCCCAGTGACCGCACCAGGGTGCCATCGGGCGCAAAGACCAGGACCCGTTGGGTTTTGACGCCTCGGACGTCGGTGGCGTAGAGACTGCCGTCCGGGCCGAACGCCAGCCCCAGGGGCTGCCAGCCGCCGCCCAGGTTCCCCTTGGGGGTGAAAGTGGACAGGTACGTGCCTGCGGCGTCGTAGACATAGACCGAGTCGGTCAGACGGTCACTGACGTAGACGTCCTGCGTGGTCGGGTTGATCGCCACGTACATGGGTGTGTGTGCTGTGCCGGTGGACGACGGCGGGTTGAGGGTGCCAACCGGCTTGCCCGCGCGATCGAAGACACGCACCAGCTGCTTGCCACCGGATTCAGTGACGTACACACGGTCCCCGGAGGGAGTCGCTGCCACACCAAGGGGTTCAGTGGTCCCGTAGATGCTGTACTCGTAGTGCGGCACCTTTGCCACGTTGAGGCCTGGCAGCTCGCTGAGCGGCTTGCGGTTCAGGAGGTACCAGGCAAAAAGGAGGGCCAAGATCACCAGGAGGGTGACCAGAGCGCCGATCTTCTGCTTGTTGCGCCGGCTCATTTTCGTGTGTGTCACTTCACCGGCGACGTCACCCTCGGTGTGAGCGAGGGACGTTGTGGACTCAGGGACGGCCGGGGGGGAGATATCTAGGTTCGTCATCTCAACTTCGTCCTTGCGTCGTTGGGGAACTCTTCGGCCCAGGGGTCGGCCCCACGCCTAACTGCGACAAGGCGGACTTCGCGGTCACGTTGGTGGCATCCACGGTGAGGACCTTCTTGAACCAGGAAGCCGCTTCCGCGTTGCTGGACTCAGACTCCGCGATCAGGGCGAGTCCGAGCATTGCGTCGACCGCCACCGGTCCCGCGGTCAACGTCTTCAGCTGGCGTGTGGCAGCGGCCGTCTTCTGGTGGCAGAAGTCCGTCATAGCTCTTGCATAGGTTGCCTGGGGTAGGCGGCCGAGCTTCGCGTAGGCCTGGGCGAGCTGGGAATAGGGCTCGCACCATCCCGTAGGAACGAACAGGAGGGCTTGTTTGAGGGAGTCGACGGCGAGCTGGGGCGCGCCGTCCCTGAGCCGGGCGACCCCCAAGAGGTACAGGGCGTCAGAGTCCGAGCCGTCTATCTTGACGGCAGCCTGGAGCTCGGTGATGGCAACCTTGCTCTTACCCTGCGTCACAGCAATTGAGCCGAGGTAGTAGTGCGCCTCCTCCAACTGCGGGTCGGCGCCAGCGAACTCCCCCGTCGCGGCCGCGCCGGTGATCTTGCGGTAAGCCGTCGCTGCAGCCGTGAGGTCACCCGTTGCCATCAGGGCCCCGCCGCGTCCCAGGATCGCTGCCCGGTTGGTGCCGTCGGCCTTCAGGATCTCGTCGTACTGCGTTAGTGCGTCGTCGTAGCGCTTGCCCTGCCGATAGGCCGCGGCGAGCTGAAGCCGGACGCCGATGTTGGTGGGCGCCTTGCGAACGGCCTGCTCAGCGGAGTCCGTCTGCCGACTGAGCAGCGACGGGCCCGCGTTGACGTGCTGGTCCTGGTAGTAGACGCCCGCGAACGCCAGGACGCCGACTGCGAGCACCAGAACTCCCAAGCGCAGCAGACGGCTCAGCCTTTGGTCCGAGACGGAGGCTGTCTCTCGGTTCGGCTTCATTCCTACGCCATTTCCTTTCGCGACAAACGGGCCTACCTCAGATCAAGCTCGCCCGCGACATCGAGGCAATGGCCTCATTGACATCCTGTAGCCCACATACGGGGGATCCCATCCGTCGCACGGTAGATCTCCGGTACAGGCCCGCTGGATCCAGACGGTCAGCCGATCGTGATACTGACGTCGGAATCACCGGCAGGCGACGGACCTCTGCCGGGCAGGCGACTCGGAGGTTCTGACCTGGCGAGTCTCGGACGGTGCAGCGACTTCGCTGTTGCAGTCGCGGACGGCGGCAAGGATCTGCTCGAGCCCCGCGACACAGGGGGTCAGGACCGAGCCCCGGGTGATGACTGTGCTCACATCGATCAGGACAGCCTGCGGGACCAGGGTGCTGAGGTCGAACTGGCGAAAAGGATCGCTCGACTCGAAGATGACCACCTCCGGACCTAACGCCAGCGCGGACGTGACCGCTTTGGGGTCATCTGCCGATCCGAGGGTGGCCTCGACGCCGAGCTGGGCACGAAGGTACTTCGCGATACCCTCACCGAGCAATGCGTGCTCATAGAGGATCACGACCGTGTGCTGTGCTTGACTCACCACCGATTCGCCCTTTCGCGGTGGCACGTGATTCCCACCACTTTGGACGGTAGTCATCGCCTTGTCCCCTGACTATCCCCGAACCGGTACAGTGCGCGCCCAAGCCTCTCTATCCCGAGGTACTGGTCGACTCCCCGATGTGCAACGCGTGCGGTCAGTCGGCGACGGGACGACGCCCCAGGCCCTGCCGGACGATGTATGCCGTGGCCTGGATCCGGTTCTCCATGTGCAGCTTCTCAAGGGCGTTATGAACGTGGTTCTTCACCGTGCCCTCGGTGATCGAGAGCTTCTTGCCGATCTCCTTGTTGCTGAGGCCCTCGGCCACGAGCTGGAGGATCTCGAGCTCGCGGCGGGTGATGGGGGGACCTTGTGGCGGCGCCGGAGATGAGCTTCGCTTGGTGACCCCGTTCTGGATTTCTCGCAGCAGCCGTCCAGCGATGGCCGGCGATATCGGAGTCTCGTTCCGCATGACGGACCGGATCAGGTCGTAAAGTTCTTGGGGGCGAAGGTCCTTCAGCAGGTACCCGTGGGCCCCGAAGCGGATTGCGTCGAAGACATGGTCGTCGGCCTCGGACACCGTGAGCATGATGACCTTGACGGTCGACAGCTGCTCCCGGATGAGACGGGTCGCCTCGACCCCGTTCATCACCGGCATCTCGACGTCCATCACGACGAGGTCTGGAACCAGCAACCGGGCCTTCTCCACGGCGTCCAGGCCGTTCTCTGCCTCCCCCACGATGGTCATGTCATCCTGCCCGTCGATCAGCGACGCGATGGCCCCACGAAAGAGCGGCTGATCGTCAACGAGCAGGATGCGGATCGGTACGTGCGCCGGCATTCTTCACCTCAATGGGGGCTCGCTTTGGACGCGATCGCTCGGGAACCTCTGCGATCACACGAGTTCCGCGCCCCGGCGCGGAGTCGACGGTAAGGTTACCGTTGAGCAGGTCCATCCGCTCACGCATGGTGTAGAGCCCGAACCTGTCCCGGTCAATCAGCGAGCCGCCAGGGTCGAAGCCGTGGCCGTTGTCCTCGACCATGAAGGTCGTCGTCGATTCGGACTCGGTGACGTGGACAACCGCGGACGTGGCTCCAGAGTGCTTGCGCACGTTCGTCAAGGCCTCCTGGATGACCCGGATCATCTGGACCTCGCAACGCGGCGACAGAGCCATCTCGTGGCCGAGGTCAGCGTCCAACGACGTTGCGATATCGCACTGTTGGCTGTATCTGACGAGGTATGCGCGAAGGTTGTCCAGCAGTCCCCGCTCGGTCCGGTTCGAACCCCCAAGGCCGAGGATCGACTCTCGGACATCTTGGTAGGCCTCCTGGCAGATATCAGCCAGCCCAGCCAGCTCAGTCGCGACCTCAGGGCTGTCTCTGACCTCTTCGCGCACGTCCAGCGCCCGCAGCCGCAGATGGGTCACTCCGAGAACCTGAGCCAGACTGTCGTGCATCTCGCGGGCGATTCGCCCGCGTTCGGCGAGGACCGCATGCTGGCGTCCGTTCTCCCGCATCTGGGCGCTCGTGATGGCAATCGCCGCGAGCCCGGACAGCGTCACGAGAAAAGCCCGGTCGCGCTCGGTGAAGAGGGTATCTGACCTGCGACCGATCCAGAGCTCTCCGAGCGTCCCGATCGGGCCGCGGATCGGGACGGTCATGTTCGCTGTCCATTCAGACGAAGACCGGACCGGGCAGGCGACCTCAGGCCCGTGCTCGTTGTGGCGCGGCCCCACCTCTGACGTAATGCAAGTGGTTCCATCAGCGAAGGAGGCGATTCCTTCAAGTGTCCCAGCGAACTGTACGGATCGAGAGGCGCCCTCTTCGAGGCTGAGGACAGCTTCATCGCTGCTCATCATGTTGCGTGCGTGCTCGACGACGGCCGAGAGGATTTCGGGGGGCCGGTTCTGGTTCGAGATCTGCAGAAGTACGTCGTAGAAAGCGTGACCCTCATACTTCCTGCGCTGAAGGTCGGCAACAAGCTGGGCGAGCTGGATCGCGCTGGCCAGCTGATGGCCGATGTTCTGCAGGGTGCCTGACGCGAGGCGGTCGCTCGCGCCCGCCCCGACGGGGAGCCAGAGCCGCATTCGGCCAACGGTAACTGTCCCGGTCGAAAGCGGGAAGTCGATGATGGGTGCCTCGCCACCACGTGGATCATTGGGCACGAGCACCGCAGACCCAGCGTCCGCAAGCTGACGCCGTGTCACGCCGGCACCGTCGGGCGACCGGTCCTCCGTGGTGTAGATGGTGACAGATGCGGCGGTCGCTCCGCTCGTGGTGAGCACGCTCTCTAGCGCCACGTCGATGATCCGGTCCACACCGACTTCGCCCTGTACGGCGCTCGACAGGGCGTTTGTGGCCGCCAGCTCACGGTTCTGCCTCACCACCTGCCGCTGTGCGCGATCGATGAACCGGAACATCACCAGGCCGAAGGTAAGGATGGACGCAACGGTGACGGCTATGAAGATGGGGCGGTACCCGTCCCAGAACCCGTCGATTCGGCCGTCCCTGGCCTCGACCGTGTAATGGACGAACTCCAGGGCGAGGATGAAGGCGACAGGCAGCAGGACGCTCATCACCTTGAGGCGGCGTTCAACCCAGCTGTAGGCCCAGCGCTCGCCTGCGCGAGTCGACGGCTTGTGCGCGGGTGTGGGCGTCGCGCCGGGTGCGGCTTCAAACCTGGCATGCGCGGATTCGGACCTGGCATGCGCGGATTCTGACGTGGTAGTGGTGGAGGGCACGCTATCTGTCCCGAGCACCATTCTGCCTCCTTGGCTCCTCCGTGGGCTCTGGGCGGCCGTCGGGACCCGGTCAGTCTACGTTCCCCCTTCTTGCCTGGGTGCAACACGGCTTCGACTCACCGAGTCACGTCAACCACGTGACCTGGCTGACGCCGACGACAGGCCCAAGGTCCTGAGGTAAGCCTTACCTGAACACCTACGGTCGATACATGACGCTGCCTGAGAGTCCGTTGGGCGCAGAGCTGCGTGTGACCGGTCTTCGTCTGCCCGCCGCGGACGCCTTCCGCCTCAGCGAGATGGGCATCCGGCTGGGGACACTGGCCCACGTCACGCAGCACGCGGCCTTTGGCGGACGGGTCATCGCCGTGGCGGGGTCCCGGTTTGCGCTGGACGGAGAGACTGCGGCCCTCATCGACGTCGAGCCCGTGGAGCGCATGGGATGAGCTGTCACGGCTCCGCCTCAGCGCCCGTGCCCGGCCGCTCTGGCCATGCGAGCCTGGCGCCCCTGCCAGCCATTCTGCGCGTGTTGCTTGTCGGGGGACCGAACGTCGGGAAGTCCACCCTCTTCAACGCACTCACCGGCGCACGGCAGCGCACCACGAATGCCCCGGGCACCACGGTCGAGCTGGCCAGCGGCCGCTGGCGCACCACGGCGCACAGCACAGCCGGCTTCGCTGTCGAGCGGGCGATTGTCGACCTTCCGGGCAGTTACAGTCTGTTGGCCCGCTCGTCCGACGAGCAGATCACCGCTGACGCCATATGGGAGCTTGCGCGGAGCTTCAGCGAGACGGGTCTCCAGTCGGGGGTCGTCATCGTCGTCCTGGATGCCACCGCCCTCGCTCGGTCGCTCTACCTGCTGGCTCAGGTTGCCGAGACAGGCGTGTCGCTCGTCGTCGCTCTGACCATGCTCGACCTCGCCTCGACCGCGGCCGACTCGTCCACCTCGGCCGTGGACCCCGACACTCTGGCGGCAGCGCTCGCCACATCCCTCGGCGTCCCCGTAGTCCCGGTGGACGCACGCAACCGGGCAGCTGGCGGCATGAGCGAGCTCGCCCGTGCTGTCGACGCCGTCGCCGAACACCCCCGGCGCGTCACCGGCATCGCCCCGCCCGGGTCGTTCTCCTATTGCGGGACAACGGCGGCTGCCTCGCGACAGCACGGCGCCTCCGGCTCCGACCTTGCGGCAGAGCTCGCACATGCCGAGACCTTGTTCGCGTGGGTCGAACACCTCGCCGAGCTGGTCAAAACGTGTCTTGCGCCCGAGGACCGGAGCCCGGCTGGCTCGAGTCGGTCCTTGCCCGGGTCCTTGCCCGGGCCGTTGCCTGGGCCGTTGCCTGGGCCGTTGCCTGGGCCGTTGCGCCGCACCTTCTCCGACCGGGTCGACGTCGTCCTGCTCAACCCGTGGGCCGGGATACCGGTGTTCCTCGCGGTCGTGTGGTTGTTGTTCGAGCTCACAACCAGGTTCGCAGCGCCGCTGCAGGGCGCCATTGGCCAGCTCGTCAACGGGCCAATGGCAGCTGGTGTCACCTGGCTGCTCAGCCTGATGGGTCTGGGCGACAACTGGGTGCAGGGGCTGCTGGTTGACGGTCTGCTCGTCGGCGTAGGCACGGTGTTGACCTTCTTGCCGGTCATGGCCGTCATGTTCACGGCTCTCGGTTTCCTGGAGGACTCCGGGTATCTGGCGCGCGCGGCCTTCGTCGCCGACCGGGCGATGCGTTCCCTCGGCCTTGACGGGCGCGCCCTGCTGCCGCTGATCGTCGGGTTTGGCTGCAACCTGCCAGCCCTCGCGGCCACCCGGACCCTGCCGCATGCCCGTCAACGGCTGCTGACCGGGTTGCTGATCCCGCTGACATCGTGTTCGGCACGGTTGACCGTCTACGTGCTGTTGGCGGGGGCGTTCTTCCCCCAGCATGCCGGCACCGTCATCTTCGCCATGTATCTGACCAGCGTGCTGCTGGTGCTCGGCGGCGGCCTGGTGCTGCGCAGGACGGCGTTCCGGGACGTGCGCGCGGGACCGTTGATGCTGGTGCTCCCGCCATACCAGCGCCCGCACCTGCGCACCCTGGCGATGTCGGTCCGTTTGCGCGTCGGGTCATTCGTGGTCCGAGCAGGCAAGATTATCGTCGTCACCATGCTTGTTGTCTGGGTGCTCATGGCGGTGCCTGTGACCGGGCAGCACTCCGTTGGCCACGTACCGGTGGCGGACAGCCTGTACTACAGCGTGGCGTCCGGCATCGCTCCGCTGCTCACGCCGACCGGTTTCGGCAACGACCACGCGTCCGCTGCCCTGATGACGGGCTTCGTGGCCAAGGAGGTCGTCGTCGGCTCCTTCGCGCAGTCCTACGCCGTCGCCGAGCCGGGAAGCCCCGCGCGGGCGGCGGGCCTCGGCGAACAGTTGCGCCGGTCCTTCGACGAGTCCTCCGGCGGGCGCGGCGGCGCGGCGGCGCTGGCGTTCATGGTCTTTGTGCTCGCGTATACCCCGTGCGTGGCAGCCCTCGCCGAGCAGCGGCGCCTGTTCGGGTGGCGGACGGCGGCCTCTGCTCTCACGGCGCAGTTGGCGGGCGCGTGGGTACTTGCGGTCCTGGTATTCCAGGTGGGGTCGAGGTTGTGAGCGCCTGGGCCGAGGTGCTCGATGACGTCGGTGCGCGGGGTGGAACCCCGGCACAGATCGCGACTCGACTCGGGTTGCCGGTGCCCCTGGTACAAGCCGTCCTGGAGCACGCGGAGCGGCTGGGTGTGGTCGCGGTGGCCGGGCGCCGCTGTCCCTCGGGTTGCCCGAGCGGGCCTGAGCGACCGCCGGCCTGTTCCGGTTGCCTTGTCTCCTTGCCTTAACCTTGGCTAGGTCAGTTGCGGAGACCCGAACGGAGAGGCCATGAACGTCGAGAGCGTTCTTCTCGAGATCGATCGCCTCGTCGGCGGTCGACATGGCGACCACACCATCTCCGAGGAGATGCGCACTGACCCGAGGACCGGTCGTGCCTTCGTCACGATCACCTGGTTGTTGGCCGCAGGGCTCCTGCTCGGGATCGCCGCCGTGTTCGTGGCCGTCGTGCTTCTCCTGCGCGGCGACCGGGTTGCCTGGGTGGTCTGGATGCGACTGGTGGTGGTGCTCGCCATGACCATGACGTTGTTCTACTTCGCCTGGCGGGCTCAGCGTGGTTTCTACTGGGCGTACTCGCGGCTGAGGCTTTTCAGCAAGATCTTTCCTATCGTCGCCCTGGTGAGCGCAGCGATTCCAGGGCTCTACCCACTGTGGATGATCACGGAGCAGATCTGCTTCAGCCTCATCCTGCTCGGTATAGCCGAGTATCTGTCCACGGATCACATGCGAGAGGCGTACGCCAAGCCGCCCAGGGTCCCGAGAATCGCGAGACAGGTCAACCACTAGGCATCAGGAACTCGGGTCTGGGTTCCACAGGACCAAAGCCTCTGTACCGGCGCTAATACGGCTGGGATGCTTTGGCAGACGCTCGAGGTCACCCTTGGGTCTAGGAGGAGCAGGATGCAGTCTCGACCCCAAGTCGTGATCGTCGGCGGCGGGATCAGCGGTCTGGCCACGGCGCACTATATACATAGTCATCTTGGCGACAAGGTGCAGCTGACTCTCGTCGAGGGTGGCTCGCAGCTGGGTGGCAAGGTTGCCAACCAGGAGTTCAGCGGGCATCTGGTCGACACCGGGCCCGATGCAGTGCTGGTGCGCGCGCCGGCGATGGCTGCTCTGCTGCAGGATCTGGGTCTGGGAGAGCAGATTGTGGCCCCGGCTGCGCTAGGGGCGCATGTGTGGTCCCGTGGCAAGTTGCGCCGGCTCCCGAGCGGCACCCTTTTTGGCATCCCCGATCGTCTGCTGCCGCTGCTGAGGTCAGGCCTCATGTCTCCCGCCGGCCTGGCGCGGGCGGCACTGGATCTGGTGCTGCCGCGCCGTCATACCTCTGCCCCCGACCCGTCGATCGCCGACTTGGTCTCCCCCAGGCTCGGGTCACAGGTGTTCGATCGCCTCGTCGAGCCGCTGTTGGGCGGGGTGCATGCCGGTCGGGCCGCCGAGCTCAGCGCCCGGAGCACTGCGCCTGACATCGTTGCCCTCGCACGAAAGAACCGCAGCCTGTACCTGGGTCTGCGCAAGATGCGCCGCCATGCTCCGCCGGCAACGGGTGCCCCGGTTCTGGTCACCCTGACCGGCGGACTGGGTCGTCTCGTCGAGGCGCTGGTGGCCCGGCTGGCCGGTGACGACCTTCGGCTAGGCAGCGCCGCGCGCGTCATCGCGCGTGTCGGTACTGGATACCGCGTCGACCTGGCCGGCGGGCAGAGCATCTCGGCCGACGCAGTGGTCCTGGCCACCCCGGCTTTTGTCACCGCCAGGCTGCTTGCCGACCTGATGCCCGACGCGGCAACGGTGCTGGCCGAGATCCCTTACGTGGATGTTGCGACGATCTGGTTGGCCTACCCCCGCTCGGCGGTGGGCCGGCCCCTTGACGGCACCGGCTTCCTGGTCCCTCCGCAAGAGGGCAAGTTTCTGGTGGGCTGCACGTGGTCGAGCGCCAAATGGCCTCACCTGGCCGACGACAACCTCGTTCTGATTCGCTGCATGGTGGGTCGCCGCGGCGACCGCCGCTGGCTGGATATGGACGACGAAACCATGGTGAATCGGGTGCACGACGAGCTGGTCGAGGCCATGGGCCTGACTGCTGGCCCGAACCATCAGAGCATTCAGCGCTGGCCACAGGCGATGCCCCAGTACCTGGTGGGGCATCAGGACCGGCTGGACGCCCTTGATGCCGCGATACATCACCTGCCCGGCCTCCATCTGACCGGTGCTGCCTATCGCGGGGTGGGTTTGGCCAGCTGCGTGGCAGACGCCAAGCGCACAGCACAGGATGTTGCTCAAGACGTCTTACGACCACAGGCCGACGTTCGGCCCCTTACCGAGGTGACTTCATGACTGCTATCACCGGGGCCGTGCCCCGTGCGCGCCTGAACTTCGCCCAACGACCGATGCTGGTCTTCTGGGAGGTCACCCGCGCCTGCCAGTTAGCCTGCAAGCACTGCAGGGCCAGTGCCACCGAGGGCGCGCTGCCCGGCGAGCTCAGCACCGCCGAGGGCCTCGATCTCATCGACCAGGTCGCTGCTTTTGGACGCCCGTACCCGATCCTCGTACTCACCGGTGGTGACTGTCTGCTTCGGCCGGACTTGTTTGAACTGGTCGAGCACGCCAACGGGCTTGGTGTGCCGGTGGCTCTGTCGCCATCGGTCACGCCGTCGCTGACCCCGCTGATGATTGACAAGATGGTGACCAGCGGGGTCAAGGCGGTCTCGATCAGCCTCGACGGTGCCGTGCCCTCCACCCACGATGGGGTACGCGGCATCTCGGGCCACTTCGAGGACACCATCAAGGCGATCAGCGCGCTGTCTGCGGCTGGGTTGACCGTGCAGGTCAACACCACGGTGATGCGGGCCAACGTTGATGAGCTCGCAGACGTCGCAGACCTGATCTCTCGCGCAGGTGCGCATATCTGGGAGGTCTTCTTCCTGGTCCAGGTCGGGCGCGGTGTAGCCACCGACGCCGTCAGTCCCCAGGAGCATGAGGAGATCTGCCACTTCCTGTATGACTCCTCGCAACACGGTTTCATCGTCCGCACGGTCGAGGCACCGTTCTTCCGCCGCGTGGTGTCCCGCAGGCAGGCCGGGGACCCGGTCCCGACCGGCACCTTGTACGAGGCGCTGTCCGGGCGGCTCGAGGAGTTGATGGGGCCGGCGGTCGGTCGGCCCAGGGCGCAGACCGCGTCAACCCGTGACGGCAAGGGGATCCTCTTCGTCGCCCACGACGGTGAGATCAACCCCGCGGGGTTCCTCCCGCTGCCCCTGGGCAATGTGCGTGATGAGGCCATCGCCACGATCTACCGCGACGACCCGCTGCTGCGCCGGATCAGGGACGCCGAGTTCACCGGCCGCTGTGGTCGGTGCGAGTACGCCGACCTATGCGGTGGCTCACGCGCCCGCGCATTCGCCGCTAGTGGTGACCCGCTGGGGGAGGACCCGGCGTGTCCCTACGAGCCGGCTGAATCGCTGTGTGACATCGAGCATGTGCTCGTCAACGACTGACGCCACTGATCGCCCAAACGAGCCACGGGTTACGTGATAGCGGTCTGAGACGCCTGCGGCTGCTGGGGAACCCGTGAGGACCCGGTTCCATGTCGTCGTCTGCGACCGGGTCGTGTGGGCGTTGGCGTGGTGCGTGTCTGGCCTCCTCGGTGGTCCGCAGCTTGAACAACCTGGTGGCTGGCGGGACCCAAGGCAGGCAACTCCAGCGCGAAGGTCATCGGCAAGTCCATCGATCTCCTGAGTCCCGTGGATCGAACCCGCGAGATCAGGGCCGTCCTGGCCAAGATCAAGGCCGGCCAGCACGTCGAGTACCTGGAGGCGGTCCGTGTTCGAAAGGATGGAACGTCGGTCCCGGTCTCGCTGACCGTCTCACCGATCCACGACGCGGACGGCGTGGTCGTCGGCGCATCCACGATCGCCCGCGACCTGAGCGAACAGCGGGCGGCGTTGGAGGCCGCCGAGCGGATGGCGGCGATCGTCCAGAGCTCGGAGGATGCCATCATCAGCGGCTCGCTGGAGGGGACCATTACGAGCTGGAACCGGGCCGCCGAGAGGATGTACGGCTACTCCAGCGCGGAGGTCATCGGCAAGCCCGCCAAGTTGCTCACACCCAAGGGCCGGGCAGGTGAGGTCAAAGCCGTCCTGGCCAAGATCAAGGCCGGCCAGCACGTCGAACAGCTGGAGACCAAGCGGGTCCGAAAGGACGGGAGGGTGTTCCCGGTCTCGCTGAGCATCTCACCGGTGCGCGACGCGGACGGAGCGGTAGTCGGCACGTCGGTGATCCACCGCGACCTCAGCGATCAGAAGGGCGCGTTGGCGACTGCCCAGGCCATGGCGGCGATTGTCGAGTACTCCGAGGACGCGATCATCGGCCGGACGCTGGAGGGCATCGTCACGAGCTGGAACCCTGCCGCCGCCAGGATGTTCGGCTACTCCAGCGGCGAGATCATCGGCAAGCCCGTCGACCTGCTCATCCCCCGGGATCGAGCAGGGGAGAAGATCTCGATCCTGGCCGAGATCAGCGCGGGCCGCCCTGTCGACAACTATGAGACGATCCGCATCCGAAAGGACGGAACGGTGTTCCCGGTCTCGCTGACCGTCTCACCGATCCGCGACGCGCACGGCACGGTCGTCGCCGCCTCGGTGATCTCCCGCGACGTGAGCGAGCTCAAACATGCAGCTCAGTACGCCCGGAGCCTGATCGAGGCGAGCCTGGACCCGATGGAGACGATCAGCACCGAAGGCAAGATCACCGACGTCAACGAGGCCGCGGTCAAGGCCGCCGGCGTCCCCCGAATCAAGCTCATCGGGACCGACTTCGCCGGCTACTTCACCGACCCCGACAAGGCCTACGCCGGCTACCACCGGGTCTTCGAGCAGGGGTCGCTGACCGACTACCCGGTGACCCTGCGCCACCGGGACGGCACCTTGACCGACTTCCTGTGCAACGCCTCTGTCTACCGCGACACAGGCGGACACGTGCTCGGCGTACTGACCGCCGCCCGCGACATGACTAGACAGAAGGAGGCGTTAGAGGCCTCCCAGCGGATGGCGGCGATCCTCGAGTACTCCGGCGACGCCATCATCAGCGGCACGCTGGCGGGGACCATCACGAGCTGGAACCCTGCCGCCACAAGGATGTTCGGCTACTCCAGCGGCGAGATCGTCGGCAAGCCCATCACCCTCCTGGTTGCCCAAGACCGAACCGGCGAGATCACCTCCATCCTTGCCAGGATCAACGCGGGCCACACAGTCGAGCACCACGAGACGACGGGCGTGCGCAAAGACGGAACCCCGATCCGTGTCTCACTGACAGCCGCACCGGTTCGGGGCACAGACGACGCGGTCATCGCCCTGTCCCTGATCGCCCGCGACCTGCCCGAACAGACGTAGGTTTCAGTGGCCCCTGGTCCAGCCCACCAGCGGTGCGACCCTGTCTTGGACGCTGACGCAACGGGTAGGACGGGGCCCCGATTAGCGGACTCGCCAACGCGGTCGCCACCTGCTTCTCAATGCGCGCCACACGAGCAGGTACCGACCCCAAGTCCGGGCAGCGGACGTTTCAGAACCGTCTATCACCCCATCCCCGGTACAAGTCACTAGTACCTTTGGCTCATTGCGTTGGGAATACTGTGGCTTCACCATCGAAGCAGGCGACTATGCTTTGGATCCCCGGAGGTCGGCACGATGAGCACGCTGGTCGACCCGATGTGGACGGGTATCATCGACGTGCTCGTGCAGGATCTCCACGGAGCGGTCCGGTGGGAGACCGACTCGGTGGTGCTCCAACTACCGGATCATCAGCACCATGACTGGGTCGCGGACCTTGACGTTCTGGGGCTGTGCCTGGGCCGGATCGGCGTGCCGGTGTTTTTCGACTCCTCTCGGGTGAGCCTGCCCGACGCCTCACTCGTGGAATTCCTGAGGAAGCTGGTGGAATCGGGCCTGGAGGTGGACGTCGGGGCCTTGGCCGCCTAGCGGAGGGCCGTGATGCCGACACCAGTCGAGCAGGCATGAACCAGCTGAGGGGAGCATCGATGACCGACCTGCAGCCTGGACCGACCAACAGCCTGACCGACGTGGCAGGCATCCGGGTCGGGCATGCTGAACGCCGCGTTGACGGCTGGCTGTCCGGCACCACGGTGGTCCTGGCTCCGAGGAGCGGTGCCGTCGCCGGGGTTGACGTCCGAGGAGGTGGCCCCGGCACGCGAGAGACTGACCTGCTCGACCCGCGCAACCAGGTCGAGAGGATTCACGCACTCGTTTTGTCGGGCGGAAGTGCCTTCGGGCTTGCGGCCGCTGACGGCGTGATGCAGCGCCTCTTCGAGGCTGGGATCGGGTACCTGACCGGCGGGCCCGGTGAGGTTGTCCCGATCGTGCCCGCAGCGGTCATCTTCGACCTCGGTCGTGGCGGCGACTTCACCAGGCGTCCTGGAGCTGCCATGGGCGAAGAGGCTTATGACGCCACACTCTCCAGCCCGGCCGGACCGGTTCCGATCGGCGTGGTGGGAGCTGGCACCGGCGCCGTTGCTGGGGGGCTCAAGGGCGCGTTGGGCTCGGCCAGCGTGGTGCTGGCAGATGGTACGACGGTGGCCGCGCTCGTGGTCGTCAACTCGTTTGGTTCCTGCGTCGACCCGGCCACCGGTGAGCTGTACGCCGCACGGTTCGGCCTGGCGGGGGAGTTCACCCAGCTTCTGCCCCCCGACATGGACGAGGTCGTCGCTGCGCGCGCGGCCGCCTACGCCAAAGTTGGGCCGGGTCGGCTGGGAGCCGCTCTTGCCACCACCATCGGTGTCGTGGCCACTGATGCGAACCTGACGAAGGCTCAGTGTGCCAAGGTGTCGGGGATCGCCCACGATGGGATGGCGCGCGCCATCCGCCCGGTCCACACAATGTTTGACGGAGACACGGTGTTCACCATGGCCACAGGGGACCGTGGAGCGCCAGATCCGTTGGCATTCCATGCGTTACTGGATGCCGGTGGCGACTGTTTCACCCGCGCGATCGGAAGGGCGATCCTGGCGGCGGAGAGCGTCCAATCCCCGGCCGGCCGGTGGCGGTCTTACAGGGACGCCTTCCCCTCGGCCTTCCCCGCTACGTAGTCGACCGGTCCCCGTCTCGGGCCTCGGCCAGTCGGCCCTCTGCTACTCGGACTGGGCCGGGATGACAACGTTCCACGGCCGCAGTACATGGTCGACGCCCACCCCGGCAGCTGTGTAGGGATCGCCTTCGACCACCCGTGCGGCTTCCTCTTCGGAGCCCACCTGCAGCACCATCATGGCGCCGGATCCGTCGCCAACCGGACCGGCGAGGACGACCGTGCCGTTCTCGTGCAACGACCGTACGTAGGCAAGGTGGTCCGGCCGGACCCGGGCGCGTGCATCGAGGTCGCCATAGCGGTACTCCAGTACGAAGAAGCTCATGAGTGCAGCATGCCAGTTCCGGCGCCAGCCCTCGGCGCAATCGCCTGAGCGTTCCCGGCCCCGCCCGGTACGAGACTGAAGGCACCCTCTTCTTCTTGTGCGTTGTGCAGTCTCAGGACGGCATACAGCCCGTAGAGCAGGCGCCGGAGTTCGACGACGTCCTCAGGCTGGGTGGTCTCACTGTCGAGTCCAATGAGAAGACGTCGCAGCTTTCTGACCTGGTGCTCGATCTCCGCGTGTGTACGGCTCATCGCTGCCGTCGCATCAGTCCCCCCGAGGGCTCTGTCCACCAGCGGAACGAGCAGCTCTTCGTCGGCCCGTTCATGCGGAAGGAGCTCGCCCTCCAGCCGGTCGAGCAGCGCACGCACAGGTGCAAGGTCGCAGGAGCGCGTTGACAGTCCGTCGGCCGACGAGCGGATCTTCTCGATCAACGGAAGCACGGCGTCGTGTTCGGCACGGAGCCGGAGCGCGGTAGCGACGTCCGCTGGGGCCATCATGATCGTGTGCACCTTGCCGGGCAGCACTCCTCGCAGCGCGATACCAATCGCCAGCACGTCAATGACCTCTTGCACCACCGCACCCGCCGCGGGTGGGAGCAGCCCCGCTGCGGCGAAGACCATCGCAACGAGCGAGAGACCCATGCCGATAAGGACGGCCTGCAGGGCGATCCCCTTGGAACGCCGCGCTATGAGGATCGCATCGGCCAGGGCGTCGACCCGATCGACGGTCAGCACCACGTCGGCGGCTTCGGACGACGCCGTCGCTCCGCGCGAGGCCAGCGCCACACCCACTCCGGCAGCCGCGAGCGCCGGAGCGTCGTTGATACCGTCGCCGACCATGATCGTCGCGCCGCGGGCCGACTCGAGTTCGATCGCGGCGAGTTTGTCTGCGGGATCGCAGTCGGCCAGCACGGTGTCGACGCCCACGATACGACCGACCATGTCCGCGATATCGGCACGGTCGCCGGTGACCAGGACGACGCGGGTAATGCCGGCCTCGCGCAGCGCACGCACCATCCGGGGTGAGTCGGGCCGGATCGCGTCCTCGAGGAGGAACGCGCCCGCTGGCTCGTCGTCGACCGCTACGAACACTGTCAGTGAGCCGTCCAGATCGGCGCGACGACGCACCTGGCGTACCCAGGGTGGCGCGGTCTCGCCGACGATCCACGAGGCCTTGCCAAGCTTGACCCGGTGGGTGCCGACGGTCCCCTCGAGTCCGTAGCCGTGCACTTCCGCCACGTCCGCGGGCATCTCCAGAGCGAGCCCGCGACGGGTGCCGCCGGTGACGATGGCGGTTGCGAGGACATGGGCTGACACCTGGTCGAGGGAGGCGGCAAGCCGCAGCACCTCGTCCGCATCCATCCGGCCGCTCGCTGTGACGACGTCGGCCAGGACCGGGTGCCCCTGGGTCAGCGTGCCGGTCTTGTCGAAGAGCATGACGTGCCCGGCGGCCAGTCGCTCGAGGGCACTGCCGCCCTTGATGACGACCCCGATGTGCGCGGCCCGGCTCAGGCCGGACATGATCGCGATGGGGGCCGCGAGCAAAAGCGGGCACGGCGTCGCGACTACGAGCACGGCGACGGCGCGGACCGCGTCCCCGCTGAGCGCCCAGGACGCGCCGGCAAGGATGAGAGTGAGTGGCACGAATAGGATGGCGAACCGGTCGGCCGTGCGGACGAATGGTGCCGAATCGGCCTGGGCCTGCTCGACGAGGCGGACCACCCCGGCATAGGTGGACTCCGCGGCCAGCGACGTGGCGACCAAGTTGATCGCCTGCCCCGCGTTGACCACCCCACTGCGGACGTCGTCGCCAGCGAGCCGCTCGACGGGGAGCGGCTCCCCGGTGAGAGCGGACTCATCCAGCACGGCGGTGGAGCGAAGCCGTCCGTCAACCGGGACGATCTCCCCGGTGCCCACGAGTAGTAAGTCACCCACGACGACGTCGCCCACCGGGACCTCGACGAGCCCACCCTCGACCAGGCGCCGGGCCGTGCGCGGTGCCCGCTCGACCAGCAGGCTCAGCTCACGCCGCGCCCGTGCCGCAGCTCGAGCCTCCAGGAGCTGCCCGCTCGCCAGCATCACCGTGATCATCGCGCCCGCGAAGGGCTCGTCGACCGCGATGGCGCCGGCGAGGGCAAGCACCGCGATGACGTCGACGCTCAGTTGCCGGCGCCGGATCGCGCTGACTGTCCAGAACACCGAGAAGACGAGGCCCAGCCCGGTCCCGAGGAACCACGGGACGCCCGCGAGCGTCTGGGCAGACAGCGCCCACGCCAAACCTCCGGCGAGCAGCAGCACGGTGGATGCGGTGAAGAGCAGCGTTTCTTTACTTGCACGCATACGGGTCACCGGGCCATTCTCCAGCCTCCGGTACCCGTGTCACAGAGTCGAAAGGCCCGACTTACCTGTGCCCACGCCCACTGCAACACGGCAGACGCGGCGAACGCGCCATATCTGGGCCACCAGGGTGAGCCAGATGGCCGCCACGATGGCGAAGAGGGCCAGGACCAGAACGTTGCCCACACTGGCCAGGGGCTTGCCGGGGGCGGGTTGGTAGGCAGACCTGGCGGCCGTCACGTTGACTGTGGTGCTGGAGGTGACCGGCTTCGCGGCACCAGCGGCGTAGCTGGCCACGAAGCCCTGCTGGCCCTCAACTTTTGGCTGGTACTTCAGTCGCGCGATGCCGGTTTTGTCGGTGGTGGCCGATCCCAGCGGCACGAGCCGACCCGGGGTCCCGAACTCTGTGGTGGTGAACAGGAATGCCACCTGGGCGTTGGGTAGCCCCCGGCGTTGCGGGCTGGTCAGCGTTGCGGTGAGCTGGACCAGCCCGCCCGCCTCGGTACCGACGAGGGTGACGGTGGGCGCACTCGGCGTCCCGCTTTGCAGTGTCCCGCTGTGAGGGGTCGCGGCCTCGGCGTGGTCGGGCGAGCTTACGCCCAGGATGCCCAAGAGCGCGGCGAGCAGCAGGACGCCGGTCGCGCCGGCCACGCGGTGGGCCTTGCCCGTCGTCCCGACGAGTCTGTCGTCGTGAGCGCCGGGCTCACCCGGGGCGGTGGGCGGGCGGGTGGCCGCAGCTTTCTCCAGGTCGCTGAGCTCTTGCATCTCTTCGATCTCCTCGATCTCCTCGATGGACAACAGGGGCACGACCCGGAAGAGCAGCATGAGCAGCAGTGGGATCGCAGCCGTTGCGGCCAGGGTGATCGCGACAGGGACCCAGGTGAAGTGGTACCTGCCGAAGACTCCGGTCACCGTGTCGTAGGTGGCCGGGGCCACGACCATGAGGATTCGCTTGAGCCACATCATCGGCACCACCAAGATGGCGGCGGTGACCATGCCGCCCACGTTCCGAGTCCATGGCAGGGCCACCAGCAGCAGCGGCAGCAGCCCCCCGACGACGGCGAACAACCAGAACCAGATCGCCAGCCGGCCCGTAAGAAGCTCGGTGAACACCGCAGCGGTCCCACGGTCGGCGACGTAGGCGCCGGGCAGCAGGTCGGCGAAGGTCAGGTAGATGTAGGTCGCCGACAACGTCGCCAGGATGAACCCCAGACGGACGAAGTGCCGCGGCGTGATGAGCCCTTCGAGGTGGTAGCCGCGGCGGAAGCCGGCCACGACCAGGATCACCAGGGCCACCCCGGAGTAGAGCGCAGCCACGACGAACTGGGGCGCCCAGATGCTCTCGTGCCACCACGGCCGGGCGGTGCTGGCAAAGGCCCACGCCAGGACCGAGTGCACCGACACGGCCAAGGGGATGATCATGATCGAGACCAGGCCAAGGGCACCGGCCAGGATGCGACGCTGCCGCGGCGCCCCCACCCAGCCGCGAGAGACCCACCCGTACAGGGTTGCCCTGCGCCGGCCCAGATGTGGGCCGTGCTCTTGGCCCAGCACTGCCATGTCGGGCACCAGTGGCAGGGCGAAGAACACGATGGAGGCGAACGTGTAGGTCATCACGGCGACGAAGTCCCAGAACACGGGAGCGGAAAGGTTGGGCCGGGTCACCAGCTCATACAGCCGAATCGGGTTACCGATGTGGGGGATGATCAGGGCTGCGCCGATGAGCACGGTGACCACGGCTGTTCCCTCGGCCAGGCGGGTCAACGGTGCCCGCCAGGTCGCGCCGGTCAGCCGCAGGATCGCCGAGACCACGGCCCCGCCGTAGCTGACGCCGATGAAGGTCACGACGTCGGCGATGTAGATCGCCCAGAAGGCCTGGTCGCTGTACCCGGCCACCCCCATTCCGCCCATGAGCTGGAGTACCCAGGCGGCGATACCAGCCAGCACCACCAGGCCCAGCCCCACAACAGTGACCCACCACAGGCGGCTCGGCCGCCCGAACGGGCGCAGCGAGGCCTGGCGGGCGTTGATGCTCATGGTGTTGGTGGTCATGGCTTGCGTGTTCATGACTTCAGTGCTCATGCCGCACCTCCGAGGTTTTGGCCGTGGCCCAGGATGTAGTAGACGCGCGGGTTGGTCCCGAGCTCCTCCTTGAACCGCACCGCGTCGTTGGCGCGCAGGAACTCCGAGAGCACCACGTTCTTGCCCAGGCCGTTGACGGCGATGTCGGTGACCAGGTCCCCGATGTACAGCACACCCATCGGGCAGCCGGATACGCACGCGGGCAGCTCGCCTTGTGGCAGCCGGTCGGCACAGAACACGCACTTGCCGACGGTGCCCTTCTGTGGCACAGGCATCTGCGGCGTCGAGGGCGCTGGCATGCGCTTGGACGGCAGGGGGTCGGTCCAGTTGAAGTAGCGAGCCTCATATGGGCAGGCCGCCATGCAGGCGCGCGACCCGACGCAGGCGTCCACGTCGACCAGGACGAGCCCGTCGTCGGTGCGCACGTTCGCGCCGACCGGGCAGATGTACATGCACGGAGCGTCCTCGCACATCATGCAGGGCCGGGGCATGTAGAAGGTCTCACCCGCGGCGTCCTTCATGTCATAGACATCGATCCACGTCTGCTCCTGCCGGAGCCCGTGGCGCTGCTGGCAGGCCATGGTGCAGGCCTTGCATCCGTCGCAGGTGCGCAGGTCGATGACCATGCACCAGGCGTGCGCGGATGCCTTGATCTTGGCCGCCATCGGGGCCATCGCCGCCTGCGCGTCCTCCTGGAAGCTGACCAGCGCCAAGGCGCCGCCGGCTGCGGTGACGCCAAGGGTCGCGAGGAGATTGCGCCGGCTCAGTCCCCGACGTCCGTCCGGGGTGGCTCCCGGAGGAGGATCTATTGGTCCGCCCTCCTTCGGGTGCGTCGGGTGACTCTGCATGCGGTCCTGCCTTCCAGTCGTTCTTACGGTCGTTCTTTCAGTTCACTTCTCGTCCAGCGTCCCGATCAGCTGACGATCACGTTTCCCTGCATCCAGTTCTTGGTGGCCATCGAGCCGGTCATCCCGTCGGCTCCGCCGCCGCAAGGGGTGAAGCAGCGCCAGGTGTAGCTGCCGGCCTTATCGACTGTGAAGGTGAACACGGTGGTCGAGACCCCGCCCTCGGGAGCCTTTGTCAGCGGGACGTTGATCCCGAGTGAGGGGATGCTGAAGGTGTGCGCGATGTTGGCGTTGGTCACGCTGGTTCCGGCCACGCCGTTGACGGTCATGGTCCCGCCGGCGACCGTGCCGTATGGCGAACCGGCCGGAAGTGCGGTGGGAGCGTCGTCGTACTCCTTGATCGTGAGCACGACGGTGTCGCCCTTGCCGAAGGTGAGGTCGCTGGGGGCCATCGCCGGCCAGTGCTCCTTGCTGGTGAACGTGCCGACAGGTCCCTTGTTGGCGTCGATCTTGCCGATCATGGTGATGTTGACCGTCTTGGCCTTTGCCGCAGGAGCCGCGGGAGCCGCGCTGGACTTCGATCCGCCGCATGCCGACGCGGAGACCGCCACCGCTGCCACGATGGCGCCGACAGCGAGCATCTTCAGGGGCTTGCGTGTCGTCCTTGAATCGATGTGGTTCACGTTCATCACTCTTTCCGGCTTGGGGTCGGCCGGTCTTACCCCGGTCGGGAACGCTGACCCGACGTGGCGCGCGGGTGTTCCAGGGGAAGTCTCATGGAGTCCGGGTAGGCGCGGCACCGCGATTCTCCCCATCGATGAAGGCTCGTTCTACGCACCCGGGAGTGGGTGATTCCCGCCACGGCTGGCCCGATCGACGCGTAGCCTGATCAGCATGGACGCCCCGGTGATACGTGTGGTCGTCGTCGATGACCACGCTCTGCACCGGGATGGCACCCGTCAGATCCTCGACGCGCACCCTGACCTGCAGGTGGTTGGCGACGCCAGCTCCGGCGAGGTCGCCCTCGCGCTGATCAACCAGCTTCAGCCCGACGTGGTGCTCATGGATATCCGGCTTCCGGGCATGAACGGCATTGAGGTGACCCGCCGGCTCACCCGGGACCATCCGGACGTGCGGGTCCTGATGGTCAGCGCCTATGACGAGGACGAGTACGTCCGTGGTGCCCTGGAGGCAGGGGCTTCGGGGTACCTGAGCAAGACCGCCCCCGGCAAGGAGCTGGTTCAGGCGGTGCGGTCCGTGGCCCGGGGCACGAGCGTGCTCCAGTCCGGTCTGACGGCCCGGCTGTTGATCTCCTCGCGTCAGCCCGTGCACGGTGCGGCCGACCTCAGCGAGCGTGAGCTTGCGGTCCTGACGCTGCTCGCGGCGGGCATGCACAACAGGGAGATTGCGGCACAGCTGAGTATCAGCACGCGCACCGTGGACCGGCACTGCGACAACATCTACGCCAAGCTCGGGGTGGGTTCGCGCACCGAGGCGGTGGTGCGTGCCATCTCGGCCAAGCTGTTGAGTGTGGGCGATGGCGAGCGCTGACATCGCGACCCCGATCCGGGCCGTCCCAGGGCGTGTCCTGGATGCCGCCAGCAGGTTGCGCCTGCCGCTGACTTCCTGGCGGTTCTGGCTCGTCCAGATCGGCGTCCTTTTCGTGGCGTTCCTTGACGAGATCGTGCTTGACATCATGCATTTCCTGCCGCCGTTCGATATCCCGCGCTCGACGGTCACCGCCCTGTTACTCATCCCGGTCATCTACGCGGCACTGAACTTCGGTGTCCACGGCGCGGTCGGTACCGCGCTGTGGGCCACCGCGCTCATGTGCCCCGACTGGCTCTTTATCGGCGGATTGACGCCCGCGAACGCCTGGGTCGAGATCGGAAACCTGGCCATCCTTAACGGGGTCGCGATCATCGTGGGGCAACGGGTCGAGAACGAGGGGCTGGCGCGGCTGCGAGCGGAGAGGGCTCTGCGCGCCAGTGAAGTCGCCGAGTCGCGCTACCGCGCCCTTTTCGATGAGCAGCATGCCCCGGTGCTGGTCACCGACGCGGCCGGGGTGGTGACCGAGGCCAACGCCGCCGCCACATCTCTGCTTGGCCCGGATGCTCCCGGACGACTCCTGTCGGAGCTGGTCGGCACTGCGGTGACAGCGATCCTGGTCGGTGAGGTCACCCGCCTTCCGGTGGGGGACCGCGTGTTTGTGCCCAAGGCTCGCGTCCTTGGTGTGGGCTCCGGGGAACACCTTGTTCAGATCGTGCTGGTCGACCTGACCGAGGAGGAGCACCGCGCGCGCGAGCAACAGGCCTACGCCGCGAACCTGCTCACCGTGCAGGAGGACGAGCGACGCATTCTGGCCCAGGACCTCCATGATGACCCCGTGCAGACGTTGACCTATCTCGTCCGGATGCTCGAGCTCCTGAGCGACGACCCGAGGCTGCCACCGGATCTGGCTCCGCTGGTCCTTCGCGATGGCGAGCTGGCCACGGAAGTGGTCGATGCCCTGCGCACGGTGATCCACGGTCTGCGGCCCCCGGTGCTCGACGACCTCGGGGTGGTTGCCGCTCTTCGCCAGCTGGTCGCCGAGGTTCGCGCCCGCCACGGGATCGTGATCCGGCTGCAGGTGGTCGGAGATCAGGTGCGGCTCTCCGACCGGTGCGAGCTCACTTTGTACCGGGTAGCCCAGGAGGCGCTGAGCAATGTCGTACGCCACGCACAGGCCACTCACACCCGGGTCGATCTGCACTTCGGCGAGCAGGTGGTTCTCACCGTGACCGACGATGGACGCGGCATTCCGGCGTCCGGCATCACCGCGGCTGGCTCAGGCGGCGGGCTCGGCCTAATTGGGATGCGCGAGAGGGTTAACCTGATCGGCGGCAGTCTGGAGGTGTGTGCACGCAAGCCGCACGGCACGCTGGTGCGGGCCATAGTGGTGGGCACGCCGCTGCGGGGCGTAGCCGATCGCCGATCCTTGGTCAGGCCCTGACCGGGTTGAACGCCTTCAGCTGAGGCCTCAGCAGTGGGGGGTGGCCTTCGCCTTCTTGGAGACTGCGACCTTGGGTGGGACTTTCAAGGAACGGTAAGTCTTGCCCACGACCATGTCGACCGAGGCATCCATTCGGTCGTCCAACACGACCTTGGCTCCCGGCAGCCTTTTCGCAGCAAGCAGGGCGCCCTCAAGCCCGGACGGTCCGTGCCGTATCTCGCCGACGCCCAGGATCGTTTTGCCCAGGGGGTCATTGTCGATCGTGGCGACCTTGAAACCCTGTCTTTGCAGCGAACTTGCCACGGATGCGGCCAGACCCGTGCGGGCCGTTGCGTTGTAGACGTTGATCGTCACCCCGCTCGTTACGAGTGGCTGGTTCGAGGTGGCCCCGTTGCAGCTGGCGTTGGCCACGGACTTGGGGGCGGCGCTGACGGCCCACCCCTCGACGTAGGGAGAGGCAAACACGAGGGACCCGACCAACAACACGGCGACGCACGCCATGGTGATGAGTGCGCGGTGCTGCCGACGTCGGTGATAGATCGACGCTGCGGATTCGTGTAGGTAGTCCACGACAAAGCTCCCAACCGGAAAGTCCACCTCTGCCGATCATGACGCTTTGGCGCCGCTAGTCAAGGGTATGGGGCCGCTCGTTGAACGAGTCCCCTGCCGTTGCACAGAGCGAGACCGACGCACGGGGCGCAGCCCAGTCAGGCTGGGCGTATGCCTGACCCGGCCCGGACGACTCCGCGCAACGCTTCGCCGCGCTCATGCGGAACGTGATGGTCGGTCGGCACGATCTGAGGGCCGAGGTGTTTGTCGATGTTCTCGCAGCCGCCGGTGCCGTCGAAGCGAGGTTACCTCGCAACAGGGACCATCACTTCTGACGCGCCACGCACGACGCTGCCGTTCCTGACCTGTGCCGTTGAGGCCGGAATCGCCGAAGTAGTCGGACGACCGGAGCCAGCGTCCGTGAGGAGTATCGCCGATCTCCGTCTCCGGGTCGCCGCATTTCCTTCGCGGAGGCCCCGATTGCCGACATCTACGAACCGTGCGTGACCTTCACTGACACCACCGGGGTTCCATCGATCTGCCGCTGTCTTCCGCCTGGGGCGACGCGATCGTCTTGGTCGCCGACGGCGCGGATTCCTATGACGTCACCCAACAGGTGGGAGGGCGGCCCGACAATCCTGGCCGGATACTCGAAAGGGCGCTGTCGTGCCAAGCCACCAAGCAGAACTGGAACACCATCGAACGCATCGTCCAGCTCGAGTCGAGCTAGCGCCACACTTCGCAGGGGGCCCCGTCGGCGTGTCCGTCAGTCAAGCACCAGCACGCGGGCATGCAGGGCGGGACGCTGCTGAAGCGCGGCGCGCAGGGCGCGGTGCAGGCCGTCCTCGAGATACAGCTTGCCTTCCCACTGCACAACGTGGGCGAACAGATCGCCGTAGAAGGTCGACTCCTCGGACAACAGGGTTGCCAGGTCGAGGTTGCGTTTAGTCGTGATGAGCTCGTCGAGCCGGACCATCCGCGGAGGTACGTCGGCCCAGTCCCGCGCTGTCTCCAGACCGTGTGCGGGATAAGGACGTCCGTCACCCACTGCCCTGAAGATCATCGCGCCAGTCTAGGCATACTGAGTGCACGGGGTCAGCATGCTCTGTGCAACGCTGAGCTCATTGGCGGAGGATAGGGGATTTGAACCCCTGAGAGCTTTCACTCAACACGCTTTCCAAGCGTGCGCACTAGGCCACTATGCGAATCCTCCGTCGAGGAGGCTACCCGAGGGTGAGCCACAGTCCACAATCGGCCGCTCGGGCTGGTTTCTGATTGCCCTGATCTGACGTCTGCGGCGCCCTGATCACTCGGCTACAGTGGACTTAGACCCCTCGTGTGGTGGTACCTCACCGAACTCCCCCAGGGCCGGAAGGCAGCAAGGGCAGGTGAGCTCTTCCAGGTACGCGGGGGGTCCTCCCATGCGCCTGGGCTCGGCAGTCGGTCGAGCCGACTAGATTGAGTGCGTGAGCACAGCGCTGTACCGCCGCTACCGGCCCGAGTCCTTTGCCGACGTCATCGGTCAAGATCACGTGACCGAGCCCTTGATGCAGGCGTTGCGGACTGGTCGGGTCAGCCACGCGTACCTGTTCAGCGGGCCACGCGGTTGCGGCAAGACGACTTCGGCCCGGATCTTGGCCCGTTGCCTGAACTGCGAGCAGGGGCCGACCCCGATCCCGTGCGGGGTGTGCGACTCCTGCGTCGCGCTGGCTCGTGACGGCTCCGGCAGTGTCGATGTCATCGAGATCGACGCGGCCAGCCACGGGGGCGTCGACGACGCACGCGACCTGCGCGAGCGGGCGGTCTATGGACCCGCGTTGTCGCGCTACAAGATCTACATCATCGACGAGGCCCACATGGTCACGCCGCAAGGCTTCAACGCCCTCCTCAAGATCGTCGAGGAGCCGCCCGAGCACGTGAAGTTCATCTTTGCCACGACCCAGCCCGACAAGGTCATCGGCACGATCCGCTCTCGCACCCATCACTACCCGTTCCGACTGGTCCCCCCGCTTCGGCTACAGGACTACCTGGGCGAACTGTGCGCTGCTGAGGGGGTCGCCGTCGCCCCCGGTGTCCTCTCGTTCGTGGTTCGTGCCGGTGGTGGTTCGGTCCGCGACTCGTTGTCGGTGCTCGACCAGCTCATGTCCGGGTCCGGCGACGAAGGCCTGACCTACCAGGGTGCCGCAGCGCTGCTCGGGTTCACCGAGGGAGAGATGCTCGATGCCACGATCGACGGACTCGCGGCCGGCGACGCAGGCGCGGTGTTCCGACAGATCGACAAAGTCATCGAGACCGGCCACGACCCCAGGCGCTTTGTCGAGGACCTGCTCGAACGCCTGCGCGACCTCATCGTGGTTGCAGCCGTCCCGGACGGTGCCTCGTCGATACTGCGCGGCACTCCGGAGGACCAGCTTGAGCGGATACGTCAGCAGTCCGCGGCATTCGGGCCCGGGGCACTGTCGCGTGCGGCAGACATCGTCAACGCGGGTCTGACCGAGATGACCGGCGCTACGGCGCCTCGGCTACAGCTCGAGCTGATCTGCGCCAGGATCCTGTTGCCGGGTGCCTCCGGCGAGAGCGGGTACGCCGCACGCCTGGACCGCCTCGAACGCCGCCTGGAGATGAGTGGCGCCCCAGCGTCCACCGGACCTCGACCTGCAGCATCAGTGCGTGAGCCTGCGGTTCCCTCCCCCCGCCAGGCGTCCCGGCCGTCCCTATCCACTCCACCGGTTCGAGGTGAGCCGGTACCAGGCAGAACGCCCGTTCGCGGCGTGGCCCCCGGGCCGCTACTTGCGCCGCCCGCTGTCCCACCTGGCGACGCCCAGCGCAGTGACGCCGAGGCCGACGTTGAGCCGGCGCCCGTTCAAGAACGCCCGGGCGCAGCGGTGCCCGGGGGCATCGACACGGACGCGATCCGTCGCTCCTGGCCCGACATCCTGGCCAAGATCTTCACGATCCGCCGGACCACCTGGACCTTCTTGTCGGAGCACACCCAGGTCCTGGACTACGACGGCACGCGGCTGCTGCTGGGGATCCAGACCGAGGGACTGGCCACCACCTTCCGCCGCGGACAGCATGCCGAGCTGGTGCGTCAGGCCCTGAGTGAGGTGCTGGGGGTCGAAGCCGTCGTCGAGGGCATCCCGACGACCTCGACGTCAACACGGTCCGGATCGCCCGTTAGTGCCGCCGCTCCCGCGCCCGCTGCTCCTCCAACCGTTGCGGCAGCTCCCGTTGTCACGCCACCTGCTGCGGCAGCTCCTCCTGCTCCCGCTCATCCTGCTCCGGGACCTGAGCGACCTTCCACGCCCATGCAGCGAGCCAGGGCGGCGGTGGCCCAGGAGGCGAGCACGCGGAATACGAGCTCTGCGTCATCGGTCGCTGACGACAGCATGGTCAGCGCCGACGACGAGGACATCCAGGAGGCGGTAGCCGTGGGCCAGCCGGTCATTGCGCGCGTACTTGGCGGCACGGTGATCGGCGAACTCGACCAGTAGGCGCGGTTGGGCCCGATTGCCTCACACAGTGGGCTTGTGTGTCGTGGTCAGGGCATAGGCTCGAAAGATGTATGAAGGCGTGGTCCAAGACCTGATCGACGAGCTCGGCCGGTTGCCGGGCGTCGGTCCCAAGAGCGCACAGCGCATTGCGTTCCATCTGCTGCAGGCCGACTCGGTCGATGTGACACGCCTTGTCAGTGCGCTGGTGGAAGTCAAGGAGAAGGTCCGCTTCTGCAGCATCTGCGGCAACGTCGCCGAGGCCGAGCAGTGCCGGATTTGTTCGGACCCTCGCCGCGACCTGACTTATATCTGCGTCGTCGAGGAGCCCAAAGACGTCGTAGCCGTCGAGCGGACCCGCGAGTTCCGCGGGCGATACCACGTGCTCGGCGGGGCAATCAGCCCGATCGAGGGTGTGGGGCCGGACGACCTGCGGATCAAGGAGCTGTTGACCCGGCTCGCCGATGCGGATGTCAGCGAGGTGATCATCGCGACAGATCCCAATCTTGAGGGCGAGGCAACGGCCACCTATCTGGCCCGCCTGTTGCGCCCGATGGATGTGAAGGTCACCCGGCTGGCGTCGGGGCTGCCTGTCGGGGGAGACTTGGAGTACGCCGACGAGGTCACCCTTGGTCGGGCCTTCGAGGGGAGGAGAGTGCTCGATGTTTGATGAGTTGTCGAACCTGAGCGAGTTGACCAATCTGGGCGAAGACTCTGCGCGCGAGGCCCGCGCCTACCTGTCCTCGGTCACCGAGGTTGCCTCGGGTGCCTCGCCAGATACCGCCATACCAATTCTGCTGCTCGCGGTTTCGCAGGTTCTGGTCGCCGGGGCTCGCCTTGGTGCCATCACCGACGTCGTGCCCGATGAGCGGTTCGAAGCCGACCCAGGTCCCGACGTCGACGTCGACCCCATACGTCAGGGACTGGTCAGCCTGTTGAACGGTCTGGACGACTACGTCCACGTCGTCGACCCGCTGGTCAGCGCCGAGGTGACCACCGGCTCAATGTCGAACGACCTTGCCGAGGTGGCCGCCGCGCTCACTCATGGTCTGCAGCACTTCGAGAGCGGACGCGTCAGCGAGGCCCTCTGGTGGTGGCAGTTCAGCTACCTGTCGTCCTGGGGTGACAGCGCCACCCGGGCTTTGCGGGTCTTGCAGGCGGTTCTTGGCCACATCCGGCTCGACGCTGACGCTGACGCCGTGGCCGAGGCAGAGTTCGACGCCCTCCACCCCTGACCCTTGACCCTGAGGTCTCCGGCCCGGGGTCCGGCCCTGAATCCGGACTCTGAGGTCTGACTCTGAGGTGTCACCCTGAGGCTCTTGGGCCTGCCCTGAGCTCGTTGGATGTCAGGGGTCACGATCTGTGCACGTAATATTGAGTTCGATGAGTGACGCCTGATGAGCACGACCTAATGAGTGCAACCCGATGAGTACAACGAGCGCAGTCTCAGCGACTGCGCGCAAAGTCGTCCCCGAGTCTGTGGGTCAGGCACGAAGGCGACGGTCGTTCGCGGTCATCAGCCACCCTGACGCCGGCAAGTCGACCCTCACCGAGGCGCTGGCGCTCCATGCGCGGGTGCTGACGCGGGCCGGAGCCGTGCACGGCAAAGACGGTCGCGGCGGCACCGTGTCGGACTGGATGGACATCGAGCGCGAGCGCGGCATCTCAATCACGTCTGCAGCGCTTCAGTTCACCTACCGCGACGCGGTGATCAATCTGGTCGACACCCCCGGGCACGCCGACTTCTCCGAAGACACGTACCGGGTGCTGTCCGCGGTCGATGCCGCCGTCATGCTCGTGGACGCAGCCAAGGGCCTCGAGGTCCAGACCATGAAGCTCTTCGAGGTTTGCAGGCACCGCAACATCCCGATCATCACGGTCATCAACAAGTGGGACCGCGCAGGCAAGGAGGCTCTCGACCTGATGGACGAGATCCATGAGCGGACCGGGTTGCAGCCCGCGCCGCTGAACTGGCCCGTGGGAATCGCCGGCGACTTCCGTGGCGTGCTGGACATGGCGACAGGGGAGTACACCAAGTACACCCGCACAGACGGCGGCGCAACCGTGGCGACCGAGGAACACCTCAGCGCCGAGGCAGCCGAAGCCCTCGAGGGCGAAGCATGGCTGCAGGCCGTGGAGGAGAGCGACCTGGTCGTGGCGACCGGCGCCGGCGTCGATCCGGAGGGATTCCTTGCGGCCACGAGCACGCCGGTGATGTTCGGCTCGGCGGTCCTCAACTTCGGGGTCAGGTTCCTGCTGGACACGCTGGTTGACCTGGCTCCGGCCCCCGGCCCCCGGCCCGATGCGGACGGCGTCCTGCGTGAGATCGGCTCCCCCTTCAGCGCCTTCGTCTTCAAGGTGCAGGCCGGTATGGACGTCGCCCATCGCGACCGCCTCGCCTTCGTGCGCATCTGCTCGGGGACCTTCGAGCGAGGCATGATCGTCACCCACTCGGGCACCAACCGCCCCTTCGCCACGAAGTACGCCCAACAGGTCATGGGTCGCGAACGCACGAGCATCGACCGCGCCTTCCCGGGCGACGTGGTCGGTCTGGTCAACGCCAACGCCCTCCGGGTGGGCGACACGCTCTACGTCGACACTCCCGTCACCTTCCCGCCGATCCCATCCTTCTCACCCGAGCACTTCGCCGTGGCGCGGGCCAAGGACACCAGCCGTTACAAGCAGTTCAGGCGCGGTATCGAACAGCTCGATCACGAGGGTGTCGTGCAGGTGCTGCGTTCGGATCTGCGAGGTGACCAGGCGCCGGTCCTGGCGGCGGTCGGTCCCATGCAGTTCGAGGTCGCCGAGCATCGGATGGCGCATGAGTTCAACTCGCCGATCTCGCTCGACCCCCTGGGGTACTCCCTGGCTCGTCGCACCGATACCGAGGGCCGGGACCGGCTTCGCGGTCAGCGCGCGGTCGAGGTGCTCTCGCGCAGCGACGGGGTGCTGCTGGCCGTCTTCGGCGACCGATGGCGGTTGCAGTCCGTGGAACGCGACCTGGAGAACATCCTGCTCGCCCCGCTCGTCGTCTCCGTGTAGATAGCCGCGCGAATGACGCTCAGATGTGAGTGACTGTGAACAGTGACAGACAGTCGGATTCGGGGGTCTGCAGAGATCTCGACATACGGTCGAGCCCATCGGGGCAGGTGAGCGGTCGTAAACTGGTCCTTTCGCCGTCAACCTCAGCCCGGAGCCTCTTGTGAGCTTGGTCGTCCAGAAGTACGGCGGGTCATCGCTGACGAATGCCGACAGCATCAAGCGGGTTGCCCGTCGGATCGTTGAGACACGCAAAGCCGGCCACGAGGTCTGCGTCGTGGTATCTGCCATGGGGGACACGACCGACGAGCTACTCGATCTGGCCCAACAGGTGAGCCCGCTGCCGCCCGCCCGCGAGATGGATATGCTGCTGACCGCAGGCGAGCGGATGTCGATGGCTCTGGTGGCCATGGCGATAGCCAACCTCGGCCACACCGCGCGCTCATTCACCGGATCCCAGGCCGGAGTCATCACCGACTCCGCGCACGGCAAGGCGCGCATCATCGACGTCACGCCGGGGCGGATCAGGGGTGCGCTGGACGATGGTGACATCGCGATCGTGGCTGGTTTCCAGGGTGTCAGCGCGGACAGCAAGGACATCACGACGCTGGGCCGTGGTGGCTCGGACACCACGGCGGTGGCGCTCGCTGCCGCACTGCATGCGGACGTCTGCGAGATCTACACCGATGTCGACGGCGTCTTCACAGCAGATCCGAGGATCGTCCCCACTGCCCGACGAATCGAGCGGCTCTCCAACGAGGAGATGCTCGAGATGGCTGCCTCCGGGGCAAAGGTCTTGCACCTGCGATGTGTCGAGTACGCCCGGCGGTTCGACATGCCGATCCATGTGCGGTCCTCGTTCTCCTACCGCGAGGGGACCCTGATTGTCACTCAACCTGTAGCTGACGAAGGAGAGAACGTGGAAGCCCCGATCATTGCCGGCGTCGCGCACGACCGCAGCCAAGCCAAGATCACCGTCGTCGGTGTGCCCGACCATCCCGGCAAGGCGGCCGAGATCTTCCAGGCCTGCGCCGACGCGGAGATCAACATCGACATGATCGTCCAGAACGTCTCCGCAGTGGAGACCGGTCTGACGGACATCTCCTTCACCCTGCCCAAGACCGACGGTCAGGTCGGCGTTCAGGCGCTCAAGCGGATCCAGTCCGCCAGCGGCTTCGCCTCATTGCTGTATGACGACCACATTGGCAAGCTCTCGCTCGTCGGTGCGGGGATGCGTTCGCACCCGGGTGTCTCCGCCACGTTCTTCAGGGCGCTCGCTGAAACGGGTGTCAACATTGAGATGATCTCCACCTCGGAGATCCGCGTCTCGGTCATCACGCGGGACGACCAGCTCGACGACGCCGTGCGCGCTGTGCACACGGCCTTTGGTCTTGACTCCGCCGATGGCGAAGCCGTGGTCTATGGAGGTACTGGACGATGAGCAATCGCAAGCCCACCCTGGCCGTCGTCGGTGCGACTGGCACTGTCGGCACCGTCATGCTCAGCATCCTGAGTCAGCGTTCGGACGTCTGGGGCGAAATTCGCCTGCTCGCCTCCGCGCGCTCTGCCGGGAAAGTTCTGAAGGTCCGCGGTGAGGATGTCGTGGTTCAGGAGATCACTCCTGAGGCCTTCGACGGGGTCGACGTCGCGATGTTCGACGTGCCGGACGACATAGCGACCCAGTGGGCCCCGATCGCGGTGTCGCACGGGGCCGTCGCGGTTGACAACTCCGGTGCCTTCCGGATGGATCCTGAGGTTCCGCTGGTCGTGCCCGAGGTCAACCCCGCCCAAGTCCGCAACCGCCCCAAGGGCATCATCAGCAACCCCAACTGCACGACACTGACGATGATCGACGCACTCGGGGCGCTGCACGCCGGCTGGGGCCTCAAGGAGCTCGTTGTCGCCTCCTACCAAGCCGCCTCAGGTGCGGGCAAGTCTGGTGTTGACCGCCTCTATGACGAGATCGAAGTACTGTCCGGCAACCGCGAGCTGGGTCAGCACGCTGGTGACGTGCGCGCGGCAGTCAGCGACAAGCTGGGCGAGGACTCGCCGTTCCCCGCGCCGCTGGCTCTCAACGTGGTGCCGTGGGCAGGTTCGCTCAAGGAGGGCGGCTGGAGCTCGGAGGAGCTCAAGGTCCGCAACGAGTCCCGCAAGATCCTGGGCATCCCCGACCTCAAGGTCTCGGCGACCTGCGTGCGTGTCCCGGTCATCACGACCCACTCGCTCGCGGTGCATGCCGTCTTCGAGAGACCGCTGACCGCCGATGCCGCGCGTCAGGCGCTGGTTGAGGCACCGTCCGTCGTGGTCCTGGACGACCCGGCCGCCGGAGAGTGGCCGACTCCGGCCGACGCCGTGGGGTCCGACCCGACCTTTGTCGGACGCATCCGTCAGGCGCTGGACTTCCCCAACACCATCGACCTGTTCGTATGTGGTGACAACCTGCGCAAGGGCGCTGCCCTCAACACCGCCCAGATCTGCGAGCTTCTGGCCCAGGAGTTCACGAAGTAGGACCGGCCAGACCTCAGGACTCCGGACATGATGCACGCCAAGCCAGCAGCCTTGACCGTTTGACCTGGCTGTTTGTAACTGTGGGCACGCTGCTTCTCGCCTTGGATGCGTCAAAATTGATGGGATGGTGAAGTCCAACAGTGAGACGGTGGACGACGGTGATCATGACGGTTCAACTTCCACCGGACGGGTCATAACCGCTGGTCAGAACTGTGTGAGCACCTGAAAGACGACTAAACCCGTTACGTGGCACCGCGCTTGCGACGTCAAAACTCGCGCTGATCGCTCACGAATTATGACGCCATGTCTGGAGTCCTGGACCTGGGGCCACGGCTGTCGAGGTTCTGACGTGGAAGCCGCGGTCCTCAGGTTTGGGTGTCTGCTGGCCGCGGTCCCTGGGTTTGTCAGGAGGCGAGCCGAACCACTGCGGCGAGACCGGGCCCGGAAGGGTTGTCCTGCAACGAGATTGACCCGTCCGAGCGACGCAGCAGCTCGCGCACGATGGCCAGCCCAAGACCGGTGCCTCCGGCGTCCCGATCCCGGGCGTCGTCCAGGCGGGCGAACCTCTCGAACACCCGATCTCGTTCATCAGCCGGTATGCCGGGTCCGTCATCGACCACTGTCAGCACCGCGTCGCCGCCTTCGGCGCGCACCTGCAGGACAACCTTTGAGCTTGCATGATGCACCGCGTTGTCGACCAGATTGGCGAGCACCCGGCGCAGCTCGTCGGAGTTGGCGTTGGCGTACACGGCGGGCCCGCCGGCGACCGACACCGGGACTCGGGCGCCGGCGTACCGGTCGGCGGTTGCCACCAACAGGGCTCTGACATCAAGAGACTCGCGCACGGGCACGTGCTTGGAGTCGCTGCCGGCCCGCGCCAGCAGCAACAGGTCCTCAACCAGCGTGGATAGGCGGGCCACGTCGGCGAGCAGATCGGCGGCAAGCTCACCGCCCTCGCCCAGATGCTGGGCCACCTCGAGTTGGGTGCGCATGCTGGTCAGCGGACTGCGCAGCTCGTGCGCCGCATCGGCGACGAACGCGCGCTGGCGTCCCCGGGAGGCCGCCAGCCGGTCGAGCATGTCGTTGAGGGTGAGCGCGAGCGCGCGGATCTCGTCGGCGGACTCGGGGACGGCCAGTCGTTCGTCCTGGTCGCTCCCGCTGATCCGCGCGGCCCCCGAGCGCAGCGTCTCTACCGGTTTCAAGGTCGAGCCGATGACGCGCCAGGCGATCAGGGCCATGACGACGACCAGCGGTGTGTAGGCGAGCAGCAAGGTGATGCGCAGGACGCGCTGGCTCTGTTCGACGTCGTTGACCGGGACGGCCACGATGATGCTGCGGGAGGCCGAGGGCGGGCCCGCCTGCATGGCAATAGCGCGCATGGTTCCGGACAGCCCGGCCCGGGCTCCCGGGATCGAGATCCGTTCTCCTGTAAGGGCCTTCGCCAATTCGGGCGGTCGCAGCAACGGGGTCAGGCGGTCGGCGCTGATCGATGCGCTGACCACGGCACCAGAACCGCTGACGACCTGCACCACCTGAGAGCCCGAGACCGGCAGTGGGTTCGGGACGGTGTTCTCGCTCACCATGGCGGCGACGGCTCGGGCGCTGGCGAGGGCGCCGTCGTCCACGGTGCGGTTCACCGTGAAGGTCAGCACCGCGTACAGCACGAGACTGCCCAGGGCCAGGGCTAGGGCCACCCCCGTTACGCCCAGGGCTAGAAGCCGTGCGCGCAGGCTCAGACTCTGCAGGGCGCGGCCTCTCATCGGCCTAGTCGGTAGCCGGAGCCTCGCACGGTCCGCAACACGTCGCGCCCAACCTTGCGCCGCAGATACCCGACGTAGACCTCGACCGCGTTGGGGTCGGTGTCCTCCGTCGCGTCCCAGACGTTGTCCAGGAGCTCGGTCTTGCTGACCACGCGGCCAGGGTGGCGCAGGAAGTACTCCAGCAGGGCGTACTCGCGAGGGGTCAGGGCGACCGGTGTTCCGGCGAGCTCGACCTCATGGGTTGCCGGATCCAGAGTGAGGTCAGCGACCGTCAGGATCGACGGGCGGGCAGGCATCTTGCGTCGGACCAGTGCTCGAAGCCGGGCCAGCAGCACCACGAAGGAGAACGGCTTGGTCAGGTAGTCGTCGGCGCCATAGTCCAGTCCGTCGGCCTGGTCGTACTCGCCGTCCTTGGCCGAGAGCATCAGCACTGGCACCCAGTTCGCCTCCGTGCGCAGGGTGCGGACGATGTTGTATCCCGACATCCCCGGCAGCATCACGTCCAGGACCACTGCGTCGTAGTCACCGTGGCGGGCGGCCTCGAGGCCCCCGGGTCCGTCTGTGGCGAGGTCGACGAGCATCCCCTCGGCGGTCAGTCCGCGCTTGAGTGCCGCCCCGAGGCGCAGCTCGTCTTCAACCACCAGCAGTCGCACGGCATACAGCCTGTCATGGCGTGCTCAGGCCTGCACGGCCTCTCAGGTCGTTCTCAGGAGGTGAGGTGCAAGATGGGCCCATGAGCATCCTCGAGAAGACGCCGGCCCTGCGGTGGGCGGTCCCTGCGGTGACCGCGGTGGCACTTGTCGGCGGAGGCTCCGCAATCACGGGAATTCACGCGATCGCTGGCACCGGACTGCCGGCTCGAAGCGCGGCTCAGCTGCTCGTGGATGTGCAGAAGGCGCGCTTGAACGGTCTGTCGGGGACCGTGGTTCAGAAGTCCGATCTCGGTCTGCCGAGTTTGCCCGGGATCGGTGGCTCGAGCGGTATGGCCAGCTCCGACCTGACCTCCCTGATGTCGGGCACGCACACGATGCGGATCTGGGTCGCCGGTCCCGGCAAGGCCCGGATGGCCCTGCTGGGGACGCTGGGCGAGTCGGATGTGATCCAAAACGGACAGGACGTCTGGGTTTGGGCCAGCCAGGCCAAGACGGCTAAGCACTACGTCTTGCCCGCTCACACAACTGCGGGCCAGAGCAAGATCACTCCCGATATGCCGGGAGCGACCAACGTGCCCACCTCACCGCAGGCGGCTGCCGACCAGGCGCTGGCCGCGATCACTCCGAGTACCAAGGTCACGACCAGCGGCACAGCGAGGGTGGCCGGCCAGTCGGCGTACGAGCTCGTGCTCAAGCCCAAGGAAGCCACCTCGCTGGTGAAAGAGGTCCGGGTGGCCATTGACGGCCGCAGGCACGTCCCGCTGCGGGTTCAGGTCTTCGCCAAGTCGGCGCTCGCTCCGGTGTTCGAGGTGGCGTTCAGCTCGGTGGACTTCGCCCGACCCGAGGCTGCCCAGTTCGCTTTCAACCCGCCGCCGGGCACCACGGTGACCGAGGCAAAGACGCCGACCTCGGGGAAGGCATCTGCCGGCTCCAAGACCAAAACCGTTGCACCACAAGCGAAATCCGCTGACATGCCCAAGGTGATCGGCAAGGGTTGGGGCAGCGTAGTGGTGGTCAAGATGTCAGCGTCGACTGCCAGCCCTGCGGGGAGCACTGGCGCGAGTGGGACCAGTAACGCCACGACTGACAAGACCGTCGCCCAGCTGATGAAGTACGCCGGCCTGCTGCCCACAGTCCGGGGCAGCTGGGGCTCGGGGCACCTGATGGCCGGAACGGTCTTCTCGGCGCTGCTCACCAGTGATGGCCGGCTCGTGGTCGGGGCCGTGACACCGGAGGGTCTGTACGCCGCACTGGCCGCTAAGTGACCGAGGCCGTGACCGAGGAACTGCGTGAGTTCGCGGTTGCCACCCAAGGGTTGACCAAGAGGTTCCGTCAGCAGGTCGCGGTCAACGCCGTCGACCTGCTGGTGCCACGCGGGGCCGTCTATGGGTTTCTCGGCCCGAACGGCTCCGGCAAGACCACGACGATCCGCATGCTGCTCGGTCTGATCAGACCCACAGCGGGCCGTCACCGCCTTCTCGGGGTGGCAATGCCCGATCATGCCGGGGATGTCCTGCCGCTGGTGGGGTCGCTTGTCGAAGGCCCGGCATTTCATCCGTACCTGTCGGCCCGGGCCAATCTCGTGCGGCTGGACTCGGTTGACCGTCATGCCGATCCGAGAACCACGAGGGTGCGGGTCGACGGTGCGCTGGACCGCGTGGGGCTGCTCGCAGCGGCGGACAAGAAGTACCGCGCATACTCCCTCGGCATGCGTCAGCGGCTCGCGATAGCGGGAGCGCTGCTCGAGCCACGTGAGCTCCTTGTGCTAGACGAACCGACCAACGGTCTTGACCCGCAAGGCACGAGGGAGGTTCGCCACCTCATCGGTTCCCTAGCCGACGACGGCGCCACGGTGCTGGTCTCCAGCCATCTGCTGTCTGAGGTTGAGCAGGTGTGCACCCATATCGGGGTGATGCATGTGGGCAAGCTGTTGACGCAAGGCCCGATCGCACAGGTGCGAGCCGTGGGTGAGGCGCGGGCCCGGGTCGTCACTGACCGTCCGCAAGCTGCGGCCCGGGTGTTGCGAGGACTCGGGTTGACCGATGTTGTGGTCGAACCCGGTTTGGCTGTAGCCAGTTTGGGCAAACTGGCGGCTGAGAAGATCGTGGTGGCACTGGTGCAGGACGATGTGCCGGTCACCGGGTTTGCGGTCGAACGTCCTAGCCTGGAGGATCTTTTCGTTTCACTGACGGGGGAGGGCTTCAATGTCAGCGGCTGACCTGCCCCCTGGCCTGGATAGTGGGCCGGACAGGGGCCTGGCGACGGTGTTGCCTACGTCACGGGCGGCACGACCCCTGCGGCACGTCTCGACCCGTTTCCTGCGCTCCGAGCTGCGGCTGGTCTTCGGGCGCCGACGCAACCAGGCGGGGATGGGTATCCTGGCATTGGTGCCGCTCATGATCGCGATCACGGTCAAGCTCTCGAAGCCCAGACAGGGGCGTGGACCCGACTTCTTCGACTCGATCACCTCCAACGGACTGTTCGTGGCGCTGGCTGCGCTTGGCATCGAGCTGGGTCTGTTTCTGCCGCTGGCCGTCGCCGCCATCTCGGGAGACTCCGTTGCCGGGGAGGCCAATATCGGCACGTTGCGATATCTGCTCACGGTCCCGGTGCATCGCACGAGGCTGCTTGCCGTGAAGTTCGCCGCCATCACGATCTTCTCTCTGGTTGCCACTTTGTGGGTCTCGCTGGTGGGAGCGGTGACCGGGTTGGCGCTCTTTGGCGGTGGTGAGATGACTATGCTTTCGGGCACCCAGATCGGGATGGGATCGGCCGTCCTGCGAGTTCTGATGGCCACCGTCTATCTCGGGCTGTGCTTCGCCTCCCTGGGGGCGATCGGGCTGTTCGTTTCGACCCTGACCGAACAACCGATCGGTGCCACCATCGCGGTCGTCGTCATCAACGTCATGAGCTTCATCCTTGACTCGATCCCGCAGCTGTCCTGGTCGCACGAGTGGTTGCCCACGCATTGGTGGATGTCCTTCGGCGACTTTCTGCGGGACCCCATTGCCTGGGGCGATGTGACCCGCGGGCTACTGACGGCCGCCGGATACATGCTGGTCTTCTGGCTGGCTGCCTGGGCTCGCTTCTCCGACAAGGATGTCACCGGCTGAGCCGTTGTGGAGGAACACCGCCCGAGCCAGGGCGATGGGACACCATTCGAGGATCTGGTGTTGAGTGGGGTCATGTCCTTGAACGGTGAGTACGAGCCCAGTCCCGCGAAGTGGGTCCGCGATCAGGTCCAGGAGTACGAGGGGTCAGGTGGCACCTCCGGCACGACCATGCGAGACATGCCGGTGATCATCGTGACCACCCGGGGCGCCAAGTCCGGCAAAGTACGCAAGGTGCCGCTGATGCGGGTCGAGCACGACGGCGAGTATGCCGCGGTGGCCTCTATGGGCGGTGCTCCCAAGAACCCCGTCTGGTACCACAATCTCGTGGCCCACCCTCAGGTCGGGGTGCGGGACGGCACGATCGTCAAGGCCATGACCGCCCGTGAGGTCACCGGTCAGGAGAAGGCGATCTGGTGGGAGCGATGTGTTGCTGCCTATCCCGACTACGCCGACTACCAGACCAAGACGGAGCGTCCGATCCCGGTCTTTGTCCTTACCGCCAACCCCGGTTGATCCCCAGGTTGATCCAGGTTGATCCAGGTTGATCCGCAAGTCCGGGGTCATCCCACGTCTTGGCTGGGCATCAGAACCAGCGGGTCCACATGGTGAGGGCGCAACTGCGAACGACGGGATAACCGGCTGCCCGCAGCACGACGTCCATCTTCAGCCCCGGTCCTCGCGCGGTGGAGGAGCAGGTCGACGACGGGACCGATCGTGTCCTTTGCGGTCAGATCGTGGTCAAGCCACGGTGATCAACCCGTTCGCTTTCCAGCTCATCCGGCAGCCGGAGGACTTCCGGCGATGAGCGTGCAACCAGTGCGGGGCGTTGGTCCTTGAACCCCCTGACGTCGTCCACCAGGACCGTCAGAGGCGAGTTGTGGGGCGATTGTTCGTAGGGCATTTGTTCGTAGGGCAACGGATGTGGCGGACTGCGCCACTGCGATAGAAAACCTGCCAGCCTTGTTCCCGAAGAAGTCAATCCGGCAGTGCGGAGTCTGCCGGTTGTCTTGTGCCGGGTGGCCCATGACGGATCTGTGCCACCTGATGCTTGATAGCTGGCTGTACGGATCGTGGCATCATGCACGTGATCTGGATGGACGTGATCTGGTTGTTTCCCGTTCCCGCCGTTGCCAGGGTGCGCCGATCCTCGCCGGCGTCAAGGCCAAGCCTCGCGGGTGACCTTCGGTCAGCCTTGACGCCGGCTACGGTGCGGCGCGTGGATGAGGCGGCGGGAGCGGGGAAGATGGGCGGCCACGCAGCGCGCCGTGGCTCACGGCATACCCAACACGATCGTTCGGGATGGCGTGCCCAGGACCCCCTCGCTGCTCGACAAGGCGACTAGGCTCCGAAGACTCCACTCGCAGCCCTCCGGAAACACCAACGCCTGCGAGGCGCCACCGGAATCATCCCCGCCCGCCGGCAGAAGATTCCGGTGGCAGGTAGGGGGTTGAACTTCACTCCCGTGCGTTGACAACCGGAGCGACCGTCGCGGCGACTGGGTCGAGTACGGCACCGTCGAGTACGGCACCGTCGAGTACGGCACCGTCGAGTACGGCACCATAGAGCCGAATCTGGCTCATAAACATGGGCGCTTTCACCCGAAAAGGGACTATGGGGATTCGGGAACATATTTGAGGCGCTTTCGGCTGAAAAGGGACGTACATTTGAAATGTACGGTTATTTGGGGTGAATCATGAGCGGATCGCGGGTGCACGTCGCGCCGTTGGGCGTTGCCGGTCGCGCGCGCGTCGCCGGGATTCAAGGCCGCTCGGTCACTGAGCTGGAGCAGGGTTTGGCCTCGGCCTTGGATGTAGTTCATGCGCTCAAGGAAATCGCGTTGCCGTCGAACGATCAGGAGCGCTGCGATGCCGAGTTGGGCCTCACGCCGGGCAGGTGCGTCAGCCGGATTGACGGATTGTTGAGCGACATCGAGACCCAGTTCGGCTGGCAAAGACAGCAGCAGAGAAAGGCAGACGTAGGGGTTGCGACGGCCCGCGAACGGTTGGCGCCGATCCGAAGGGTTGGGCCCGAGATCTCCCCATCCTTGGGGGATTTCGTCAAGGATTTCCTGAGACTTCCGTCAGCGTCGAGGCCGGCCGGCTCGGTGGCTCTTGACGTCGAATGCGACATGCACAGCGGGCGGCTGATTCGTTTTTGGATGTGTCGTCAGGCTCAGGGCGTTACGTTCGGCGGTGAGGGCCGCAAAGGGGCGTGGGCCGTCGATACCAGCGGTCGTGGGGCGGTCTTGGTGACGTGCCCTCGGCAGAGCTGCCGCAGAAGCGTGCGCCTGACCAATGACTGGCTTGTGGCGCGCCTCAAGCAGGTTCGGGCTGACTTCGAGGCCGGCAAAGCTCTGCCCATCGCGTGGTACCGGCTTTCACAGGTGGGCGTGTCGAGCCGCTGAAGACCATACGGGCCCACGGTGCTGGCGTGTTGTGCGGGCCGGGTTCTGTTGGGCCTCCTGCTGGCCACGCACGCGCACACACTTTGACGGGCCGGACTTGCTCTGAGGCTTCAGGTTCGAGCTCGCCGGCCGTCCGGCCCTGGGCCGTAGGTTCGGGAGGGTCTTGGGTGTAGGGTCCGAATCGCTGAGTCGCTCCAGACCCTGGTGGCGTTGGCCAATCGCGTGTTACTCGTCGACACTCGGCGGCCCGTGTCTTTATCGTTGCGGGACTGCCGAATTGAGATTGACATGGTGCAGCAACCGAGTAGTGCGCTCGACCTTTCCACGCAGTACGACCACCGGGTCGTCCCGTTTCCGACCCGGTGCGAGCCGTGCGTCCCGATCGAGCTCCCTGAGCCGTCAGCTGGCTGTGCGGCTACAGGTCGGCGGGTGCGGCTCAGAACACGCGCCGTACGTAAGGTGGTGGTCGTTGAGGTTGCGGGTCGGCTCGATGATGCCGTCGAGGATCTGGATCGGGCGATCGAGCTGGCTCTGGCCGAGGGGCCCCGTGGCGTGGTCTGTGACCTGTCGGCGGTACTCGAGGGTGCCGGACCTGTCGCGGTTGAAGTGCTCGCGTCGGCAGGGCGCCATGTTCGCGACTGGCCGGGGATCCCGGTGGCGGTGGCCTGCCCGGACCCGCGGGTTCGCGAGGCGCTGGAAGTGCATCCCCTGGGTGGTCAACTGATTGTTACAGCGTCGTTGTTCTCCGCGGTAACGGCAGTGCTCGCGACCCCGACCCCGGCCGTTGAGTGGTTACGCCTGGCCCCGCACCCGACTGCGCCGCGCGCCGCGCGGGAGTTCGTCACGCGCACCCTGCTGGACTGGCGGTTGGGCCGGGCTATCCCCTTCGCAACCTTGGTGGTCAGCAAGCTCGTGGCCAGCTCGTCAGTGCATGCCGGCACCGACATTGACCTGTCTGTCGTCTGGGACTGTGGAGCCTTGCGTCTGACCGTTCGAGACCACGGTCCCAGCCTGCCCCGTGAGCGGCCTACAGCTCTTGACCTGCACGGGCGGGGGCTCACTGTCGTCGCCGGCCTCTCACGCGCGTTCGGGATCCTGCCCACCGCCGATGGCGGCGAGGTCGTCTGGGCCGTGCTTGAGGCTCCCCGGCCAAGCCCATCGACCAGACGAATCCGGTCTGAGCGTGCTACCGCAACCCAGGATTCGCCCGTATTCGCCGACGGCCGCGGCCTGTCGGATCTGCCATTCTGCGCGGGGTCCAGCCGGCAACCAACCTGAGACCCATTCGCTCAGCACCTGGTGGAGACCACACGTTGGGAGGGACCCTGCCTGCTGCTCGGTCTGCTTTTCCGTGCGGGGAGGCCGGGTGTCCTTCTCCCCGTCGGAGCCGGCCATGGCCTTTCCCTGGGATCCCCTCGTATTCCTTGTTCCCTGGCGGCGTCTGTCGTGTGTGCGGGGAAGTGGGACATCGCGCGGTGCGACCTTCGCGCAGGTCAGAGACCTGTGGCACTGGTCGGGGTGACAGGATTTGAACCTGCGGCCTCTTCGTCCCGAACGGGGGACCACTGTTCGTTGCCGTGCTGTTGAGCACGGGCCGTGGCGTCCTGAGCACGACAGCGGTACGTCTGGTTCGTCCGGCGCTGCTCGGTGGGCCTGGGTTTGTTCCTTTTGTGTTCCCCGGCTTCATCTCCGCTTGGGAGGGGAGTGACGGGGGCTCATGGTCATCTGGGGTCCGGGGCCTTGACCCAGGCCGCTGACCGGCCCCGGCCCTCTGGCTTGACCCGGCCCTCGTTCTTCAACTGCTCGAGTGTCAGCCGGATCGTCGGGTCGCTGACCCCGGGAAGCGCGACCCGCACGTCGGCGATCCTAAAGATCTGTGGCGCGTGCTCGAGCACATACTCACGGACTCGGTCCTGCTTCGTCCCCGCCGACCTATCGGACGCGGCCCGCTGCTCGAACCTCTTGTAGGCCCGCGCGAGGACGCCGGTGAAGTACGCCAACCATGGCCACGGGTCGTTGGTCTGCTCATGCCAGCCGTGGGTGGAGGCCAGGAGAGCCGCGTAGTAGCCGTCGGCCGACTCGGCGATGAGCTGCTCGAGGGAGACGTACCTGCCGACGGTGTATTCGGCGTCATCGAGCAGGGCGTTCGTTAGTGCCCGCACAACACGACCGTTCCCGTCTGCAAACGGGTGGATGGTCAACAAGTCCAGCGCGAACAAGCCGACCAACAGCACCGGGTGGTGCCGGCCTTCGGTGAGCGCGTCTTTGTACCGGTTGATGAGCTCAACGGTGAAGTACTCGGTGCTGGCTGCCGAGACGGGGACGAAACGGACCTCAACCGACCCCTCCGGTGATCGGTCGATCACAAGGTTGTCGCTGTCCTTGAACCGGCCGCCGTCCACCTTCGTCTGCTCGAACAGCATCCGGTGCAGGTGCAGCAAGAGGCCGACGTTCAGCGGTCGCCAGTCCTGGCCGAAGAGGTAGTCCAAGGCTGCGCGGTAGCCCGCGAGTTCCTGCTCGCTGCGGGTCCGCAGTGTTGTCACCTTGCCCCCGATGATCGCTGCCGCGCGCGCGTGGTCTTCCACCACCACCCCCTCAAGTGCTGACGACGCGGTGATGCTGGCGATCCGGGCCCGGTTGGCTAGTTCGGTGAGCAGGGCAGGCAACTGGTTGCGGAACAGCTCCTGTCGGCCGCGGCCGATGTCGACATGGGCGAGCTGCATGACGACCGGGCCTGGCACGAACCCCAGCGACCGGTCGAGATCCACAAACGACAGCAACAGAACCTCCTGAAGAAACCACCAAACACGCTAACCGATGATCATCTTATGTAGATTACGGGTTCTGTTGGGTAGTTTCTAGGCGCAATGACCGTTCTGGCACGGACCGGGCGCCACGGACTGCCGGGTGATGCTCGTCGTCGGGCTAGATCCGAACAGTCCGCAGGACGACCTCTAGGACCCCGATGAACAAGCTGGGTTGTGAGGTGGCGAGGAGGGCCTCTCAAGATGCCGTCGAGCGGCGGTCCTAGCCCTTTCGGGTGGACAACGAGTTCGCCCTCCTCGCCCGAGTACAGCCTTGCGCGGGCCTGGCATTTCGGTCAAGAGGGAGGGGCCTGTCATGTCCGGGGCTTGGTGGCTGCCTCCTGATTTGGGGAGACGGCCTCTGGCCTGCGGGAACACTGGTCGGGGTGACAGGGTTTTAACCTGCGGCCTCTTCGTCCCGAACGGGGAACCACTGTTCGCTGCGGTGCCGCTGAGCACGCGGGGAGGCGTTCTGAGCACAAAAGCGGTGCGTCAGGTTCGTCCGGTGCTGCCCGGTACCCCTGGGTTTGTTCCTTTTCTGTTCCCCGGCCGACGTTCTCCGCCGCACGGCATCGGGCGAATGCGCGGCACCGGTTCAAAGCCGCTCGGCGGCGTCAACGAGGACGCGAGCTTGTCGCACGAGTGCCCGAGCGTCGGTCTTGGAGATGAGACGTGGGGAGTAGTGCACGTTGTCCTTGGACGCCAGGACTCGTCGCAGCTTGGTTGGCAGGGTGTGGTCGGGCAGGTCGACAGTGTCCAGCAGAGCCGCCGCGTTGTCGTGGTCCTGGCCCCGGCTGTAGCGACCCAGTCGCAGGCCGCAGATGGCATCGGTGGCGGCGATCGCGGCGAGCACTGCCAGGGCTGCGGCCACGTGAGAGTGAGTCTGGGTGGCTGGCTCGCTCAGGACCACCTCTGCGACGTCGATGAATGCCTTGGCTTGTTCGCGACGTCCGCGTGCTTCGGCCGGGGCGCAGGAAGTGACTCGTGAACTTCCTCTCGGACTCATGACACGCTCCGGAGGAGGTCGAGGAGGCGGGTCCCCATCAGGTGGATGTGGTCGGCCCGCCACGAGATCAACAAAGGGTCCTCGCTGGCGATCATGGCGGCCAGGACGTCGGGGGTCGGGTCCACGATGTGCCCGCGGTTGCCGGTCCACCTCAGGACGTCCGCAGACAGCTGATCTACCTGGGTTGCCCGCACATCCTGGTCTTCGACACCTGCCTGGCCGATCACGACAAGGACGTCGATGTCACTGGTTGTTGTGGCCTCTCCGCGTGCGAAGGAGCCGAAGAGGCTGGCGTGCACAGGTTCGGGCGACCAGGACGACAACGCGTCGGTGATGCGGTCGATGATCGTCGAGCGCAGTCGGGTCAGTGCGACGATTGCGTCAGCTGCTACGTGGTCTCGGTTGAGCAGGTAGAACGTGGCGTTGGGGTGCTGGTCGGCCAAGACGATGCCCTGAGCCACCAGCCGGGTCAGGACCCGGCGGACACCGTCCGGGCTACCCGTGCCGGCCATTCGGTGAACCTGCCCGCCGCTCGCTCTGGCCGTGGTGGCTGCTAGGGCATGCAGAACGGCCGCGTCCAAGGTGGGGGTGACCACCGCCAGTGGCATCGCCAGATCCATGAGACAACCCTCCGACAATCCTCGACACGAACCGACTATTATCGGCATGTACCGATGATTCTATGCTGCGACCCTGGACCGGGCGCAAGCTTGGGTCCAGTTGTTCATCGAGGCAGCCGGCCCTCGGGCATTGACTGCGTCGGCGGCTGGCGGCGCAGCCTGCTTCGAACGCTTCGCGGCAATCTGTGACGAGGATCCCCATGCGGACCTCAGAGACGACCTTGTCATGAGCATCCGATCGAGATCAGCCGCTTCAAACGTCCTTATGCCGTTGGTCGCTGACAAGGCGGCTTCGCGGTGGCGGCTGGCCCACAGAGTCTCAGCCGTGGCTGACCGGCGGTATCCCGGCCAGTCGGGCGAGATGCTCCACCCGGGCCCGTACCAGGTGGAGGTGGTTGTTGACGTCCTCGATCTGGTCAGCCTGCTCAGGGCACGGCGGACATGCCAGGGCCGAACCGAGCAGTGCGGCCACGGCGGCGGCGTCGATGTCCTCGAAGAACGTGTCAGGGTTGCCCGCCATCGCGGCGGCGACGGAGTTCCGCATGTCCTTGGCGGCCCGCCCTTCAGACACCCAGCAGTCCTTGACCCCGCCACCCAATAGATGATCGACCAAGACCATCACGACATGCTCGCGGCCTCGGTAGTCGAACAGCACCCCGACCGAGGACTGGGCCCCGAACACGTCCCCGTAGCGCCACGCCCGCAGCATCTCCGGGCGGCCGACCCTGCCCGCCCACGGACGGTCAGCCACACCGGCGGCCGCCAGCCGGCCCGCGCTCTCCCGCGCCGCGCTGCGGCTTTTCGCCGGCCCCAGAACCGAACAGACCCGCAGCAACGCCAACGCCTCCACGCTCGCGATCATCTCGCCATAGCCGATCACCTGGCCAAGCATCAGCGCCAGCGCCTCAAGCCGCTCCTGCTCATCCGCGTCGTCGGGCAAACCGGTCTCCACAGCGCCGAACGCCCCGCACAGCACCAGCTCCGCCGCCAGCGCACTGCGCGCCTGGGCGATCGCCGCCAACAACGACGCGGTCGCTGCGCCGATCAGCCCGTACGGCGCGTCGACATCCCCGGCGAGCCCGCCCGAGGCCTGCTCCGAGCCTTCCGCCGACGGCGAGTCGCTGCTCACCAGCAACATAGACGGGCGCTTCCTCGTCGCGCTGCGTCGGGCTTCGCGACTCCTGCCTCTTCCCATCAGCTCATCCTGCCATCCAGCCCCCGCCCCGGTCGACAACCGGGAACGCTGATGCAATCGCAGGCGCACCATCCTGACCCGGCCAACTACCGGATCTGCCGCGAGTCGCTCGCAACAGCCAACATGCGGACTGATGTCCGCACATGGCTATGGCCAGGCGAACAGGATGACGTCGGTCGCTGGATCAAGTACGTGGTCCACGTCGTTGGTGAAGAACAAATCGACTGCACTGCCCTCGACTGCTGGACTCACGTTGGACGTCACGTGTGAGTACTCATCGCCCACGTCGTAGCCCCAAGCGACGTTCAAGACCGTCAGGATGTTTCCGTCGCGAAGTACAACTCTTGATGGGCTGCCATCTCGCTCCAGGAACATGGCCAACAACGCTTCATCTCGGGGGGCGGCATCGAGTCCACTGCTCGCCATCTCGACTCGGTGTCCTTCCGGCGGTGAAGGCTCGTCGTTCATCACTCACGGATTGTTACAGACGAGCCCGCGACGGCAGAGAATCGCCCGGATCTGTCGCCATGAGGGCGCTACGGTCGACGGGATCTTCCGGCGATGGGGGCGCTCAGTGAAGCGACACCGACGAAGGCTATTTTTAACACGAAAATCAGTGTATTAAATAGTAGGTGCGGAAACAAGTGCACGCCCTTGCCGAGCCTCGGTGTCCTCCAGACAGAGGTTTCGGTCGCAGGTGCGTGCTCGACACCGGGCTCTGGTGGTTGGCCATGTCAGGTTTGCGGGGGGAGCGCAGCGATCAGGGGGTGGTCCTTGGGGATCTTGCCGAGCTTGGCGGCGCCACCGGGGCTTCCGAGGTCGTCGAAGAACTCGACGTTGGCCTTGTAGAAGTCCTTCCACTGCTCCGGTGTGTCGTCCTCGTAGAAGATGGCCTCGACCGGGCAGACCGGCTCACAGGCACCACAGTCGACGCACTCATCGGGGTGGATGTAGAGAGTGCGCTCACCCTCGTAGATGCAGTCGACCGGGCATTCCTCGACACAGGCCTTGTCCTTGACGTCAACACACGGCTGGGCGATCACGTACGTCATGTTCGTCTCCTGGTCTGGATCGTTGGAGGGCCGGTCAGTGGAAAGCTCGGTCCTGGGGGCCGACGCGCGGGCGAGGCCCAGGCTGAAGGGTCATCGGTAGGCCCCGTTCCAGCGGCCGCGACGTCGATGAAGGCTACCTTTAACACAAAAGCTAGTGTATTAAATAGTAGATGCGAGAACAAGGGTCTTGAGCTGCGAGTACCTGACTACGAGATGACGGAGGCACAGCATGGCGGTATGGCCGGATTGGCGCAGCACAGTTGCCTTCTCCGAGGACGGGCCGGGGGTGACCCTGCTGCACGAGTCGCCGGAGTTGAAGGTCGTTCTCGTAGGCCTGGGCGTTGGGCAGGCCCTGCCGGTTCATCCGGGGCCTTCGGCGTCGTTCCACTTCCTGGATGGTGAGGGTGTCATGGTTGTCGGCACAGAGGAGGTCGCGGTGGCGGCGGGGGCGACGGTGGTGGTTCCGACGGGCGTCGCGCGGGGGGTCCGGGCGACGTCCAGGATGGTGTTCCTCGGGAGCCTTGGCGATCCGGCTTCGGAGAACGGACCGCACTGACGAGCGCCGAGTACGGCGGCGCCGAGCGCCCCACACCTGGGGGGTTGATGTCGGGCTGCGGACCAGGGCGGCGGACGACACGTTCTGGGTACGGGTGCACGCCGACGAGGCCGACGCCTCCGGTCGCCCAGCCACAAAGAGTGAGGTATCAGGACCGACCGAACGAAGGAGAGTGTGGTCATGCGGGTCGACTATCGAGTGCAGTTCCCCAAGGGTGTTGCCGCGCTGGTGAAGCTGGAGGAGGCGCTGCGCGAGAGCCCGCTCGAGCCGGCGCTGCTGGAGCTCGTCCGCGTCCGCGCGTCGCAGATCAACGGCTGTGCGTACTGCCTGGCGATGCATACCCGTGACGCCAGGGCCTCCGGTGAGGATCAGGTGCGACTGGACACCGTCGCGGCATGGCGCGAGACCCCGTTCTTCACCGAGCGTGAGCGGGCCGCCTTGGCCTGGTGCGAGTCCCTGACCGACCTGGCCCACGCGGGGGCATCGAGCGCGGACTACGCCGGGGCCTCGGAGCGGGACTACGCCAGGGTCGAGGCTGTCTTCTCGGCCCAGGACGTGGCTGCGCTCACGTTTGCGGTGGTGGCGATCAACAGCTGGAACCGCCTCGCCATCGGACTGGGTGCCGAGGTCATGAGCCTGGACGGCATCGAGGCACCCTTGACTGCTGTGGCTTCGCGGGCCAGCGTTGGCGCAAAGGGAGATCAGTGATGGCTGAGCGCATGTACCCGGCGTCGACATCTGAGATCGCCGCTCGACGCAGACAACTTGCCCCGGAGATCAACGAGGCCTTCGAGAGCTTCAGCCGTGCCGTCTTCGCTGAGGGGGCGCTGCCGGAGAAGACCAAGCAGCTGATCGCTGTGGCGGTGGCGCACGTGACCCAGTGCCCCTACTGCATCACCGGACACACCAAGCTCGCCCGCCGCAAAGGGGCAAGCCCCGAGGAGATCATGGAGGCGATCTGGGTGGCCTCCGAGATGCGGGCCGGGGGCGCGTACGCCCACTCCACATTGGCGCTGCACGCCATGGGCGAAGTAGCACCTGAACCGACATGACCACGAACAGCTTCGGCACCCGCGACCGGCTCACCGTCGGCGACACCACGTACGTGGTCCACCGTCTCGACCGGATCGACGGCTCGAGACGACTTCCCTACAGCCTCAAGGTGCTGCTGGAGAACCTGGCACGCAATGAGGACGGCCAACGGGTGACCGCTGACCAGGTCAGCGCACTCGCGTCGTGGGATCCCGGCGCCGCCCGCGGCAGTGAGATCGCGTACACCCCGGCCCGGGTGCTGCTGCAGGACTTCACCGGGGTTCCATGCGTGGTCGACCTGGTCGCCATGCGAGATGCGATGGCTGCCTTCGGCGGCGACCCGGCGAGAATCAACCCGCTCATCCCGGGCGAGCTGGTCATCGACCACTCGGTCATCGCTGAGGTGTTCGCCCGGCCGGACGCGTTCCGCGTCAACGCCGACCTGGAGTTCGAGCGCAACCTGGAGCGCTACCAGCTGCTTCGCTGGGCCCAGCAGGCCTTCGACGACTTCCTTGTGGTGCCGCCGGACACCGGCATCTGCCACCAGGTCAACCTGGAGTACCTCTCGCGGGTGGTGTTCACCCGGGCCGGCGCGGACGGGCTGCAGGCGTACCCGGACACGCTGGTCGGTACCGACTCGCACACCCCCATGGTCAACGGGCTCGGTGTCCTGGGCTGGGGCGTCGGTGGTATCGAGGCTGAGGCCGCGATGCTCGGCCAGCCTGTGAGCATGCTCATCCCCCAGGTGCTCGGTATCAAGCTCACCGGTGAGTTCCGGGAAGGGACCACCGCGACCGATCTGGTGCTGACCATCGCCGAGCTCTTGCGCCGAACGGGGGTGGTCGGCAAGTTCGTGGAGTTCTACGGGCCGGCTGTGGCACACATCCCGCTGGCGAACCGGGCGACGCTGGGCAACATGAGCCCGGAGTACGGCTCCACCTGTGCGATCTTCCCAGTGGATGACGAGACACTGGCCTACCTACGTCTGACCGGGCGCAGCGAGCATCAGATCCGGCTGGTCGAGGTGTACGCCAAGGAGCAGGGCCTGTGGCACGACCCAGGCCACGAGCCGACCTACTCCCAGAGCATCGAGTTCGACCTGGCCAGCGTGGAGCCGTCGATCGCCGGGCCGAAACGGCCACAGGACCGGATCCCGTTGGCCTCCGCCGCCCGTACGATCGCGCGTCTGCTGGCGGAGGGGGTGCCCGCGCCCGCTGCCCAGCTGAGCGGGCTCGACGAGGCGTCAGCCGAGTCGTTTCCGGCCAGCGACCCGATCTCGATCACACGGGACCGCCCCGGTGACCGACCCAGTGAACCCTACGAGTACGACGAGTCGCCGCAGTGGCCTTCGAACCCGGTGCCGGTGACCTTCGCCGACGGGCAGGCCGCGACCATCGACAACGGACACGTCGTGATCGCGGCGATCACCTCGTGTACGAACACGTCCAACCCTTCGGTGATGGTCGGGGCGGGGCTGCTGGCGAAGAAGGCTGTGGAGCGGGGGCTAACCAGCAAACCGTGGGTGAAGACCTCGTTGGCGCCCGGCTCGCGGGTGGTCACCGACTACTACGACCGGGCCGGGCTCACGCCGTACCTGAACACGCTCGGTTTCGACCTGGTCGGCTACGGCTGCACGACGTGCATCGGTAACTCCGGGCCGCTGATCCCGCAGGTCAGTGCCGCGGTGACCGAGGGCGGCCTGACCGTGTGCTCGGTGCTGTCGGGCAACCGCAACTTCGAGGGGCGTATCCACGCCGAGACCCAGATGAACTTCCTCACCTCCCCACCGTTGGTCATCGCGTACGCCCTGGCCGGCACCATGCACGTCGACCTACCAAACGACCCGCTGGGCCTGGACGGCGACGGCCAGCCGGTGTACCTGCGTGACATCTGGCCGACGACTCAGGAGATCAAGGACGTCGTGGAGGAGTGTCTGAAGGCCGACATGTTCACCGCCGGCTACGCGACGGTTTTCGACGGTGACGAGAACTGGCGCGGCCTGACCGTACCGTCTGCGAACATGTTCGCGTGGGACGAGGCGTCGACCTACGTACGCCAGCCGCCGTACTTCGAAGGCATGCCCCGCGAGCCGGAGCCGTTGCGTGACGTCACCGGCGCCCGGGTGCTCGCCCTGCTGGGCGACTCGGTGACCACCGACCACATCTCGCCCGCGGGGACGGTCAAGAAGGACTCCCCGGCTGGGCGGTACCTGATCGAGGCGGGGGTGAGCCCGAAGGACTTCAACTCCTACGGGTCGCGCCGCGGAAACCACGAGGTGATGATCCGTGGCACCTTCGCGAACATCCGGTTACGTAACCAGCTCGTACCCGGGGTGGAGGGCGGCTTCACCCGCCACCTACCCGGCGGTGAGCAGGGCAGCATCTACGACGTCGCGATGGACTACGCCCGCGACGGCGTGCCGTTGATCGTGCTCGCCGGGGCGGAGTACGGCTCGGGGTCGTCCCGGGACTGGGCGGCCAAGGGCACCCTGCTGCTGGGCGTGAAGGCGGTGCTGGCGATCTCATACGAGCGGATCCACCGCTCGAACCTGATCGGCATGGGTGTGCTGCCGCTGCAGTTCAAGCCGGGGGACTCGGCCCAGAACCTGGGCCTGACCGGCGGCGAGCTCTACTCGATCACCGGGCTGGAGAACGCCACCTCGGGAGAGAACGCAGAACTGCCCGGCGAGGTCACCGTCCGGGTCGACCAGGACGGGCAGAGCCGTGAACTCACCGCGACCATCCGGATCGACACCCCGGCCGAGGCGGCCTACTTCCGGCACGGCGGGATCCTGCCCTACGTCTTGCGTCAGCTCCTCGCCGACTGATTTCCGGGGATCATGGAGGCACCTTCGCCCCTTTTCCGTCTCCATTCTTTAATTTTTCCTATTTATGGTGTAAAAATTAGGGAGACCATGAAGACATCGTGGCCGCACTGGAAGCAGGCACCCATGAACGACACGATGCTCGATCTTCGCCAGCAGGACCGAAACCTGGATCGGGCCTTGGACCCTCTGGACGAGGCGCCGCTGCCGGACTCGCTCGAGCAGGCCTATGCGGCCCGGATGCGGGCGGTGCTGCACGGGGGTGCTACGGCCCAGGCGAGAACCGCGCAGGAGGTGGAGCATCTCGAACGGCTCTGCCTCCAGCGCCGACAGCTACACCCCTTGGCCGACGTCGCCAACATCGACCCTTCGTACTACCTCGGCTGAGATGTCCACGCAGCAGACGGCCGAGACGATAGTGGGGGCGGTGGATGACCTGGAGTACACCGTCTTGGCCCGCACTTCCCACACGCCGAACATCGTCGAGCTCGAGCTCGCTCCGGCCGACGAGCGGCTGTCGTACCGGTCAGGTCAGTACGTACTCATCGGTGACCCGGACCACACCGTGCCGGTGAGGTCGTACTCCCTGGCCAACGCCCCCAACCCCTGGGGGCGGATCAGCGTGCTGGTCACCGAGGTACCTGGAGGGGAGATGAGCACCTGGCTCCACCGGGGACTGAGGATCGGGGACCGGGTACTCGTGTCGGGGCCCTACGGCACCTTCGTGGCTGACCCAGGCGCCGATGGGCCGGTGCTGTGCCTGGCCGCAGGCTCGGGCCTCGCTCCGATCCGGGCGCTCGCCGAAGACGCCGTACGCCGCGCCGGCGCTCAACGGTTCACCGTGCTGTTCTCCGCGCGCACGCAGGACGATGTGATGAACATGGGCCGTTTCGCCTCCTGGCAACGGCAGTACCCCGGCCTCAGTTTCGTGCGGACCCTGACCGGGCAGGCGGGTGAGCCACCCCTGGGCCGGTTGCCCGGGCTGCTGCCGGCGCTGTTCGGGGACCTGTGCGGCCGCGAGGTGTTCGTCGCCGGGGCTCCTGGTTTCGTCGCCGACTGCGCCCGGGCTGCCCGCGGGCTCGGCGCCCGGCCAGGGCACCTGCACACCGAGGAGTTCTTCCACGAGCCGTGGCCGTGGAGCGCTCCGGTCGCAGCCCAGGTGCACCAGTGAGCGAACCGGCGAGCACGATCTACACCAAGACCGGTGACGATGGGACGACCGGCCGGCTCTTCGGTGGCCGCGTCACCAAGGATGATCTGCTGATCGAGGCTTGCGGCGACGTGGACGAGACCGTCGCCGCCCTGGGCGTCGCCAGAGAGGCGCTCCAGGACAATCCGGAGCTTTCCCAGCTTGTGCTGGACCTTCAGAGACACCTGTTCGTGGTCGCGGCCGATTTGAGCGCCAACCCGCGTGCACGTCACCGGTTGACGCCGGAAGTCTCACTCGTCGTGGCGACGATGACCGACGATCTCGAACGCAGGATCGACCGGATGACTGAGGAGCAGGCACTGCGACCGGTGTTCATCGTGCCGGGCGCCACGCGAGCTTCAGCCGCAATGGATCTCGCGCGAACGGTCGCCCGGCGAGCCGAGCGTCACCTGATCCGGGCCCGTGTTGCGGGGCACATCGTCTCACCGGAGGTCGTGGCCTACCTCAACCGCTTGAGTGACCTTCTGTACGTGCTGGCCCGACGGGTGGCCGGCACGGCGGAAGAGCCGGTGAGCCACCTTTGAGCACCAGGAGTTCCGCAAGTGCATTGAGCGTTTTCTGTGCAAGGGCGTAGGGGGTGATTCGCGACCACGACGACCGCAAGGGAACCTTCGCCGGAGCGCGGTCATTCATCTGCGCCGCCGAGCTCGCCAATCATCTGCTGGACGAGCGCAAGGATCGGTCCACGTTCGCTCGCACCAACCAGGAAATCGGCTTGCTCAACATCACCGCGTGCTGCACGGAAGTCCGTCCTGAGCCCATTGAGATCGCTGAAAGCGCCATCATCGCGAGGCTGGAACGGGTGCCCGACGGCACCCGAGGCGCGTAGGTATGCCTGGGCAAAGCGATGTGCCGCAGGGCCGACTGACGCGCGCCTTCTTTGCCCGGCCAGTTCTGGAGGTGGCACCCGAGCTTCTGGGGTGCACTGTCTCGCACGCGGGTGTCACGGTCCGTCTCACCGAGGTGGAGGCGTATGGCGGGTCGAACGACCCCGGGTCGCATGCCTTCAGAGGGCCCACCCCGCGCACCCGGGTGATGTTCGGCGAGCCGGGGGGACTGTACGTCTACTTCACGTATGGGATGCATTGGTGCGCGAACCTGGTCTGCGGTTCGGTAGGCGTCGCCAACGGGGTGCTCATGCGGGCCGGGGAAGTGGTCGACGGGCTCGAGCTGGCCGGTTCGCGTAGAAATGGCGTCCGCGACCGGGATCTGGCCAGAGGCCCTGCGCGCCTGGCCAGAGGCCCTGCGCGCCTGGCCAAGACGCTGGCGCTCGGGCGCGACCAGAACGGTATCGACACGCCCTCGACGGGCAGCGCCTTCGTAGTGCGGGCGCCGATCCGTGATCCATCGACGGGCTCGTCCGGCGCCGTCGTGCGGACCGGCCCACGCGTGGGAGTGAGTGGTCCCGGTGGTGATGCTGCGGCATACCCCTGGCGCTTCTGGCTCGAGGGGGAGGCGACGGTCTCGGCGTACCGGCCCGGCACGGTCAGACGGCCGAAACCGGCTGCCCGGCCCACGGGCCGGTAGGGCGGGCGGTGCCGCGACCGTCTGGACCAGTGAAAGGATGAGCCATCTTGAGTGACATCCTCGAGGATCTGAGGTGGCATTGGCTTGTGACGCAGACGACCGGCGAGTCGGCACTGCGTCAGTCATATGCAGACGGGTCCGTCACCTTTGCTGCGGTTTCGATCCGACCGCGCCGAACAGGTAGTCACGTGGAGACATTTTCGCCCAGGACACCTCGGCAGCCTCTGACGCCAGACCCGCAGCCGTCCCCCACGCACCGTATGCCGTGCGCCTGCCTGAGGCTTGTCCACGTATGGTCGTGATCGTGAAGCGTTGTGCGACCGCCATGCCGCCGCGGGCAGGTCATCTGGGTGACGCCCTCAGGCCGCGACCGGAGGAAACATGAGCAGCTCACGGCAGGCCCGCGCGCAGCCGGTCGCACCGGCGCCGGTCAGCCCACCGCCGGGCCGGCGCAGGGTCCCACTGGCCAGCACGTGCGCCCTACCTCATCGCTGTCCTAGACCCGTGCGTATGCAGGTGCTGGGAGCAGTCCCCTTCTTCGCGGGCCTGTCCCAACAACAGCTCGAGGGCATCGACAAGCGCATGGTCTCCCTTTCCTGGGCTGCGGGAGACCCGCTGTTCACCGCGGGCGAGCTGGCCGATCATCTGTACGTCCTGGCCGCAGGCCAGGCCAAGCTCTCCCAGCCCACGCCCAGCGGGCAGGAAGTCGTCGTCGACCTGCTCACCCCCGGGGACCTCTTCGGGGCTCTGCGCATCCTGGGCCAGCCGGTCTACCCCGAGACCGCGTGGGCACTGACCACCACCTGCGCGCTGAGGATCGACGCACACTCCTTCCGCGAGATCCTGGCCGAGCACCCTCAGGTGGCGCTGCGGGTGCTCGATGACGTTGCCGGCCGGCTCGCCCAAGCCCGCTCCGATGTCGGCCAACAATCCACGAGCACTGTCGCCCAACGCGTGGCAACCACGCTGCTGCGCCTAGCCGACAAGCTCGGTCAGGAGCGTTCCGGCAACCGCGGCACCCTGCTCCAGCTGCCTCTGTCCCGGGCCGACCTGGCGGGCATGGTCGGCTCCACGGAGGAGTCGGTCTCCCGGGTGATGAGCAGGCTGCGCAAGGATGGCATCATCGACTCCGGGCGGCGCTGGACCGCGGTGCTCGACCGCGATCGCCTCGCTGCCACCGCCGAGATGGACGGCTGAAAACCACGACGGGTCATCGAGAGTCGATCTGCTGTTGTGGCGGGCCGGGTCCGTGCCAGAGCCTGTGTTGCGGTTGATTGACGCAGATCATGGTTCCCCTGTCGCGGCCTGCTTAACGTCGTAAATGCCACCCCATGAGGGTGATACACGACCTGAAGGGACAAGAACCATGAGCACCACCACTGCCACCACTACCCACACGATCCTGCGCGCCGAGGGCTTCTCCTGCCCGTCCTGCGTGGCGAAGATCGAGAAGCAGGTCGGGCGCCTTGACGGCGTGGCCACCGTGAAGGTGCACTTCGCCTCCGCCCGCATCGAGATCGACCACGACCCGGCCCTGGTCAGCGTCGACGAGCTGGTCGCGGCGGTCGCCAAGGCCGGCTACACCGCCCGCCCGGCCGCCTTCTGACGGTCCACTGATGGGGGCGTATGACATGCGCCATCGCCGAGGTCTCCTGATCTCAGCGGTGGCGCATGTTTCGTATGTCTGCCACCCCGCCGCCCGGCGCGGGCCGGCACCGTCGTGCGGGCGGACGGAACCGCCCTCCGGGAGCCTCTCCGGGCGGTCAGCGGCAGTGTCGTCGCAAGGCTTTTAAGACTGTCGTGCCGTTGATTGACGCGTGTCATGGTCGGGATCGTGCGGCCCTCGTAGCGTCCATATCGGTACCTCGCCAGTGGGGTTGAGGAACGTTCAGGAAGGATAAGGGAAATGGGCAAACTGCACAGGTGGGGGAACGGTCGGTGGACGATCCCGATGATCTCCGGGTTGTTGATCGTCGCCTCATTCGTCGTGGCCAGGGTGTTCGGCTCGGACGAGGTGGGCAACATCTTCATGGTGGCCGCGGCGGCGGTGGCCGGTACCCCGATCGTGATCAAGGCTGCCCGTGCGCTCACGGCGAGGGTGGTCGGCATCGACCTGCTGGTCAGTGTGGCCACGATCGGCGCTCTGATCATCGGTCAGTACTGGGAGGCTGCCGCGGTCACGTTCTTGTTCGGGATCGGCCACGCCCTGGAGGCGGCCACCTTGAACAAGACCCGGTCGGCGCTGGCTGAGCTGGTTGCCGTCGCCCCGGATGTTGCGGTGGTCATGCGCGACGGCCTCCAGGTCGAGGTCCCCGCGGCCGGTGTCGTCATGGGTGAGACGGTGCTGGTCAAGAACGGGGCCAAGGTTCCCGTCGACGGCGAGGTCATTGCCGGCACCGGCGGGCTGGACGAGGCCTCCATCACGGGCGAGTCGATCCCGGTGGAGAAGAGCACGGGGGACAAGGTCTTCGCCGGCACCGTCTCTACGGGCGGGTTCCTGCAGATCAAGGCCACCGGCGTCGGGGCGGACACGACCCTGGCCAGGATCATCCACCGCGTGGAGGAGGCCCAGGACGCCAAGGCCAGCACCCAGCAGTTCATGGACCGGTTCTCTGCCTGGTACACCCCGGCCATCATGGTCCTGGCCCTGGTCGTCGGCCTGATCAGCGGCGACGTGGTCCTGGCGCTGACCCTGCTGGTCATCGGCTGCCCCGGGGCGCTGGTCATCTCCATCCCGGTCTCGATCGTGGCCGGCATCGGCCGGGCCGCCAAGGACGGCATCCTGATCAAGGGTGGGGAGTTCCTGGAGACCTCGGCGAAGATCACCGTCGTCGCGGTGGACAAGACCGGCACCCTGACCACCGGCCGCCCGCACCTGACCGACGTCGTCGTGCTCGACCCGAGGATGGACCGGGCTCAGGTCCTCAGCTGGGCCGCCCGGGCCGAGGCTGGCTCCGAGCACCCTCTGGCCCGTCCGATCCTGGCCGCCGCCGCCGAACAGAATCTGCCTATTGCGGGGCTTCCCGAGCACACCGAGCCCGTCCCCGGCAAGGGCATTGCTGCCACCACCGACGGCCGCCGGGTCCTGGTCGGCAACCTGGCCCTGCTCGAGCAGTACGGCGTCGCCGACACCATGGGCGCCGCGGGCGCCGCCGAAAAGCTCGCCTCGGCCGGGCATACCCCAATGATCGTGGCCGTCGATGACACCGTTGCCGGCGTGGTCGCCGTGGCGGACAAGGTGCGCGAGGACGCCGCCGAGATGGTCGCCGACCTGCACAAGGCCGGCGTGAAGAAGGTCATCATGCTCACCGGCGACGCCCCGCTGGTCGCGAACGCCATCGGCGAGGCCACCGGGGTCGACGAGGTCCACGCCGGGCTGCTGCCCGAGGACAAACTCGTGGTTGTTCAGGAGCTCCAGCGACAGGGCCACATCGTGGCGATGGTCGGTGACGGAGTCAACGACGCCCCCGCCCTGGCCACCGCCAACATCGGCGTGGCGATGGGCGCGGCCGGCTCGGCCGTGGCCGTGGAGACCGCAGACATCGCCCTGATGGCAGACAACCTGCTCAAGCTCCCCGAGGCCATCTCCCTGGCCAGACGCACGGTGTCCAACATGCGCCAGAACATCGCCATCGCCCTGACCACCGTTTCCCTGCTCCTGCTCGGAGTGCTCCTGGGCGGGGTCACCATGGCCATCGGGATGCTCGTCCACGAGGTCTCCGTCCTGGTCGTCATCGTCAACGCCATGCGCCTACTGCGCCGAGAACCCGACCACAACACCCTGGCAACACCCACCCGGGCGCCTACCCGCGTCCCCGCCGTTGCCCAGCACGCATGAGGGCCACCTACCCGCCGCGACACTGGGCACGTGACTGCCACCTATTTAATTACGGATTCGTTGTGACAAAATCACTCGCAGGAATCACGGCTTCTCTGGAGGTGGTCGTATGCCGAAGTTGATGGAGCGATCAGGCGCCCTTGTCGTTTATGGAGACTTCGGCTGCGCCATGTGTTATCTGGCCAGCCAACGGGTCGACGAGCTGACCCGCGCGGGCGTCGCGGTCGAGTGGCGTGCGGTCGAACACCGTCCGGAACTGCCGGTCACCGGCCTCCGTCCCGACGTGGACACTCGGTCCGCCGCCGATCGTGCTGTTGCGGACGCCCGAGCGCTTGGCCGGCCCGGCGAGCGACTGCCGGTTGCCGGGCCGGCCCTGGTGCCCAAGGCGCAGGCGGCGGTCTCGGCGTATGCCGAGGGGTGTGGTGCGGAAGTGGGGGATGAGATTCGACGGTTGCTGTTCACGGCGTACTGGGTGGACGGGATTGACATCGGCAACCCCGCAGTGCTCCATACCCTGCTCGGCGGCACTTTCATGCGGGGGAAAGCCACCTCGGAGCCCCTCCGCGAGTGGGGCTTTGCTGTCACCGTGACAGGAGGACCGATCACTACCCGGGCGTGGCGTCTCACCCGAGACTGGAACCAGGAGTGGCAGGCACTCGGGCGCCCCGAACTGCCCAGCTTGTGGGACGGAACCCGGGTCCAATCCGGTGAACGGGCGTTGATGCAGCTCGCCGACGAGGTTAATCAGGCACAGACGCCAGAGGCCGCCCCGGACGGTGCCGATCTGCGCGCCAAGGTCGAGTCGGAGTGGCGGCCACCGACGACCGTCCACCCGCCGGCAACGTGGGTGTCACAGGTGGGCGATCCGTGGGCGCGCACGTTGCGGATGAGCCGTTGAGCGCACACGACTCGTGATGATCAGTCCGCACTGGCACGGGGTATGCCGGTCCGCCGAGCTGCTCCCGGATGCACCGGTCCACGCCGACGTCAATGGGGTCGCCATCTGCCTGGTCCGCAACAACGGGCAGGTCTACGCCGTTCACGACGAATGCACCCATGCCGAGGTGCCGCTGTCTGAGGGGGAAGTGTCCAACGGCACCATCGAGTGCTGGCTGCACGGGTCCCGCTTCGACCTGGCAACTGGCCGTGTGCTCAACCTGCCCGCCACCCAGCCGGTCGAGGTCTATCCGGTCAGCGTCACCGAGGATGGAGAGGTCCGCATCTGCCTGGGAGCACCTGAGTGTGAGGCAACTGTCTCCCCAGCCTGTAGACCGGCTTCTATCAGGGATTCGAGTGCACGTGAAGAATCGTGAACTCCCTGTCACGTCGCTGTTCGAAAGAGAATTGACCAGCGCCGTCGACGCGGTCCTGCTGCTCGCGGTCTCACGGACATCACCGAACTCCTTACGGAAGGGCGGGGCCAAGGTCAGCGTCAGCGACCTTCTGGTGCCCGCCCGTGCCGTCGCGCTACGCATGCACCCGGCGGTCAACGCCTCCTGGGTCGTAGACGAGATCCTTCGGCATCGGATCTTGGTCTGAAGGGCGACGCACGAGCGACCCGGCAGGCGGGCAGACCTCACCACCCGCATTCGGGGACCGTGGTTCTCGACGTGGTGGGTGAGGTGTCCGAGGACCGGGTATGCCGCGAGGCCACCTTTCGATGGCGGGTGGCGGCTGATCGAGCGTCAGAGGATGGGCGAACCGGGACGGGACCGGTGTGGCTCAACGTGTCTTGGCGGTGGTGAGCACGATAACCGTGTCTTTGAGCGCCTCCAGGGAGTGCCGCTCCGGCGGGATGACCAGCAGGTCGCCTTTGCGTCCCTCCCAGCTGGTGCTGCCGGCGCTCAGCCGCACGCGCCCACTGAGCACGATGATCGTCGCCTCGCCCGGGCTGTTGTGCTCTGTCAGTGACGACCCTTCCCTGAGGGCGACCACCGTCTGTCGCAGGACCTGCTCATGCCCGCCGAAAACAGTGGAGGAACTACGGCCGCTCGACGCATCCTTTGCGCGCTCGAGCTGCTCACGAGCGATGGCATCCAGGGACAGCTTATTCACGTGACTTCGCCTTTCGCCTCGTGGCACCCCTTCGGGGTGTGGGTGCTCGCCTGAGTCACGCTACCGGTCACCGGCACGCTGTCATGTAGGCGGCGCGCATGGGGCGCCTTCCTCAAGCAACGCGTTGGTGCGCCCGCTGCTGGTCCTGCCCCGAGGGCGCCCCCGCCATGTCGTGCGCGCCGGTGTCGGCGAGTGCCTTCTCGACGATCTCGGGGTCCACCAGGCCGCCGTCCGCGAGCAGGGCGAGGGCGGCGATGCTGATCCCGGGGGCGTCGATGCCGAAGTGCATGCGCAGGGCCTCACGTGTGTCGGAGAACCCGTAGCCGTCGGTGCCGAGCGCGGTGAACGGCGCGCCGACGAACCGCGCGATCTGATCGGGTAGCGCCGTGACGTAGTCGGTGACCGCGACGACCGGCACGCGAACGTCCCCGAGGGCTCGGTGCAGGTGGCTGGAGTGCCGGGGGCCGGCCGGGTGCATCCGGTTCCACCGTTCGGCGGTGACCGCGTCGTCACGCAACTGCTTCCAGCTGGTCACCGACCAGACCTCCGCCGCGGTGCCGTAGCGGTCGGCGAGCGAGCATGCGGCCTCCTGAGCGGCGCGCACCAGGGGACCCGACGCGAGTAGCCGCACCCGCACGGGCAGGCTGCCCGGTGCGGGCGTCAGCCGGTAGAGCCCGGCGACGATCGCCTCGTCGACGCTGAGACCAGCGATGCCGGAGTCGGTCGGTTTCGCGGGTTGCACGTAGTCCTCGTTGTAGACGGTGAGGTAGTAGAAGCACTCCTCGCCCTCGCCGTACATCCTGTCGATGCCGTCGCGGATGATCGCCCCGGTCTCGTAGGCGAACGCCGGGTCGTATGCCCGGCAGGCTGGGACCGACAGCGCAGCGAGGTGCGAGGAGCCGTCGGTGTGCTGAACGCCTTCACCGGCGAGGGTGGTACGACCTGCGGTGGCGCCGACGAGGAACCCGCGGCCGCGGGCGTCGGCGAGCGCCCAGATGAGGTCACCGACGCGTTGGAAGCCGAACATTGAGTAGTACGTGAAGAACGGCACGACCGCGGTGTCCCAGGTGGCACCGGCGGTTGCGGCGGCGGTGAGCTCGGCCAGCCCACCCGCCTCGGTGATCCCTTCCTGCAGCACCTGGCCGGCGGCCGATTCCTTGTAGGCCAGCGGGAAGTCGGCGTCGACCGGGGTGTAGCGCTGCCCGTCCGGGGCGTAGATGCCGTACTGGCTGTAGAGCACCTCGAAGCCGAACGTACGGCCCTCGTCCGGGACGATCGGCACGACCCTGACGCCGATCGCGTCATCACGCATCAGCGAGCGCAGCAGCCGGGTGTAGGCCACCGTCGTGGACACCGCCCGGGCGCCCGATCCGGCGTCGAACTCTGCGAACACCTTCGGGTCCGGCAGCGTCGGCAGCAACGCCGCGCGGGCCGGGCGGCGAGGCAGGACGCCACCCAGCACCCGGCGGCGCGCCAGCAGGTAGTCGAGCTCGGCCGACGCCTCGGGCAATGGCAGGTAGGGCGGTAGCCCGTCCGCGAGCTCGGCATCGGCGACCGGCAGATCGAGGATGTCGCGGAAGACCCGCAGCTGCTCGGGGGTCATCTTCTTCATCTGGTGGGTGGCGTTGCGGCCCTCGAAGTTCGGGCCGAGCGCATACCCCTTGACGGTCTGCGCGAGCACTACCGTCGGCGCTCCCCGGTGCGCGACCGCATCGGCGTACGCCGCGTGGACGGTGCGCGGGTCATGACCCCCGCGGCGGAGGCCAACCAGCTGCTCGTCGGTCAGCGAGCCGCCGAGCGCGACCAGGGCAGGGTCATCGCCGAACAGTTCCCGCCGGAGTTCTGCGGGCCCGAGGATCGTCAGCCGCTGCAGGTCACCGTCGTTCATGCCTTCCAGCCGCGCCACCAGCTGCGCGCCAGCCGGTGCGGCGAAGAGCTGCTCCCACTCCGAGCCCCACAGCACCTTGAGCACATGCCAGCCGGCACCGGCGAACACACCCTCCAGCTCGTCGACGATCCGGCTGTTGCCGCGCACCGGCCCGTCGAGGCGTTGCAGGTTGGCGTTGACGACGAAGGTGAGGTTGTCCAGGTGCTCACGGGCGGCGAGCCGGATCGCGGCGAGGGCCTCTGGCTCGTCGGTCTCACCGTCGCCGACGAAACACCACACGTGCGCGGCGGTCGTGTCGGCCAGGCCGCGGGCGGCGAGGTAGCGGTTGAACCGGGCCTGGTAGACCGCGTGCAGAGGGCCGATGCCCAGGCTGACCGTGGGGAACTCCCAGAACTCACCCATCGATCGCGGATGCGGGTAGGACGGCAGCCCGCGGCCCTGCCCGGCGATCTCGCGGCGGAACAGGTCGAGCTGCTCCGCAGTCAGCCGCCCCTCGAGGAACGCGCGGGCGTAGATACCCGGGCTGGCATGACCCTGGAAGAACACCTGGTCGCCCGGCACCGCCGCCTCGCCGGTGGATCCGCGGCCGCGGAAGAAGTGGTGGAAGCCGACCTCCCACAGCGTCAGCGTCGAGGCGTAGGTAGACAGGTGGCCGCCGAGGCCCGCGTGCCGCTTGTTCGCCCGGACCACCATCGCCATCGCGTTCCACCGCAGGTAGGCGCTGATCCTCGCCTCCAGCGCCTCGTCGCCCGGGTAGAGGGGCTGCCCCTGGACGGGGATCGTGTTGCGGTACGGCGTGCGGCCGGTCAGTGCCACGCCCCGAGCGCGGGCGTGCGCGGCGACGTCGTCGAGCAGCCGCCCGGCAGGGTTGATGCCTCGCGCCGCGATCAACTCGTCGACGGACTCCATCCACTCCGCTCGCTCTTCGGCGAGTGCCGCGTTGTCGTTGGTCGGGGCTGGATCGGGCCGCGTGGTCATGTACCAATTATGTCGTCCTGAGAGGGTAAAAACAAGAGTCGTTCGTTTCTATTGTTCAGCCGAGACAAGGCGACGGTGAGCAGCACTGGGGCGTCCTCAAGCGCAGTGAGGTCCCGACGCTGTGGCAGGGGACCAGCAGGTCAGCGGTGCGCGTCCTTCCGCTTCACTTGAGGTGGGACAGGAGGTAATCGCGCAGAGCGACCGCGTTGTTGTGCTCTTGGTCGCGTGAGCTGTAGAGCAGGGTCACGGTCCCACCCGCGGCGGCTTGCACCAGAGGCTGCCAGGACTGCGGGTGCGCGTCCAGCTCGGCGAAGTAGCGGCGGCGAAACTCCTCCCACAGCGCTGGATCGTGGGAGAACCATTTCCTCAGCTCGCGGCTGGGGGCCACGTCGCGAAGCCACCCGTCCAGCTCGATGGCATCCTTGCGGACGCCGCGCGGCCACAACCGCTCGACCAGAAAAGCCTTCCCATCCACGCGCGGCTCGTGGTCGTAGACGCGCGAGAGGTTGATCGTGCTCACTACGACCTCCCGCGAACGGCTGGACAAGTTTGTTGCAACGCTACGAGTGTGGCGGGGTATGGGCCACGCGCACCACCCGCAGGCCACTGCGAAGATGAGCGATAGGCGCAAGCTGTCGGGCTGCGGGGGTCGTCTGGCCGATGATGGCCGACAACAGCTGGTGTTGGGCCGGGGTGAGTCCCGCCGCGCGGGTGCCACAGCCGGTCAGCAGCGTCAGCCCACCCAGCACCAGCCGCATACCTGGCACCCGCCCGAACCTCGCGACGCCGGAGGTCCGTGTCAGTCACGTTGCACCGCTCCAGTCGCCCGCAGTCGGGCGACACACAGGCCCGGGGCGACGAATGGCTCCAGTGACTGCGCCTCCAGTGGTGCGCGCAGCTCGGCGAGCGCGCCCTCAATCAGCCCCAGGTGGATGGCGCAGACCACGTCGGTGTGCCGCTCGGCCACCTCACGAAACGGGCAGTGGCGCAGCCGGATCTCGATGCCGTCGGATCCGGTGCGCACCTCGGGTTGGAAGCCGATCGAGTCGAGCACCCGGTTGAGCCGGGCCGTTGCGTCGTTGGCGTCGACCCTCTGCGACGGCGCCGGCCGGTCGACCAGGTGGCGACCCCACGCCCGGCCGGTCTCGACCGCAGCCGGGCCGGCGTCGTCGAGGGATGCGACCAGCCCGGTGAGCATCTCCGCCAGGAGCCCGTAGCTGCGCGGGCCGAGGACCTCGGTGCGGGCGGTGTAGAGGATCCGTGGGCGTCCGGGCAGGTCGCGCTCTTCCGCAGCGCGCTCGGCCAGCCCGTCGCCGACCAGCCCGCCAAGATGGAACCGTGCGGTGTTCACGTGCAATCCGGTCTGCGACGCGACCTGCTGCACTGATAGTGGCCCGTCGGCCTCCCGCAATCGGGCGAGCACCTCGGCGCGCCGGGCACCGACCGCCACGTCTGCCGGTGGGTCGATCAGCGTCAACTCAGCCATGCCGCGATTCTCCCGCAGGTCGACCTTAGAAACAAGATTCCTTGGGTTCTAGATGTCGAGAGGACGTATGACCTCGTCCAGGCTGCTGAGCCCGGCCACGGCGTCTCTTATGACTGGCTCGTTCCTGCGCACGTCAGCTCCGTTCTTCCGGGCGCCATCACAATAACAACAATGACACTTGACAAATATGCTTCACCGCCAGATTCTAAAAGCCCATGACACTGTTTATAGAAGGAGGGCTGATGGCTGCTACCGCCGTTCCTGATACCACGCGCGGAGTGAGCCAGGCTTTGCAGCGGGCTCGGACGGAACCGGCCTACGGGGCATTCCTGCTCCTGCGCGTCGGCTTTACAGTGCTGCCAATTCTGATGGGGCTGGACAAGTTCGCCAACCTGATGACCAACTGGGAGCACTACCTCGCCCCCTGGATCGTCAATCTGCTCCCGTTCAGCGCCCATACGGCGATGCTCATCGTCGGCGTGATCGAGGTGATGGCGGGGGTTCTTGTCGCGATCAAGCCGCGCTACGCGGCATACATCGTGGCGCTTTGGCTTGCCGGCATCATCATCAACCTGCTCACTTACTCCGGCTTCTACGACGTCGCGCTGCGTGACTTCGGCCTGCTGCTCGCCGCGCTGACCTTGGCTCGGCTCTCCACCGTGTACGACCCTGCCCTGCACAGCACGCACACGCGTCACTGATCCCAGCTCCGAACCTAGAGCTGTTACGCGGGGTGAAGCCGGACTCGAACGACCCGTGGCACGCCATGATGCTCGCCTCCAGGATTGGGTGGTGATGCGTCCGGGCCGTGCCCCGGTGGCCACAACACACGTCTGCGTACTCCCCGAGCCTGACCAGCTTGGCCCCGCCCAAAGCCGCCACCAAGGTCCAGGTCGGCTCCCGGCCGGAAGGAACCCGATGACCAAGCTGCAACGCCTGTACGCCCAGCACGGCCGAAGCCCCTGGCTGGACAACCTCACCCGAGGCTACCTACGCGACGGCACCCTGGCTCGTATGGTCGCCGACGGGATCCGCGGCGTGACCGCCAACCCGACGATCTTCGCCAAGGCCATAGACGGCTCGGCTGACTACGACGAGCAGTTCTCTTCGCTGACTGCGGCCGGCTGGTCGGTAGAGGATGCCTACTGGGAGCTGGTCGTCGCCGACATCACCGTCGCCCTCGCCGTCCTGCGCCCGGTGTTCGACGCCGCGGACGGGACAGACGGCTTCGTGTCAGTCGAGGTCGCCCCCGAACTGGCCCGCGACACCAAGGCCACGATCGACGCCGCCCGGGGGCTGCACCAGAGGGTCGACCAGCCCAACCTGTTCGTGAAGATCCCGGCGACCGCGCAGGGCGCTCCCGCCGTGGAGGCGATGATCGCCGAGGGTCGCAGTATCAATATCACCTTGATCTTCTCCCTGACCCGCTACGCCGAGGTCATCGAGGCCTACCTGTCCGGGCTCGAGGCATTCACCGCCGGCGGCGGCGACCCAGCCAGGGTCCACAGCGTTGCCTCGTTCTTCGTCAGCCGGGTCGATACCGAGGTCGACCAGCGACTCGAGGCCATCGGCACCGACGAGGCGCTGGAGCTACGCGGCCAGGTCGCGGTCGCCCAGGCCAAGCTCGCCTACTCACTGTTTACCGAGCGGTTCTCCGGGCCGCGGTGGCAACGACTGGCCAGGCTCGGCGCGCACCTGCAGCGGCCGCTGTGGGCCTCGACGTCCACCAAGAACCCCACCTATCCCGACACCCTGTACGTCGACCAGCTCATCAGCCCCAACACCGTCAACACCCTGCCCGAGCCCACGATCGCCGCCTTCGAGGACCACGGCACCCTGGCCTGCACCATCGACTCCGGCGTCCAGGACGCAGACGAGGTGATGCGTCGACTGGCCGCCGCCGGTATCGACATGGACGACGTCGGCCTGACCCTGGAGGACAGGGGTGTGGCCGGCTTCCACGAGTCCTTCCAGGACATGCTCGCCGGCCTCGCCGCCAAGGCCCACCGGCGGACTCGACGCTGAGGTGGACTGGGGTCGATGGGCACTGTTCGGGCTGTTCGCCACCACCGCCCTCACCGCGGTGATGATCGACGCCCAGTTGGCCGGGCTCACCCGCCTTGCTGGGCGCCTCTTACCCGCCACGCCGTTGGTCCGGCGGCTTTCTGTTGAGGGCGGACCCGTCGACGCGGTGGTCGAGTTCGATCCCCGCCTCTCCGGGGCTGTTGTGTTCCGTCAGTGACGACCCTTCCCGAAGGGTGATCACCGTATGTCGCAGGACCTGCTCATGGCACCTGTTCGCGCCTGGGGTGCTTGCGGCGTTTGCCTGATTCACGCTACCCGGCCACGCTGCACGATGACGCTGGCGCGGGACCCCATCCCGATCAGGCTCGACCGGTGGATCCACTCGTTCGAGGTGGCCATAGCCCTAAGCCCACAAGCGCTGTCCCTTCTCAGTCCAGGCCTGCGACCACCCGAGCCGTACTTGGCACCTACGGACACCATCAATGGCCTCCGTCGCGCTCAGGCCTCCATCGCAGTTGACCGGCTGGTGCCATTCTCCAGGGGTCCTGCGGCCCCCCGGCCGACCCAACCGACTGAAGAATCGGCCGTTGTCGCACCTACGCCGTCGACCAGGGACGACGGTCATCACCCTTGTATTTCTAACAACTATGCCTGTAAATATAAGTATGTATCGTAAAAACCTGAACGGCGCCGCCCGAGCCGGTCGAAGGGCTGGGACGATTCGCGCAGATGCCGCTGCAGCATCGCCGTCGCCTGTTCGCGGGCGGCCCCAGGTGCCTTCGGCTGTAAGCGCCATGGGCTGGGCCGACCACGCTGCATGCCTGCGCGAGGAGCCGGAGCTGTTCTTCCCGATCGGCAACTCCGGCCCGGCACTGGTCCAGATCGAGGAGGCCAAGGCGGTGTGCAACCGTTGCCCGGTGATCGACGCTTGCCTGAGATTCGCCTTGGAATTCGGGCACGACGCCGGCGTGTGGGGTGGCCTGACCGAGGACGAGCGTCGCGCACTCAAACGCCGCACCGTCCGCCCAGCGCGATGAGTCTCAAAACGCCGTGATGTAGTTGATTGATGCGCGTCATATTGGTCCCGCCGGAGTGCTCGTAACGTGGAAGGCCAGCACCCCGGACGGGTGAGATGCGCCAGCTTAGTCGAGGACGATGGCCATGAACGAGAGCATGAAGCAGCGTCACCATGTGGTGATCATCGGCTCGGGTTTCGGCGGGCTCTTCGCCACCAAGGCGCTGAAGGACGCATCGGTGGATGTCACGGTGATCGCCAAGACCAACCATCACCTGTTTCAGCCGCTGCTCTACCAAGTGGCCACCGGGATCCTCTCCGAAGGTGCGATCGCCCCGCCAACGCGGGAAATCCTTCGTGGCCAACGCAATGCCCAGGTGCGGCTCGGTGAGGTGATCGACATCGACATCGAGTCTAGGACGGTAACGTCCTGGA
>Ga0097691_1000084_pt1 | contig 85269 bp, 75 predicted proteins | sample NGESurdeep072012_8_FD_72858 | JGI IMG/M metagenome (GOLD analysis project Ga0097691, IMG submission 72858) | Arctic peat soil microbial communities from Barrow, Alaska - NGEE Surface sample 210-1 deep-072012 | ecosystem: Environmental > Terrestrial > Soil > Wetlands > Peat ...
AAGAACGGCAGCTCGAACAGGAAGAAGCTGATGTCCTTGTCGAACACGGGGTCCGTGACCGTGCCGGTGGGCGAGAACGGCACGCGGTTGACCCACAGCAGCAGCGTGTCCCAGGCCCCGGAGACGGCGCCCGCGACACCGAGCGCGAGCAGCACGGCGAACCCGGCGATCAGCCACTTGGCCAGCGGGACGATGTCGGGCATGTCCTCGGCACCGAAGTTGAACAGCGACTCTTCCCGTCCGCCGGGCCCGCCGGGTCCGCCGGGTCCGCCCATGGGGCCGAACGGGCCGCGCATCTGGCCGCCGGCCATGCGGGCGTTGCGCTCAGCCTGGCGCTGGGCCTCGCCGAGGCGCTGGGCGATGGACCGCAGGCGCCCCGGCCGGCCGGGATCCGCGGGCGGGGCCAGGCGGCTCGCGAGCAACAGGTTGCCCAGCAGGACGGCCAGGGCGACCAGCAGGCCGGCGGCGAACAACCCGACCTGCGCGAACAGCCACTGCAGCCAATCCCAGCCGGCGACGAACAGGACGAGCACCGAGATCAGCAGCGACAGCATCGCCCACAGCACAGCGTGGTTCGCGCTACCGTCGCGCGCCTCGTATTCGCCCGCGTTGAAGAACGCGATGATGCCGGCGATGGTGAGGCCGATCGAAACGTAATTCATGCGATCGCTCCGGGGTTCGCGATCAGGCCAGTTCGAGCAGGACCGGCGCGTGATCCGAAGCGCGCTCCCAACCGCGGGGGTCGAGATCGATCCACGCTGCCGTGCAACGCTCGCGCAAGGCTTCGCTGACCAGCACCAGGTCGATACGCAAACCCAGGCCGCGATCGAACGCAAAGGTCCGGTAGTCCCACCATGAATAGTGGCCGCCGTCGTCGTGGTGCAGGCGGAAGCTGTCGTGCAGGCCGAGCTTGATCAGGTTCTGGAAATGGATGCGCTCGGCTTCGCTGACCAGCACATTGCCTTGCCAGAGCACCGGGTCATGCACGTCGCGGTCTTCAGGCGCGATGTTGTAGTCGCCCAGCACCACCAGTTTCGGATAGCGCGTCAGCTCTTCCTTCAGCCAGTTGCGCAACGCATTGAGCCAACCCAGTTTGTAGTAATACTTGTCGGAATCGACAGCCTGCCCGTTGGGCACATACACACAAACTACGCGCACATCGTTGAAAGTAGCGGCGATGACGCGCTTCTGTTCGTCGGCATGATCGGGGATGCCGAACTGCACATCGCCGGCCGGTCCGCGGCCCAGGATCGCCACGCCGTTATAGGTCTTCTGCCCGCTGAATACGCTGTGATAACCCGCTGCCTGCAATGCTGCCTGCGGAAAATCCTCGTCCTGCTGTTTGGTTTCCTGCAAGCACAGCACGTCGACCGGATTCGCGGCGAGCCAATCCAGCACATGCGGCAGGCGCACTTTCAGCGAGTTGACGTTCCACGTTGCCAGCTTCATTGCACAGCCGGTTCGTCTGGAGTGGTCTGATCCTTGGGAACGGGAGGTGTCGCGGGAGGCGCTGGCGGTGCGATGCGCTGGCGATAACTTGCGGTCTTCGGATAGCCGGCGATATCGAGTTCACTGTTCCATGCGGATTCTGAAAATCCGCTCAGGTAATTCTTACCAACCTGAATGGTAGGCGAATTATTGCTGCCTGATAGTTTTTGGAAAGCCTCAATTTCACTTTTGGTTTTCAGCAGTTTTTCGCCGAACGGGACACCACGTTTGTTCAGCAAACTGCGAGCTTGGACACAAGGTTCGCCGCAGATTTCCCCAACATACAAGGTGACCGGAAAATTCTGCTGAGCGCGGCGCGTTTCGTATGGCAGGTCTTCATTCTGTGCCGGCGGCTCGCTGGAAGGTTTTATGCGCTCGACATCGGTGGCATCTGCAGGAGGGACATCGCTGTAATGCACCCTGCCAGCCTTATCCACCCAGCGGAATAATTCGCCCGCTTGAACGCCCGACGGCATGATCGACAGACAGGCCAACAACAATACAATGCGTTTCATTTCTCCTCCACTACGAGGTCTCGAGCAAGCCATTATGTCTTAACAGCGCGTCCAGACTGGGTTCCCGGCCACGGAATGCCGCGAACGATTGCATCGCACCGCGGCTGCCGCCCATCGCCAGTATCTCGCTGCGGAAGCGCGCACCAACATCGGGGTTCAGCACGCCGTTTTCCTCGAACATGCTGTAGGCATCGGCAGACAACACCTCCGCCCATTTGTAACTGTAATAACCCGCCGCATAGCCGCCGGAAAAGATGTGCGAGAAGCTGTGCGGGAAACGCTGGAACGCGGGCGGGATCAATACCGCCACCTCGGCGCGGACTTCGTCGAGCAATTGCAATATCGACTTGCCGCCTCCCGCTTCGAAGTTGCTGTGCATCAGCATATCGAACAGCGAGAACTCGATCTGCCGCAATGTTTGCAAGCCGCTCTGGAAATTCTTCGCGGCCAGCATCTTGTCGAACAATTTGCGGGGCAAAGTCTCACCCGTTTCGGAATTTCGAGTCATGCCATGCACCACGTCCCACTCCCAGCAGAAATTCTCCATGAACTGGCTGGGCAATTCGACCGCGTCCCATTCCACACCGTTGATGCCGGACACGCCCAAGTCTTCCACTTCGGTGAGCAGATGATGCAGGCCGTGACCGAATTCGTGGAACAGCGTGATCACCTCGTCATGGGTGAACAGGGCGGGTTTACCGCCGACAGGCGGAGAGAAGTTGCAATTCAGATAGGCGACCGGTGTCTGAATACCCTTTTCCAGACGTCGACGTGTAATCACATCGTCCATCCACGCCCCGCCGCGCTTGCTGTTGCGCGCATACAGGTCGAGATAGAACTGGCCGACCAGTTGTCCTTGCACATTTCTGATGTCGAAGAAGCGCACGTCGTCATGCCAGACTGGTGCGCTGGCCGGCTTGATCTGCAAACCGTACAGCGTCTCTACCAGTTTGAACATGCCGGGCAGTACCGCATTTTCGGGGAAATACTGCTTCACTTCCTGTTCGGAAAAGGCGTAACGTTGCTCGCGCAGCTTTTCGCTGGCATAGCCCACATCCCAGGATTGCAAATCTGAAATCCCCAGTTCGGTTCGCGCGAATTCGCGCAGCTCGGCCAGATCTTTTTCAGCGAAGGGCCGCGCGCGTTGCGCCAATTCGCGCATGAACTCGACCACTTGTTGCGGCGAGTTCGCCATCTTGCTCGCCAGCGACAATTCGCCGTAGTTGGCGAAACCCAACAACCTGGCTTCTTCGCCACGCAACTTGACGATCTCATCCATCAACGCGGTGTTATCGAACTCCGGTTTGCCAAACTCGCTGGCTCGTGTGCCGTAGGCTCGATACATCTTCTCGCGCAACGCACGATTGTCGGCGTATTGCATCAGCGGACCATAGGACGGGGCTTTTAAAGTAAATAACCAGCCTGGCTTGCTAGCCGCTTGGGCGGCTTCCTGTGCCGCTTGCAGCACGTCATCCGGCAAGCCGCCCAGTTCATCCTTGCTCTCGACGACCAGCATGTAATCGTTGGTGGCATCCAGCAGATTGTCGGAAAAACGCGACGACAATTCGGATAAACGTTCCTGTATCTCCAGGTAACGAGCTTTTTGAGCATCCGGCAACTCCGCACCGCCGAGACGAAAATCACGCAACTCGTTCTCGATGATCTTTTTGCGTGCCGGGCTCAAACCCGCGAATTCCTTGCTGTTGCGCAATGCCTTGAATTTGACGAACAGCGCGAGATTCTGCCCCAGTTCGGCGTAATACTGGGTGATCTTGGGCAGCGTGGCGTTATATACCTCGCGCAGTTCAGGGCTGTTCATCACCGCGTTCAAGTGCCCGACCGGCCCCCAGGCACGGGATACCCGCTCATTGGCATCTTCCATCGGTGCGACAAAATTCTGCCAGGTGGGCGGCGCGCTATCGCTCAACAACCGCGCGATCAGCGCGCGGTTTTCTGCCAGCAGCTGTTCGATCGCGGGAGCGACGTGTTCGGGTTTGATCTCCGCAAAACGCGGCAATCCTTTGAAATCTAGTAATGGATTCATATTTGATTGAGAGTAAATAATTGGATACCCCTACACTTCAACAAAGGGACTCCTGCAAAGGTTACGTGAGTTTTAGAACGCGTTAGGTTTGATATACCAGCATGCCATCGATCAGGGTAAAGCGCACCTTGCCTTGCACTTCGATACCATTGAACGGCGTGTTCTTGCCCTGGCTCTTCAGCGCACCGGGTTCGACTTTCCAGTAAGTATCCGGATTGAACACACACACGTCGGCAGCCGCACCTACGCTTAAATGACCCGCGTCCAAGCCCAATATCCGCGCGGGTTGCAGCGTGGCTTTGGCCAGTGCATCGGACAGCGCGAGATTGTCTTCCTTCGCCCATTTCAGCACCAGCGGCAGCAGCAACTCCAGTCCGGTCGCACCCGCTTCGGCCTCGGCAAATGGCAATTGTTTGACATCCTCATCGACCGGCGTGTGGTCGGAGCAGATCGCGTCTATCGTGCCATCCAGCAATCCGGCGCGCAGTGCGGCGCGGTCCCGCTGGCTGCGCAGCGGCGGCACCAGATGGCAGTTCGGGTCGAAGAAGCCGATGTCCATTTCGGACAGATGCACATGCTGCGCGGAAACATCGCAGCTCACCGCAAGCCCCTGCTGTTTCGCCACGCGCAGCATCTCCACACCCGCCGCGCTGGAAATGCGGCAGATATGCAGTTTCACGCCGGTCTCGCGCGCCAGCGTCAACATGGTCGAGAGCGCAATGGTTTCGGCACACACCGGGATGGCGGCCAGACCGCAGCGCGTCGCCACTTCGCCATCGTGCGCCACGCCGTTCTTGGCGAGAAAACTGTCCTGCGGGCGCAGCCACACGCTGAAGCCGAACGTTGCGGCATATTGCATCGCGCGCATCAGCACGCGTGTGTCGGTGAGCGGCGCATCGGCCTGGCTGAACGCCACGCAGCCGGCATCCACCAGCTCTGCCATTTCGGTCAGTTCCAGTCCCTTCAGACCCGAGGTCAGTGCGGCGACCGGATAAACGCGCGCCTGATTCAGATTGCGCGCGCGGTGCTTGAGCATTTCCACCAGGCCCGGCTCGTCCAGCGGCGGATCGGTATCCGGCGGACAGGCGAGGCTGGTGATGCCGCCCGCCACTGCCGCTTCCATTTCCGATTCCAGTGTCGCCATATATTCATAACCCGGCTCACGCAGCCGCGCTGCCAGATCGATCAGGCCGGGCACGACGATCAACCCGGTTGCATCGATCACCCTATCCGCAACAAAGCCACCGGGTGCAGTGCCTATCGCCACGATCTTGCCCGCCGCGATGAATACATCGCGCAGCGCATCGATGTTGTTTTTCGGGTCTATCAGTCGCCCGTTTTTGATATGAATGTTCATGCGTTCCCCGCCAGGATACTCATTACTGCCATGCGCACCGCGATGCCGAACGTCACTTGCGACAAAATCACCGAGTGCGCGCCGTCGGCAACGCTGGAGTCGATCTCCACACCGCGATTCATCGGTCCGGGGTGCATCACGATCGCATCCGGTTTGGCGCGCGCCAGTTTTTCTTCGGTAAGGCCGTAGTATTTGAAATATTCCTGCGCGGAAGGCAATGCCGCGCCTTGCATGCGCTCGTTCTGCAGACGCAGCATCAACACCACATCCACATCGCGCAAGCCTTGCGCCATGTCGTGATAGACCTGCACGCCAAGATTTTCCACCATCGTCGGCAGCAGCGTCTTGGGCGCGATGACGCGCACTTCAGGCACACCCAGCGTGGTCAGCGCGTGTATCTGCGAGCGCGCCACGCGCGAATGCAACACGTCACCGACGATGGCCACACGCAGGTTGTGGAATTCCTTCTTGTAGTGGCGGATCGTGAACATGTCCAGCAGCGCCTGCGTGGGATGGGCATGACGCCCGTCGCCGGCGTTGATAACGTGGATCTCAGGCGCGACATGGCGCGCGATGAAATGCGCCGCGCCGCTCTGCGCGTGGCGCACCACGAACATGTCGGCATGCATCGCGCACAGGTTATCCACGGTATCCAGCAGGGTCTCGCCCTTGCTGGTGGAAGATGAACCGATATTCAGATTGACAACATCCGCCGACAAACGCTTGGCGGCGATTTCAAAAGTGGTGCGGGTGCGCGTGCTGTTTTCGAAGAACACGTTGAACACCGATTTGCCGTGCAACAGTGGTACTTTCTTGATCTCGAGTCCATCGTTGACATCGACGAAGGTCGCGGCTTTGTCGAGAATGTCGCGCAGGATGCGCACCGGCAAGCCCTCGGTCGTCAGCAAGTGCTGGAGTTCGCCGTGTTTATTTAATTGAGGATTATTCATGCGAGTATTCCTGCTGCGGGTTCATCAAAATAGGCCTGCAAGATCTGCTGCGCGGCATATTGGTCGATCAGAGATTTTTGCTTCATGCCGTGGATACCCTCTTCATTCAACTGCGCGCTTGCGGCTAGCGAAGTATACCGCTCATCCAGCAAAATCGTCGGCAATTTAAACCGCCCTTTGAGGCGGTTTGCGAAGCGGCGACACAACGCGGTCAGCTCGTGCGGCGTGCCATCGTCGTTGCTCGGCAGACCCACAACCAGTGCGCTGGGCTGCCATTCATTCAGTAAAGCCTCGATCTTGGCAAAGCGCGTATCGGTCTTTTCATCGTTGATGGTGGTCAACGGATTGGCGCGGCGCAACAGGGTATTGCCGACTGCGATGCCGATGCGTTTGGTGCCAAAATCAAATGCCAGCAAAGTGCCTGATGGTACCGAAGCATTCACAGAGCAACTCCAAAAATACAACAGCTAAGCCAGGCTAGGCGTGCGCAAAAAACCGCTGCGCCGCATATTTGTATATGTAAGCAAGATTTTTTAAGCACAACAACGCATGGCGACGTTGTTGGATTTTTGGTCAGGCATGTCCTGCATCCTCCATCAGCGTGGCATAGCTGACCCCAAGCAAGTCCATCGCCGCGGCAAGCCGTTCTTCCGCTGGCAAGTCAAACAGGATGTGCTCGGAAGCCGGGACGGTCAGCCAGGTGTTTTCGGTGATCTCATGTTCCAACTGGCCTTGGTCCCATCCCGCATACCCCAGCGTGACGATCATATTACGCGGCCCCTTCCCTTCAGCCATCGCCTCGAGAATATCCCTGGAGGTGGTCAACGCCAGTTTGTCGTTGATGCGCAAGGTGGATTCCCAGTTTCCCGACGTATCATGCAACACAAAGCCGCGCTCGGTTTGCACCGGCCCGCCGAAATGAACCGGCATCTTGGCGAGCTTGGGCTGATGCAGCGGAATGTTGACCTGATCGAACATCTCGCCCAGCGTAAGGGTGATCGGACGATTCACCACGATGCCCAGCGCACCGTTCTCGTTATGTTCACAAATGTAAGTCAGCGTGCCCGCAAAAACTCCCTCCTGCATGGCAGGCATGGCGATCAGAAAGTGATGGGTCAAATTGAAATCAGGCATGGCAGCATTGTAGCTGTCCGCGTTCAGTCACACAATTTGAATAATGCATTCTCAATAACGGGGCGGGCTCGTTCACATCGGATCAGACCACCCTCGGTTATATGCCACTGATTAGGCCCTTGAAAACTTAAAAAATACACTTCAAGAAATAATAGCCGGCACCAGTGAAATGGTGACCAGTTATAGCGATCTGTCGATCCGTACCGAGCAGCAATCGATTAGTCTGGATCAGACCGCCGCCAATATCGAGCAACTAACCTCCGCTGTCGCCCAAAACGCCGATAACTCACGTCAGGCAAACGAACTCGCAGTGAATGCTTCTGAGGTGGCCGTCAAAGGCGGCAAGATCGTTGGCCAAGTCGTCGAAACGATGGATTTGATCAACGAAAGCTCCAGTCAGGTGGTTGAAATAGTTGCCGTCATCGAAGATATCGCCTTCCAGGCCAATATTCTGGCCTTGGATGCCGCAGTCGAGGCCGCTCGCGCCGGTGAGCAAGGACGGGAATTCGCTGTCGTGGCCACAGAAGTGCGCAACCTGGCACAACGCTCGGCGGCTGCCGCAAAAAAGATCAAAGGGATGATCGAAAATTCGACCGATAAGGTGAGGGATGGCACAAAGCTTGTCAAAAATGCCGGCGACGCCATGAAGGATATCGTCACGGCGGCAAACCGAGTCACAGGCATGATGGCTGAAATTCAAACTGCGTCATCCGAACAAAAAGAGGGTATTCAACAGGTGGGCAATGCCGTGCAACAAATGAATTAAGTGACGCAGCAGAATGCGGCATTGGTCGAGGAAGTTACCGCCATAGCAGCATCAGTATTCGAACAAACCAAAAACCTGACAACAGCCGTTGAAAAATTCAAAATTCCCAGTATCGAACTGGGCCAACAGGAAAGGCATAACGAATTTTTAGCGCTGCCCTAGATCCGGCTGCTCTTTACGCTGGTCGAGGCAAGGTTTTCCATCGTCCGGCGCGCAATATTCTGCAACGGCAGCACTTCGCACACACCGCCTGCCGAAATCGCCTCTTTGGGCATGCCGAAAATCACACAAGTAGCCTCGTCCTGGGCAATGGTGTGGGAGCCGGCCTGCTTCATTTCCAACAATCCTTGCACGCCATCTTTTCCCATGCCGGTGAGAATAATACCAATCGCGTTGGCTCCGGCAACATTGGCCGCCGAACGAAATAGCACATCAACCGACGGGCGATGACGATTCACCAGCGGCCCCTGATCCAGCTTGATCACGTAATTTGCACCGCTGCGCTTGAGAAGTAAATGCGAATTACCCGGTGCGATATAGGCATGCCCCGGCAGCACTCGCTCGTTATGCTCCGCTTCCTTGACAGAAATCTTGCACAGTGTATTCAAGCGATCCGCGAATGACTTGGTAAAATGTTCCGGCATATGCTGGGTCACCAAAACACCCGGCGCATCGGCAGGCAACTTGGTCAGTACCTCTTTGATCGCCTCGGTTCCGCCAGTTGACGCACCGATGACAATCAATTTTTCTGTAGATGAATATTGGCCTGCGACACTGGGCAAGATCGCATCCGCGGAGAATGTTTCCTGAATTGCAGGTGCGACAAGAATCTTGCGCACCCGCGCCTGTGCTACCGCGCGTATCTTATCGGTGATCTCGATGGCGACCTCCTCCATGCCGCGCGCAATATCCAATTTCGGCTTGGAGACAAAATCTACCGCGCCCAGTTCCAGCGCGCGAAAAGTTATATCTGAACTCTGTTCTGTCAGTGTGGACACCATCAGTACCGGCATCGGGCGCAGGCGCATCAATCTCTCCAGAAAATCCAGGCCGTCCATCTTGGGCATTTCCACATCCAGCGTCAGCACGTCCGGATTGAGCGCTTTGATCATCTCTCGCGCCACAAGGGGATCAGGTGCCGCTCCCACGCACTCCATGTCCTTTTCACGATTGATGATCTCATTCATCACGCTACGAATCAGCGCAGAGTCGTCAATCACCAACACTTTCAGCTTACGACTTTTCATGTTCGCTATTATTCGAATAATCCCGGAGCATCAACTGGCCGAAGAAAGGAAGATCAACCAAACAACTCCACATCGCCTTCCAGCTTGGCATATTGCAAACGCGTATTGTATTCGGCTTCGCGATTGATGATCGTATCGTTATGCACCTGTTTCAGGTTCTTCACTCTGACCAACCCGGTAGCGGGAAAGTAATATACTTTGCGTGGATTGACATCGAGCATGTCCTGGGCAAGAACAGGGATCTTTTCCGTCTTCAGAAATTTCATCACGAACTCGGCATTTCGCTCGCCGACATTGTTGACGGTAAATCCACGCAACACCGAGGCACCACCGAACACTTTCGCTTCAAGGTTGCCCCGCTTCGCGCCCATCTTGAGCAACTGGTTGATCAAGATCTCCATGGCGTAAGTGCCATAGCGCGCCGATTCACCGAGAGGATTGTTGCGATCCTGACCACTATGCGGCAACATGAAGTGATTCATGCCGCCGACCCCGCTGACCCTGTCGCGTATGCAGGCGCAGACGCAAGAACCCAGCACGGTAACCAAAACCATATTTCGCCCTGTTGCGTAATACTCGCCCGGCAATATTTTGGCCGCCTCGGAATTGTGTTCACGGTCAAAATACAGGTGCGGCGAGAGTACCTCTTCGAAACCTTGCTCAGCCATACTGGCACGTCCCTTCCTGCCTCACCTTCAAGGCGATTGATTATTTTCTAGCTTGCTGATGCGCGTGAGCTTTAGGGTTGGTCAATTCATACACCGTCTTGCCACGCGACTTGAACAAGTGCATGGCATTGTAAAAACTTTCCGAATGTCCGGCAAAAACCAGACCATCCGGTTGCAGCAAAGGCGCGAATCGTTGCAGTATCTTAAGCTGCGTTTCCTTATCGAAATAGATCATCACGTTGCGGCAAAAGATCGCATCCAGCGGACCGCGTAACGGCCAAGTATCGCTGAGCAAATTCACCTGCCGGAAAGTAACCATGGCACGCAACTCCGGTCTCACTCGAACGAAACCCGCCTGATCCCCCGTCCCTCTGAGAAAGAATCGCTTCACGATAGATTCAGAAAGCTTCTCGACACGCTCGATCGGATAAACGCCCGCGTCCGCCGTGGCGAGCACATTGGTATCCACATCCGTGGCAATGATGGAGACATTGGGCGTAAAACTGCCATAGGCTTCCGCCACGGTTATCGCCATCGAATACGGCTCTTCACCGGTTGATGAGGCCGAACACCAAAGGGCAACGCTATGTTTTCCTTTCTGTTTGGCAACGTGTTCCGCCAATATCGGGAAATGGTGAGGTTCACGAAAAAACGAGGTCAGGTTGGTGGTAAGCGAGTTGACGAACGCCTCCCATTCGGCCTCATTATTACCTTCCAGCAACGCCAGATAATCCTTGAAACTTTTGACCCCGGTCGCACGCAGGCGACGTGCCAAACGACTATACACCATGTGCTGCTTGGACGGCTTGAGCGAGATGCCGGCATGCTGATAAATCAGCTGGCAAATCTTCTCGAAATTCTCCGCTGTGAATGCAAATTCACGATCCTGGCCATCGCTGGATTGAAGATTAATGCTCATGGCGCCCTAAATTGCATGCTCAAAAAAACTACCCCGCTGTTCACTGGAGGCGGTGGTGATTGTTTCGGTGGTGCCTCGCACCTCACCGACGATGCCGGCGAGGCTTGCGTTCATGCCTTGCAGCGCAAGCAACAATTGTCCCGTCTCATCTTTGCTCTTCACGTCGATTCGCTGGGTCAGGTCGCCCCGCGCAACCGCGCTGGCCACTTCCAACGCTTCCCGCAAGGGGCGGGTGATACTGACCGTTGTCATCCACGCAAACAGCGCGCCAAGCAAGGCTACCAGAACACCGATAAAAATGGTTTCCCGTTTGCTGCCGGTGGCTGCGCTGGCAATCGACTGTGAGGTCGTGGTCTCTTCTTCCTTCGCGATTGCCAGTAATTCATCGAATGCCTTGCCGAGCGGCCGATCTACTCCCTTGACCGACTTGTCGATTTCTTCGATAGTCGCGCCCGAGGTCTTCATTTCAATGACTGTTTTCATCGCCGCGCGATACGCATCTGTTGATTCCTTGATCTGCTGCAATGCCGACTTTTCGCGTTCGTTCATGTCGCCGTGATTATTGGCGTAGCTGGCGGCGTCTTGATCTATCGCTGCCATAGCAGCTGTAAATTGCTGGTCGTAATCCTGTCCGCGCAGCAGATAATCCTTGAACATGTGGATTCCGTCGCCCAGATCCGATTTGCCTTTGAATGCTGCCGTGTATTTTTCCAGCGATACGGTTTGGAATTGCCCCCATCTGTTGGACAGGTTACTGACAGCTTGATACGAGACCAATAACAGCATGAGAGTCAGCAGGGTGATCATGCCGAACGTGATTGCCAGACGTTTGCCGATCTTGATGTTGGTGAATTTCATTTTTCGCCTTTTTGTCTAAAATCAGAGTTAGGCCAAAAGTTTGTTCCGGTCAGCATCATGCAGTTATTTCTGGCGCTTCGACCAGTTCCATCTCGCGGCTGGTGATCAGTTTCTCGATGTCCACCAGGATCAGCATGCGTTCGTCCACAGTGCCCAGGCCTTGCAAATATCGGGTGTCCAGACTGGCCCCGAACTCCGGCGCCGGTTTGATCTGCTCCGGTTTCAGCGTGAGCACATCGGAGACCCCGTCCACCACCATGCCCACCACGCGGTTCGCGACGTTGAGGATGATCACCACGGTGGTCTCGTCATAGGTGACGCTGCCCAGTTTGAATTTGATGCGCATGTCCACGATCGGCACGATGATGCCACGCAGGTTGATCACGCCCTTGATGAATTCGGGTGCGTTGGCGATCGTGGTAACGGCATCGTAGCCGCGAATCTCCTGCACCTTGAGGATGTCGATGCCGTATTCCTCATTACCCAGGGTGAAGGTCAACAACTCGCGGCTTGCACCGGCCGTTGCTTTATCCTGAATTTGTTCCTGGTTTGCTTGCATGGTGTCCTCCTATTGGTATTTGACGACTATCATTTAACCACACGTTTGATAAACGAGTGTGGCCGCCCCGGCTGAGCATGAAGGACAGTATAAGGAAAAAGCCCCGTTTTCACAGGGGCCGAGCAGATTAAACCTGCTACCGCATAACCCATCTGGCCGGTGCGGCTAGAACTCTTTCCAGTCGCCGTCCTTGTTCTCTTTGGCTTTGATCAGCTTGCGCTGTTTCCTGGGCGCTGTCTTCGCAGGCGCTGCGGGTGGCGCAATCGCCGGTTTGGCAACAATCGTCCGTGCGTCTGCCCGAGCCCCATCCAGCTTGAATACGCTCACCGCGACAGACAAAGCATTCGCCTGCTCCTGCATCGCTTCGGCGGCAGCAGCCGCTTGTTCGACCAGTGCCGCGTTCTGTTGTGTCACTTCGTCCACCTGGATGATCGCCTGGTTGATCTCCCCGATACCCGTGCTCTGCTCGTCGGTGGCGGTGCTGATTTCCTTCAACAGGTATGCCACCAACTGCACTGAAGTAACAACATCGCTCATTTCATCTTCTGCATCCTTTATCTGTTTTGAACCTACACTTACATTCTCCACAGACTCGCCAACCAGCAGCTTGATTTCCTTGGCTGCAACGGCAGAACGTTGCGCCAGGTTGCGCACCTCGGCCGCCACAACTGCGAAGCCGCGTCCCTGTTCGCCGGCACGCGCCGCTTCCACCGCGGCGTTCAGCGCCAGGATGTTGGTCTGGAACGCGATGCCTTCGATCACGCTGATGATGTCCCCGATCTTCCTCGAACTGGCGTTGATCGAGGCCATGGTTTTCACGGCTTGCCCCACCGCCAGCCCTCCCTTGACCGCGATGTCCGATACACTTGCCGCCAACCGGTTGGCGTGCTTGGCGTTCTCGGCGTTCTGCTTCACGGTCGAGGTCAGTTCTTCCATGCTGGAGGCGGTCTCTTCCAGGCTGGAGGCCTGTTGTTCGGTGCGCTGCGACAGATTACTGTTGCCTGCCGCGATTTCCTGCGAAGCGGTGTTGATCGAGTCGGTGGTGGCACGCACCCCGCTGACGATGCGATCGAGGCTGGCATTCATGTCCTGCAGCGCCTGCATCAGTTGTCCGATTTCATCCCTTGATCTTACTTCGATGCGCTGGGTCAGGTCGCCATCGGCCACGCGTCTGGCGATTTTTATTGCATATTTTAATGGACGCGTCACCGACCTGATGTTGAGCGTCAGCCCCAAAGCGAGCAATCCGAGCACGACAACAAGACTTGCGACCACTATGGCGATGCTGCTCTGCGAAGCCTGATCGAGTGTGCTGGTCTTGAATCCCACTTTGACCTTGCCGATGGTCTTGCCGCTGATATTGACGATGTTATGCTCATACACCAGCAGATGCGATGTATCGGCAGGTGCTTTCATAACATTCCCGGTTAATGATGTGCCATCGGTATCGTAATACTCGGCAAACGCGACGTCTTTGTCCCTGGTTGTATCCTTGACGAAGTTCTCCAGTGCCGACAGGTCGTAGTTGATTAAGTACTGCTCGCTGATTGTGGCAAGGATGGTGGTAAGGCTGTCCGCTTTGTTTTCCATCATCGAAGTCAGTTCGCGGTGTTGTTGTACGACCAACACACTTCCCAGCGCCCCGATCAAAATCGTGACCAGCAACAGTGTCGGCATCAGCAATTTCTTGTTGATCGTATCTAATCTAAATAGATGAGATTTCATATGCCTTCCTTATCGTTACAGCATTGGTTGAGCCCATATCTCCCGGCAAAATAGTGCCGGGAAATATGGAGGCTCGATCCTCATTTAAATGATTCTGAAATAAAGCCGCTTGTTGCGTGAACACACCAGTTTCAGGTTTCAGCAAGTTGACAACAACTCAATACGCAATGACCATGCCATCATCGCAATTGATTGTTTTTAAGTGATAATAATTAGTTTGGTATTGAGGGGGACTGATAATTGATTCAAAATTGACAATTTCCCATCGCCAGCTGTCATTTTTAAATCAACTACACCGCAAACTTTTATGCAAATGCGGATTATGGCTGAGCACAAATAAGAAGAAGTGCGCTGGATTATTCTCTTGACTGTTGCGACAACTTTATCAGCGAACCGACATCCATAATCATGGCAACTCGCCCATCGCCCATGATCGTGGCTCCGGATATGCCAACCACTTTTCGGTAGTTGGTTTCCAGGCTCTTGATCACCACCTGATGTTGCCCGACCAGTTCGTCCACGAACAAGGCGACTTTCTTGCCTTCCGTTTCCAGTAGCACCAAAATGCCTTCGGCCGGGTCGGTGATCTTGGGCTTGATATTGAACACCCGATGCAGTGTGATCATCGGCATATATTCGCCGCGCACATGTACCACCTGCCCTTGCCCGCTGATTTCATTGACATCACCGGCTTTGGGCTGAAAGGATTCGATGATGAAACTGAGCGGAATGATGTAAATCTGGTCACCCACTGCGACCGACAACCCATCCAGAATGGCCAGTGTCAGCGGCAGGCGGATGGAAACGGTGCTGCCCAGCCCATGGCGCGAAGTGACTTCGACACGACCGCCGATGCTCTCGATATTCTTCTTGACCACATCCATGCCGACACCGCGTCCGGAAACATCTGTGACGACAGCGGCGGTAGAAAACCCGGGCGCATAAATCAATTGCCAGACTTCGGTATCACTCATGCCGTCGCTGACAGGCATTCCCTTTTCTTTGGCTTTGGCGAGTATCCTCTCACGATTCAATCCTGCTCCGTCATCCAATACTTCAATGACGATATTGCCGCCCTGGTGCGCGGCACGCAGGGTGATGGTGCCTTGCGGGTCTTTACCTCTGGCGACACGTTCATCGGGAAACTCGATGCCGTGATCCAGGCTGTTACGCACCAGATGGGTGAGCGGATCGCTGATCTTTTCGATCAGGCCCTTGTCCAGTTCGGTGCCCTCACCGATGATCTTGAGTTGCACTTTCTTGTTGAGCTTGCCTGCGCTATCGCGCACCACACGCTGGAAACGACTGAACACAAGGTTGATCGGCATCATGCGCACTGACATGACCGAATCCTGCAAGTCACGGGTATTGCGCTCAAGCTGCGCCAAACCATTGACCAGGCGTTCGTGCAACACCGGATCCATGCCGGATACGGTTTCCGCCAGCATGGCTTGGGTGATCACCAGTTCACCAACCAGATTGATCATGGTGTCCACTTTGCCCACGCTGACGCGTATGGAGGTGTCGGCTCCGGTTACAGCGGCAACCCTGTCGGTGGTGCGGCGTCCCGGGACATCATCTTTTCGAACGTTCAATATGGGTGCAGGAGGCTGGACCTGATTTCCCTCTTCTCCAAAAAAGCCATAACCCTGAGCATTTTCTACTCCAGACTTGATCGTCCCGGGATCCACGAAGAAACCATAATCCTCAACTTCAGCTTTGGCTGGTTTCGGCTCATCAAAGAAGCCATAAGCTTGTTCTGTTTCTGTAATCTCTTTGCCGGAGACGGTTTCGCCCAGCGCCGTAATGGTCAATTGTTCCGGCTTCAAAAAGAACGAAAATATTTCTCGCAAATCCGCTTCGGATGCGTACGTGGTCAGCGACAGATTCACCGCATTGGCGGTGATTGTTTTATTTTCGATCTTGCCAAGATTGCCCAAGTCATCCAGCAAATTATCGAGGTAGGATTTGCTGGGAAATGCGGTGTGTGAATTGGCAAACTGAATTTTGTAAATATGCTGCATGGAAGTTCGCGGCGTTGCTGCGGCCCGACTGGCGGCTGGTTTAGTACCTCCGGCTGGACTATTCGCAAGATGGTCCAATTTGGCGCAGATTTCGATTGATGCAGACTCGTCGGCAACCGCTCCATTCTGGTGTGCATCCAATAATCCACGCAACACATCACCCGCTTGCAGGAAGACATCCACCATTTCGCGGGTGAGGGCGATTTCATTCTTGCGTATGCGATCCAGCAGAGTCTCCAAAATATGGGTCACGTCGGCCATGTCGGTAAAACCGAATGTACCGCTGCCCCCTTTAATGGAATGGGCTGCGCGAAAAATGGCGTTCAATTGATCCGCATCGGGTGCATCCGGATCGAACGCAAGCAGCAGGCTCTCCATGCTCGCGAGGTGTTCGGCGGTCTCATCAAAGAACACCTGATAAAACTGGCTCATATCGATGGACATCGGCTTTTTCCCAAGGTTATGGTGTAGGAAATTCTGGCTGGTTGGGCAAGTCAGAATTCAGGCAGCGCTGATAACGTTAACCGATCACCTTTTTGACGACTTCCAGCAGTTTATGCGGATCGAACGGCTTGACCAGCCAACCCGTCGCGCCCGCCGCCCTGCCTTGAATCTTCATGGCATCACTGGATTCAGTGGTCAGCATCAGAATCGGCGTGGTCACGAACTGCGGCAGACCACGCAACGCTTTAATCAAGGCCAAGCCATCCATCTTGGGCATGTTCTGGTCGGTCAGTATCAGGTCAATCGCGTTACCCTTGGCCTTGTCCAACCCTTCCTGGCCGTCAGCCGCCTCGATGACGGTATAGCCGGCGGATTTAAGAGTGAAGGCCACCATCTGACGGATGGAGGTAGAGTCATCAACAGCTAAAATAGTTTTGGCCATTTTTTTCCCGCTCAATTAAGTAGTTAAAATGGTAATTTTAAAATACTGAGCCAGATGCATTCATTACCCAAAAATGCAATCGGCCCTTGTTACGCTTCATAAGTTATAACAATGACTTGGCTGTCGTATTGCGACAGCCAAGTCACATGTCTAGTAGACATATCATTAGTTCCACTAGAACAACTCGATGTCGCCCGTACCAAAATCTTTTTGCGCAACCGGGCTGGCTTTTTGTTTGTCCAGCGAAATGACGTGCTTGTCCAGCAAGCGATTGTAGGCGGCGATTTGCTCCAGGTACTCACGCTGACTCGGGCTACCCTGTCCCTTACCCATCTCGTTCGCCACTTCCTGCAGAGCAGCCATGCGCATTTTGGCATGCTCGATCAACTGCGAACTCATGTCCTGGAATTGCAATGTGGATATAACCACCAGAACGTTCTGCTCTACATTGGTGCTGATCATGTTCAGCTCGACGGCATTTTTAGCGACGGTTTCGTTGAAGGAATTGAGGTCAGCCACCATAGCCTGGACATGTTTATTGGATACCTTCACGGCTGCCATATTGCCTGCAGCCAGGTCGTTGACGTTGCTCTCCGAGGCAGCCAGAGAACGGTCGACATTGTTGACCAACTCGTGAAGTTGTTTGCTGAAACTGTTGGTATGTTCGGAAAGATCGCGCACACCATCAGATATCGCGATGAAATTGCTGACCAGTTTAGTTATGGCATCGCTGAGAATAGCCTGGGTGTTACCCAGTTCCGTATGCGCCGAGCTGAGCTGTTCAGATATCTCATTGCCCAATTGCACATGGAAGGCGCTGCTTTCCTTGAGGAACTTCTGCCCTTCTGATGTTGACGAATCGGCTCTTCTGAAGTAGTCCCTGGCTTGTTTGAACAAATAAGCCAAACAAGCCACCAAAGCCAAAAACACCAGTCCATCAGCCAGAAGGTTTCTCTCGTTGTTGAAATACAACAGTGCATCTCCCGCCAGCAAAACGCAACCGACCAATGCGCCAATCCAGGCAAGGCGTGAATAATTCTTCATTGTTGAGGACCCTTAAATTCCACTCATATCTACATACATATTCGGCTTTTATTTATATACGGCTACAGCCTTGCGGCATATTAACTATCGGGGCAAATACTACCGCGTTTAAGATAGTGCCACAACTGGATGATCATGCCCCATAACAATCAGATGGCTTGATAAGAGCCTGCGCAAATAAAAAGTCTCCTAATAATTTGCTCAAATCAACCTGGCTCAGCCACCTCACGGATGGACTCGGCTTGCAGGGTGCTGCGTACATGCTGGAGCAAATCAGTATCGGTATAGGGTTTGGTCAAATAGATGTTTACTCCGGCACGCATCGCCTGCTCGCGATGCTTTTCAGTCGAACGGGAGGTAATCATGATGATAGGCAGATGTTGCGTCGCCTCTTCCAGCCGCAGATGTTGGGCGAGTTCCATGCCGTTCATGTTAGGCATTTCCATGTCGGTGCAGATCAGGTGCGGCTCAAAAGATTTGAGTACACGGATCGCCTCCATACCATCGCCCGCACCCTTGACCTCATAGGCAGCATCCTGAAGAAGCTGCATCAGCCCCTTGCGCACGGAAAGTGAGTCGTCGACGACCAGTATCCGGCGCACATGGCGGCGCGCGGCAGCGGCCAGATCGGCGGCGGCGGCCGTAACGGCAATGGGTGAAGCGAGCAATTCAGGCACGTTTAACAAGGGCACCAGTGATCCGTCGCCCAATATGGTCACCCCCGAAATGCCATGCACGCGAGGCAAATATTTCCCCATGCTCTTTACCATCACGCTGCGACTATCAATGAGGCGGTCCGCCAGAATTGCCTTGGTGCCGCCCATCGTGCGGATCAGGACTTTCGGCATCGCTGCATAACGTTCCAAACTTGGCGGAGAGGACGGATAGCCTGTGAGCGGTGTCAGATCATGGATAGCGAAACTCTCGTCTCGCATGATGAATTGCCACTCGCCATCGCCGGTTCCATTTGTTTCGCCAGCAGGCGGGATGTAATGAATCTGGCCCAGTCTGGCAGGGAATGCTTCCTTGATGTAGTGAATAGGTATGGCAAAGATTTGTTTTCCCGCTTCCACCAGCAAGGTGTGCTGGGTCACCAGCGATGCCTGGAAACGCAGCACAACTTCGCAGCCGTGCCCAGGCTCGGAACTGAGCTCGACCGTTCCTTTGATGTTGGCCAGGCGTGTGGCCACAACGTCCATCCCCACACCACGCCCGGAAATTTCACTGACTTGATCACGTGTTGAAAATCCCGGCAATAACACCAGCCGGGCCAGTTCGGGATAGGAGAGCTGCTGTTCGGCACGGATCAGATTACGGTCGATCGCCTTGGCACGGATACGCTCATAATCGAGCCCTTTGCCATCATCGCGAATCGTGACGACGATCCCCGATCCCTGGCGTGAAAAATCCAGCTCGATGTTGCCTTCGATCGGCTTGCCAGCGATGGCTCGATCTTCGGGAAGTTCGATGCCATGATCGACCGCATTGCGCAGGATATGGAGCAACGGATCGGCCAGCTTGTTGAGCACGTCTCCATCCACCTCAATCTCGCCGCCGGTAATGACCAACTCCGCCTGTTTGCCTGTTTGCTGGCAAGTCTGGCGTACGTTGCGCATCAGGCGCGCAGTTAGAACGTTGACCGGAGCCAGGCGCGTTGCAACGACCTGATACTGCAGTTCCTTGTTGATATTGGACTGCTGAGACACTTCGCTGCGCAAGCTCGCTACGCTGGCTTCAAGGTTGTCCGTCATCTCGCGGGCATCGGCGGTTACCTCGACGAGCGAGCGGGTAACACCATGCAATTCGGTGTAACGATCCAGCTCCAGCGGATCGAATGATGTGTCTAGCCCGGCATCTGCCCGTGTCAGCGAAAGCCCGCGCAACATCACGATTTTCTCAATATCGGTGACCTGCTGCCGTACGACAAGATTGTGCGAGAGCAATGCGTTGGTGCGGGCATTTACATTCGCCACCAGCAATTCAAGCCGGGCGATCTTTGTGGTCATCTCGCCTACCAGCCGAAATATTTCATCCACCGTATTGACCGGCACGCGTAACGTTGCCTGCGCCTCGTTTTCTGCTGCGGGAGCGGCAGTTGTTTCCGGTCGCGCCACATCGGACGAAGACGGAGGAATCTCCACATTTGCATCGTCGGTCATGCTACTGATGTCGCCTGACTTGACTTTGTTTGCCCAGGCTACGATCTCATTGAGCACCTCAAACGCGTTCTCCGGCGCACTCTCGTCACCGCGCAGATAACCCACCATTTGCGCGAGACAATCGCTTGCCATAACCAGGGTTCGTCCCAGAGCGCGGGGTGGTTTTACCGGATTTTTCTCGAAATACTCGAGCACGTCTTCAGTATGGTGCCCGAGTGTCGCGATGCCGCGGATACCGACAATATTGGCCGAGCCCTTGAACGAATGTGCGATTCGTTTGGCATTGCGCATATCATCGATATCCGCATGTCCCGAAGCGATCCTGGAAGTCAGTGCCGCGAACTGCTCCACACTGCTCGGGGCTTCGTCCAGAAATGCACCGTAAACATCACGATCGGCATTGTCTGGCACCTCAAGCGAAGTATCCTTGATGCTCACGCTGACCGGCACCTCGGCCTGCGCAAGTTGAGCCATCAGCTCCTCAGGCACTACCGGCGGTGTAGTCAGCGACTCGATCAGACTCAGGCTGGCATTCTCGTCGAATGTCTGTGCAAACGCGGGGTTGGATAGAAACTCCGCAAGCGCCATCGAAGCATCAAAGTTAGCGGGGTCCTGCAAATACCCGTCCATCAATGCCGGCCATGCGGCCAGATGCAGGCAGGCTTGCAGACGGGCATCGCCTTCCAGAAAAATGATGCCGGGAAGAATTCCGTTAAGGGAAGCGCACCAAGCGCCCAAACCCGGCATGCCAATCAGCTCAGCAGTTTGACCGATACGCTCCAACTGGGTGGCATAATCCTCCAGCGCTTCCATCAATTGCGGATCGTCATTGGCGGCGGTGGCCATCGTGCCGATCCACCGCTCGAAGTCGGGGGCAGTTTGCGCAAGTTCCCTGCGCATTTCGGTAAAAAATGGGGTGAGCGCTGCTATAGACATAATGGGTCGAATTATGTGCTCATATGCCGCTCATCGATTCAGCGGGTAAAAATTTGTGTCTGTTCACTTTTTGTTTCTGCCCCTGTCGTTGGTTCTATCGTCGGCAACTTGAACACCGAGATCGCGCTCACCAACTTTTGCGACGCAGATACAAGGCTGGCGGCGCTCTGATTTTGCGCAACCAATTGCTCGGCGGTCTTCTCCGTAAATTGGGCGATCTCGTCTGCGGCCGCACGCAACACCACGGCGATCTTGGTCTGTTCGGCGGAGCTGTTCGCAATCGTGGCAACCAATCGTACCAGTCGCGCCGTGGACTCATGCGTTTCGCGCATTCTTTCACCCGCGTTATGCGCCAATTCGGATTCTTTAATCACTTGCTCGATGGTCTTGTTCACCGTTGCAATGGTGTCATTTGTCTCGACCTGAATGTTCTGTACCAGATTGGCGATCTGTCCGGTAGCCTGGCGTGAATTCTCCGCGAGACGCTGAACCTCTTCCGCCACCACCGCAAAGCCCCGCCCCGCTTCGCCCGCCATCGCGGCTTGCATCGCGGCGTTCAGCGAAAGCACGTGCGTGCGTTCGGAAATTGTGTTGATCAGGTTTACGATCTGCGAAATTTCCTGGGAACGCTCTCCGAGACGCTTGATGCGCTTCTCCATCTCTGAAATGGTTTCCCGGATCGCATTCATACCGCTTAATGTCGCCTGCACGGTCTGCATCGCGCTTTCGGTGGACTTGGTGGCTTCGGCTGCCGCCCGGTTCGAATCCCGGGCAAATATGGCCACCTCTCCTATCGAAGCCATCGCGGTTTCCAGGTTTGAAATCAGCCTCACGACGATGACATCTTCCTCCTTGGCCATCTCATTGACGACGTCAGACTGTTGCTTCATGCGTTCCGAAGCATCCTCCACGACACCTGCAACTTTGGTCACATGATGCAACACGGTCGCCGTGACATCGGTCAACTGGTTGATCGCGTCACCCAGCGTGCCGATGATGTCCTCGGTCACAGGCGCACGTACCGTCAAGTCTTTTTGAGACAAAGCGCCCATGGCGGAAAACAGCCCGATCACAGAACTGTTGAGCCGTTCATTTTCACTCGCTGTCGTTTTAAGAGCCGCGATACGATCATCCAGCAGTTTGTCGAATACGCGTCCCACTGAACCCATCTCGTCGCGTGTACGCAGATTCAAGCGCACTTCATAGCCACCCTTCTCAACTTTGCCGATCGCCTGCAATATCCTGCTCAGCGGATTCATGATGCCCTGATAGATGTAATAGGCGAACAGCGCAAGGACTGCCAAAGCCACCCCCACCGCTGCGATGAACGTAGTGCTGGCACCCAATGATGCTTCGTCAACCGCCTTGCGAGAACCCTCCATCTCGGCGGCAATCAGATTACTCACCACCGACTGGTCAGCTATCAGCTTCTTGAATTTTGCGTTGAATTCACCGAACTGCACATCGGCTCCGATAGTGTCGGTTTGTGCCAGCGAGGCGATATTCTGGGCCGACTTTGCGTAATCATCCACATCCGCACGAACGACGGTAAACGCTTGCCGGGTTCTTTCTGTAAGCACGGCAGATTTCATGATCTTGACGGTGTTATCGTTCAGTGACTTGAGCTGCTCATCCAAATTCTTTGCCGCCTCTTTGTAGGCCACCGCATCGCCGATTCTGGCTTCGCGCAAGATTTGCAGCACATCGGCGCGTATCTGGTCTTGCGCCAGACTGACCAGCATATGGGTATTGATCGCCTCGAAATTGTCCTGCATATGGGCGGCGGCGGCGCTTAACTCAGACTTCCCGTAATAGCCCGCCCCGCCCACCAGAACGATGAACGACAGGGAGACGAAACTAAAGCCTATCAATTTGGCGCGTACAGTTGCAAACATGACGTTCTCCTGAAATGCCAATCAGAGCTTGTGTGTGCAGCCCATCGCGGCGCCCCGATCGGGGATGTTGTTGTTAAGCATAAATTTTGCAATCGTCACTGGTGTCAGGCGGATGACAGATCGACATGGAAAACAGAAGCGAACAGTGCCTCGGTATCAAGATCGATCCAGATATCCTTCCCTTCCCGATATGCCCACTTGGCGTGGGCTGCGATCGGATGCGTGATTTCCGCAAGGCCAACCTGGTCATCCAAAACGAATTTTTTACGTTCCGGCAAGCTATGGATGATGATGCCGACAGCTTCATCTCCGCGGCCACACACCAGTAGCCATGCATTGCCGACATGATCATGTTGAAGGCCAAACAAGTCTAATATATCTATCACCGGCACCACTCTCCCGTGACGATTCACCAGTCCCTTTATACCGTGCGGCGCCCCTGGCAGGCGGAACAGCGGCGGCATATCGAGCACCTCGCTGGTGACATCCATTTGCACGAGCAGCCTGAGGTCTCCGACGTGAAATCCTCGGCGGTGGATGTGGCGAGCGTTATCGGCTTCAACCAGCAGTCGAGCTGCGATTTCGGCATCGACTTGCGACTTAAGCGCATTGATGTCGATAGTCTGGGTGGGATTAATCTGTGCCATTTATCAGAAACTGGGTATATATCGAGGATTGATCAAATCGGCGTGATGTCGTCAACGCACAGTACTTCTCCTGCTTCCATTTGCGTTCTCTTTGTTTTGCCTGCCTGGGCTTTGCCTGCCTGGCTGAAGCCTATCAAAATTTCTTGAGTTCTTCCAATATCGCCTCCTCGGTGACGGGTTTGGGCACGAAGCCTTTGGCGCCTTGTATTTTGGCCCATGCCTGATCGGCCTTCTGGCTTTTGCTGGAGATGAAGACTACCGGAATATCTTTAGTTGCCGGGTCTTTCTGCAGCTCGCGCATCACGGCAAAACCGTCCATACCCTGCATGACGATGTCGAGAAAAATCAGATCGGGCAACTCGGACTTGGCGGACCGGATGGCATCCTTGCCGTTGGTTGCGGAAACGACATCAAGATTCGCACTCGAAACGATTTTTCGAATCAAGTCGAGCTCGGCGGCAGAATCATCAACACACAAAACCTTGCGGACTCTCATATTCGCTCTTGTTTAGTGATGTTGCAGAAACTTGGCTATCGTTTCCAGCAATTTTTCTTCGTCGACGGGCTTGGTGAGATAAGCATCGCATCCGGACATGGAACCACGGATCTTGTCGAATGGCGAGTCTTTGCTGGTCAGCATGACGACTGCCGTTTTTTGGGCGGACCTGTTGGACTTGATCAGCTTGCACACCTGATAACCGTCAATCCCAGGCATGACAACGTCGAGGAATATACAGGTGTAATGCTTCTGGCCGGTGAAACCGATCGCCTGTTCTCCATTTTCTGCATAGTCCACGTTAAAATTGAATGCCGCCAATTTACTCTTCATGAATTCGCGCACCGTGAGGTTGTCGTCCACCACGAGCACGGAGTCGATTTGAGGATTTTGTGCGCGCCACGCGCCTGACACCTCACCCACAGTCATTGCCGGTTTTGCGACGGGCATCACCGGGGATCCGGCTCTTGCCTGAACACCGGGCTGCACAACCGCACTCGCGGCAACAGGAGCAGCCGCAACAGGTTTCGGTGTTTCGCTTGCCGGGGAACCGATCGCCACATCAAAGGCCTGGAAAAGTTTCATCCAGCGTATCGGGCGCGCCAGCAAGGGCCAATTGGTTCCGCGGTTCGAATCACCTATCATGATCGTCGGGATTTGGCCCGATGCATTGCGTTCACCGAGCTGCCTGACGGCCTCCATCTCATTCGCGTCAACCAGCAAAATATCGGGGAGGTTGCCGGGCGAGTTGTGACGCACAAATTTTGGCACGCGTCGTGACGACAGGTCGAAAACGCTAGCCAGCGCCATAAGCTCTGTTTGGCTAAAGCCGATGACCTCAACTGAATATGTATCTTTTTTCATGGCAATCTTGTGTACTCTGACTTTTGATTAGCAAGGATTCAATTCTCAAAGTGCTGCATTAAGCAATTGGTCAAATTTACCCACAATTGCACAGGCTAGGCATCCAATTTATGTACCGCAATAAAATCGGCGATGTTCTGTAACAAATCATCTTCCTGGTACGGCTTGCCCATATAAGTGTTGACCCCCAGTTGCATCGCATATTCGCGATGTTTGTCGGCGGTACGCGAAGTGATCATGATAATCGGCAGGTCATGTGTTTTTGGATCGCGGCGCAATTGTCTGGCAAGCGCGAAACCGTCCATGCGCGGCATTTCGATGTCCAGCAGCATTACCTTCGGGGTAAATTCCTCCAGCTTCTCCAGCGCATCCACACCGTCCGTTGCCGTCACCACCTGATAACCGGCGCGGAGCAGCATCCTTGAGGTGATCTTGCGCACGGTAAGGGAGTCGTCCACCACCATGATCAACGGCTGTGTGGAAAGCGGCTTGGCGCTGGTATCCTTGCCCGGTTTGCTGGTGACGCCGATGCGTTGCGCCAGTTGCGCCGGATTCAGAATCATCACTACCGTGCCGTTACCCAGCACCGTTGCACCGGCTATCCCCGATAGCCGCGCCAGTTGCGGACCGATATTTTTAACCATCACTTCCTGATTGCCCAGCAATTCATCAACGTGCAGGGCGATGCGTTGTTCCCCACTACGCAGCAGCAAAACCGGATTTCGCGGCAGGTTTTCCTGGACCACCTCCATGTTACCCAGCATGTGCGGCAGATAGTGCAGCGGATATATGTTGCCTTGCCATTCGACTTGTCGCTCGCGATGCAATATGTCCATATCCGCCGATTTAACTTGCCTGACTTGTTCGACCATGGCGGATGGTATCGCGTAGGTCATCTCACCCGCACGCACCATCAGTATCTGCGTGACGGCCAGCGTAAGGGGCAAATGAATGACGAACCGCGTGCCTTGTCCGCTCTTCGAGCTGACATCGATGCGCCCGCCCAACGCGGAGATCTCGCTACGTACCACATCCATGCCGACACCTCGTCCGGCGATCTCGGTGATTTCGGTCGCAGTGGAAAGCCCCGGTGTGAATATCAGTTGCGCCAATTGTTCTTCGTTGACGTCCTCATCCGCCTGCAAAGTGCCATTGGCTATCGCCTTTTCACGCAATTTTGCAAAATTCAAACCCGCGCCGTCATCGCTGAATTCGAACACCACTTCATTATTTTCCTGGCGCACGCTCAGGCGAATTTCACCGATCGGGAGCTTGCCGCTCTGCGCGCGCAGCTGTTCGTTTTCCAGACCATGCACGATGGAATTGCGCAGCAGATGCTCGAACGGCGCAATCATTTTTTCCAGCACGCTGCGATCCAGTTCCACGTTAGTGCCTTGCAACTCAAGGTTGGCACGTTTGTTCAGTTCCTTGCCGGTTTGTCGAACGATACGATACAAGCGATCGGTAATACTATTGAACGACACCATGCGCACGTTCATTAATCCTTGCTGCAACTCGCGGTTAAGCCGCCCCTGTGCCAACATCGCGGCCTGGGTTTCGTCCAGATGTTTAAGCATCGACTGCTGTATGGTCTGTACGTCATGTACGCTCTCATTCATGAAGCGCGTCAACTCCTGCAAACGCGTGAAGCGGTCGAATTCGAGCGGATCGAATTGCTCCACATTATCTTTTGCCAACGAGACGCGTGCCTGCATCTGGCTTTCCGCCTGGATTTCCACTTCTCGCAATTGCTGGCGTAAACGTATAACGCTGGCAGTCAACTCCAGCAACCCTTCCTTGAAGACACGCATTTCGGTTTCCATGCGCGAACGAACCACGCTGATTTCACCGGCTTCGTTGACCAATCTGTCCACCACGTCGGCACGCACGCGCAACATGTTGCCAAGCGGGGCGCCCGGCTCCGCTCGCCGATCGGCTCTGCGCTCGACACCTGCCGGCTGATCAGACGCACGTCGGGTTGGGGCTGCAACTGGGGTTGGTATCTGCCCGACTTCGGCCACCGGCTCGCCGCCGCGCAATTCTCCGAGCAAAGCCGTGATTCGATCAAAATCGCCCTCCAGCGTGTCCCAATATCCGGCTTCATCACGCTGATGCGCAGCCGCGACACGGTCTTCCATTTCATGGGCGATTTCACCGATGCGCATCGCACCCACCATGCGCGAACTGCCTTTCATGGTATGCAGCAGGCGTTTTAACGATTGCACCTGCTGTTCGTCCTGAGGCGACTCGCGCCATGCGCGCAGTCCCTCGCCAATCTTCGGACCCAACTCATCGGCTTCCTCGAGGAACACGGCCAGAAGCTGGTCGTCCAGATCATCGTAAACCTGGGGCTTGTCCTCTCCAGCTTCCTCATCAGCCGGTTTGACAATAGTGCGCACGACTGGCTGCAGTACTGCTGCTGAATCGCCGCGTACCTCTGCGTTAGCCCCGCCGAGCCCGCCCTTATCGGCCGGTAATTTCTCATTGATATCGTCGCTAGCCTGGAATTTATCCGTTTCGATAAGTGCTTCGGTTTGTTGGGCCGGTGTAACTGGATAGAACGCAGCTTCCGGAACACTGGCCGGTTCTTCTACCGCCTCGCCGATCTTGCCCATATCGGCCAATAGCTGCGCGTACAAGTCGTCGCTGACCTGGGTTTTATCCGCTTCGATTTGCGCTTCGGATTGCTGGGTTTGAGGGTTGGTATGTGACGCTGTTTCCGGGACGCTGACCGGTTTCTCTACTGCTTCACCCGTCTCGCCAAAATCAGCAAACATGTGCTCATACATAACGTAGTCTGTTTGAGGTTTATCAGCTTCAATATGCACTTCTGGTTGCTGAATTTGCGGCACCATTCCGGTTGTCTGCAACGTTGTTTCTGGCAAACCGGTTGCCTCTATCGCTTCACCGAGTCTGTCCTTATCAGCCAATAGTTGATTGGCCAGATCGCTGCGCATCTCGGGTATTTGCTGATCACCAATACTCTGCACCATTCCATCCAACGCGGCGATGGATTCCTCCAGCATCTGTAATTGGCTGTCGTTCAGTGTGAAAACCTGGCCCAGGCGCGCTTCCAGCCAGCCTTCCAGTGCGCTGGCCAACTCAACCACCGGAGCAAATCCCATGGTTCGATTCACTCCCGCCAGCGTGTGTGCGGCGCGCATGAAATCATAATGCACCACCGGCGGTGCCGCCGCACGCAACTCCTCGAACTGTTGGCGCAGAATCGCCGCATTTTGCTTGGCCTCTGTGCTGGCAATATTGAACAACCCTGGGGACATGATATTCCCACCCGACACGGCATCTTCCGAAGGTGCCGGTTCGGATTCAGCGGCGGACTCAGGCACGGGTGCCGATGTTGAAATGGTCTCTGGCATTTCCGTATCAACTCCGCCCTCGATCTGTTGTGCTGCCGCCACCAGATCGGCCGCTTCGATGTGCGCCACACCTTGCTTACCAAGCATCTCCACCCAACCGGCGAAAGATTGCACAGCCGTGCCGATGAAGCGCAGCAACCCCGGGGTGACCGGTTTGCTGTCCTGCAACCACCGGTTCAAGGCGCGCTCGACGTTCCATGCGACTTCGCCCAGATCGGTCAAACCGACCATCCTTCCGCTGCCCTTGAGCGTATGAAAACCACGCCGTATGGTCACCAGTGACTCGTGATTGTCAGGGTTTGATTGGCAAGTATCCAGATTGGAACGTATGGTGCCCAACACTTCCTGGGCCTCCTCCAGAAATATATCGAGCAATTCCTGGTCTTCTTCTGACTGGGTTTGTATCGTTGCGTGAACCTGAGGTTTCTGCACCGGAGCAATTTCGATCGGTGCAGAAACCTGAGCCCGCTCGAACGGAGCAAATTCCAGTGGCTCGGGAACCTGAACAAGTCCGACAGGAGCAAAATCCAGCGGCGTGAAAACCTGGGGCAGCTCAGCCGGAGCGATTTCCAGTGACGCAGAAGCTTGGGTTTGTTTAACCGGTGGGGACGTTATCTCCGCCATGGAAATCCGGGGCTGTTGCCCGACCGGGGCTGTTACGACCGGCTCGGGTGCTTGATCCAGCTTGATCATCTCGGACAAAGCCTCTTCCAATCGCCAAACATCACCTGCTTGTCCATGCGTCAGGTGCTGCATGTAATTTTCCAGCGCACTCAACGCATCGGCCAGAGCGTACCTTTCCGCAGACCTGGGGGTATCGCTACCCCTGGCGAAACGACGCACCCTGTCCTGAACGGAGGTCAACAAGTGTTCCGCATGAGTCAGGGATGAGATGCGAAAGCCACCTTGTATCTGGCTCAACAGACGCAACAATTCGGTCAACCCGTCCCGCTTGGCTGCATCGTTGAAAAAAGCATTCAACCCATGCTCGACATGCTGCAAGTTCACCAGCATTTCGTTGGCCAACGGGCCCATCACATCGCCACGCTGTTCCAACTGGTAATGCAGATCGACCAGCTCAGCCAGACGTTTTGCATCCCCCGGTTGTTGCTTTACCGCAGCATGCATACGCTCGGTCAGGATGCGCGCCTGCTCCTGGAAACCGCTGCCCAAGCGGCTGTAATTCTCTATGCCGGTACCCAGAAGCAACAGTGCCATCGCCATATCCATCGCGATGGGTCGCGAGTACTCAGGCGAACTTGCGTACTGCGATAATCCTTGAATCTGTATGGTCAGATACTGCAGGACATCACGGTCGAGTTTGTCGCTCTGCAGCGCGAGTTGCTCGACATACTTGAGAAATTTATCGCATGCAGCCTTGTCGCCCTGGACACACAACTCCCAGCTTTCCTCGGCAACGCGCAATTGATCGCGCATGACGCCCAGCAACTGCTCCACTTCGCCGGGCGGTAGCGCTGATTGTTCGGGCAAATAATTATCCAGCGCATATACCTGTTTGATCTCCTCCACCTGTTCGCTCGCGGCATGACTGCGTCCGATCAGGTAGAGCATTTCGTTCAGAACCTGCTTTACATCACTGACATTTCCTTCCGCAACCGTGCGCAACTGCTGGTCTATACGGCCCAGCAATTTGCGTACGTTCATTTCGGGGGGTAGCCCGTCGTCGAGCTTCAGACATTCGAGCAAGCCAGAAGCAATCCACCAGAACGCCCGTCTGTCGTCCTGAGGCGCGCAGCGTAGCGCAGCCTCCAAAGCCTGTTGCATTTGTTGCAGTGCTGCAGCGGCATCTTCCTGACGCAACCAGCGCAGCAAACCCTGCTGGTATTGGCTGCGCATCGCCTTTAGGCGGGCCATCGCATCGCTCGTAGGGGGAGAGTTCAATACCTGTTGCGGCAGTTGCACGGCCAGATTGGGGTAAAACAGATCCAGCTCGAACGACATTTCCAGGCCGCGCAACTGCTGCAACTCCTGATATTGCGGAAACAAGCGCAGTGCGGCGTTATCCACACCATTGGCCAGTGCGTCAAGGTAATGCGTGATACCGAACAGGGCGCGACGCAACACATCGCGATGCATCGCTGAAACCTGTTGCGGATTCGCGGCAAGCTCGCTCAGCATGGTTGTCAGCTCGGCACAAAATACCGCCGCGCCATCCAGACTGACCATCTTCAGCACGCCCAGCAAACTGCGCAACTCGGTGCGTGCTGTCTCCAAAGCCACCACATTAGACTCGGGGGCGCCGAGAAACCGCTCCATCTGCGCAGTGATATCGGCCAGCGTACTGTCCAGCGCGGGCTTTACGGTGGCCAGTGTGTTGCGGTCAAATTGTGCATTGTTGGTCATGGGCGGTTGGTCATGTGCAGTTTGGCCGGATATTACAATTTAAAGCCCGCTACCGAACCTCTCAAGTCCGCTGTCAGACCGGTCAATTGCGCGATAGAGTTCGCCGTCAGGCGCGTACCCTCCGTAGTCTGCACGGTAATTTGCAAAATATCCTGCATCACGCTGGCCACTTCGTTGGCCATGTCGGTTTGCACCTGTGTAGACACGGAGATACTGTTGATCAGCGTTGCCAGTTCGTTGGACACTTCCTCGATTTCCCGAAGTGATTGGCCTGCCACATCAGACAGCTTGGCTCCTTCCACCACACCCAAAGTACTCTTCTCCATTGCCGCCACCGCGTCATGCGTGTCGCCCTGTATCGTCTTCACCAGCGCGCCGATCTGCTTGGTCGCTTCGGCGGAACGCTCCGCCAGCCGCTGCACTTCTTCTGCAACAACCGAGAATCCGCGTCCTGCGTCGCCGGCGGAAGCCGCCTGGATCGCCGCGTTCAATGCCAGCACGTTGGTCTGTTCGGTAATGTCGGAGATCAGATCCACGATCTCGCCGATCTCCTGGGAACTTTCACCGAGTCGCTTGATGCGTTTGGAAGTATCCTGGATCTGCTCGCGTATGCCGTCCATCCCGCTGATCGTGTTGCGCACCGCCTGCGCACCTTGCTTGGTCACCAGCAAGGTACGGCGCGCCACCTCGGCAGATCGTGCCGCGCTGGAATCCACTTCCTTGATAGATCTGGTCATCAGTTCCACCGCTTCGCCTGCCCCCTGGATTTCCTTCGCCTGTTTCTGCGTTGCTTCCAGAAGCCCCTTGGAAATATCCTCGGCATCTTTTGTTGCGCGCCCCATCTGCTCAGCCGCTGCAGTGATCCGTGTCACCAGCTTGCGAAACTCCTCGGTGGTGTAGTTCAAAGAATCGGCGATCGCGCCGGTCACGTCTTCAGTCACGGTAGCGCGCACCGTCAAGTCTCCGTCCGCCAGATCGCCCAATTCGTTCATCAAGCGCAGGATCGCGTTCTGGTTCCGGCTGTTGATGCGCGCTGCCTCCACGGCACGTTGGCGCGTATCGTCAGCATAGGTCTTGAACAACAACAGCAGTGATATCAATAAGCACAGGCCGAGCAGCAAAGGTGCCATGGTGATTAGCCGCGAGGTCGTAGATGACTGGTAGGCATCCACCAAACGCTGCGCACTGGCCAACAGCGCGTCGGAATCGTCCACGATCGCCTTGGCGGCACTCTTTGCGGCCACCAGGTTCAGCACCTGGGAAACCAATGTCTCAACGCTGCTGCGATAGGATTCAAACAATTTCTGCGTGCGCACCACATTCGTGTCGCTTGCAGGCAACGCGGCCAGACTTTCGACTGCGGTATTGGTATCGACCGCAAGTTGGGTCGCCTGCTCGACCGTTACATCAGCCCCCAGGAGCCTGCTCGCATCCTTGCCGACACGTTCCGACGACAAGGCCAAACGTGCCGCCTGCTCTTTTTGCGCGCCGCCGAGAGTTTCAGTCATGGTATGCGTCAGACCACGCAACTCAGTGCTCACCCTGTCGATCGTCGCCACCGTTTCGCCCAGCTTCACCAGGCCGGTACGCCCTTCTTGCAGGGTTTGCACATCCTTCAGCGTTTTGTTTGCACTCTTCATGAACTCATCCAGTGCAGTGCGCGCGCCACCCGTGGTCGCGGGCAGGGTGCCATCACCCTGATCAAGTCCGGTTAGAATATTCGACAGGCTCGCCTTGCTTTCCGCCAACGCATCAAACGCCGCCGAGTTACCTGACAAGGCCTGCTGCGCGTCTTTGGCTAGCCGTTGTGTCAACATCAGCAACCGGCTGGATTGCCCCACATAGCGCACATTGTTATTCTCTTCCCGGTTGCTCGTATACGCGGCGATCGCGGTCAGCACAAAGAAGACTCCAGCCGCTATGCCGTACAGCTTCAATTTTGAACCTGCCGAACCCGTTGGCACCGATACGGGTGAGGACCTTCTGCCGGATAGGTTGAATTTGGGTAGTGCGAGTTTGAAAGCCATTCTATATATCCCTCCCTGCGGGGAAAACTAATTGCCGATTTGTAAAAATTCCACCTGTTCCAGCAAGCCGCTTACATCCAGCTTGCGCCAAGCCGCACCCTGTTCATCTTGATACTCGACTTGCTTGTCAAATCCCTCGCTTTGCCGCCAACCCCTTGCGTCGCGCAGACCCACCACTCGATCGACCAGCAACGCCGCATTAAAAGCATATCGCTCGGAAACCAGCATCACGCGATTATTGGCATCCCCGGATGCCGCCCCGTTATGCTCATAGGCTGCCATATCGATCACGCCATACAGGTTACCGCGCACATTCGCCACGCCGCGAAACCATGGCTTGGCGAAGGGCACGACGGTCAACGGTGGCAAAGGCAACACCTCAGCGATATCCACCATATCCACCAGCCAGTTTCGCCCTGCTATTTGCACGCCCAGCGTGGATACCCTTGTCTCAGACAAGTCCGTCGCCTGCATTCGGTCGATCAGATTCTGCTGAAATTCGCGCAAATTGAGCCGCTTCGACATAACCGGTGGCCCTCTAAAAATTCAGATCTCGCCCCAATGTCCCGCGAGGGGACACCGATTCGCTGCAGGTTAATACCCGCGCGAAATCACAAGCAAGGCTAGTGAAAAATATTGTTTCAACCAACCTAAAGGGTAAGTCTGCCCAATACCGGAACTTCGTTTTCGTGGCACCGCATAGGGTTGATATGAAAGAGAGAAATTCTCTCTGCAATAAGACGGTTATGATGGAATAGACCAAACGGGCAATCCGGATAACAGATGCCCGTAAATCTGAATTTTTGAATTTCCCCATAATTGCTTTGCGTCACCTAACCCAATGCGGCGATCTTGCCCAACAGATCGGCTGCGTCTATCGGCTTGACCACGTAATCCTTGGCTCCCTGGCGTACACCCCAGACCTTATCGGTCTCCTGATCTTTAGTCGTGCAAATGATCACCGGTATATGTTGTGTCTCGGGCTCCTTGGTAATCGCTCTGGTTGCCTGAAAACCATTCATCCCGGGCATCACCACGTCCATGATGATCAAATCCGGTTTGGTCAGTTTGGCTTGTTCCACACCCTTTTCACCGTCCTCGGCAAAAGAAACCTCGAAACCCTGCTTGCCTAATATTTCGCCAAGGATATGACGCTCGGTTGCAGAGTCGTCCACCACCAGAATTCTCTTAATGGCCATAATCGACTTCTTTCTTTTCTTGAGTATGCATAATGACTGCCTCAATCAAACTTTTCTTGTTGAATGGTTTAAGTAGATATTGATCTGCACCGACCAATTTGCCGCGGGCGCGGTCGAACAGTGTGTCTTTGCTGGTCAGCATGACTACAGGGGTGTTTCTGAAATGTTGATGTTTTTTGATAAGCGCGCAGGTTTGATAACCATCGAGACGTGGCATCATCACATCCACGAAAATGACATCCGGGTTGTTGTCCACCACTTTGGCCAAACCGTCAAAGCCGTCCTCTGCAAGGATGACCTGGCAACCCGCCTGCGACAGGAATATCTCTCCGCTGCGCCTAATGGTATTGCTGTCGTCGATCAGCAATACCTTAACCCCTGACAATGGCAGGTCCTCGCTCATCTTGCTCCCTCTTGCATAGGCACTGATGTATTTATCATCACGTTTTGAACGGCTCTCAGGCGGCAATCCTAACGTATCTCGCCGCCGCTGTCATGGCGTTTTTACCGCCTCCAGAAATGCGGAGTGAACAGGATCAGCACGGTAAAAATTTCCAGCCGACCAACCAGCATCGCAATCGTGCACACCCAGGTCTGAAAATCGGACAGCACGCCAAAGTTGCTGGATGGCCCCACCACACCGAGCCCGGGCCCTGCGTTGTTGATGCAGGCTATGATCGCGGAGAACGCGGAGATGAAATCCAGTCCGCTGATCAGCAGCGCAAAGGTCAGCGTGACCACGGTCATGAAATACAGAAAAATAAATCCCAGCACCGCAAACACGATGTTGTTGGGCACGACACTGCCGCCTATCTTCATCGGGTTGATGGCGGTCGGATGCAACAACTTGACAAATTCGCGGCCAGCCTGCTTGAACAGGATCATCGTGCGGACCATCTTGATACCCCCACCGGTGGAGCCTGAACTGGCCGTAACGCAACTGAGGAACAACATCCACATCGGCGCGAAGATCGGCCACTGACCGAAATCCACGCTGGTAAAACCGCAGTCTGTCGCGATGGAAACCAGATTGAAGCTGGCGTGGCGCAAGGCGGTCCAGAAACTCGGGTAAGTGCCCTGCCACCACAGGAATACCGCTATGCCCAGACAGCTTGCCAATACCAGCCCGACAGTTGCGATAGCCTCGGTGTCATACCAATAGAGCTTGAGATTTTTTTCACGCCACACCAAAAAATGCGTGGCGAAATTCATCGCTGCCAGCAGCATGAAAACGATCAATACGAATTCGATGGCGGGAGAATTGAAGTAGCCGACACTGGCATCATGCGTGGAAAATCCACCCAGTCCCATCGTGGCAAACGCATGGCAGATCGCGTCCAGCCAATTCATGCCCACGGCCTTCAATGACAAAATACAGGCGATGGTGATGCTCAAATAAACCAGCCACAGGTTGCGCGCCGTCTCGGTGATACGCGGGGTGAGCGCGGAATCTTTCATCGGACCCGGTGTTTCCGCCTTGAACAATTGACGTCCGCCGATGCCAAGCAGCGGCAGAATGGCAACCGCCAGCACGATGATACCCATGCCGCCCAGCCAGTTCAATTCATGCCGCCAGATGTTGATCGCGGGCGGCAAATCATCCAGTCCGGTCAACACGGTCGCACCGGTAGTGGTCAGGCCGGACATGGTTTCAAAATAAGCGTCGGTGAATGACAGGTCCTTAATCACCAGCAGTAACGGTAGCGTGGCGAAAGCCGGCATCGCCGTCCACATGGTCACCACCATCAAGTAGCCGTGCCGGATGGAAAGCTCGCCCTTGTAGCGGCGCGTCAACAACCACATCAGAAACCCGATGGCCGCTGTGCAAACCATTGCCAGCAAAAAATCGATCAGAGTTCCGTCGTCGTATATCAATGATGCAGCTAACGGCATCATGTAGGCGGCGCTGAATACCACCAGCATCAAACCCAAAGCGCGAACAACTGACAGGGTGTGTTGCATCAGAGGAACCCGATGCTGACCTGAAAAAGCCTTTCAACCTTGCGCACCATCGCCTTGTTGATGACAAACACGATGACATGATCTTCGGCCTCGATCACGACGTCATGATGGCCCATAATGACCTTTCCGCCGCGCACGATCGCGCCTATGGTCGCGCCCTTGGGCAGATCGATATCATCGATGCGCCGTCCCACCACTTGCGAGGACTGGCGATCGCCGTGAGCCACCAGTTCAAGCGCTTCCGCCGCACCACGGCGCAGCGAATGGACTGCGACGACATCGCCCTGACGCACATAGGCCAGTAAAGAGCCGATCGTGACATGCGCCGGAGACAATGCGATATCGATCTTGCCGCCCTGCAGCAGATCCACATAGGCGCTGCGATTGATCAGCGCGATCACCTTACCCGCGCCGCCCTGTTTGGCAAGCAACGCCGACATGATGTTGTTCTCATCATCGTTGGTGAGCGCGCAAAACACATCCACCGCACCGACATGCTCCTGCTGCATCAACTTTTCATCCGTGCCATCGCCGTTCAGCACCAGCGTATTCTTCAGTTCTCCAGCCAACTTTTCGCAGGCCTTCTTGTTGTATTCGATCAGCTTGACCTGATAGTCGTTCTCCAGCGCCTTGGCCAGGCGCTTTCCTATGTTGCCGCCGCCGACGATCATTACGCGCTTGGCGGGTTTATCCATGCGGCGCATCTCCTTGAGCACGCTGCGGATATTGTCGGTCGCGGCGATGAAGAAAATTTCATCGCCTTCCTCGATCACCGTATCGCCTTCGGGAATAAGCGGACCGTCCTTGCGAAAAATCGCCGCGACGCGGGTCTCGACTTGCGGCATGTGAGTGCGCAGAAAACTAAGCGGCTTGCCCACCAGCGGCCCACCCTGGAACGCGCGCACGGCCACCAGCGATGCCTTGCCTTTGGAAAATTCCTGTACCTGCAGCGCTTCCGGGAACTCGATCAGCTTGACGATGTAGTCAGTCAGTATCTGCTCGGGGCAGATGGAAAAATCCACGCAAAAATTATCTTTGCTGAACACTTCCGGGCGGGCCAGAAAGTCGGGCGAACGGATTCGGGCGATTCGCGTCGGCGTGTTGTAGAGACTGGCCGCCAGCTTGCACGCCACCATGTTGACCTCGTCGCTTTGTGTGACAGCCAGCAGCATGTCGGTATCGGCAATCCCGGCCTGTTCAAGCACTGAAGGATGAGCGGCATTACCCATCAGGGTGCGCAGATCCAAACGATCCTGCAATTGGCGCAGCTTCTCGCCATCGGAGTCCACCACAGTAATATCGTTAGCCTCGCTGACCAGGCTTTCCGCCACCGTGGAACCAACTTGTCCCGCACCGAGTATCAATATCTTCACGGCAGATCCCTAAATTTATGCCAAATCTTATGATTGCGCCCGTATCCAGCTCTTCCACTCGGCGAACAGCTTTTCATTGCGCGCGGCGATCACCGATCGTTGCCAGATATCGCATCGCGTGAAATCATCATTCTCGATGCAACTGACATGCCCGCCCGACTCCAGCAACACCAGCAAACCGGCGGCATAATCCCAGAGCTTTTGGCCACCGTGCAGATACACATCGTAGCGGCCCGTCGCGGTGTAGCACCAGTCCAGCGCGCTCGCGCCAAAGTTGCGCTGCGAACTGTAGGGAGGTTGGGTGGCCAATTGCGTGACCAGTTTTTTCTTGAGCCGCTTCAGATCCACGCTGGCCAAAGCTTGCTCCAACGTTCCCACCACTTCGCGGCCAACCAGCTTTTCACCGTTCAGAAACGCGCCTTTGCCCTGCTCTGCGGCAAACATCTCGTTGGCCACCGGGTCGTACACCACGCCCAATACGCTTTTTCCCTCGCGGATCAGCGCGACCGAAACAGCAAAATAAGGCAGGCCGCGCACGAAGTTGGATGTCCCGTCGATCGGATCGATGCACCACAGGCCGTCATGGCCCGCTTCCCACAGCGTCCGTTGCTCGGCGGACGTCATCTCTTCGCCCAGCACCGGCACGTTGAGGATGGCTTGCAGCTTTTTGGTCAGGGCATTCTGCGCGGCGATGTCCGCCTCGGTACACAGGGTGCCGTCGCTCTTGTGTTGGTGCGCCACCTTGAGATAACGCGGCATGATCTCTTCCGCCGTCACCAGCTTGACTGCCGCGACCGCCGCCTTGAGCAGCGCCCCCATGGTGGTCGGGGCAGGATGATTCATGGCGTTTGGAGTTGGAAGATTCATGCCGCTTTCCATTTGATCGAACAACCCATGCCGGCGATCTGCTCGCGCGGGCCCTGCCCGGTTCGTGCCACTTGCAGCATCGCGTTGAACAGATCGCGCGGCGCATCGGCGACCGCCTCCTTGCGCGAAGCATCCAGCCGGCCGCGATATTGCAACTCGAGACTGGTGTTGAATCCAAAGAAATCCGGCGTGCACACCGCACCGTAATCCTTGGCTACCTGCTGGGTCTCGTCCCACACATAAGGGAATGGATAGCCATATTGTTGCGCGACCGCTTTCATGTTGTCGAACCCATCCTCCGCATAGTCGGCGGGATCATTGGACATGATCGCGATGCTGTTGATGCCGTGCTGCTGCAACTCGCGCGTATCGCGGATGATGCGCTCGCGGACAGACTTCACGTACGGGCAGTGATTGCAGATGAACATCACCAGCAAGCCGTTCTTGCCCCGCGCATTGGCGAGGTTATAGCGTTTGCCGTCCACACCGGGCAAGTCGAAATCGCGTGCTTTCCAGCCGAAATCACATAAGGGTGGTTGCAGACTGACCATTTCATAATCCTGACAATATCATTAGAGGCGTTATATTATCACGGCGACACTGTTAATCATTTGCACCTTGACCATGCCGCGTTTCTACTGCCCCCCACCGCTGCCCTCCAGCGGCACTTTCGAACTCCCGCCGGACGCAGCACACCATGCCGCTCGCGTGCTGCGTTTGCGCGAGGGCGATCCGGTACAAATCTTCGACGGCTTGGGCAATGAACGCCACGGCGTGATAGCCGAACCCGGCGACAAGCGCGTCGTCATCAGCGGCATCATCGCTGTCGACAACGACCGCGAATCCCCGCTCAAGGTGCTGCTGGCACAGGCCTTGTCCAGCAGCGAAAAGATGGACTGGGTGATACAGAAAGCGACCGAACTGGGCGTCGCGGAAATCCAGCCGATCGACACCGAGCGCAGCGTGGCCAAGCTGTCTGCCGAGCGTGCCACGAAGCGGCTCGAGCATTGGCAGCAAGTCGCCATCTCCGCCTGCGAACAATGCTGGCGCAACACGCTGCCGCAGATCCACGCGCCGCTGGACATCATGGTGTGGCTGCAACAAATGCAAAAGACAGCAGGCACGAAATTCATCCTGCTGCCGCAAGGCGCGGCCTCGCTGCACGCACAGGCCAAACCGCAGGGACGCATCGCGTTGCTGATCGGTGCGGAAGGCGGCTTTACCCAGGCGGAAAGCGATACCGCGCTGCGCTGCGGATTTACCCCGATACGGATGGGCGCGCGCGTGCTGCGCACCGAGACTGCGGCGATTGCGGGGCTTGCGGCGTTGCAAACGCTGTGGGGAGATTTCCAATAATCCTAAATCCTAACGAGCTGGAAACGAATGTAGGTCGGGCTACGCCCGACCTGGTGGGCACAGCCCACCCTACTGTCACTGTGGGGAGATTTTTAGTAGGGCACCTATAAATATTCAGATTTCGTCATTCCGGCGAGGGCCGGAATCCAATTTTTTCAATAGTCTGGACACCGGCCTTCGCCGGTGTGACGAATTTTTAGAGATGCCCAGTAGTTATAATCCGTACATCTTTTTCAGGAGACTACCATGCCTTACGTCAATATCCGCATCGCCGGCACCTTGACCCGCGAACAGAAAGCCCAGATCGCCGCCGAGATCACAGACACGCTGGAACGCATCGCGCTCAAGCCCAAGTCCTACACATATATCGCTTTCGACGAACTGCCCGAAGAAAACTGGGCCATCGCCGGACATAACCAATGACTTGCCCAGCGTTTTTTGCTGGGTTAGTCAGATGGCTAGTAGTTCCATCAGTTGCTAGATGAGTCGTAGCACGGCATTATCCGCACATCGCACCAAGGAGCTTCCATATGACTATCACCACAACATCCGCTGACTTCGTCGCCTGGTTCCGTTCCGTCGCGCCCTACATCAACGCGTTTCGCGGCCGCACCTTCGTGATCGCGTTCGGCGGCGAAGTGGTCGCGGACGGCAAGTTCGTCGAGCTGACCCACGACTTCAACCTGCTCGCCAGTCTCGGTATCCGGCTGGTGCTGGTACACGGCGCGCGGCCGCAGATCGAGCAGCATCTGGCGAAAAATAATCTCGGCGACACCTATCATCACGGCATCCGCCTCACCGATGCCGAAACCATGCAGTGCGTCAAGGAAGCGGTCGGGCGGGTGCGCGTCGAGATCGAGGCGCTGCTGTCGATGGGGCTGGCGAATTCGCCGATGGCGAATGCCGACATCCGCGTCGCGGGCGGCAACTTCATCACCGCGCAGCCGATTGGCATCATCAACGGCGTGGATCTGATGCATACCGGCAGCGTGCGCAAGGTGGATGTCGCGGCATTGAACGACCGGATGGAATTCGGCGAGGTGGTGCTGCTCTCGCCGCTCGGTTATTCGCCCACCGGCGAAGTGTTCAATGTTACTTTAGAGGACGTCGCCACCGCCACCGCGATCGCGCTGGATGCCGACAAGCTGGTGTTCCTGATGGACACCGACGGCGTGCAGGACAAGAAAGGCAAGCTGCTCAAGGAGCTCACCATCGCCCAGGCACAGGACGTGCTGTCCGCCAAACGCAAGCTGACAGACGATGTGTCTTTGTTTCTGCCCTGCGCGATACGCGCCTGCGAAGCGGGCGTCGCGCGCACCCACCTGATCAGCCGCCACACCGACGGCGCGGTGTTGCAGGAACTGTTCAGCGACGAAGGCATCGGCACGATGGTGGTGGAGAGCACGCTCAACACGCTACGCGATGCCAGCATCGAAGATGTCGGCGGAATATTGAAACTGCTGCGCCCGCTGGAAGAGCAAGGCATCCTGGTGCGGCGCAGCCGCGAATTGCTGGAGCAGGAGATCGACCGCTTCGCGGTGCTGGAACACGATCACCGCATCGTCGGCTGCGCCGCGCTCTACCCGTTCCCCGACGAGGCCGCAGCCGAACTCGCCTGCCTCGCGGTGGAAGCGCAGAGCCGCGATCACGGCTACGGCGAAGCCATCCTCAACCACATGATGGACATCGCCAAGTCGCAAAAGCTGAAAAAGCTGTTCGTGCTGACCACCCGCACCGCACACTGGTTCATCGAGCGCGGCTTTGTCGAAAGCGATGTCTCCGCACTGCCCGCGCAGAAGAAGTCGCTGTATAACTATCAGCGGAAATCGAAAGTGTTTGTGCGGAAGATTTGATGCAGTCGTCGAGTTGCCGGGGGTTGCCCGGCAACTATTCGTACCCCTGCCCACTAACAGTCCGGCAATAATCCTTCAAATCTCCAGCGTCAGACATTTGCATGCGCCACCGGCCTTGATGAATTCGGAAACATCCGTCTCGATCACTTCGAAGCCGCGTTTTGCCAGCGCGGACTTCAGTTCTGCCGATGCCTTGTGCATGATGATGGTCTGACCGATGGAGATCGCATTGCAGGCGAAATTTTTTGCGTCCGCTTCCAAGACCCAGATGATGTTTGCGCCGAATGCAGCGTTGAGGGCTGCAACGCTTTTTCCCGAGAACGCCTTCGCGTAGGCGATGGCCTGGCCTTCCGGCAGCGGGCAGAATGCCGTGTCGAGGTGATACCAGTGGGGATCGACGAGCTCCAACCCGATGGCCTCGACATCTAGCACGGCGATGATTTCATCCAATGCGTGCGGGTCGCTCCTGATCCCCGATCCGACCCACAGCCTGCCTTGTGTATCGAACAGTGCATCCCCCGCGCCTTCGAATATCATTTCTTTCTGCAGGTGCTGCACGCTGTAGCCATTGGAAGAAAAAAATTGCTCGAAGAACTTTGCTTCAGGCTGCCTTTCGGCATGGAGGAACGAAGAAACGACAACATCTTTTTTATGGACGAGTCCCGCATTGGCGGTAAACACCATGTCCGGCAGCCCGGCGACAGGTTCGATCAGGCTGACCGATGCCCGTCCCGCCACGATGTCATGCAGGTTTTGCCACTGTTGCTTCGCCAGTTCCCTGTTCACTTTCCCCAGGTTTCCTTCCATCCAGGGATTGATCACATAGCGCACTTCAAAAAACCTCGGCTCGCACATCAGGTAATGCTTCATCGCTTATTCCAGTCGTTTAACCCAGAAATTCATTAGCACCGTCATTCCCGCGAAGGCGGGAATCCAGCGAAACAAACACTCAGAGAAGCCGACAAAACCTATTGTTCCGCTACGCGGAAAGTTTTCAATCAACTGGATTCCCGCCTTCGCGGGAATGACGCATTGGTTGTCTATTGGACAATCTGGGTTTAAATGAGTGTTAATTCCAATTCAAAGGTAAAACATTCCGTAGGTCGGGCTGCGCCCGACAACTTGATCCGGCGGGCATAGCCCGCCCTACAAAAATGCACGTTTAATTTGTCATCGGAATAATGAGTCAAGCCGACTCTCATTGACCGCTTGGAGCGGCAACCTGCCACGGCGCAACCTTCAGCAGCAACAGCATCCCCGGTATCGCCAATGCCGCGCACAGCAGGAAGAAGCTTCCCCAGCCCATCTGATCTACCAGCCAGCCCGCCGTGGCATTGACGAAGGTGCGCGGCACGGCGGCAAGGCTGGTGAACAGCGCGAACTGGGTGGCGGTGTAAGCGGGATGGGTGGTGTGCGCGATGTAGGCAACAAAGGCCGCCGTGCCCAGCCCCACGCCGAAAGCTTCCAGGCCGATCACGAATGCAAGTTGGGCGAGATGTAGAGTAGACACTTCGGCATGCGCTCCCTGCATCGCCAGCCAGTAAAAACCGAAGATGGATATCACCTGCACCACGCCGAACAACCACAGCGCGCGGTTGATGCCGAGCCTCAACATCCAGATGCCGCCGATCAGCGCGCCGGTCACTGCCGGCCACAGCCCGGCATTCTTGGCGATCAGGCCGATCTGCGTTTTGCTGAAACCCATGTCCAGATAGAACGGTGTGGCCAGCGCGGTGCTCAAGCTGTCACCGAGTTTGTAGAAGAACAGGAATGCCAGGATCAGCAGCGCACTTTGCCAGCCTTTGCGCGTGATGAATTCGCGGAACGGCTCAACCACCGCATCGCGCAACGTCTTGGGTACGTTGACCGTGAGCGGCTCGTTGACCAGCAGCGTCATCGCGATGCCGGGCAGCATGAACAGCGCGGTGATGATGAACACCATGTTCCAGGGCAGATGATCGGCGAGAATCAGCGCCAGCGAGCCGGGTATCAGTCCGGCGATGCGATAGGCGTTGACGTGTATCGCATTGCCCAGCCCGAGTTCGTAGTCCAGCAGCAACTCCCGGCGATACGCATCCAGCGCGATGTCCTGCGTGGCGCTCAGGAAAGCCAGCAGCGTGGCGAGCATGACGATGATGCCCAGATCATTCTGCGGCGAGAAACCGCCCAGTGACGCCATCACCAACAGCAGCGCGACCTGGGTGAGCAGCATCCAGCCGCGCCGCCGCCCCAGTATCGGCACCACATAGCGATCCAGCAAAGGCGACCAGAGGAATTTCCACGTGTAGGGGAACTGGATCAGCGCAAACGCGCCGATGACTTTGAGATCGATGTGCTCGGTGCGCAGCCAGGCGGGAACCAGATTGAGCAGCAGATACAGCGGCAGACCGGAAGCGAATCCGGTGAACACGCAGATCAGCATGCGGCGGGTGAAGAGTTGTTGCCAGATGGTCACAAAGCCCCCCTCACAACTACTGCGCTTGGTGATACTGCGTCGAAATGCGACTCAAAATCCGTGGTCGCGTAGCGACAGATACCGCATACATTCCGGTTTTTCGCCGCATTTCTCCTTGTCTGACCTGCGCTCGTAACGTTGTGCGGAGGGCTTTGACGTTCATCAAATCATATCCCACGCTGAAACCGATACACCGCGGTGCTGCCGAGCAGATTGGGCAACACCTTCACTTCGCTGTTACCCGTCATCACACGACGCTCGAGCACGGCCACATGATGGTCGCGGCAAAACTCTTCGAAGTCGTGCAAGGTACACAAATGGATGTTCGGGGTGTCGTACCACTGGTAGGGCAGATCGCGGGAGACCGGCATGTTGCCGGCCAGCACGTTGACGCGATTCTTCCAGTATCCGAAATTGGGGAAGCTGACGATGCCCTCGCGTCCGACGCGCAGCATCTCCTGTATTAGCGGCTCGGTGTGGCGTGTGGCTTGCAGAGTCTGCGACAGCATCACGTAATCGAAAGAATTGCTTTCAAAATCCGCGAGCCCGGATTCCAGATCGTTCTGGATCACGTTCACGCCATTGGCGATGCACGAAAGAATATCGAGATCGCTGATCTCGACGCCGTAACCCCGCACCGCGCGGGTTTCCTTGAGGTAACGCAGCAGGCTGCCGTCGCCGCAACCCAGGTCGAGCACCGTCGCGCCATTCGGTATCCACGCGGCGATCGCGGCGAAATCCGGACGCGCAGCGGCAAATCGTGCGGTATCGTTCTTCATCATTTGGACGCCTCATTTACTGATGTGTGATGAGAATTTGATGCGTAGTTTCGGTGTCCGGCTGCGCTCGCGGACGGTCGCATCACCACTTCGCAGTGCCCCTGCTTCCTGCTCATTTGCCACACTCCCTGGCAATCTTGTCGAGATAGGTGCGCATCACGTCCAGATAGTACGGATCCTGCATCAGGAAGGAATCATGGCCGTGTGTCGAGGTGATTTCCGCATAGCTGACGTTGCGGCGGTTGTGCAACAAGGGCCGCACGATCTCGCGCGAACGCTGCGGCGAGAAGCGCCAGTCGGTCGTGAACGAGATCACCAGGAAACTCGCCTTGGCGCGCGCGAATACCGGGTTAAGGTCTCCGCCTGAATCATGCGCAGGATCGAAATAATCCAGCGCCTTGGTCATCAGCAGATAGGTGTTGGCATCGAAGTAAGAGGCGAACTTGTCACCCTGATAGCGCAGATAAGATTCGATTGCGAACTCGATCTCATAGCCGTAATTGAGTTGCCCGGTGTGCAGATCGCGCCCGAATTTATCCGCCATCGCATTATCTGACAGATAGGTGATGTGCCCCAGCATGCGCGCCAGTCTCAGGCCGCGCGTCGGCACCACGTTGTGCTGGTAATAATTGCCGCCGTGAAAATCCGGGTCCGTGAGGATCGCATTGCGCGCCACATCGTTGAACGCGATGTTCTGTGCGGTGAGGCGCGGCGCGGCAGCGATCGCGAAGACATGGCGAACCCGATCGGGATATGACAGCGACCATTGCAACGCCTGCATCCCGCCCAGGCTGCCGCCGATCACCGCGGCGAATTGACGAATGCCGAGCCTGTCCGCGAGTCGTGCCTGCGACGCCACCCAGTCTTCCACTGTGATGACAGGGAAGCTCGCGCCGTACGGCTGTCCGGTTTCCGGATTGGGGGAAGACGGCCCGGTCGAGCCATGGCAGCCGCCGAGATTGTTCAACCCGATGACAAAGAATTTGTCGGTGTCTATCGGCTTGCCGGGACCGACCATGTTGTTCCACCAGCCGATGTTCTTCAGGTCGTCGGCGTAATAGCCGGCGACGTGGTGATGACCGGACAGCGCATGGCAGATCAGGATCGCGTTGGACTTGTCGGCGTTCAGCGTGCCGTAGGTCTCGTAGACCAGTTCATAGCGTGGCAGCACCGCGCCGCTGCGGAAAATAAGCGGGGTATCAAATGATGCGCGTTGCGCGCTGACGATGCCGATGCTATTCGATGCGCTCAAAATATTCGCTCCAAAAACAAAAACCCGTTCAGCTTTCGCGGGACGGGTTGCCTCGCTTTAGCTGGTATGTTTTAAGTGCCCCGCAAGCTGATGTCAAATCGGCACTGATGAAACTACTAGCCATTCGACTAAACGAGCAAACAACACTCGTCAAGTCGCTGGTTATGACATGTAGTTTCCGTGTTTTACGAATCGCTGTCAATCGGCTCCCAACATTGGCTCTAGGAGTTGAGGCGATCCAGCAATTCGCGGATCTTCATCGGGTCGTCGGCGCGCAATATCTTCTGTGTCAGGCTGGCGATTCCCGGCAGGCTGGTGGTCAGCACGCGCTGCTTGATACTCGGGACTTGTGCCGAGAACATCGAAAACTGGCGCAGGCCGAAACCCAGCAACAGCCGCGTATAGGCCAACTCGCCGGCCATCTCGCCGCACACCGAGACCGGCACGCTGAACCTGTTGGAAGTGCCGATGATATGCGCGAGCAAGCGCAACACGGCGGGATGCAGCGGGTCGTAGAGATGCGCGACTTCTTCATCGGTGCGGTCTATCGCCAGGGTGTACTGGATCAAGTCATTGGTGCCGATGGACAGAAAGTCCAGCTTCTTGACGAACACACTGAGCGCCAAAGCCGCGGCGGGAATCTCGATCATGCCGCCGATCTTCACCTCGCGGTCGTACGGTATGCCTTCATCGTCCAGGCTTTGCTTGGTCGCGGCGATGAACTGCAAAGTCTGGTTGAGCTCCGATACACCGGACAACATTGGTATCAGCAATTTGACGTTGCCGTAATGCGTGGCGCGCAACAGCGCGCGTATCTGGGTGCGGAACAATTGCGGTTCAGACAGGCAAAAACGGATCGCGCGCAGCCCCAGCGCCGGATTATTGGCCACGCGCTTGGTTCCGCTCAGTTGCTTGTCCCCGCCCAGATCGAAAGTGCGTATCGTGACGGGTTGGCCTTCCATGCCTTCCGCCGCCGCGCGATACGCTTCGAACTGTTCTTCTTCATCCGGCAAGTGGTCGCGGTTGAGGAACAGGAATTCGCTGCGAAATAAGCCGATTCCGGTCGCGCCATTCTCCTTCACTTCGGCAATGTCCTCCGGCTTTTCGATGTTGGCGTGCAATTCGATGATCGTACCGTCCAGGGTGTTGGCACGCGCGGTGCGCAGCCGCTTGAGTTTCTTGCGCTCCAACTCCCATGCGCTCTGGCGCAGCTTGTATTCGGCGAGTATCAGTTTGTCCGGATTGACGATCAGCACACCCTGCTCGCCGTCCAGGATCAGCAGATCGTCTTCGCGGATCAGTTCGCGCGCGTGATGCAGACCCACCACGCACGGCGTGCTCAGACCGCGCGCGACGATCGCTGTGTGCGAAGTCGCGCCGCCCACATCGGTGATGAATGCCGCATATTGATGCGGTTTGAACAGAATCAGATCGGCTGGGCTCAGGTCATGCGCCACCAGTATCGTTTCGACATCGTGGCGCGCCGACGGCGGCTGGTGTCCGGGTTTCCCGAGCAATTGCTTGAGCAAGCGTTCTGCCACCTGGGTCACATCGGTCTGCCGCTCGCGCAAATACGCATCCTCGAACTCGTCGAACTGCGCGACCAAAGTCTCGGTCTGCGTCTTGAGCGCCCACTCGGCATTGCAATATTCGTTCGCTATCATGTCGCGCGGTGCGACACTCAACAACGGATCGTCCAGAATCATCTGGTGCAATTCGAGGAAGGCATCGAACTCGGCCGCAGCGTAAGTGGGACGATTGCTGCGCAGGCTGGCGAATTCATTGCGCGTGGCCAGCAACGCGACATCGAAGCGCGCGATCTCCTCAGCGATAAACTGCTTGGGCAACACGTAATGCGCCACATCCAGCGAAGTATGCGAAATCAGATGCGCGTGGCCGATCGCGATGCCGCTGGAGACTGCGATGCCGTGCAATGTAAAACTCATTCACCTTCCCCGAAATAATCATTGATAAGTTTCAGTATTGCCTGCATCGCCTCGGCCTCATCAACCCCGTTGGTCTCGATGCTGATGGTCGTGCCCTTGGCAGCGGCCAACATCATCACGCCCATGATGCTTTTGGCGTTCACGCGGCGATTGTTGCGCGACAGCATCACCTCGCACTTGAAGCTGGAAGCGCACTGCGTCAGCTTGGCCGAGGCGCGTGCATGCAGGCCGAGTTTGTTGATAATGAGCACGTCTTGTTGCAACATCTTAAGGGCACCTCTAAAAATCCAGATTTCATCCCAACTGATGGAACTACTGATATGACTACTGATGAAACAACTAGCCAATCCACTAAGCCACCAAAGAACGGTGGCAAAGTGGCTGGTTATAACCCAGCAAAAGACGCTGGGCAAGTCATCGGTTATAGCCATCCCACTAAGTTGCCAAAAACGGCAACCAAGTGGCTGGTTATGCTGCGTTGCGGAAAAAATTTCTAGCTTACATATAACCTATATGCGGCGCGGCGAAATTTTTTCCACGCCTTGCATTTGTGCGAACTCTGGATTTTCAGAGGCACCCTTAGCCTGCCATCTGAACGATACATTCACGACCGCCTTCGATGGCGATCCTCGCCAGTTCCGGCAGGGTCTTGTCGGGGCTGCACACCACGCGCAGCAGCATGGGCAGATTCAATCCCGCCACGCCTATCACGCGTTCGGCATGACACAATTGCCGCCCGATATTACTGGGCGTGGCACCAAACACATCCGCCAGGATCAGCACACCACTGCCCGTATCGAGTTGTTTGATGAGTGCCTGTCCCTCGGCCAATTTCAGTTGCGGATCGTCACCGGCCAATACCGATAACACCTTAAGGTTGGGCCGCGCTTCGCCCAAGACATGTTTGACGCAATCCACAAAACTATCGCCCAATCCGTTGTGCGTCACCAATAAAATTCCAGCCACAAATCACCCCTTTGTATATTTTGTATATTTAGCACCGATCTTGCACAACGCATGCATATTCCACCAGCCGCGCATTGACACAAGCCGCGCGGCGCACTTTTTGTTCGACGCTGACTTGTTCAGGAATGGCATGGGTTCGGGATCAATCATGGCACGACCTGCGGATGAATGTTCCTGTCGGTGAATTCTAGCCGTTTCTGCAACGCAGCTGTGAGATGGACATTGCCTTGCGCATCCACCAGCATCGCTTCGGACAGATTCATTTGCGTGGCCGCTGCCCGCCAACCATTTGCACCGGAGATGAACAATGGTTTGGAAGCCGCATCGGACAACACCCCGGCATGCTCACCCCGGGTCAGGACAGTCACGGCCTGGACTCCTTGCATGGGGTAACCGCTGCGCGGATTGATCAAATGGCAGTAGCGCACATCGCCCATCATGAAATAACGCTGATAATCGCCTGACGTGCCGATGGCCTCTCCGTCGTGCAGTTCCAGGGTCGCCAGCGCGCCGGACTTGCGCGGATGCTGGATGCCCACGCGCCAAGGGCGTTTGCCATGTTGTCCCATCGCGAGTATGTTGCCGCCGATGTTGATCAGCGCGTCGTGGATGCCCTGCTTGCGCAATAATTCGGCGGCGCGGTCCAGCGCGTAACCTTTGGCATAACCGCCCAGATCCACCTGCACGGATTTATTTTTACTCTGCGCCCTGCCGCGCACGATCGTGATGTCGCTCATCTGCGGATTGGCCGCGACCCATTGCGCGACCTGCTTTTCGTCCGGTTGCACTGGTTTGAATTCATCGGCGTGAAAGCCCCACAATTGCACCAGTCCGCCGATAGCCGGATTGAACAGCCGGTTCGATTGCTTTGAAAGTTGCGCGGCATCTTGCAGTATCACGACGAGTTCCGACGAAATCGCCATGCTCTCACCCTTGGCGAACGCCGCATTCAGCTCGCTCAATTCACTGGGCTGCCAGGCGTGCAGCATCTCATGCAGCCTCTGAAATTCGTGCATCACCTCGCTCACCGCCTGCCTGGCGTGAGTCTCGTCTTCACCATAGATGCTGATCTCCACCAGCGTGCCGAACACATAACCCTGCTCCTGATACAGAGGCTCCTTGCCTTCACAGCCGGCAAGCAGGAGAACGGACAGCGCGGCAAGGAGATGGATCAGCCTGGTCATCTTGGTATTTTCGCTTATGGATTCTCGGCAGCTTCGATTTCCAGCGCTGCAGCCAGCAAGGCCAGCCGCGCCACCACGCCGTATGCATAAAAACGGTTGGGCGTGTCATCCGGCCCGCGATCCGGATTGGGCAACGTGCAGTGGGTTTCGAAAGCGAGCGGCATGAAATGCATTCCCGGTGCGTTGAGATTTTCGTCCACGCCACGAGTGGTATGCACGCGATAAAACCCGCCGACCACGTAGTGATCGATCATGTAGATCACCGGCTCGGCCACCGCCTCGTTGATGTTCTCGAAGGTGTATACCCCTTCCTGTATCAGCACATCCGAGACCGCCAGGCCCTCCTTCACCACCGCCATCTTGTTGCGCTGCTTGCGGTTCAGGCCGGTGATTTCGCTGGCATCCTTGACCGTCATGATGCCCATGCCATAGGTTCCCGCATCGGCTTTGACGATGACGAAAGGATCATGCTTCACGCCATATTCGGCATATTTTGCTCTCATCTTTTGCAGCACAACATCCACCTGCGCAGAGAGACATTCTTCTCCGACACGCTCCTGAAAATTGATCTGGTCGCAAGTGGCAAAATACGGGTTGATCAGCCATGGGTCGATGCCGATCAACTCGGCAAACTCATTCGCCACGCGGTCATAAGCGGCGAAATGCTGCGACTTGCGCCGCGTATACCAACCTGCAGAAAGCGGCGGGTAAACCGGCTGCTCAAGGTTTTTCAATATGTCCGGCACACCTGCTGACAGATCATTGTTGAGCAACACCACGCAGGGATCGAAGTCCGCCAGACCGAGCCGGTTGGCACGCCGCACCAGCGGCTCCAGCGTCAATGCGCTGCCGTTGGGTAGTTGAATCTGCGTGGCCGCGGTGATCTCCGGCAACAGGCTGCCGATGCGCACCCGCATGCCTGCCTGCTTGAGGATGGTGACGATCTGCGCCACGTTTTGCAGATAATACAAATTGCGCGTGTGGTTCTCCGGTATCAGCAATACCCCGCGCGCCTCTGGGCATATCTTTTCCACCGCGCTCTGCATTGCCTGCACGCACAACGGCAGGAAATCCGGGTTGAGATTATTGAAACCGCCGGGAAACAGATTGGTATCCACCGGCGCGAGCTTGAAGCCGCTGTTGCGCAGATCCACCGAGGCGTAGAACGGCACGGCGTGCTCCAGCCATTGCTTGCGAAACCAATGCTCGATGACTGGCAGGGAATCCAGGAAACGCCGCTCCAGATCGAGCAGCGGCCCGGTCAGGGCGGTAGTAAGATGGGGTACCATAATTTCCTGCCAATAATTAACTCAGCGCATTCTAGCCGATAGCCCGGTACTCTGGACAAATACGCCATTGCCCCGTTGACATTCATATCTTGCTCGCATAACGTGAGCGGCGCCATCGAGTTAGCAATCCACGGGCAGTTGCATCATCGTGGCACGTTATAGTTGCGACAGACACAATTCCTGAAAGGAAAATCATGAAAATCATCAGATCAACAACCTTTGCGGCCATCATGCTCGCAAGCCTGCCTGCCCAAGCGGCACAACCCATCATCAACCTGAATATCGGCGGTGAGATCAGTCCGGGTGTCTATGGCCAAGTGCAGTTCGGCAACGCACCGCCACCGCCAGTTTTCTACCCCCAGCCCATGATCATCGTGCGTCAACCAGAGTCAGAAAGACTCGAACCCATCTATTTGCACGTGCCCCCGGGACACGCGAAGAATTGGGCAAAGCATTGCCGCGAATACAACGCCTGTAACCGGCCCGTGTACTTTGTGAGATCGCGGGAATATGAGCCGGGCTATCGTAGGCACAAAGACGAGGGTCGCAGGGATGAAGGCCGCGGGAACGAGGGTCGCAGAGATGAAGGCCGCAGGGATGAAGGCGGTGACGAAGGAAACAGGGGGCGCGGCAAAGGCAGGGGACGCGAGGACTGAAATAGGGGCAGACCAGCCTCTCTCTCCCTTTTTTAAACATCGAGTTGCGATTGGCGGAACCGTGTCCTGCCGGTCATCGTGCTGCCAAGACCACGCCGCTTCAGAAGAACGGCGTGTCTTGCTTTCTAAGGGCCCAAATCTCCTTGCGGGCTGGCCGTCCGCCTATCCGTTATTTTTCTGCGATCGGTAAGAACCAGGCCGCCCATTTTTCCCACAGCCAGCCACGGCCCTTTCGTTCCGAACGGGTTTGCTTTGCGGCGATCATTCCCGGATCTTAAGTCCATACTTCCTTATAACGCTAAAAATTAACATACTTGAATTATCCCTTATAGCTACCTTAAAACCCTTCTGCATAATGCACAAGCGAAGTTGAAGGTGCTCTGTGCGGGGCGGCGGTTCTTATCTGAACATGTAAAGTTAGAACGCCGCCTGTTTTAGTGCATCACAGGGCATTGAATGTTCCCTTCCTCGCTGAAGTATATTTCGAGACTGACTCCTTCGACTTGCGTGTTGCCAGACAAAAAGCGCGCTGCTGTTCCTTTACCACGAGGTGCCAGGTATCAATATGCCGGGTAATAATGCCACTCGGTGTTAAAATCGCGCTCCAAAATTTTCAGAAACCGGTTTTTTCATGCTTTCCACCGCAAATATCACCATGCAGTTCGGGGCCAAGCCCTTGTTTGAAAACGTCTCCGTCAAGTTCGGCGACGGCAATCGTTACGGGCTGATCGGCGCGAACGGCTGCGGCAAATCCACTTTCATGAAGATCCTCGGCGGCGACCTGGAGCCGACTGGCGGCACGGTGATGATCGACAAGAATGAGCGTCTCGGCAAGCTGCGCCAGGACCAGTTCGCCTTTGAAGACATGCGCGTGCTGGATGTCGTGATGATGGGCCACGCAGAGATGTGGGCGGCGATGTCGGAGCGCGATGCGATCTATGCCAACCCGGATGCCAGCGAAGAAGACTACATGCGCGCCGCCGATCTGGAGGCCGAGTTCGCCGAATTCGACGGTTACACCGCCGAGCCGCGCGCCGGGGAATTGTTGCTGGGTGTGGGCATTGCTATCGAGTTGCACCAGGGGCCGATGAGCGCGGTCGCACCCGGTTTCAAGCTGCGCGTGCTGCTGGCGCAGGCGTTGTTCTCCAACCCGGACATCCTGCTGCTCGACGAGCCGACCAACAACCTCGACATCAACACGATACGCTGGCTGGAAAACATCCTCAACGCGCGCAACTGCACGATGGTGATCATCTCGCATGACCGCCACTTCCTGAACAGCGTGTGCACCCACATGTCGGATCTGGACTACGGCAAGATCACCACCTACCCCGGCACTTACGACGAATACATGCTGGCCGCCACGCAGGCGCGCGAACAGCAATCGTCGGACAATGCCAAGGCCAAGGAAAAAGTCGCCGAGCTGAAAGCCTTCGTGGCGCGCTTCTCGGCGAATGCGTCCAAGGCCAAACAGGCCACCTCGCGCGCGCGCCAGATCGACAAGATCAAGATCGAGGACATCAAGCCGTCCAGCCGCCAGTACCCGTTCATCCGCTTTGAATACGACGAGCGCGAGAAGCTGCACCGCGTCGCGGTGGAAGTGCAGCACATGGCCAAGGGCTTCGACAAGGTGCTGTTCTCCAACGTGAACTTCCGCATCGATGCGGGCGAGAAAGTCGCGATCATCGGCCCGAACGGTATCGGCAAGACCACGCTGCTGCGCTGCCTGGCGGGCGATCTGCAACCCGACACCGGCGCCATCAAGTGGACCGACAAGGCCAAGATCGGCTACTACGCGCAGGACCACACCGCCGATTTTGCCGAAGACAAAATCATGACCGACTGGATGACTTATTGGCGCGGCCCGAACGATGACGACCAGACCGTGCGCGCCACGCTGGGCCGCTTGCTGTTTTCCGGCGACGATGCCAAGAAGCGCGTCAAGGTATTGTCCGGCGGCGAGAAGGGACGCATGCTGTTCGGCAAGCTGATGCTGCAAAAGAACAACGTGCTGCTGATGGACGAACCGACCAACCACATGGACATGGAATCCATCGAGTCGCTCAACACCGCGCTGCTGGAATTCAAGGGCACGCTGCTGTTCGTCAGCCATGACCGCGAGTTCGTCTCGTCGCTGGCGACCCGCATCATCGAGATCACCGCCAAGGGTATTTCCGATTACCATGGCACTTATGAAGAGTATTTGCGTGACCAGGGGATGGCCCTGTAAAGAATTCTGCGCGGATGGTGTGCGTTCATCTGTAGGAGCTGGCCCTGCGTGTGTTGTTGGGGCTTCAACCCCTTACAACCACCGCGTACCTCTTGCGGGTGCTGCCCGCGAAGAAAAAATCGCGGGCATGGCCCGCTCCTACAATAAACACCACCCCCATGATTAATTTTAATCAAAGCTGATTAAGGAACCAACATGACCGAACACCGCTACACCTTGACACTTTCCTGTCCGGACCGGGTCGGCATCGTCGCGGCGGTGAGCGGCTTCGTCGCGCAGCACGGCGGATGGATCGTCGAGGCCAGTTACCACACCGATCTGGAAACGCAGCTGTTTTTCATGCGCCAGGAAATCCGCGCCGATTCCTTGCCGTTCGATGCGGCGGAATTGCGCACGCGCTTCGCCGCGCTGGCCGCCGAATTCCAGATGACCTGGCAGGTCAGCGATTCCGATCTCAGGAAGCGCGTGGTGGTGGTGGTCAGCCAGCATGATCACTGCCTGAACGATCTGCTGCATCGCTGGCGCAGCGGCGAACTGCGCGTGGACATTCCCTGCGTCATCTCCAACCACCAGGCGTTGCGCGGCTTCGTCGAATGGCACGGCATTCCGTTTCATTACGTGGATATGCCCAAAGACGATGAGCAAGCCAAGGCCGCCGCCTTCGCAGAGATCGCGCTCCGCTTCGATGCGGAACGCGGCGATGTGATGGTGCTGGCGCGCTTCATGCAGATACTGCCGCCGGATCTGTGCACCCGTTATGCCGGACGCATCATCAATATCCATCACAGCTTCCTGCCCTCGTTCGCCGGGGCGAGGCCCTATCATCAGGCCTACCATCGCGGCGTGAAACTGATCGGCGCGACCTGCCATTATGTTTCCGCCGAACTGGATGCCGGCCCTATCATCGAGCAGGACACGATGCGCATCGATCACGGCGACAGCGTGGGCGACATGGTGCGCTACGGCATGGACATCGAAAAGGCCGTGCTGGCACGCGGCCTGCGCTACCACGTGGAAGACCGTGTGCTGGTGTGCGGCAACAAGACCGTCGTGTTTCGCTGATCCTGAATTTTGGCAGTGATGCATTTGTAGGAGCGGGCCAAAAGTTTTTCGGACAGGTTTCAACTGCTTTTTCTAGGTTAATTGGTAAATGGAGCAGCTTATGAAAAATCTCGTATTCGCAGTATTTCTCTATGCTTTCGTATCGCCGGCTTTTGCCGGGCCACCGGCTGCGGCGTCTACAAGTGCACAACCCGCCGTCGTCTATTGGGACTCGGCCGAAGGCAAGGTGCTGCGCGCCCGCATGCCGGCCGATGCAGATTACTGGCAGCTTGCGCCGAACTTCGCCGCGCAGATCACCCAGTCGTATTGTTCAGTGGCCAGCGCCGTCACCGTGCTCAACGCGATGCCGATACCCAAGCCCGTCGACCCGGCCTATGCGCCCTACGCCTACTTCACCCAGAGCAATTTTTTCACCCCCGAGGTCGTCAAAGTCATCAGTCCACAGACTGTGCTCGCGATGGGCATGACGCGGGAACAGATGGCCGAAACGTTGTCTCGCCAGGGCGTCAAGGCAATCTCGATCGCGGGCGACACCCTCAGCGAGGAGGGTCTGCGCACCTTGCTGAAGAAAGCGCTGGGAGATGACGGGCGGTTCGTGCTGGCCAATTATTTTCGTGCGAATCTGGGGCAGGTCGGGGGAGGGCACTGGTCAGTATTGGCGGCCTATGATGCGCAATCCGACAGCGTGCTGATACTCGATGTGGCCAAGTACAAATATCCCCCGGTATGGGTCAGCATCGGCCTGCTGCAACAGGCGATCGCCACGATCGACACGACCAGCAATAAAGCGCGCGGACTGGTTATCGTGTCGAAATGAAAAAATCCTTTCCCCGATTGCGCAAAACCACAACGAATTTTTTGCCCCGGCGACTATTCTTTACTGAACTGACTTCCTAAACCCAATACAAAGGGCACCCCAAGGTGCCTTTGTATTGCATCTGACTGTTTGTCATGCAAGGCATTAAGCACGCTCTCCGTAAGCCATAGTATCCAGAGCTTTTCATTTTGCTTCTTCCGGCTCGCGCAGATCAATGCCATCCGTTCACATGTAATCACCCAGGTCTCACGCTTGTCGGGGGGATGCAACACCGCCCGGCTGTCGGAAACTGGTGGTGATTGCTTTTTGCTACAGGTGTAGACAGCGCACACAGACGGTGCGCCACGCTTGGTTTTGGTGCTGATGAAATATTCGCCCTTCCTGCCAAAACGCGCGTTCACAACATGAATTGAAGCGGTCATGACACCTGCACCCGCCTTCCAGCATGCAGCATATCAGCTTGGTTGATATGCATTGAGCCATATCGGCAGCGCCGGCCACAAGTTATATGGAATGAATAATTGCCGGGGAAATGCGCAAATTTACATTGGGCATGTAAATTGCATGTTAGAGCTTAGGGACAAATATGATGATCGGGACAAAGCAGCCTATGCATCTGAAAGATTATTTGAGAGTAACAAAACATGAAGCCAAAATTCAAATATTTTTTATTCGAGCTGCTGCGGGTGGTTGTCATTTTTTTAATGGTTGCGGTTGGCTGGGTACTGAAATAAAGACGAATAGTTATGAATCTTAACGGATGGCATATCCATAATGATGAGTTACGAATTACCTGAATTGGCACCTTCATACTGCCCATAATTTTTGAGAAGCAACTTAAATGAAACTGACCAATACACAGCACGGCACGCAACACGGAAATCCGCTGGCAGCGATGCACATGATGGGCGATTTGATGATACCCGACGAACGGGTTCTGATAGCGCTGCACAACAGCAGACTGGTGGAGAATTTGCGCGATTTCGAAATCAATGTGTTGGCCAGCCTCATAACCATTCAATACTTCGAGATCAGCGAGTTTAATGCTGAACTGGACGATGATTCATTGAAGGATGCCCTGATGATCCTGGTCGAGGGCGACATCGAAGTCAGTGCATTTGTCGGAAACGAACCGGTTTCACTGCATCTTGAAGTGCCGGGCGATCTGGCCAGGATCATCAGCTTTGTGGGCGGCAATTTGATGAACGTCAGTGCCCGGATAAAAGTCAATAAAGGCAGTGCCGTTCTATTGCTGCAACGCGCCAAGCTGGAAACTTTGCTGTTTTCGCATCCTGCCATCGTGTATTGCGTGATGCGCAATCTGGTCCGGCATGTTCATGGCGTGGCCAGACGCAAGAACGCCGAGAAAGAAGAGATGAGCAATTATTTATACAGCATGCACGGACGTTACTGAAATCCGTTTTAACAACCCCAGACAAATACCATGGAACCACCTTGAGCCAGGATTATCTGTTTTAGCCGCAATGGCCCAGCACCAACGATCGCACCACCACTCGCTTCAAATACTTGAAGTCAAACATTAACGCTGCATAGCACAGCTATACACCAGAGGTAAGACATGAACAGAAAAGAACTCATAGCCGCATTGGCCGACAAGACCGGCGTCACCAAAGCGAACGCGGACCGCAACGTCCTGGCACTGATCGAGATCATCAGCAGCACTCTGGGAAAGGGCGGCAAAATCACCCTGGCTGGTTTCGGCATCTTCGAGGTACGCGAGCGGGTCGCGCGCACCGGCCGCAATCCAAGGACCGGGCAAGCATTGAAGATAAAAGCGGCCAAGGTTCCTGCCTTCAGGGCCGGTGCCACACTGAAAGCGGCAATAAACGGCAACCTGAAGTAACCATTTTCGATTTATTCGCCAGTATTCAGCACTGATGCCGGCCGGTCTTTCAAGCCCGATTCCAGGATTTTGCCCGTTAAGTTATTGCGCCCGGCAACAGGCAAAATTGCGTAATTCATGCCTTCAGCAGGTGTGATGCGTCACTAGCAAAATCGTGGTGTGCTTAAATTATATGGCAGGGGAAGGTATCAATGACGACCACTTCTCCTCTCCACAATTCAAATACTGCTTGCCTGGCGTGTGCGTGACTGCATGCAAGGCTGCGCTGGTATCCGGCAAGAAGACAATTGTGTTCGAGTAATCCGCCTGATATTGATTTTATCGTCTTGCTATGGGGTGCTTTTTCAAGCACTTCGGTAACGCACATCCATTTCAAATCCCGGTACTGCCAAACCCGCTTCAGCTAACTGCAGCGCCCTGCATATTTGCAACTATGCATTTCTTTCAATCTGCTTGGACAATTGTTGAGACTCAACACGAGTCGAAGCTGTTGTCCTTTCGCGAAACAATACAACCGGCTTTCCACTAGCCGCATCAAGTTTGTGCAGACGCGCACCGAAAGGATGCAATGCAAGCCCAGGCCAGCATCGCAGGTTTGTTATGCCACTTAAATTTACATCAAATAAAACAACGTGTTTGTACAGAATTTCAGCCATGGCACCGTTCTTGCTGACCACTTGATGAATATTACTAATATTCAAACCCGTAATATCTTTTGATTAATGTCTTTACATTTTAAGGAGTCCGCCATGAATGCGAAAAAGCTCAGTACTACAATGAAACATTGGATTGCGAGGTCGATGATTTTAACCGCGGCAACGCTAGGCTCAGTCTCGGCCAACGCGGCCCAACCCCTGACTATCGGATACAGCGATTGGCCGGGCTGGGTGGCGTGGCAGGTAGCTATCGATAAAAAATGGTTCAAGGAAGCCGGTGTGGATGTTGATTTCGAGTGGTTCGATTATTCGGCTTCGATGGACGCATTCGCTGCAGGCAAGATCGACTCTGTCCTGATGACCAACGGGGATGCATTGGTGACCGGATCAGGTGGTGCGAAGAGCGCGATGATCATGTTGACGGACTACTCCAACGGCAACGACATGATCGTCGCCAAACCGGGCATCAAAACCTTGGCGGATCTCAAAGGCAAAAAAGTTTCGGTGGAAGTCGGTTTGGTGGAACACCTGTTGTTGCTGAACGGGCTGAAGAAGGCAGGCATGAAAGAATCGGACGTGACGCTGGTCAACGCCAAGACCAATGAGATGCCGCAGATGTTGTCGTCCGCTGATGTATCCGCGATCGGTGCATGGCAACCGGTTTCCGGGCAGGCGATGCAAGCGGTTCCCGGTTCCCGGCCCATCTACACCTCGGCCGACGAACCCGGACTGATCTATGACGTGCTCGCGGTAAACCCCGCCAGCGTCGCAGCGCATCGTGCCGAGTGGCTGAAGGTAGTCAAGGTATGGGACCGCGTCGTCAAATATATCAACGATCCGAAAACACAGCCGGATGCAGTGAAGATCATGGCGGCGCGTGTGGGTCTGACGCCAGAGGCCTATCTGCCGTTGATCAAAGGCACCAAACTGTTGAGTCTCAGCGAAGGCAAGAAGATCTACGTCAAGGGCACAGGCTTTACCTCCCTGTATGGCTCTTCCAAGACGGCCGACGACTTCAATATGGCGAATGCGGTTTACAAGTCGGCCCAGGACGTAGACAGCTACATCGATCCATCTTTCACCAACGCCAAGTGATTCGATTCATTTCGTTTTAAGCGGAGCAGGAATGGGCAAGATTTTCCGATGGTTTGCATCCCGCTCCGGGAAAACTACGCGCCAGCGTACTTTTCTCGGTATCGGCTCGTTCCTGTTGCCGTTGCTGGTCTGGTGCCTGGTCAGTTACGTACCTTTCATATGGCATCCCAAGATACTCATCGATAATCCCGGTGGCGTGGATTACTTCCAGGTCGGCATGCTTGTCGACAAGGGCGCGTTCGAAAACGAATACGCAAACATGCAAAAACAGGGACTGGCAATGCCGCACGGCGAACCGGCCAACCCGATCTACCTGCCGGCGCCGCATCAAGTGGCCAAGGCTTTCTATACCGCGTTTACCACTGCCCCGGAGCAGAAAGATTCGCCATGGCTGCACGAAAGCCTGTGGCACAGCATCAAGATCATTTTTTGGGGGTTCGTGATCTCCTCCTTGTTCGGCGTTCCCCTGGGAATACTTTCCGGCACTTATGCAACCTTCGGCCGTCTCAACGAGCCGTTCGTCGAGTTCTTCCGCTACCTGCCTGCGCCGGCATTCGGCGCGCTGGCAGTGGCTGTGCTCGGCATCTACGATGGTCCCAAGATTGCCATCATCGTCATCGGCACTTTCTTCCAGCAGGTGCTGATCATTGCAAACACTACGCGCAAACTTGACACAACCGTACTTGAGGCGGCTCTGACGCTGGGTACGCGGCGCCTCAGCCTGCTGACTCGGGTCGTCGTGCCGGGGATACTGCCCGATCTGTATCGCGACCAGCGCATCCTGCTCGGCTGGGCATGGACCTACCTGATTGTGGCCGAACTGATCGGTACCAGCACCGGCATTACATGGTTCATCACCCAGCAGGCACGCTACCAGCATTTCGACAACGTCTATGCAGCCATCATGATGATCGGGATCCTCGGCTTCGGCACTGATCTGCTGCTGGCGAGACTCGGGCGGAGGCTGTTCCCGTGGGATCGCAGTCAGGACAGAACATGAGCCAGTATTATCCAAGGATACAACCATGAACAACGAATCGACTCTGCCGAGTTATCTGGACCAGTCGGATGCGGTTCGCTCGCGCTTCGACCGGATCAAGCAACGGGAAATAATCCTCGAGGTGCGCAATCTCGGCAAACACTATGCCTCGGCGCACGGCGATGTTGAGGCGCTGCGCGATATAAATTTCAAGGTCCATCGCCGGGAATTCATCTGTGTCCTCGGCCCGTCCGGTTGCGGCAAGTCGACGCTGGTTCGCACCCTGGCCGGCCTTGAGCAACATAGTTCCGGCGAAGTGCTACTCGACGGCAAGCCAGTGAAGGGGCCCGGACAAGACCGGGGCATGGTCTTTCAGGGATATTCGCTGTTTCCCTGGCTGACCGTGAAGAAGAATGTCATGTTCGGCCCGGAAATGAACGGACGGGGACGCGATGAAGCGGAAAAAGATGCCCTGCTGTGGCTGGATCTGGTGGGACTGGACAAGTTCGCCGATGCCTATCCGCACCAGCTCTCCGGTGGCATGCGGCAGCGCGTCGCGATCGCACGGGCGCTGGTGAACCAGCCGCGCATCCTGCTGATGGACGAACCGTTCGGCGCGCTCGATGCAATGACCCGCGCCAAGATGCAGGCACACCTGCTGGATATCTGGCGCAACATCGACATCACGGTGCTGTTCATCACCCACGATCTGGACGAGGCCATCTTCCTTGCCGACCGCATCCTGGTGCTCAAGGCGCATCCGGGCGAGGTTCAGGAGGTAATCGAGGTGCCGGTGCCGCGGCCGCGTTCCGGTGCCTCGCTCTCCTCCCCGGAATTTCGCGCCACCAAGGCGCGCCTCGAGGAACTGATCCATCCCGCTGAAGCGCCGGAATCAGAAGAGGAACAGGTCATCAAGCCGCACATGATCCGATTCACCAACGTGACCGACAACGTCGAATAAGGAGCAAGGCATGCGCTGGTCCGAACTTACCTGGTCAGAGATTCCCGCCGTGCTGGCCGCTGCCGGCAACGCCGCGATATTGCCGGTGGGCGCCACCGAACAGCATGGTCCGCATCTGGGCTGCGGCGTGGATACGATCATTGCTGAAGAATTGTGTCTTGCCGTTTCGCAAAGCACCGGCGTGCCCATGTTGCCCGTGCTGCCCTACGGCTGTTCCCTCGGCCATAGCCGGCGCTGGCCGGGAACCATCGCATTGCAACCCGTCACGCTGATCGAACTGGCCAAGCAGATCGGCGACTGGGCCTATCACAGCGGCGTGCGCCGCCTGTTCATCGTGAATGCGCACGTGACCAACGCCGCACCGCTGCGCTGCGCGCTGGAAATGCTGCGCGCAGAACATGACGAGTTGATGGTTGCCGTGCTGAATACCGCCACCATCAGCGAGCGCGTGCGTCATTTCCATTTCGCCGATGCCGACGACTGGCACGCCAACGACGCCGAAACTTCCCTGATGCTGTCCATTGCCCCGGATGCGGTCCGCCCTGACCGGTGCGCTGATGCCGACGACCACGATCGCACCGGCGGTTGCATCTTTGCCCATCCGGTCAATCGCACCAGTCTCAACGGCGTCACCGGTACGCCCAGCCTGGCTGACGCCGGCAAAGGCCGTGTCGGCTTCGACTGGCTGGTGGAAGACCTGAGTGCGCTGATCCTGCGAGGACTCTCAGAGGAGCCGCCGCTGAATCATTCCTACGACTCGAATTTCGGCGATCGCGCCTGACGTATTTTTTCATCACAACCGCAACTAACACAAAGGAACCGCAATGCTCTCGAACGAAGAAGTTTCCCGCCTCCAGAAAGAACTGTCCGACAAGGGCGTGAAGTACTGCATCGGTGCTTATGTAGATATCCATGGCGTACCCAAGGCCAAGGTGGTGCCCATAGCTCACCTGAAGCAAATGGCCAACGGTTCGGAGCGCTACACCGGTTACGCCCTTGACGGTCTGGGCCAGGCTCCCAACGACGACGAGATCACCTCGGTACCTGATTTCAGCCGCCTGATCCAGCTACCCTGGGAACCGAAGATCGCCTGGATACCGGCGGACAATCATTTCCAGGGCAAGCCTTATCCGCTGAATACCCGTGTCGCGCTGCAAAACCAACTGGCTGCGGCGGCCAAGATGGGATATGGCATGAACCTGGGTATCGAATGCGAAATCTTCCTGTTGCGCCAAGACGAAAGCGGGAATCTCTCGGTGCCGGATGCCGAGGACAAACTGGCCAAGGCTTGCTACGATGTGCGCGGCTTTACCAACAGTTTCGGCTGGCTGGACAAGATGGCCACCGCGATCAACGGCCTCGGCTGGGACCTGTATTCCTTCGACCATGAGGATGCCAACGGCCAGTTCGAGTTCGACTTCAACTATGCCGACGCGATCACCACCTGCGACCGGCTCACCTTCTTCCGCTACATGGCCAAACACTACGCAAAGGAAGAAGGGTTGCTTGCCACGATGATGCCCAAGCCATTCGCCGACAAGACCGGAAACGGCGCCCACTTCAACATGTCTCTTTACGATCTGAACGGCGGCCGCAACCTGTTCGCCTGCGACCCCAAGGACGATCCGCGCGGCATCGGCCTCACTCCGTTGGGCTATCAGTTCATCGCGGGCATACTCAAGCATGGCCGCGCCCTCTGCGCAGTGTTCGCACCCACGGTCAACAGCTATAAACGCCTGGTGCGCCGGGGCGCCATGAGCTACTTTTCCTGGGCGCCGGTGTTCAACTCCTATGGCTCAAACAATCGTACCAACTCCGTGCGCGTACCGGCGGCCGGCGGTCGTTGCGAATCGCGCAATGCAGATGGTGCGGTGAACCCGTATCTGGCCGCGACGCTGGCGCTGGCCGCGGGACTGGAAGGCATCCGCGAAGGACTGGACCCGGGCAATCCCAACGAAGATAATCTGTATGCCATTTCCGATACAGAGCGTAACGAGCGAGGCATCGAGTTCCTGCCACAAACACTGCAGGAGGCGGTCGCAGCCTTCGCCGCGGATCCTTTAGTCGAGGCGACACTGGGCAAGGAATTGCGTGACGAGTTCATTCGTTATAAAACCGAGGAATGGGAGACCTACCATCTCACCGTCAGCAAGTGGGAAATAGAGCGCTACAGCTATATGTTCTGACAGCCACATATTCTAAAGGATCGCCGATGAAAACAGCACGCAAGGAGAAAGTTTCCAGCCTGGTCAGCCGCGTCAGCATTTCGCTGCCGCCCCATCTCCTGACTGAGCTGGATCGGATGGTCGAGAGCCGCGGCTATGGAAGCCGTTCCCAGGCCATAGGCGACATGGTCAATTACCAGCTCGCCGAACACAAACGCACCCTGGGCAACGAAGTGATGGTGGGAACCATCACGCTGCTTTACGACCGCCTGACGCGCGGTTTGCAGAAGCGGCTGGCCGACTTTCAGTACCAGTACATCGACGAGGTGATCAGCTCCCTGCATGTGCATCTTACCGAGGATCAGCTGATGGAGGTCATCCTGGTGCAAGGCCCTGCCGCCAAGCTGCAGGAAGTCGCCAACGAAATGATCACGCTGCGCGGTATCATCACCGGGCGCTTGCAACTGCTGGCTGCGGCCATTCCCCCGGTGCATCCGCTGCCGCAGAAGAGTGCCGGCGCGCAATCAACCCTGCGCATTTAGCGCGAGCATTCAGCACCGTAAACAAAGAAGGAAATCAAGATGGAAAAAATTCCTGCCCCCAACGACAATCCGCCGGTAAATGATCCGGTGGATGCCATCGCCCATTGGCGCCGTTTTGCGCCCGACCTCGCCGCAGACAAGGTGTTGTTTTCCGAACTGGTGCCCGGCGGAGGGCATTGGTCATATGTGCTGCCGCGCGGTACCACCCTGCGCATGACGGCGCTGGATGACGGCGCCAACATCAGCGTAGTGCTCTACTCGGCCCGGGAGAAACTGGAGCGCTACAACATGCCGGACTCCCTCAAGGCACAGCACACGGCCCATTACACGCGTGGCCACGTGCTGATGAGCGACATGGGCCGGGCGCTGGCTTCCATCACCGCCGACAGCGTGGGCTGGCATGACCCCTTGGGCTTATTGCTGGATGACCAGCGCATGCTCGAAAAATACGGCAACCGGAATTTCCAGACTGCCCGCAACGGCATGTATCGCTCGGGGCGCGATGGACTGTTGATCGAGATCGGCAAGCATGGTTTGTCCAAGCGTGACCTGGTGGCTCCGGTCAATTTCTTTTCCAAGGTCAGCGTGGACGATGAGGGCCGCTTCCATTTTGTATCCCGGCATTGCAAAGCCGGCGGCCACGTGGAACTGCGCATGGAGATGGATGTGCTGCTGGCCTTTTCTACCGCCCCCCATCCCCTGGACCCGGCGCCCGCCTACTCACCCGGAAAGGTCGGCCTGGCCGTGTGGCGTTCAGGCTCTGCGCCGAAGGACGATTACTGCCGCTCGTTCCGTCCGGAAAATGCGCGCGCCATCCATAACGCCGACCTGTTGTATCTGGTTTGAAGGAGACGCCATGACTGCCGCCGCCATACGCATCAAGGAAAGTACGCTAGCCCCGCAGCATGCCGTGCTCGACCACACCTTGCCATCGGGCGAGCCCTACCTGCTCGAAATCACCAAGGGCCAGACGTTGCGCATCGTAGACCTGGAAGGCAACCAGGCTGTCGATGTGATCTTCTACAACCGCCACGATCCCGCGGAACATTACAGCGCGACGCAAACCCTGCTGCGCCAGGGCGGCATCTACCTGACCACGGATTCGGTGCTCTATAGTTGCGATGGCAACCCCATGCTCACCATCGTTGCCGACACCTGCGGCCGCCACGATACCCTGGGCGGCGCCTGTGCAGCCGAGAGCAATACCGTGCGTTATGCCCTGCAAAAGAAATTCATGCACAACTGCCGCGACAACTACCTGATCGCGCTGCAGCACGCCGACATCGGTATCGGCAAGCGCGACTTGGTGCCCAATATCAATTTTTTCATGAACGTGCCGGTCACCGCCGAAGGCCAACTTACTTTCGCCGATGGCGTCTCGGCGCCGGACAAATACGTGGAGCTGCGGGCCGAGATGGATCTCTGGATGCTGGTCTCAAACTGTCCGCAGCTGAACAATCCCTGCAATGCCTATAATCCCACGCCGGCACAGTTCCTGTTGTGGAACCCTGAATGACGGCGTGACGGATCAGCCGCAGTTTCCAAATATCAACCTCATCGCGGGACGACCCGCGATGAAAAACAAATGCGGGACGTCCCGCACCAGGTGAAAGATGTTCAAGAAAGTCCTGATCGCAAATCGCGGCGCCATTGCCTGTCGCATCATCCGCACGCTGCGCAGCATGGGCGTGAAAAGCGTGGCGGTTTATACCGAGGCCGATGCCCTGTCGCGGCATGTAGTCGAAGCCGATGAAGCCTATTGCATAGGCAGCGGCGTCGCGGCAGAAAGTTATCTGCGCGCCGACAAGATACTGGAGATCGCGCGACAGAGCAGCGCGCAAGCCATCCATCCGGGTTATGGATTCCTCAGCGAGAAGGCGGATTTCGCCGAGCTGTGCGCGGCACAGGGTGTGCATTTCATCGGCCCGACCCCGCAGCAGATGCGCGCCTTCGGCCTCAAGCACACGGCACGCGAACTGGCAAAGCAAAATAAGGTACCTCTGTTGCCGGGTACCGGTTTGCTGGATAGCGTGGAAGATGCGCTGCGTGAAGCGGCGCATATCGGCTACCCGGTGATGCTGAAAAGCACGGCCGGTGGCGGCGGCATCGGCATGCGCTTGTGCTGGAACAAGGACGAGTTGGCCGGTGCCTATGAGTCGGTGAAATTTCTGGCGCAGAACAACTTCAAGGATGCCGGCTTGTACCTGGAAAAATATGTCGAGAATGCGCGGCATATCGAAGTGCAGATCTTCGGCGACGGCAAGGGCGGCGTTATCGCACTGGGCGAGCGCGATTGTTCGGTGCAGCGGCGCAACCAGAAGGTGATAGAAGAGACCCCGGCACCCAACCTTGCGCCACGGCTGCGACTGGCCATGCTGGAGACCGCCGTGCGATTGGGCAAGGCAGTCGGCTACCAGTCTGCCGGCACGGTGGAATATATTCTTGATGCAGCCACCGGCGAGTTCTATTTTCTTGAAGTCAACACCCGTTTGCAGGTGGAACACGGGGTGACGGAAGAGGTTACCGGCATAGACCTGGTTGAATGGATGGTGCGCCAAGCTGCCGGTGATCTGGCAGATTTGAGTTCGTTCAAGATAGCACCGCGAGGCGCATCCATCCAGGTGCGCGTGTATGCGGAAAATCCCGCCAAGGATTTCCAGCCCTCCTGCGGTACGCTGACTGCGGCTGATTTCCCGGCCCCTGGGTCTGCATCTGGGTCCCCATCCGGGGCGCGCATCGAAACCTGGGTGGAGCGCGGCGTGGAAGTGACGCCCTACTATGACCCGATGCTGGCGAAGATTATTGTGCATGCTGCAGACCGTACTCAGGCATTGGCCAAGATGCAAACTGCGCTGGCAGCCACCGCCTTGCATGGCATCGAAACCAACCTGGACTATCTGCAGCAGATCTTGCGCGAGCCGGTATTCCGCAGTGGGCTGCATACCACCCGTTTCCTGGGCGGACTGCATTTCCTTGCACATACCATAGACGTGCTCGAGCCCGGGGTACAAACCACGGTGCAGGATTATCCGGGCCGCCTCGGTTACTGGCATATCGGCGTGCCGCCATCCGGTCCGATGGACGGCCTGGCATTCCGTCTGGCCAATCGTCTGGCGGGCAATGCCGAAGAGGTGGCGGGCCTGGAGATCACCTTTACCGGACCGACGTTGCGCTTCAATTGCGACAGCGTGATCGCGGTAACCGGCGCGCCTATCGAAGTACTCCTGGACGGCAAGCCAGTGGCGCAATGGCAAACCTGCGCGGTCAAGGCCGGTGCAGTGTTGCAGTTCGGCAAGTTGCTCGGCAAGGGATGCCGTGCCTATCTGGCAGTGAAGGACGGCCTCCAGGTGCCCGATTATCTCGGCAGCAAATCCACGTTCACATTGGGCCAGTTTGGCGGCCATGCTGGGCGCACTTTGCGTGCCGGCGATGTGCTGCATATCAGTCCGGCAGATGAATTCACCCATCGCCAGCTTGCCGCAGAACTGCTGCCGCAATATACCGGCACATGGGAGATCGGCGTTCTGTATGGACCGCACGGCGCACCGGATTTTTTCACCGACGGAGACATACAGGATCTTTTTGCCGCCGACTGGGAGGTGCATCACAACTCCAATCGCACCGGCGTGCGCCTGATCGGCCCCAAGCCGCAATGGGCGCGCAGCGATGGCGGCGAGGCGGGATTGCATCCGTCGAACATACACGACAATGCCTATGCCATCGGCGCGGTGGATTTTACCGGCGACATGCCGGTGATACTGGGGCCGGACGGTCCCAGCCTGGGTGGCTTCGTTTGTCCGGTGACCATAGCCCATGCCGAGCTGTGGAAGACCGGCCAGCTCAAGCCCGGCGACACCGTGCGTTTCCGCTGGATGACGCTGGAGCAGGCAAACTATCTGGAAAGATTGCAGGATGACACCATCCGGCAACTGCAACTTCCGAAAAAAATCACCGCGATGCCCGAAGCAAATGTGTCGGGGGCCAATGTGTCCGGGGCAAGCGCGATGGGCAGCACGGTCCTGCATCGCATCCCGGTAAGCACGACACAGGTGCAGGTGGTGTACCGCCAATCCGGCGACCGCAACCTGCTGGTCGAATATGGCCCGCCGGTGCTCGACCTCAATCTGCGCTTTCGCGTCCATGCACTGATGGAATGGGTACAGCGCGAGATGGATGAAATGCGCATCAAGGGCATCTTGGACCTGACGCCGGGCATCCGTTCGCTGCAGGTCCATTTCGATGCGCGTGTGCTGCCGCGCGACAAGCTACTGAAGCGGCTGATCGCGGCGGAGAACAAACTGCCCGCCATCGAAGACATGCAGGTACCGGCACGCATCGTGCATCTGCCGTTATCCTGGGATGATGCCGCGACAAAACTCGCCATCGAGAAATACATGCAGTCGGTGCGCAAGGATGCGCCATGGTGCCCGAGCAACATCGAATTCATCCGCCGCATCAACGGGCTGGACAGCATAGCGGATGTGCAGCGCATCCTGTTCGAGGCGAGCTATCTGGTGATGGGGCTGGGGGATGTGTACCTGGGCGCGCCGGTGGCCACCCCGGTCGATCCGCGCCATCGCCTGGTGACCACCAAGTACAACCCGGCTCGCACCTGGACGCCGGAGAATGCCGTGGGAATTGGCGGGGCGTATCTCTGTGTATATGGCATGGAGGGTCCCGGCGGCTACCAGTTTGTCGGGCGCACTGTGCAGATGTGGAACCGCTATCTGCAGACCCGCGATTTCAAGGATGGCAAACCCTGGCTGCTGCGATTCTTCGACCAGATCCGTTTCTATCCGGTAAGCGAAGCCGAGCTGCTCGAGTTGCGCAAGGATTTCATCGCCGGCCGTTTCAATCTGCGCGTGGAGGAAACCAACTTCAGTCTGAAACAATACAACTCATTCCTGCAGCAGCATGCTGCCGGCATCACCGCGTTCAAAACCAGGCAGCAGGCTGCGTTCGAAGCCGAACGCGAACGCTGGAGGGACAGCGGCCAGGCGGAATATGTCAGCGATGTCGCGCTCAGCGAGGCAGATACGCAGAGCGAACTGGATCTGCCGGCGGGTGCGCGTGCCGTCAGCTCTCACGTGACCGGCACGGTGTGGAAGCTGCTGGTCAAGGAAGGCCAGCGGGTCACAGCGGGCAGTCCGGTGCTGGTAGTGGAATCCATGAAGATGGAGATCGCAATCGAAGCACCTGTCAACGGCAAGGTGCTGCAAGTCTTCAGCAAGGAAGGTGGGCATGTGTCCGCAGGGCAGGTGCTGTTGATCATCCATGAGGAATAACGCGATGGAACAAACTCTTGCGTTAGGTGGCATCTCAGCGCTGCTGAAACGTTATGCCAACGGCGAGCTGACCCCCAGCCGGATGGTCGAGCAAGTTTGCGGACATATCGCGAACGACCCGCATCACGTCTGGATACACAAGCTGTCGCTCGACCAGATGCTGGTTTATGCGCATGCCGTGGAACAGAAGGGCATGGCGTCCCTGCCGCTCTATGGCATTCCGTTTGCGATCAAGGACAACATCGATCTCGCCGATGTGCCGACCACGGCGGCTTGTCCCGAATTCAGCTATGTCCCCAACAAGAGTGCGTCCGTGGTACAGCGCCTGATAGAGGCGGGGGCCATCCCGGTCGGAAAGACCAATCTTGACCAGTTCGCGACCGGCCTGAATGGCACGCGTTCGCCTTATGGTGCTTGCCTTAACGCGTACGACCCTCGCTATATTTCCGGCGGATCCAGTTCCGGTTCCGCCGTTGCGCTGGCGCTGGGGCAAGTGTGTTTCAGTCTGGGTACCGACACTGCCGGCTCGGGCCGTGTGCCGGCCGCATTTAACAATCTGGTCGGACTCAAACCGACTTGCGGCCTGCTTTCCACGAGCGGAGTCGTGCCGGCCTGCCGTTCACTGGATGCGGTTGCAATTTTTGCGTTGACAGCGGAAGACGCGAATCGGGTGTTGGGGGTGGCTGCAGGTTTCGATGCGGCGGACCCTTATTCCCGCCCAATGCAGCCGCATGGTTTCGATTTTGGTACTGCCGCCACATTTGACTTTGGGGTGCCGCAGCGCGACCAGTTGCAGTTCTTCGGCAACCAGGACGCCGGGCGATTATTCGATCAGGCGGTAGCAAAACTCGAACGCTTGGGTGGGCGCAAACTCACGATCGATTTTGCGCCTTTCCTTGAAACCGCGCGCCTGTTGTATGAAGCAGCGTGGGTCGCGGAACGTTATCTGGCGATACGCGATTTCGTAGAGGCCAAACCGCAGGCGCTGTTTCCGGTCACCCGCGACATCACTGTCGCTGCTCGAGGGTTGAGTGCTGCGGACGCATTTGCCGGAATCTACCGCCTGAGGGAATTGAAACGCACATGCGACACGGTATGGGAGAGCGTGGACTGCATCGTGACACCGACTGCGGGAACCATTTATACCGTGGCCGAAATGCACAACGACCCGATACGGCTGAATTCCAATCTCGGTTATTACACCAACTTCATGAACCTGCTGGATTACAGCGCGGCAGCTGTTCCCGCCGGCTTTATGTCGAACGGCTTGCCATTCGGGATCACGGTTTTTGCGCCCGCCCATCAGGATGTCCCTTTGCTGCATCTTGCGGAACGTTTGCAGAACGGAAGGCGCGAACATGCATATACCGATGCTGTGCCATCCGGCCAGATCAGCGTGGCTGTTTGCGGTGCGCACCTTTCCGGAATGCCGCTGAACAAGCAGTTGACCGAACGGCGCGCGCGTTTGACAGGCAAGATACTGACTGCACCGGATTACCGTTTTTATGCGCTTCCCGGCGGCCCGCCGTGGCGGCCCGGGCTTATTCAGGTGGATAAGGGTCAGGGATATGCGATCGAAGTTGAGGTATGGGAGATGCCCGCAACCGTATTTGGTTCGTTTGTTGCCGGCATCCCGGCACCGTTATGCATAGGGACGGTGACGCTGGAATCAGGAGAGCAGGTTAAAGGTTTCCTGTGCGAGCAGCATGCTGTGTCGGATGCCGCAGACATAAGCAGTTTTGGCGGCTGGCTAGCCTATCTGACTAGTTTGCGTTGATCAGGTTACTCCGGGTTCCAGCACAACACGCGCCATGTTTTTCTGGAGCAAAGGTCTTGGCATACGCCTTTGACTGGGGTAAACACCGGCTCTTTTTCATAGAGTGCTTGGCCTTCGCGCCATGGCAGGGTAGATAGAATGATTTTCCAAGGATTACCTGCTCCCAGGATCAGACCAAATGAAATCTCGAAATCGAGCAGTTGAACCAGCTCGTCTTGCGGATAATGTTGTAACTGATCAGAAGATTTGAAAGCTTGTTGCGCTAGCCTTGCCAAACGGTTACGCAAATAGATAAAGTGATTGCCGGAAACCAGCAGGTAACTGGCCGGTTCAGCAGGCTCGCCCTGATCGAGCAGTTGCAGCGCATAGCAACGTTCATTCTTGTCGTCTGTTTTTCTTTCCCATATTTCGCTGTAAACATCCTCAATGCCATATTCCAGCAATTTGTCTGGGTATTCAAAAAGCATCCTGCCGATGTCACGCTTGCCCGATGGCGGCTGGAAATCAATTGCACGTTTCCATTCGCATTGATTGCCCGTTACAGCCGTGATGCCGACAAAACCCTGTTGTTTTGCCAGCCATGAGAGTTGTTCGCCGGAACAACCGGCAAGTGACATGATTCCTGTAAAGTCTGGCCGATGGCCTGGAATCCGGATATCAGCATGCCAGCTACTGGTTTGCAGCCAATAGACCCGAGAGCTTCCATCGTGATAGTCGCTTGTTGCAAGGAGAGTACGCTGCCATAGCCCCCAATAGTTTGAAGGTACATTCATGTTGGCGTGCCCACTGTAAATATAGGACATTCGATGTCGCGTCCCCAATTGTGATACACCAAATTGGTGAACTGGCCGGACATAAAGTTTTTTCCCAATACGGTGATCAACGGATTCACATTCAAAAATATCCATGATTTTTTATCTGAACAGGCTGAGAAATTTTGCACATGAGCCGCGCGGCATAATCGATCGAGCAGCACATTATCAGCCTCGCTTTGCACCTGCCCAAACAGCACGAAAGGCGATACGGCCAAACCATCGGCTGACCGCGCGCGGCACCGTGCCTCATAACCAACGGGGTCACTATGTGAGAGGCTGAAGATCGGCTGAAAGGCGCTTGTAATCGCGTAGTCCCGAAACGATCCTGTCACCCTGCCCTCATTTGCCAGGCTGATTCGATCGTTGATTGCACTGAAATCATATGTTTGGCTATTCATGCTGGTCCTGTTTTCAGTACTTGAGGTTTAAAAAAAAGGGCACCTTGCGGTGCCCTGAATTGAAGCATTACGCTTCAAGGAGTAAGAATCTTATAGGTTGTAGGCGTTTTCGCCGTGATCAGCCAAGTCGAGGCCAGTTTCCTGTGCTTCGTCGCTTGCGCGTATGCCGATCGTTTTCTTCAGGATAAACAGGATCACGAAGGCCACGAAAGCAGACCACACCAGCGTGATGCCGATGTCCCAGAACTGGGAGATGAGCTGCGCCTTGGCATCGAAATCACCGACCTTGTTGGCAACGTAATCCCAGACACCTGTACCACCGAGTGCCGGATTAACGAATATGCCGGTACCGATGGAACCGATGATTCCACCGACGCAGTGCACGCCGAAGGTATCCAAAGAATCGTCATATTTCAGCCAAGCCTTGAGATAAGTTACGGCGAAGAAGCAGATGATGGCAGCCACAGCACAGACAACAAACGCACCACCCACACCGACATAGCCTGCGGCCGGGGTGATCGCTACCAAACCTGTGACGATGCCTGAACAGATGCCCAGCAAGCTTGGCTTACCCTTGACTACCCACTCGACCAGCATCCAGGTAACTCCGGCAACAGCAACGCCGAACAAGGTATTGAAGAAGGCCAGGCCGGCTGCACCGGTGGCTTCCAATGCAGAACCCGCATTGAAACCGAACCAGCCCATCCACAGCATGCCGGTACCGATTGCAGTCATCATCAGGCTGTGCGGAGGCATCGCTACCTTACCGAAGCCCTTGCGCGGCCCAAGCATCAGCGCTGCAACCAGCGCCGCGATACCGGCGTTGATATGCACCACCGTACCACCGGCAAAGTCGATCGCGCCTTTCTGGAAGATGAAACCGGCGTGACTGTTGGCTGCATCGGCAGCTCCTTTGACAGTGGTGTAAGCATCGGGACCATCCCAGTACCAGACCATGTGCGAAATCGGCAGGTAGGCAAAGGTGAACCACAGAACGCTGAATATGATCATCGCTGAGAACTTGAAACGTTCAGCAAAGCCACCGGAGATCAGCGCGACTGTGATCGCAGCAAAGGTCAACTGGAACATCGCGTACACGAAGTCCGGTATGTACTGGCCTTTGCTGAAAGTTGCCGCCACAGCCGTAGTCGGATCGTCACCAGACATGAACCACTTGTCCAGCGAACCGATGAACGGCGCCAGCGCGCTGCCCTCGTGGCCAGCGGTGAACGCCATGCTGTACCCGTAGATCACCCAGAGCACTCCGATAACACAGAAAATCGCAAAGCTCTGCATCACGGTCGACAAGGCGTTCTTTCTGCGAACCATGCCGGCATAAAACAGGGCTAGGCCAGGGACAGTCATCAGCAGCACGAATGCCGTTGAGGTCATCATCCATGCGACGTCGCCCTTGTTGCAGTCAAAACCTTTGTCGCCGCATTTCGGTGTGGCGACTGGTGCATCCGCCGCAGGTGCAACTGCGGCTGGGGCTGGTGCCGTAGCAGGTGCAGGTGCAGGTGCAGGTGCCGCTGTGGCTGCTGCCGCGGTTGCGGGAGCTGCCCCATCATCTGCGAATGCGGGGACTGCCAAACCGAACAGCACGGCCAGCAGCGCTATAGATGCTATAAATTTTTTAGTTACGGCATAACGCTCGCCCAGGCGGGCATTAGCCTTCTCTGAAACTACGCTTAGCTTCGTTTTCATGGCATGGGTCCTTATAAGGCTTCTGCGCCGGATTCACCGGTGCGGATGCGTATGACTTGTTCTAGGTCGGAGACAAAAATCTTGCCGTCGCCGATCTTGCCGGTATTAGCCGCCTTCTCGATCGCCTCGACCACCTGATCGAGCATGTCGCTTTTAATGGCAGCCTCCAGTTTTACTTTGGGCAGAAAATCCACCACATATTCCGCACCGCGATACAACTCGGTGTGACCCTTTTGCCGGCCAAAGCCCTTGACTTCGGTGACGGTGATGCCTTGCACGCCAATGGCGGAAAGGGCTTCACGCACCTCGTCGAGCTTGAACGGCTTGATGATAGCGACGACCATCTTCATAACATTCTCCTATTTCATGTGATCAGGGGTGGATTTCACCCCCGATTGATTATCAGAACGAGTGGACCACAGACAACGCTACAGCGCTCTTGCCCCAGTCTTTAGTTTGCCCGGAAGTGCTGGTATAGGTGTAATAGCCGCCTGATTTGGCATTCGTGTTGCTGTATGCCAAGCCAACCAGGTATCCGCTGAAATCCTTGGTTACATTCAACTTGTAATCGGAGTATGAAGGGTCAAAACCAGCCGCAACCAATGTGTCAGCAGGAGTGCCTTTATACTTTTGTTTGCCATAGTGCGCGCCTACGGCAACACCCGAGTCAGCCACCGGATAACTGGCATTCACCTCCAGATAGGTAGTGCCTGAAGCGCTCGGAACAGTGAGGAAATCTCCCAACGCATAGGAGAGTTTGGCCGAGATCCACTTGTATCCGATGGAGCCATACATTTCAGCTGTATCCGCCTTAACAAATCCTGCAGGTGGTGTGTAAGAGCCCAAATAGTTGTAGCGTATCAAGCCCACATCGTAGCTGAAGTCTGTGGCAAAACTGTTCCTGATGCCCAGGTAGGTATCGGTTTCCAAGCTGACATCGCCGGTTGCCCCTGACCCAGTGATCCAGCTGACATTGGATCCCCATACGCCGGCATAAAATCCGCTGGAATGTGCATAATCGAAACCACCTTGTACCGCCGGTTTACCTACAGTTTGCGTGATCCCGCGAAATACATAATTGCTTACCCAGCCTACGTTTGCAGTAACAGCGGGAGCGGGAGCTGCATCCGCAGCCATCGCCACACCAGGGACTGCCAATGCTGCCAAGACCAAAGTGGTCAACAGTTTGCTTTTAGCTGCGTTGAAACTCACTTTGTTTGCTTTGTTCGTTTTCATCATGGTTCCTTTCTTGAGTTGAGAACGGGATAACATTATCCGCACGATCACATCAGCAGCATCCGTGCCAAAGTTATTTTTACTTATGAAACAATGTATTAAAGTGGCCCCTTGATTGCGGCAGAAAATATGCGCACCAATTTCATGCGCGCCGGCGGTCTTGTGCACCATTTGGTGCACCACATGAATGCGGCATCCGGTTGTGCAGAGAAGATTCCGGGCTGGGTGATTTTTGCTACACTGACTGCCATTGCATATAACCGGGAGTGTCATCATGTTGAACGCGAAATTATTCGAGGATCTCTCCGCCAAATTAAGCGCGGCGGCAAACAGCGGCCCCGCCAAGGACATTGAGAAAAACATGCGCGCCCTGCTCGCGCAGGGTTTTGCCAAGCTCGATCTGGTGACCCGAGAAGAATTCGATGTGCAAGCACAGGTGTTGGCACGCACACGAGAAAAGTTGACCGCACTGGAAGCGCGTGTCGAGGAACTGGAAGCGCAACGCAACAAAACTACCTCATAGATATGAGCCTCGCGGTTCTATATAGCCGCGCGCTTTCCGGCATGGAAGCGGCTCTCGTCACCGTCGAGGTGCATATCGCCAACGGCCTGCCCAATTTCACAATCGTGGGTCTGCCTGAAACCGAAGTCAAGGAAAGCAAAGACCGCGTGCGCGCCGCGCTGCAAAACTGCCAGTTCGATTTTCCCGCGCGACGCATCACCGTCAATCTCGCTCCCGCAGACCTGCCCAAGGAAAGCGGGCGCTTCGATCTGCCCATCGCGCTGGGCATCCTTGCCGCGACCGGACAGATCCCATCCGATAAACTCGCCGAATACGAATACGCCGGGGAGCTCGCGCTGACCGGCGAGCTGCGCGCGATACGCGGCGCGCTGGCGATGACTTATCGTGCCGTGAACAGCGGACGCGCTTTCATCCTGCCGCAAGCGAATGCCGCCGAAGCCGCATTGGTGGAAGACGCAACCGTGTATGCGGCGCAATCGCTGTTGCAAGTTGCGGCGCATCTCACCGGACGGGAACGAATCGCGCCTTATGTCAGCCAGCCGCAAACCATTCCGCCGCATTACCCGGACATGCGCGAAGTGAAGGGACAGGCGCAGGCCAAGCGCGCGCTGGAGATCGCCGCAGCGGGAGGGCACAGCGTACTGATGATGGGGCCACCGGGAACAGGCAAATCCATGCTCGCGGCGCGCTTCCCCGGCATCCTGCCGCAGATGACCGAGGCCGAAGCGCTGCAGAGCGCCGCGTTGCAATCACTGGACGGCAACTTCGATGTGAAGAAATGGAAGACACGCCCGTACCGCGCGCCGCACCATACCGCATCCGGCGTGGCGCTGGTCGGCGGCGGCAGCAATCCGCGTCCCGGCGAGATATCGATGGCGCTGCATGGCGTGCTGTTCCTTGACGAGCTGCCTGAGTTCGACCGCAGTGTGCTGGAAGTATTGCGCGAACCGATGGAGTCGGGACGCATCACCATCTCGCGTGCCGCGCGCCGCGCGGATTTCCCCGCCCAGTTTCAACTCATCGCAGCGATGAACCCTTGCCCATGCGGTTATCACGGCCACTACAACGGCAAATGCCGCTGCACGCCGGACCAGATTTCGCGCTACCGCAGCAAGATCTCCGGCCCGCTGCTGGATCGCATCGACATCCAGATCGAAGTGCCCGCCGTGCCGCAAGATGATCTGCTCAACAAGGCGGATGGCGAAACCAGTGTCGAACTGCAAGCCCGCGTCGAGATCGCGCGGCAACGCCAGATCGCACGCCAGGACAAGGCCAACGCACAACTTTCAGTGACTGAAATCGATGCATTGTGCACGCCCGACGAGCAAGGGATCGCGCTGCTGCAACAAGCCATCAGCCGCCTTAATCTCTCTGCTCGTGCGTATCACCGCGTGCTCAAAGTGGCGCGCACCATCGCCGATCTGGAAGGGGATAACAACATCGCAACCAGACATATCGCCGAGGCGGTGCAGTATCGTCGACTGAACTTTTGACTTCTTCGGCCACGAATATTTTTCACTTTTGCCATGCGCGGCGATGCTTTAACAAGCCTATCTTGAGCTTGTCGAAAGGCTCAGCACAGAATAGGTAACTCGTGTCGATCCGCTACTCCAGTTATTAACACCCGCCATTTATATACCCCTAAATAGCCAAGGATAACGGTTTGAAGGCCGGTTCGCCCGTTCCCCATGCTAAAATCTGCGCTCATTTTTCAGGCAGCACGTTATGACCAGCAAGAGCCATCCGATCGAACAGCTCATCCAACAGCGCATCCTGATTCTGGACGGTGCGATGGGCACGATGATCCAGCGTTACAAGCTGACCGAGGAGCACTATCGGGGCACGGTGCTGTATGGTGATTACCCCAAGGATTTTGCGGACTACAACGTCGAGCGCAAAACTTTTGCCGATCATCCGGTCGATGTCAAAGGCAACAACGACCTGCTACTGCTGACCCAGCCGCACATCATCCGCGGCATCCACGCCGAATATCTGGCGGCCGGCGCGGACATCCTCGAGACCTGCACGTTTAATTCCACCGCCGCATCGCTGGACGATTACGACATGGTGGACCTGGCTTACGAGCTGAATTTTGCCGGAGCGAAATTGGCTCGCGGCGTGTGCGATGAATTCGAGGCGAAGATACCGAACAAGCCGCGCTTCGTTGCAGGCGTGTTGGGGCCGACCACAAAGACGGCCTCGATCTCTCCGGACGTGAACGATCCGGGATTTCGCAATATCAATTTCGACGAACTGGTGGCCGGCTACAGCGAGGCGATACGCGGTTTGCTGGATGGCGGCGCGGATATCCTGATGGTGGAAACCATTTTCGATACGCTCAACGCCAAGGCCGCGCTGTTCGCGATCGAACAGTATTTCGAGCAGCACAAGGTGCGCGTGCCGGTGATGATTTCCGGCACGATCACCGATGCCTCCGGGCGCACATTGTCGGGCCAGACCACCGAGGCATTCTGGAATTCATTGTCGCACGCCAATCCGCTGTCCATCGGGCTGAACTGCGCGCTGGGCGGCGACTTGATGCGGCCTTATGTGGAAGAATTGTCGCGTGTGGCCTCGTGCTATGTGAGCGCGCACCCCAACGCCGGTTTGCCCAATCCGCTGTCGGAAACCGGCTATGACGAGACGCCCGACTACACCGCCAAGGTGATCAGAGAATTCGCCACCAGCGGTTTCCTCAATATCGCCGGCGGCTGTTGCGGCACCACGCCCGCGCACATCAAGGCGATCGCCGAGGCGCTCAAAGATGTGCCGCCGCGCCGCATTCCGGACATCGAACACAAGCTGCGCCTGTCCGGGCTGGAGCCGTTCAATATCGGCGATGACACGCTGTTCGTCAACGTCGGCGAGCGTACCAACGTCACGGGTTCGAAGATGTTCGCGCGGCTGATCCTGAACGGCGACTACGCCGAGGCGGTCAGCGTGGCGCGCCAGCAGGTGGAGAACGGCGCGCAGATCATCGACATCAACATGGACGAGGCGATGCTGGATTCGCAGGCCGCGATGACAAAGTTCGTCAATCTGCTCGCCTCCGAGCCGGACATCTCGCGCGTGCCGCTGATGATCGACTCGTCGAAGTGGGACGTGATCGAGGCCGGGCTGAAATGCGTGCAGGGCAAGGCGGTGGTGAATTCGATCAGCCTCAAGGAAGGCGAAGTACCGTTCATCAAATATGCGCGGTTGGTCAAGCGCTATGGCGCGGCAGCGGTGGTGATGGCGTTCGACGAGCAGGGCCAGGCGGATACATTCAAACGTAAAACAGAAATCTGTAAACGCAGCTACGACATCCTGGTGAAGCAAGCCGGCTTCCTGCCGGAAGACATCATCTTCGATCCGAACATTTTCGCGATCGCGACTGGCATCGAGGAGCACAACAACTACGCGGTGGACTTCATCGAGGCCACTGCCTGGATAAAACAACATTTGCCTTACGCCAAGATCAGCGGCGGCGTGTCCAACGTGTCGTTCTCGTTCCGCGGCAACGATGCAGTGCGCGAGGCGATCCATACCGTGTTCCTGTACCACGCCATCAAAGCCGGCATGACCATGGGCATCGTCAACGCCGGGCAGCTCGGCGTGTACGAACAGATTCCGCAAGCATTGCGCGACGCGGTGGAAGACGTGGTGCTGAACCGCAATCCCGACGCGGGTGAGAAACTGGTGCAGATGGCCGAGACGGTGAAGACCGGCGCAAAGGCGCAAGTCGAAGATCTGGAATGGCGCAAGGGCACGGTACAGGAGCGCCTCACTCATGCGCTGGTGCGCGGCATCACAACCAACATCGTCGAGGACACCGAGGAGGCGCGCCTGCAGGCGAAGTTCCCGGTGGAAGTGATCGAAGGCCCGCTGATGACCGGCATGAACGTGGTCGGCGACTTGTTCGGCGCCGGCAAGATGTTTTTGCCGCAAGTGGTGAAGTCCGCGCGCGTAATGAAGCAGGCGGTGGCGCATCTGGTGCCTTACATCGAAGCAGAAAAATTGCGCTCCGGCGACAACAAGCCCAAGGGCAAGATCGTGATGGCGACCGTGAAGGGCGACGTGCATGACATCGGCAAAAACATCGTCACCGTGGTGCTGCAGTGCAACAACTTTGAAGTCATCAACATGGGCGTGATGGTGCCGTGCCAGCAGATTTTGGACACCGCGCGCGAACACAATGCGGACATCATCGGCCTGTCCGGGCTGATCACGCCTTCGCTGGAAGAGATGGCGCATGTGGCGAAGGAGATGGAGCGGCAGGGCTTCAGGATACCGCTGCTGATCGGCGGCGCAACCACTTCGCGCGTGCACACGGCGGTGAAGGTAGAACCCAACTATCCGAGCGGCCCGACGGTGTACGTCACCGATGCCTCGCGCGCGGTGGGCGTGTGCAGCAACCTTTTGAGCATCACCCTGCGCGACGAATACGTCCTGGGCATCAAGGCGGAATACGTTGCAGCGCGTGAGCAGCACGAAAGCAAGAAGGGCAAGGCGGTGTATGTCACGCTGGCGGAGGCGCGGGCGCATGGCTTAAAGACGGATTGGAATAATTACACGCCGCCCAAGCCGTGGCTGTTAGGCGTGCACAAGTTCGAAAACTATCCGCTGGACAAGATCGCCGATTACATGGACTGGACACCGTTCTTCCAGGCATGGGAATTGAGGGGACGCTACCCGAAGATACTGCAAGACGAAGTGGTGGGCGAAGAAGCGCGCAAGCTGTTCGCCGATGCGCAGGCGATGCTGAAAAAGATCATCGAGGAAAAATGGCTTACCGCGAATGCCGTGTTCGGCTTGTTCCCGGCCAACACAGTCAATAGTGACGACATCGAGATCTACACCGACGAGTCGCGCAACGAGGTGGCAATGACTTGGCACAACCTGCGGCAGCAGAGCAAAAAACCGGCAGATATCCCGAACTACTGCCTGGCCGACTACATCGCACCGAAGGAAACCGGCGTGGCAGACTATATCGGCGGATTTGCCGTCACGGCCGGCATCGGTATCGATGCGCGCGTCGCGGAATTCGAAAAACAGAATGACGACTACAACGCCATCATGTTGAAAGCCTTGGCTGACCGCTTGGCAGAAGCCTTCGCCGAACTGCTGCATGCCCGCGTGCGCCGCGAGTTCTGGGGCTATGCGACGGACGAAACCCTGGACAACGACGCGCTGATCGCCGAAAAATATCGCGGCATCCGCCCCGCGCCCGGCTATCCCGCCTGCCCGGAGCACAGCGAAAAAGGCCCGCTGTTCGAACTTTTGCAAGCACCGCTGAACGCAGGCATCACGATCACCGAAAGTTTCGCGATGCTGCCCACCGCAGCGGTGAGCGGATTCTACTTCTCGCACCCGGCGGCGCAATACTTCGCCACCGGCAAGATAGACAAGGATCAGGTCGCCGACTATGCGCGGCGCAAAGGCTGGAGTTTGGAAGAAGCGGAACGCTGGCTGGCGCCGGTAATAAATTATTAACTCAATCGGAGACAGGCATGATAAAACGCACGACATATTTTTCGCTGGCTTTGCTGTTGATGGCCGGCATTTTTTCAACGACCGCGTGCTCTGAACAGGCCGCACCAAAAATGGAGACAAGCAACATGACTGAACTGATCAAGACCGATGTAAAACTGGGGACGGGAGATTTGGCAACTGCCGGCAAGAACGTGTCCGTGCATTACACCGGCTGGCTGTACGATGCAGCCGCACCCGATCATCACGGCAAAAAGTTCGACAGCTCGCGCGACCGCAACGAGCCGTTCGAATTCCCTCTTGGCGCAGGCCACGTCATCGCAGGCTGGGATCAAGGCGTGGCGGGTATGAAAGTCGGCGGGCAGCGCACGTTGATCATTCCTGCGAACATGGGTTATGGCGCGCGCGGCGCGGGCGGGGTGATCCCACCGAACGCATCGCTGGTGTTTGATGTTGAGTTGCTCGGCGTTCACTAACAGCGCGTAGCAAAACTACTGATGAAACAACTGATATGACTACTAGCCATCTGACTAACCCAGCAAAAGACGCTGGGCAAGTCATTGGTTATAGCCATCCCACTAAGCAACCAAAGACGTTTGCCAAGTGTTTGGTTATGCGCTCGCCGGAACTGTGTTGCTCAAGGATTCAGAATGCGGGATCACGAAGTGATGAACTCCTGTGTAAACTCCGCTTCTTCATCCTTTCGCGCCTTGTCCCGGCTTCGCTCGCTACGTTTTTCAACACGCTGTTCGACGGTCGGTTGAAAGAATAACAGTATGAACCTGATCTCGCACCCGCTGCTGGTTACGGCGCTGATGCTCACCGTATCCAACCTGTTCATGACTTTCGCGTGGTATGGGCACCTGAAGAATCTGGCGACTTCGCCCTGGTATGTGGCGGCGCTGGTGAGCTGGGGCATCGCGCTGTTCGAGTATCTGCTTCAAGTCCCCGCCAACCGCATCGGCTACACCGAACTCAGCCTCGGGCAATTGAAGATACTGCAAGAGATCATCACATTGTCGGTGTTTGTGCCATTCGCGGTGTTGTACATGAACCAGCCGTTGAAGTGGGATTATTTGTATGCGGCGCTGTGCATGATGGGTGCGGTATATTTTATATTCCGCAGCGCTTAGGAAGAATTCGCTTTTTTATTCTTAGAAAGAAATTATGCAATGTCCATTCTGCGCTTCTGAAATCAGCCCCGATGCAGTTATTTGTGAGAAATGTGGGGCTCACAGGGTCACCCGGCGCACTACCGCGGGTGTTTTCGTAGGCTGGGCGGGCATGGTGATAGCGCTTATATGGGCCATGTTGTGGGTTCCCCTGCTGTTCCTGCCCTTCATTGGTTATGACTTGAGTGGTTATCCCTGGATAACGCTTATCGTTGGCACCACCATAGCGGCTGCATTGTTGTGGTACTCCAAATCGACCGTACATTTCCAATGGATCCGCCGGGAAGATTGAGTGTCTATGAGCACGAATAAACTACCGGCAATACACATTCTGGGCATCTGCGGCACGTTCATGGGCGGCATCGCGGCGCTTGCCAAGCAAGCCGGTTATCGCGTCACCGGCTGTGATGCCAATGTGTATCCGCCGATGAGCACGCAACTGGAAGCGCAGGGCATAGAACTGATCGAAGGTTTCGGCGTGGAACAGCTTGGCCTCAAGCCGGATGTGTTCGTGATCGGCAATGTGGTATCGCGCGGCAATCCATTGATGGAAGAGATCCTCAATCGCAACCTGCCCTACATCTCCGGCCCGCAATGGCTGGCGCAAACCATCCTGCACGATAAATGGGTGCTGGCTGTCGCGGGCACCCACGGCAAGACCACCACCAGCGCGATGCTGGCGTGGATACTGGATTACGCCGGACTCAGCCCCAGCTTCCTGATCGGAGGGGTGCCGCAGAATTTCGGCATTTCCGCGCGCCTCTGTTCTCTCCCCGCTTCCTCGGGGGGAGGGGAATCGCCATTCTTCGTGATCGAGGCGGATGAATACGACACCGCGTTTTTCGACAAGCGTTCCAAGTTCGTGCATTACCATCCGCGCACCGCGATACTCAACAATCTCGAATTCGATCACGCCGACATCTTTGCCGATCTCGGCGAGATAGAAACACAGTTCCATCATCTGGTGCGCACCTTGCCCGGCAACGGGCTGATCGTCGCGAACGGCGGCGACACCGCGCTCGAGCGCGTGCTCGAGCGCGGCTGCTGGACAGTGCTCGAAAAATTCGGCGTCGCCGACGGCTGGCAAGCGGGCGCGCAGGATGCTTCAGGACGCTTCCCGGTGAGCTTCAACGGCAACCCGCAGGGCGAAGTGCATTGGGGTCTGCTCGGCGAGCACAATCAATTGAACGCGCTCGCTGCGATCGCCGCCGCGCGTCATGCTGGCGTTCCCGTGACCGATGCGATCGCGGCGCTTGCCGAATTCAAAAACGTGAAGCGAAGAATGGAAGCGCGCGGCACGGTGAACGGCATCACGGTCTATGACGACTTCGCGCACCATCCGACCGCGATCCGCGCCACGCTTGCCGGACTGCGCAACAAGGTCGATGCGGCACGAATAATCGCCGTGCTCGAGCCGCGCTCGAATACGATGAAGCTCGGCGTGATGAAAGACGAGCTTGCGCCGAGCCTGGCTGATGCCGATCGTGTGTTCTGCTACGGCGCGGGCCTGGGCTGGGATGCCGCTGCCGTGCTCAGGCCGCTCGGCGCTAAAGCCGAAGTTCACGACGATTTACAGCAATTGATTGCCGGAATTACCGCAGCGGTTAATCCAGGCGACCACGTGTTGATCATGAGCAACGGCGCCTTCGGCGGCATACACGACAAGCTGCTTGCGCGGCTCAAGCACAGGGATGACAACCTCAATTCAGAAGCGGACGACAATTAACAGGAGGGAGGTAACGTGAACGCAACAAAAATCGTGGCGATAGTACTGATCGTGGCGGGTGTCCTCGGGCTCGCGTACAAGCAGTTCAGCTACACCAAAGATACGCATGAGGCAAAGATCGGCCCGCTGGAATTCTCGATCAAAGAGAAGGAGACCGTTGACGTGCCGACGTGGGCGGGAGCGGGTGCGATTGCGATCGGCGTGGTGCTGCTGGTGGTTGGCAGAAAGAAATAAAATCGAAGCAAGAGCAGGTCGCCGCAGATGCACACCGATTTGAAATAGCGTCGTGTCAGAACCCGGCGGCCGCGCGGTCGCCGCGCGCGCGGTAGAATTCGGCATGAGCGACATTCTCGATCGCGATACCATCGGCGCTTTCTGCCGCCACACCCACGTTGAGCTTGCCGGAGCCGCGAGCGGCCCGCTCGCGGGACTCACCTTCGGCGCGAAGGACATTTACGATGTCGCCGGCCACCAGACTGGCTTCGGCAGTCCCGACTGGCTCGCGACGCACGAACAGGCGACTGCGACCGCGGCTGCCTTGCAGCGCGTGCTCGCTGCTGGTGCGCACATGGTCGGCAAGACGCATACCGACGAACTGACCTACAGCCTCAATGGTGAAAACGCGCATTACGGCACGCCGGTCAACGTCAACGCGCCGGGCCGTATACCGGGCGGATCGTCGAGCGGCTCGGCGGCGGCGGTTGCCG
>Ga0097691_1000085_pt1 | contig 84887 bp, 78 predicted proteins | sample NGESurdeep072012_8_FD_72858 | JGI IMG/M metagenome (GOLD analysis project Ga0097691, IMG submission 72858) | Arctic peat soil microbial communities from Barrow, Alaska - NGEE Surface sample 210-1 deep-072012 | ecosystem: Environmental > Terrestrial > Soil > Wetlands > Peat ...
CTTTCCCGACCACACTCGCTTCTTCTTCGCCCAGTGATTTTTCTCGAGCCTCGCATCACCGTTCTCGCGCGTCCCTCCTTCGTCGAGCCCGAGCATCTGCCCGTGAACTGGCTGGGCGAGAGTACCGACGGCGAGCGCCTGGCCGAATTCGCCGGCCGCCTCTGCTACATGAGCCAGAAGAACCCGGCCAGCCGGCCCACGCGCGAGTATCTGGAGAACATCAAGAAGCAGGGACATGGGAGTGTGCTCGAGCACGCCACATACTCATTGCTCCTCGAGGGAGTGAGCCGGTCGCTGACCCACGAGCTGGTGCGGCACCGCGCCGGATTCGCCTACTCTCAGCTCTCACAGCGTTACGTGGACGAGTCGACGGCCAACTTCGTGATGCCGCCGGCGATCATCGGTGACGCAGCACTCGAAGGCGCGTGGCGGGAGCAGATGGACGCCGCGCAGAAGAGTTATGTCGCGCTCGTCGAGTCCCTGATGCAGCGCTACGCCTGGGTGGGCGACAAGATCCACCGCCGGAAGATGGCGAGAGAGGCCGCTCGCGGAGTGCTGCCGAATTCCACCGAGACGAAAATCGTCGTGACCGCCAACGCGCGGGCGTGGAGAACGATGCTGGAGCTGCGCTCGAGCGAGGGAGCGGAACAGGAGATCCGACGCTGCGCCGTGGAGATCCTGAGGATTCTTCAGGCGGAGGCGCCGGGATTTTTCTCCGATTTCGAGATTTATCAGGCGGTGGACCGCTGCGACGCGGCGAGGATCAGCTACCACAAGGTCTGATCCGGCGAAGCAGAATGAACGGGAGATCATTCAATTCCCGGTCGCTCCAGAAAAAATTGCCGGAAATATTTTTCTTGAACGCGGAATAATTATTGCGCGGCATACCACACGTTCTTATACTCGTCACTGTGAATCGATCACGCGCATTTTCGTAGGGACCGAATGATCCGAATCGGTTTCGCCTACAACCAGAAGCCAGAGGAATCAGCTCTCATCGGCACCGAGGCGGCTCGCGCGGAAAAGCTGACTGACGGCGAGCTTTCGCGTCCCGACGAAGAGCCACCCAGCAGGGACGAGTTCGCAGAATGGGACAGTAAGGCGACGATCGATGCGGTAGCCGGCGCTCTCTCCGGCCTGGGCGAGGTGATTCGCCTCGAGGCGGATGAGGATTTCCCCGAGCGCCTTCGCGACATCCGGCCGGACATCGTCTTCAACATCGCCGAAGGCAGGCACGGAGTGAATCGCGAGGCCCATGTGCCGGCGATCTGCGAGTTCTACGGCATTCCCTACTCCGGGAGCGACCCGCTCACACTCTCTCTCTGTCTCGACAAGGCGCGCACCAAGGAGACGCTGGCCTGGCATGGCATTCCGACAGCGCGGTTCACGGTGGTTCGTGAGGTTTCCGACATCGCCCGCGCTCTGAAGGCCCTTTCGCTTCCGCTCTTCGTCAAGCCGATTCACGAAGGCTCCTCGAAAGGAATTACCGAGCGCAACTTCTGCCGCACCCGCGCGGAGCTCGAGGCCCGGACGGCGTCGCTCCTCGCAGCCTACAATCAGCCGGTGATCGTCGAGGAATATCTTCCTGGAGCCGAATTCACCTGCGCCGTGCTTGGCAACGGCAAGACCGCCGAGGTTCTTCCGATAGTCGGGATGAACTTCGCGTCGCTCCCCGAGGGAGCGCTGCCGATATACGGTTACGAGGCGAAGTGGATCTGGGATCGTCCCGAGAATCCCCTGCAGATGTTCGATTGCCCCGCCCACATCGATGCCTCTCTGGCGCGCGCCATCGAGCGCGTGACCCTCGACGCCTACCGCGTGCTCGGCTGCCGCGACTGGTCGCGAATCGATGTCCGGCTCAACGCGGCGGGCGAGCCCAATGTTGTCGAGGTCAATCCTCTCCCTGGCATTCTTCCTGATCCTGCTGACAACTCGTGCTTCCCGAAAGCGGCACGCGCAGCGGGGATGAGCTACGACGAGCTCATACAATCCTGTCTCAGACTGGCGGCAGCGCGGCAACGGGTGCCGCTGAGTCGTCAGCTTCGAAAGGCACGCACAGCCCCGAAGACGGCAACACGCCCGCGTTCCGCGCGACTGCGCGAGCTCGACGGGCCCGCTGCCAAAGATTCTGTTTCAAACAGACTGAGCGCTTGATCGTCATTCAGTAACGCTTCTGGTGCCGCGCAAGACTGCGGCCCCCGCATTGCAGTTGCGACGTAATCCACGCCTGGCGAGGAGGGGGGCGAGCATGAAAATCGGCATTCTGTTCGATGGCATGTCCGCGTTGGGACAAAATCCCGACGTGCTCATCCTCGAGGCCGTGGAAGCCGTCGAGACCGCAATCGAGACGTGGGGTCACGACCCTATCCGCGTTCCGGTCAATCCCGACGGCCGCTGGGTGGAGCGCGTGCGCCGCGCCAGATTCGACCTGGTTTTCAATCTCTGCGAGGGAATCGATAATGTCGCCGAGTTCGAGCCGATGGTCATTGCGGTGCTCGAGCTTTTCGGCATTCCGTACACCGGCAACTCGAGCTCGACGGCGGCGCTCTGCCTTCACAAGAACCTCGTCAACACCATGCTCGACAGCGCCGGGTTGCCGGTTCCCCAGTGGTCGCTGGCGCGGCGGGGCGAGGACGTCACGAGCGTCGGCTTCCCCGCCATCTGCAAGCCGGCCGCCGAGGACGCATCCATCGGCATCGAACAGCGATCAGTGGTTCGCAGCACGCGCGCGCTCCTCGCCCGTGTCGAGGCGATGCACGAGAGGTGGGACGAGGTGCTGATCCAGCGATTCGTCGACGGGCGCGAAGTGAATGTCGGGATTGTCGGCGACAAGACTCTCCCCATCGCCGAGATAAACTTCGGCGAGATGCCGCGGGGAATGTGGAAGATCGTGTCGTACCGCTCCAAGTGGATAACGGGGAGCGACGAAGATCTGGGAGCAGCGCCATCGTGTCCGGCCGATCTCCCTCGTGCGCTCGCGCGTGAGCTGGAGAAGATTGCGCTCACCGCCTGGCGCGCGGTCGGCGGCCAGGGTTACGGTCGAGCGGATTTCCGCATCGACAGCTCGGGACGTCCGTGGCTACTCGAGGTGAACCCGAATCCCGACATCTCGCCCGGAGCCGGCCTGGCCCGAATGGCGGGAGTCGCCGGAATGGACTACGCGGCACTCGTGCGCCGCGTGTGCGAGATCGCTCTCAGTCACCCCGCAGTGAATGCGGCCGAACTCTGGCCGCAAGCGCTGCTGCTCTCGGGGACGAGTTGGGGTCCGTGACCCGCATCGGCGCGCTCTCGCCGCGCGACCGCGACAGAATCACCGGCATCCTCCGCGCGAGCGCAGTGTTTCGCGAGGAGGAAATTGGCGTCGCCCTCGAGCTTTTCGATTCGGCGCTCGGAGTATCCGGTGGCGCACATGATGCAAACCCGACGAGCGAGATGACTCCTCCTGCCAGCTCGGATTATGCCTTCCTCGGCGCCTTCACCCCGGAAGACGAGCTGGCCGGCTTTGCCTGCTACGGCCCAACGCCCGCAACCGATCGCACCTGGGATCTGTACTGGATCGCAGTCGATTCGGCGCGGCAGCGGACCGGTAGTGGAACCATCCTCCTGAACGAGGTTGAACGAAGGCTCACGGGACTGAACGCCAGACTGGTGGTTGCAGAAACATCGTCCCGATCCGATTACGCGGCCGCGCGCAGATTCTATCTGAGGCATGGCTACATCGAAGCCGCCCGCGCGCGGGATTTCTACGCGCCAGCAGACGATCGGATCACTTTCACAAAACGGTTGCAAGGCCGCGGCGGCGCTCAACAGGAGCGAGCCGCCCATGGAGCAGCGACATAATGAGTGACTGGCAGAAGATCATCAAAGACGAGAGCATCGCGTCTCTCGACAAGCTGGCCGAGAAATTCGGACACGACGTGATTGACGTCGAGGCCCTCCGGCCGGCATTCGACAACTTCCAGATGCGCCTCACGCCCGCGGCGCTGAACGCCATCAAGGAAGTCGGCGATCCGATGTGGCAGCAGTACATACCGACAGTCGAGGAGCTCGACGTCGTCGACGGGGTGATCGACTCGCTCGACGAGGATGGCGACTCCCCGGTGCCGAACATCACCCACCGTTATCCTGACCGGGCGCTCTTTCTGGTGAGCCCGGTGTGTGCCACCTATTGCCGGTTCTGCACCCGGCGCCGGAAGGTGGGCGACCCGGAGAAGATCCCGCTCAACCAGTTCGACTCCGCTTTCGACTATCTCCGCCAGCACACCGAGATTCGCGACGTCATCATGAGCGGTGGCGACCCGATGATGCTGAGCGACCGGCGGCTGGAGTATTTCTTCCAGCAGCTCAGGGCGATTCCTCACATCGAGATCATCCGCATCGGCAGCCGAATCACGTCGCACCTCCCGGAACGGATCACGCCCGAGTTCTGCGACATGGTGCAGAAGTACCATCCGATCTTCATGAACACCCACTTCAATCACCCCGACGAGCTGACGCCGGCGGCGGTGGCCGCGCTTGACCGGCTGTCGAGGGCCGGCGTGTCGCTGGGCTGCCAGACCGTTCTGCTCAAGGGCGTGAACGACGACGCCAAGGTGATGATGAAGCTGATGCACGAGCTGCTGAAGGCCCGCGTGCGGCCGTACTACATCTACATGGCCGATCAGGTCGCTGGTGGCGAGCACTTCCGCACCACCGTGCAGAAGGGACTCGAGATCATGCAGGCGCTCCGCGGATGGACGTCGGGCCTGGCGGTGCCGCAGTTCGTCATCGACTCTCCGGGCGGCGGCGGGAAAGTTCCTCTTCTGCCTGAGTACGTCGAGGAGATCAACGACGACGAAGTGGTGTTCCGGAATTATGAGGGCAAGCGGTTCAGCTATAAGCAGCCGCGGCAGCTTGTCGTCGTTGCCGGAAAGGACGCAGAGTCGGACGTCGTGCCCATCCGGAGAGGGAAGAAGAAGGAGCGCGTGGCGAGGACGAAGCGGAGGAAGGCTTCCGGAGAGTAGGCCAAGTTTATTGGACGGAGCGGAAAAGACTGTACCCTGTCCCGTCGTCGGCAGCTCCGGGCTGTTGGCTTCAGTTGGCCTGTACGCTCCCAGCAGGCAGTTCTATTTCTTTTTCCCGGAATCGGGTCGACGAGAAACAGTATCGACGTAAACGTGACAAACGCGAACTGCGTCATATCACCCATCGCATCCTCCGGGTGCGCCGGCTGAGGTCACCGAGCCGGTTGCAGGTGTCGCGAGAAAAATGGCAGGACTTTCGATTCCATGCGCGAGCGGATGTGGTCTCCGTGAGTGCCGCTGTACAGCTCGAACCAGTGCGGAATCCCAAGCCCGGTCATCAACTGGTCCAACTCGGCGGCGCGGATTGGAATGTCCTTGAATCCGTCCGCGGTACCGGCGTCGAACGAGATCGCCAGACGGCGCAGGTTGGCGGCATACTCGGGCACCATCGCCAGCGGGCGGACACTCCACCGGCGAGCAATTCTCTGGTCGAGCACGAGGGAATCGCCACTCAGCATATAGGGCATCGCAACGAAGAACGGCGGGTTGTTCGCATCGGGCGCGTTGGCGGCGCCGAATGCAAGAAGAAGGTTGGTTATGAAACCGGCTTTCGCAAACTGCTGCCAGTCGGTGAGCGCGAGCGCCGACCGCCAGTTCTTTTCGGACGTCCGCTCCACTGAATCGGTGAACGCAAGGCAGCACGCGCTCAGCGCGTAAATCGCGGAAAATGTCTCGGGATGCCGCATCCCCACCCTGAGTGCTCCATAGCCGCCCATGGAATGACCGGCCAGGCCGCGCGCCTTCCGCGTCCTCAGCGTCCGGTATTTCCGGTCGACGTAATTCACCAGGTCGCGAGCGATGAACTGCTCCCAGTTGCCGGTAACCGGAGAGTTCGTGTAGAAGCTGCCGTCGAAGGCGTTGCGGGCATTGGGCATCACCACGATCATCTCGCCGACCGCGCCGGCTCGTACCAGACTGTCCATCGAGATGCGGATGTTCATGTTCTGGTATGCACCTTTGATAAGCGCTCTGTCGTCAGCGGCGAAGCCGTGCAGGAAATAAAGAACCGGATAGCGGCGCCGGGGACTCGTCGAGTAGCTCGGAGGCAGATACACGGAGACGCGATCCCACCTTGGATCACCGACCATGTTGTGCTCGAGCGCCGGAGCCGGAACGGAATCGCGGTGGATGACCCCGCCCTGCGCGGCAGCCGTTGACGTGACTGCGTTGCTGAGGCCCAACGTGGCGATGGCGACTGCTATCGCGTGGCTGCGGTGCATGCAGTTTCTCCCGGCGCAAGTTCGTCTCGCTGAACGACTGAACGAAAACCCGCGGCATCGGGTGAGTAGGGCGAGTATCGGCGCCCAGCGAAGGAATTGCAGGTTACTGCGCTCGAAGCTCGGCCTGCACCGTGATCGCTTCATCGTCCGCGGGATTGAGCTTCACCGCGCTCTCTGCAAACTTCCTGGCGCGTTCCATCAATTGCCGCTCGAGCACGCCGTTGCCCGTGTCAGCCGCCAATCCCGCATCGACGGCAGTAAGACGCGCAAGCATTGCGAGCTTTCTCGAACTATTGACCAGGCGCACCACCGATTCGATGTCGAGCGCGCGAAGCAGCGGCGCCTGCGGGCCGAGCAGAATCGAATGTGCGCGGTCGAGCTCCGCTCTCGCGGCGGGCAGATCGTGCTTCGAGCGAAACCCGAGCGCACGGGCGATCATCTCCGCAACCTTGCGGAGCTCCCTGAGGAGAAAGTCTTCCTGCGATGAGCGGACCGCCACCTTTAGTATGACTCCTTATATGGGGCCGTGATTGACAAGGCATAGAACTATACGCCGAATCGCGTCAGTCTGAAAAAAGAGGGGCCGCCCTCATCAGGCGGCCCCTCTCACTTCGGTGCTCTCGGACATGTCAGTTGTCGTTCTGGTCTCCTTCGTTGTCGTATCCAAGGCCATCCGCTTCGCGAAACCGGTCGAGCACGTTGCTCACGAAATCCATCCCCTTCTCGCCCAGCGTTGCTGCACCATTCCATCCCCTCCCGAACCACGCACCAAGATCCACCCGCGCGTCCGTACCAGCTCCGCCAGCCTGGGGCTCAGGCGTAACGGGCACTCCATACATCTCCATCATCCCCTCCCGGTGTGTTACCTGCACTTGTACGCCGTAGCGCATGTCAAGTTTCGGGCCCGGCCGAAAAAACACAAGCGTCAATTTCGTCTCTGATGGTAGGACGATTGCCCCAGTCAGACGTGACAACCACCACCGGGAACTCAGTCGATCGATTCGGCGTCGATTCCACGCGTCGCGAAAATTCGCGCGACTGCATCGCCAATCTTGTTGTTGGGAGTGCTCGCTCCGGCCGTCACGCCAACCCGCACCGGGCCCTCGGCGGCGAGCCAGTCCGGTGTCTCGATTTCCGTTTTGGAGCCAAGCGGACGGTGATGAATTGTTCCGGCAACGGGATTGATCGCGGCCGCGTCCTCCACATGGTACGTCCGGACGCTCTCGGAGCAGAGAGCCGCGAGCGACAGAGTGTTGCTCGAGTTGAAGCCGCCAATCACCACCATCACATCGAGGGGAAACCGGAGAAGCTCCACCACGGCATCCTGCCTCTCCTGCGTGGCGCTGCAGATGGTGTCGAAAGTCTTGAAGTTGGCCTTTGCGTACTCCTCGCCGTGCGCACGAAGCATCGCCGCACCAACCTCGGCTCCAATCGCCAGTGATTCACGGGCCAGCATCGTCGTCTGGTTGGCAACGCCGATGCGCCTGAGATCACGATCGGGGTCGAAGCCGGGCGAAACCGCGTGGCCGAATTGACCCATCAGCGCCTCGGCCGAAACTTTCCCTTCGATGAAATCGCAAACCGCCCGCGCCTCATCCATTGTGCGGACGACGATGTATTTGCCCGGGCCGTGCTTTGCCGTCTGCGACGCCGTCGCCCGCGTCTCCTCGTGATAATACTTGCCGTGAATGAGGGCCGTGTACCCGTCGCGAGCGTAGCTCTCGACTCGCTTCCACACATTGAGCACCGAGCCGCAGGTGGTGTCCACCATCACGCAGCCGATCTGCCGCAGCTTCTCGAAATCCTCGATCGTCACCCCGAACGCCGGCAGAATCACGACATCTTCCGGCTCTACGAGACTGTAATCGATGGCACCCCCATTCGGGCCGGGGAGGAGGATCTCCACCCCCATTTCGCGGAGTTTCGCGTTCACGTGCGGGTTGTGGATGATCTCGCCGGCCAGGAAGACACGCCGGTCGGGAAACTTCCGCCGGGTCTGGTAGGCATAGTCCACCGCCCTCTCCACGCCATAGCAGAAGCCGAATTCACGGGCTAAACGGACGGTGACATCCCCCGAGGTCAGAGCAAACTCCCTCTCGCGGAGCAGATCCACCAATCGCCCGTTATAATCAGAAGCAAGGTCTTCCTGGACCTCGGCCTTGAGGCCAAAGCCCTTCCGGAAGTAAACCTCCGGGATGGCCTCGGCCGACACTCCGGCGCGCGTCGGCCCGACTGAGGCGCTATCCGGATGGGTGATGGGAGAGTCCTTTACAGGCGAGTCTGGCATATCAGTGAATTTAGCGGCGCATCCGACGGGATGCTGATTGGCGGAGACGCCATACCTTATGGTGGTCACACGCCCACCGGTGTGAACGGCGCGGACCCGAACGACCCTGGACCGAACGGTACTGGGCCAGGTCACTTGCGTCCGGGAACCGATGAGTCGAGCCCGACGGGATCGCTCATTGTCTCGACAAGCGCGACCCCCCTGCTGAAGCCTCCGGCAATTGCCAAGGGAGAGGCTATTGGCGTCGTGGCGCCATCCTACTCACCTCGCTCAGGGCCACTGATGCGCGGAGTGAAGGCGCTCGAGCGAGCCGGCTACGCCGTGATCCTCGATCCCGACATCGCTCAACTGAGACGCTTCCAGCGGCACGAAGACGAGCGTCGCGCATCCAATTTCATGGGAATGTGGCTCGACCCACGGATCAAGGCGGTGATCGGCGGCACGGGTGGCTACGGTGCCGTGCGCATGCTGCCGTATCTCGAGCCGGAGATCTTCCGAAACAATCCGAAGATCTTCGTCGGGTACTCGGACATCACAGCGCTTCACCTCTGGCTGATGCGCCAGGCAGGGCTTCGCGTTTTCCATGGCCCGACGGTGGACGACCTCATTCCCATCGCTCGCGACCCAACCACCAGCTCACTCCTCGCGGCGCTCACGACGCCGAGGCTGGCGACGCGGCTTGGTCGCGACATTGCGCGCGCCGTGAGGCCGGGACGTGCCACCGGCCGTCTGACCGGCGGAAATCTTTCCATGGTCCAGCAGACCATCGGCACGCCGTACGAGATCGACACTCACGGTGCAATTCTGTTTCTCGAGGAGACTCACGATCCGATGTCGGTGGCCGATGAGCGCCTGGTGCACCTCCGTGCGGCAGGCTTGCTCAAGGACGTCAGGGGAATCGTGTTTGGCCAGCTCTCACTGGACCGGTCGGAAGAGGACGAGTTCGAGGACTTCCTGCTCGATCTGCTCGCCGATCTCGACGTGCCGATACTGATGGACTTTCCGGCCGGTCACGAGGTGCCGAACCTCACGCTGCCACTGGGCACAGAGGTTGAGCTTGTTGCTGACGAGCTCACCGGGTGGCTCAGCTACAAGGAAGACGCGCTGTCGAGCGCGGAGCCGGATCCCTCGGTGGAGATTGTGCTGGAGACGCCCTAGAAAAACCCGCTACCCGCTACCCGTGCCCGTTTACCGTTTACCGTTTACCGTTACCCGTTACCCGCTAAATGACGAACTCCCCTGACGCGTTCTCGACTCCCAGTGCATCATCGATTGCGATGCACCAGGTGTGAAGCAGCATCAGGTGAATCTCCTGGACGTGCGCCGTATCGTCACTCGGCACGGCCAGGATGTGGTCCGCGTCGGGGCCCGTGAGACCGGCGGCGCCGGTTAACGCAATTGTCACCGCGCCCCGCGCCCTGGCGACGGCGAGCGCACGGATCACGTTCTCGGATTTTCCGCTGGTGGTAAGCCCAAGCGCCACGTCGTTCGGTTCCGCGAATGCCTGCATCTGCCGCTCGAAGAGCGCCGGATAGCCGAAGTCATTTCCAATGCAGGTCATCATCCCGCCATCGCTCGCCAGCGAGATTGCGGCAAAGGGGCGTCGCATGAGACGGAACCTGCCGACGAGCTCGCCGGCCATGTGACTCGCCTGTGAGGCACTCCCTCCGTTGCCGAAACAGATCACTTTGCCGCCGCGCTCGAGAGACTGAACGATTGCGCGTCCGGCAGCGGCCGCCGCCGGAGCAAGCTTAGTTGCGCTGTCCGCCACAACCTGCTGATGGGCGCGGAAGTGTTCAGCAAATCGCGCATTGAAGCCCAGCGCCGGTGGAACACGGGGAGTGAATGTCATCGGCCGCGAAATTTACCACGCGGTCCCTTGCCGCGCCCTCCCCCGGTGCCCTTCCGGCCTCCACTTCCCGGTCTCCGGCCATCGCCGGTTGGCTTCCGTCCTGCACCGGGCCGGGCCGACCCGCGTTTTCGCGCAGTCGCCAGATCTCTCACCTGCTGCTCCTCGCGCGACATGGGCGGCCCCGAATCCCCTTCGTCTTCCACTTCATCAGGTGACCATGGTCGCTCGAGGATTTCCTGGAGCTCATCGAGAGAATCCGCTCGAATCGCTCCCCGCTGCCCGCGAATGACGACGAAGCGCAGCGGCCGGTCGAGCACCGGGAGCTCCGCGCTCGAAATGTTCCGTGCGAGTTTTTCCGGAAGACGCAGTCGAGCCACACCCAGGCGATCCCCGTTGCGCTCCTCGACGTCGTAGTCGATGTCTATCTCCCGGTCTCGTATCTCGACCGATGACGGCAGTGCCGCGTAGCGCTCGCGCACGTCCCGTGGTGCGATCTCCTCGCGATCGAGCGTGAGACGGGCGTTCCTGAAATCGTCCATCGACCGAGCTGACGCCAACTGCCGCTCGTACCACGCGGTGAGCTCGGCCACGCCGAAACGCGGCGTCGTTCCTCCGGAGCGCCGCCAGGTGGCCCGGATATCCTCGACTGAAGCGCGGTTGCGCTTCACCGCGGGATGCCGTGCTTCGCCGCGAGCGAGCGCTTCGGCCAGCGCGTGGCGAGCGGGCCCGGAGATCTCATCGGAAAAAACGTCGATCGGCTCGGTCTCGCGCTCGAGCTCGAATCCGAAGTACTCGAGCGTGCGCGTCAGAAGGAGCTGTCCGCCTTTTCGTTTTGGATCGTACACGATCTCCGACACACCGCGGGTGGCGTACTTCCGGATGAGGTGCATCGGGATCTGCGTTCCTTCCACTGCCGCGCGCGGAGTTCCCGACCTGTCGGCGAAATAACGAATCTCGCCGGCAATGGCGCCCCAACTGCCACAGACGCTCGTCCTCGAGACGCGGGCCTGGGTCCCGTCGGCGGTTTCCTCGTCGATCACCAGGTCGAACGGCATGAACCGCGCGAGAAGCTCGCCGAATTTCCTCTGATCGTGGTCGCGGGCGATCGGCATCTTCTCGGGCAATGGGATGCCCAGCGCCCGGAACACGCTCGCCATCCCGAGCGCCGTGTCCTCGATTGCCTTAACGAGAACGCCGCGGCGCTCGGCCCATTGCTCGATGCGGTCGTCGAACAGGTGTCGTGGGAGACCGTAAACCTGCCCGACGTATCCGCATCGCGAGTAGGCTTCCGCATAAAGATTATACGCCGTGAGGTGATCGCTGCCCGGTATCACGACCCCCGCAAGATCCCGCTCTTCGCGTGTCATCCGGTGCAGCGATTCGAGCGAGCTCATGACGGCGAGGTATGGCACGAGCTCGTCATCGGCATTGACGAGGAGCTCCGCCCATGGCCGATCCACCGGCATCGCCTCGACTTTTTTGCCATAAGTGGAAAGCCGGCCTTTCTCGATGATGCCACGATTTTCCAGCAGCTCCACGGCCTGGCGATAGGCCCCGCGATCCAGCGGCATCGGCAGCTCGAGCGCTCCGGCATCGACGCCCAGGTCGGCGCACGTCATGGCGACGCGCTCTGAGTCACCGGCGAGCTGGAACTCCGGCGCAGTGGGCCGCAGAGCGTCGAAGCGGATGTCGCGATCGGAGAGAATGAAAACGCGTCCGCCTTCCACGCGCCCGTGCACCCGCCCGGCCATCTGCAGAATCTCGTTGGCGCCGAGGTGCATGCGTGTCAGCACGTTCTTCCCGCGCTCGATGAGATTTCCGAATCGCGTATCGTCAATTACAACCGTGTCGAGCCCGCGGACGTTGAGGGCGCTCTGGCCGGCCGCCGTCATCGAGAGAAAGAACGGCTTGCGCTCTTCCGCTTCGAGAAATGGGCGGATCACGCGTATCGGCTCTCCGCCGTGATAGTAGGCGGCGTTGATTCGCGGAAATCTCGACTCAACAAGCGAAGCGGCTTCCTCGACGCCGGCGCGCGTCGGCAGAAACATTCCCACGCCCCGCTTGTGCCTGATCACATGCTGGAGAAAGCGGTCGTCGAGGAACTCGAGCGGATCTTTCCGTATGACTTTCACATCGGCGGCGCGTTCCGGATCGAACGCGTAGCTCTGAAGAACTTCCGCGGCGTCGAGGTATCTGGCGTAGAACGTCGGGTCCACCGTGGCCGACAGCCAGATGAAGCGGCACCCGACTCGCTTGCCAAGCGCCAGGCAAAGCTCGAGCTCCGCCGATGTCTGGTGAATCTCGTCCACCAGCAGCGTGTCGGTGGGAAGGATGTCCCCATCCTGGAACCAGCGACGGGCAATGCCGGTGGTGACGATGATGACATTCCATGTCGGCGTCTCGGGTGTTGCTTCCCGCTCCCGGTTCACCACGCCGACGCGGAGATCCTCGGTGCCGAGTATTGTCTCCGAGATGGGACGGATGGAGAGCGTCTTTCCGGTGCCCGTGCCGGCGACGATTCCAAATCCCCTGCCGGCCGCGGCGAGCGCGCGAATCTCGCTCCCGTGTTGTTCCTCAAGCACGGTCCGGAGATGGAGGTGAAGCGCCAGCTCGATTGTCTCGCAGGCTGCACGCGTCGGCGCGATGACAATGATGCGACCGGTGGGCGGCTCGGCCGCGACGAATGCGTCGTGGTCAGGCGGGAGATACTTGTCCTGGACGGTGCGCATCATCCGGTCAACTTGCACAAAAAAAGCCCCGGGTGGAATCGCTCCACCCGGGGCCGTTTGACGATACTGACGATGCTAATGGCGCTTGCCGTTGCTATTGCCGTTGCCGACGTTCTGGTCGTACCACGGGCCTGACGTGTTGTTATAGGTGCCGCCGTTATTGTAGCGGCCGTTTTCGTCGCCATCGTTATCCTGTTTGCCCTTGTTGCCCTTCACCTTGTTGTACTTGCAGTTGGTGCTGTAGCCATTCTTGTTCTGCTTGTAGTTGCAGGTCTCGCCGTTTTGACCGTAAACGGTGTTGTTGCGGCGTGAATTCTGGTTCACGGCCTGACTGTTGGTGATGACGAGCCGGCCATTCGAATCCTGGCGCGCCGTATCCACAATCACGTTTCCGTTGCCGTCAACGCGCTGGCGCTGGTAGATCGTATTGCCGTTCTGGTCGCGACCCATCACCTGCCATGACCCATCGCTCGTGGTGCCGCCGTTGCGGCTGTTCGAGGTCTGGCAATTCACGTCGTACCAGACGCAATTCGTACCGACCTGATCGCGGCTGTCGATGACGCCGTCGCCGTTCCGGTCGTAAACGCCGCTGCTATTGCGGTTCTTGCCGTGACTGGCCTGCGCCGACAGCGGGGTCGAAACGGCCGCGACGGTTGCAAGGCTCAGGACAAGCATCAATTGGTTTTTCATTTGTGCATCTCCTCAAGAATCCGGGAACGAGCGGTCAGCGTTCCAGCTCGGTCTTGCCTTTTTTCGGCTTTTCTTTTCCCTTCTTCGAGAACTCGTCGCCGAAAATGACACGACCGCTTGCCGGGCGGTTGCGAACCGCGGTTACGCAGTCGGTCGGAGCGGGCTGCTGGTCGGGAGGAACACCCTCGATCCAGATCCTGCACATCCCCTGAGGGGGCAGATATGCCGACGGAACTGCCGGCTGTCCCTTCGACGAAGGCTTCGGGAATTGCGGGATTGGAAAGCCCCGCGGAATCCCCTGAGCCTCCGCCGATCCGCTCACCGCGAGGATCCCCGCGGCGAGCAGAAGGAACCGCCATCTATCCATCTTTTCCGCGGTTGCCCGCAGAAATTCAAGGTTGGTCATGCCGAGTGTAAAGGCGAAAGGCATGCCAAACAGATGGAGGCGGCGTAACTCGATAAACAACATGCACTTACGGCATGCGAATCGGACCGCCGCCGGGGCTGACATGTCACCTTTTCTGGACACTCCATAATCCTCTTCTGGACGCTCTTTGCCAGGCCGGAAAGCGGCCGGTGACAGGCCGATTGGAAAGTCACTACCGGTGCTGGCCGGCTTCAGCCTTTGCGATCGACTGTGCGATCTCGCCCGGTCTGGCGTGACGCCCCGTTTTCGACTTCTCGAATATCGGCCGGCCATCGACTGACACTTCGAAGCGCCCGCCGCGCGAAGGAGTCAGCTCAATCTCCGCGGCTGGGTACACATCTCTGAGCTCAGCCGCCAGACTGGCGGCTCGGGGCTCGTAGTTTCAAACGGTGCAGTATTCGATCTCGATTTTCATGGCTCTTCGCTGGTTGGCGTTCGCACAAGATACTAACGCAATCTGCGAACCTCCGCAGCGGAAAAACAATGATGTCCGCGTCATCCGGACGATGGGTCCGTTTCAACTGCTGAGATCTTACGGACGTGAGACGCGGATTCAATATCATCGAGCTGACGCTCGCGCTGGGCATTGCGGCGGTGCTGTCGGCAGTCGCGCTGCCAAGGGCCGCGTCCTTTCTCGATGCAATCAAGGTGAGAGGGGCAGCAACCGAAATCGACGCCCTCTTCTCCACCGCTCGCCACGCCGCCATCGCCCGCGCCACTCAGACATCGCTCGAGATAGATCCCGGTCGAGGCGTTGTTCTGGTGCGTGCCGGCACTGATACGCTGGAGAAGAGCCGCCTCGGCGAATCCAACGGTGTGACGCTGAGCGCCACTCGCACCGTCGTCACTTACTCGCCAACAGGAATCGGCTATGGCGCGGCAAATCTCACGCTCATCGTCGCCCGAAACCTCTCCGCCGACACTATCTTCGTCTCGCGCCTCGGCCGCGTACGGCATTAGGACGGCGGAGCTGCCGGCGAGCCGGTTCCTTTGCCGGAAGGTCGGCGGCGGGCTGTGCTGGAGCGCCGGCAGAATCGATAGCGAATGAGACAGTCGACTCCTCGTCGAGCGCGCCGACCGAGCCAAAATCGTAGCCCGGGACTGAGATCCTCGGAATCTGCTGTCCGATTACGCGCTCGATTGTGCGAACCATCGCGATCTCGTCCGGTGACATGAACGTGAAAGCGTCGCCCGTGGCGGCGGCACGGCCGGTTCTGCCAATGCGATGAACGTAATCCTCTGGCTGCTGGGGGACGTCGTAGTTGATGACGTGGGATATTCCCGACACGTCGAGACCGCGCTGGGCGATGTCGGTCGCCACGAGAACGCGGATCTTCCCGCTCTTGAAATCGTCGAGCGCGCGAGTGCGCTCGCCCTGCGATTTGTCGGCATGCATCGCGGTGGCGGCGATGCCTTTGCCTGCCAGGTGCTTCACAACGCGGTCGGCGCCGTGTTTCGTGCGGCTGAAGATCAGCACCGAGTCGAGCGCTTCGTTTTTCAGCAGCTCCGCCAGCAGCTCGGTCTTCTTTTCCCTGGGTACGGGATAGACGGCGTGGGTCACGGTGCTCGCCGCTTCTGACCGGCGGCCAACCTGCACGACGAGCGGCTTGCGCAGATAGTTCCGCGCAAGTGCTTCCACTTCGGGCGGCATCGTGGCGCTGAACAACAGCGTCTGACGATAACGGGGCACGTCGGCGACGATGCGGTTGAGCTGCGGCGCGAAGCCCATGTCGAGCATCCGATCCGCTTCGTCCAGAACGAGAATCTCGAGATCGTCGAACACCACGTTCTGGCGCTCCATATGGTCGAGAAGCCTTCCCGGTGTGGCGACAACCACGTCCACGCCTTTCTTCAGCTTCTGCGTTTGCGGGTCCAGCGGAACACCGCCGTAGATGGAAACCGTGCGGATGTCAGAGTGGCGGCCGTATTTCCGGAAGCTCTCCTCCACCTGGACGCAAAGCTCGCGAGTGGGCGTGAGAATCAGCGCGCGAACCCGGTGGGTTCGTGTTTCCTTCTCTTCGTGTCGTGTGCCTTCGAGCAGGCGCTGAATGATCGGGAGGGTGAAGCCTGCGGTCTTGCCCGTTCCGGTCTGCGCCAGCCCGATCAGGTCGCGTCCGCGGAGCGCGAGTGGAATCGCTACACCCTGAATCGGAGTGGGTTTTGTGTAGCCGGCGTCGCGAACCGCGTCGAGCAATTCCGGGATGAGCCCAAGCTCGGCAAACATCGTCAGAGCCTCCGGGGCCTCGGAGTTGATTTCAACAGCCGGTTTCACCGGCTTCCTGGATTTTGTCATTGTCCCTTGGAATATAAGGCACAGCCGACTGGTCTCCTCCTCTTTCCCATTTCCCTCGCAAGTAGCCCGATCTGCTAAGCCCTGTCGAGTGTTCTCACAAAAGCGATCATCGCTTCGTTGACGGCCACCGGTGCCTCGTCGTAGACGACGTGGCCCGCGTCGCGGATCTCCACGTGGCGGAGACCGGGCGTGCCGCGGGCGAGCCTGCGCGCTCTCGAACGCGACAATACCGGGTCTCGCGTTCCGGTCAGCAGAAGACTCGGAACCTCGAGCGCGCGGAGAGGTGAGTTCCAGTCGTATTCGTGGACCAGCCGGCGCATCGCAATGGTGAATTCGGGGAATTGGGTGGGCGCCCAGTACTCATCCACGTCGCGCTTCGAGATGGGGCGCAGCTTTCCTGTGACGAAGCGCAGGATCGACGCGATCATCGCTCGCGTGACGATTCGTGGAAGCAGCGGGACGACTGGCGACGGAGTGGCGCCACGAACCATCCTGAGCCCGGGAACGCCGTCAAATCCCACTGGCGATCCCATCACCACTCCGCGAACGCGTCCAGGATGATTCGCGGCGACATGCGCAGCCAGCGACGCGCCCATCGACAGTCCGGCGAGCACGACACCGTGCGCACCCAGCGCGTCGAGTATCTCGATCACGTGGACGCGCATCGCATCGAGCCGGTAGTGTCCTCTCGACAGTGGCTTGTCGGAAAGGCCGTGGCCCTTGAGGTCCACGGCAACAGCATGAAAGCCCGCGGCTGCGAGAGGAGCGAGGTTGTCCCGAAAGACGTACACCGAGCAGCCCCAGCCGGGCACGAGAACTATCATCGGCGCTCCGGGCTCGCCACTCTCCACAGCGCGCACACGCATTCCCGATGCGAGGTCGAGGTACCGCGTTCGAAGCTCCGGCCTGCGCGCGGGAAACATTTCCGCGGGGGGGAGACGCCCGACTAGAACCATCCGGTCGAGCTAGATGAGCTCGATCTCCCGTCCAATGAGCTTTCCGATCAGGCCAATGCGGAATGTCACGTCGGCCAACGCCGCTGGCGTTCCCTTCACCGGGCCAGAGCCAAAATCCTCCAGCGGGAATATCGGCCAGACACGCGGATTGCCACTCGTGGGAATGTCGCTGCCCTTGTGCGGATGCCACACGCCCGAACGATCGCGGTCGTCTTCGAACCTCTCGTACATTTTCAGCCAGTTCTCATTCCGCCGCAGGAATCCGAGGCGTGCCATCGTTTCCAGCCACATCAAGGCGAACGGGATGTCCGCCTCCACCGCGTTCCGATGCGGCAGCCGGTCGCCGAGAACGAAATGCGGCTGCTCGATGATCTTCTTTCCGACGAGCTGCATCGGATCCTGGCGCGGGTGTGGCTGCGAGATGTAGGCGTAGATTCGCTCGACCTCGGAATAGTTCTCCTGCCTGAAGATCGGCATGTGCGCGAGCATCGTCAGCGCGTGGAAGGATGGCGGCGTCGCTTCCGGCGCCAGAACGTGGACATTTCCAACACGCATCCACGGTTTCCCGGCGAGCGGAGAGTTGAGATATGCGTCGATGCGCTCGATGATGCGTCGCGCGGCTCCGCGTAGGCGCGGGTCCGCCTCGTATCCGGCATGAGCCAGCGCTGCCGCTGCCGCCTCGCGCAGCAGGAGACGACCGCGCCGAACTGCGTCCTCGTCCTTTGCCTTGGGCGCCAGCTCATATAGGAATGCCGGATCGTTGTCTTCGGCGAGAAGCCTGAACAGCGCGCGCCGCGCAAGGGCGAGAGGAGGAGACTCGCGGTCCCATCCGTACTCCAGCAGCCGCCTGACTGCGGGAATGGTTCCGATGTTGGAAAAATCGGTGTTGCTCTTCCCAGGAATCGTCAGCATCGACCGATTCCAGGTCCCATCGGGATGCTGCGTCAGTGCAATCCGAAGCGCGGGTGGAAAAGCGTATGGCAGCCATACCATCTCGCCAACAGTGGCGTCAGCGAGACGCGATACTTCCGTGGCCGAGCGGTACTTGATTGGACCCGAGGCATGATCGAGAATCCAACCCATCGGAAACTTGAGTGGCTCGCCACTGACTGCCTGTGGTGCGAGGATCGGATCAACGGCGGAACTGGGAGCAGTCACTATCGGCGCTCGACGTCTGTTGGGTTGAAAAAGCGGCGGACCGCCGCGACGGGGAGCTCGTCCCGAATGGCAGCTGGCGAACGAGAGCCCAAATGCAGCGCCCAGATGGTGGCGCGTAAGAATAGCAGATTTTGCACCCAGCGCTAGGGCAGGTGGGGCAAGTCGTTAAACATTAACGACTTACGTCAGAGCCGGGAACCCGCGAACCGCTAACGGTAACAGCCGTTCAACCTTTTTTGGGTTTGCGGCGTATCAATGACGACCACTAGCATCAAAAAAAAACAGTTTACAGTCTGGAGACAACATGAGTTGGATTCGCTTGGGGCTCGCCGCCGTTGCATTCGCGAGCATTGCCTCGGTAGCAAGCGCGCAGGGTGGACCGCCGCAGGGCGGACCGCAGGCCGGTCGTGGTGGTGGAATGTCGAGAATGCTGTTCGTCGGCATCAACCTCACCGACGCGCAGAAGGATCAGGTTCAGAAGATCAATGACAAGTATCGGGCCGAGAGACAGGCGCTCATGCCGGCAGGTGGGATGCAGGCGGGACCGCCGAATGACGCAACTCGCGCGAAGATGATGGAGCTGAGCACCAAGTCGCAGGCAGAGTATCGCGTGATTCTCACCGCCGATCAGCAGAATATCTTCGACAAGAACGTGGCCGACATGAAGGCCAGGATGGAGCAGCGCCAGAAACAGGGCGCCGGAGCGTAACCGCTATTTCACGCTGACCGCGCTCGGGCTTTTCGGCGACAGCGCGGCGACAGTGTAGCGACTCCCCGGGTTCCAGAGTATCCAGCTCTGGAACCCGTTGTCGTATCCGGCCTTCATCTGAGCGCGAACCTGCTCGGCGGTGTAGTGCGGGGGACCAAGAGTGAAGTCCTGATACCACGGTACGATCTTCGCCGCTCCAGTCACGGCGGCGCTGCGACGCTTCATGTCCTTCAGTGCATGATCCACGGTGGCGTATGGGTGGGCGTTGGGATTCCTCAGCCTGTACGTCCCCGGCGCGAAGTGTGACGGATACACCATCGGCAGCACGACGTCGGCACGATCGACGAATTTCTCCCACTTCTGCCCGATGCCCATGTCGGTGGTGTCGGTGGCAGTCAGCCCGAAGACATCGATCGTCACCGGCATCGACGATTTGTGAAGCTCCGCGTAGAGAATCCCAAGCTGATCGCGGATCACCTCCGCACGCACACGACCATTGGCGAGAGGATAGACAGTTTCGCTCACAAGCCGCTTCTCGTCCGGAAACCGCACGTAGTCGAACTGCACCTCGCTGAATCCCAGATCGTACGCTTCCTTCGCCAGATCCGCCGCGTACTGCCACACTCCCGTCTGGTGCGGGTCGAGCCACGGATTTCCGTTCTTGTCGAGCCAGGGCTGGAGATCGGTTTTTCGTTTGATGGCCCACTCGAGCTTTGCGCGGGCGAGCAGCGGATCCTTCGCCACGACGATGCGCGCGATCGGATATATCTGGTGCGCCCTCATCGTGTCGAGGATTGCGCGCAGCCGCGCCGGCGACATTGGCCGCGTCGTATCGGCGCCGATCTGGCTCGCCAGCGGCACGCCCGACTTGTAGAGAACAAAGCCACGGTCGTCCTTGACGTCGATCACGAGGGTATTCACTTCGGTGGTCTTCGCGAGATCGATCAGCTGAGTGATCTTCTTTCCGAGCGCGGCCCACCGGTTCACATAAAGACCGCGGAGAACTTCCGGCCGCGGAACGTGAGCAATCGGCGCACTACGGACGGAATCAGTGGCTATCGTATCGGATCGCTTGCGCAGCATGGCGACCGAGTCGCGTGCATTGGCAATGCGCCCGGCCATGGCCGCGGTCCGGTCGCTGCATCCGGCGGATGCAGCGAGGCCGGCCGCGGCGATCGCGGTGAGAGTTATTCGCGGAAGAATTTGCATTGTTGAAACGGCAGATGCGGCGACCGCCTTCATGGGCGGTACGACGGCTACAGCGCGTTGACCTCGGCTGCCGCGTCGGAAAGATATCCCATTTCTTTTACCACCACCTGCGCCTGTTCGGTCACCATCGTGAGGCCGCGCGGCGTGCCCGACAGTCCCGACGAGCGGTAGCGCAGCAGCTCGAGGCGCATGCTTCGGAGCAGAGTGCGGCAGTGCTCGAGCTTCGTCTCGCCCTCGCTGCGGGTTTTGCGCAGGTCGGCAACCACTCGACGCTGGCGCTTGAGGTGGGCGAGCCGTCGCACGCGCTCCTCGCTGGCGCGATAGTCGAGCGGATTGGCCTTTGCTTCGAGATCGTTTATCTCGCGCTCGATCGACTCGGGCGTATCGCGGGAGTCGCGCAGATCGAGCTCGGCGAGAGTTCCGGCAACCTGCATCGCCTTTCTATAGACAGCGTCAGCGGAAGCTCCGACATCGGGGATCTGCTCTCTCTCGTTTTTCGTCATTCCCAGAATCTGACGCTGAATCTCGTCGCGGTCCGACCGGATCTGGTTGAGCACCGAGCCGTACGGAGAGTTGTCGGCAAGCAATGGCATAGGCGCGGTCTCGCCCGGCAGCGGCGAGCGAGCCATTCGCGACCCGCCGGGCTGCTGAGCTGAAGACGATGACGACGGGCCCGAGTAGAGTCCGCCAACGGCGATCAATCCGCGCGCCCGGGCTCGCGCGCGAACTTTCTCCCGCTTTGTTTCGTCGAACAGCGCCCGCGCATCGTCAATCGTCTCCGCCGCCACGTCGAACAGCATGCGGTCGCGCGGCTGGCGGAAAACGTCGCGCCAGTTGTAACCCTCCTGCCATAGCTTGGAGTAACTCACCGCCATCGCGATCGACCAGAACATGGGGATGAAGAGAAATCCGCCGTCGCCGAAAATCGAAAGCGGAATGAGGACCGCGTTGACGGCGATGAACGGGGCGAGCTTTTTCCGAAAGCGACGCACGGCGGGCGCATCCCATCGTGACAGATCATCGGGTGACGGTACCATTGCCGATCGCGGACCCGAGCTCATCCGCGTGTTAGCGGGACTCCACGACGAACGGTCCGGCGCACCCAGAGAGTGGCCGCGGCCGAAGTGGCCTTCGTCGGCCAGAGTCGGCATGTGACTGCCGAGCGTACGCACCGGTATCTCGCCCCCGCTCAGCGCGACGACCAGTGACTGTGCGTCGGGGAAACGGTTTTCCGGGTCTTTCTCCAGAAGCATCATGATGATGCGCGCGAGATCGGGCGGCAGTCCGATACGGCGGTGCTCCACCGGCACGGGCCGCTCCGACAGATGCTTTACCAGCATTGACGGCGTGTTCGGCGCGTTGAACGGCAGATCGCCGCAGGCCATCTGGTACCCAACCACGCCCAGCGAATAGAGATCGCTTCTGCCGTCGATGTTTGCATCACCGGCCGACTGTTCCGGCGACATGTACGCCGGCGTCCCGATTGCCATTCCCGTTGCGGTGAGCCGGGAATCGTTCTTGTCCGTCAGCGCGCGGGCAATGCCGAAGTCGGTGACCATCGCGCGGCCGCTGTCGGCGTCGAGGAGGATGTTGTCCGGCTTGATGTCGCGATGCACGACATTCCGCTTGTGGGCGTACGAGAGCGCATCCGCAACCTCGCGCAGAATGCGCCGAACCTCCTCCGGCTCCATGGCCCCTTCATCCTGCAGGCGCTTGGCGAGATTGTCGCCGGCGATGAAGGCCATGATGAAGTAGACGAGGTTATCCCGCTCCTCGACGTTGTAGATCGGAACGATGTTCGGATGGCTGAGCTGTGCCGCCGTCTCCGCCTCACGCAGAAACCGTGAACGAATGTCCGATCGAAACGCCAGCTCCGGCGGAAGAAGCTTTACGGCGACGTTACGCTTGAGTCGCCGGTCCTTGGCGCAGTACACGATTCCCATGCCCCCGCGCCCGATCTCCCCCTCCAACTCGTAGTTGGGGGCGAGGACCGTCGCCACATGGGCGCCTAGCTCGTCGTCTGGTCTTAATGGCATAATACGCGAGTCATCCCGGCAGGCACGGTTTGCGAATCATGCCCCCGTGGCGTAAATCCTTCGCTCGAAAGATGCAGTATACGTCGTCCCTAGAGTAGTACACGTTCAACCACTACGGAAGAATTCATGGGACAGCGTCAAACTATACCGGTTCTGCCACTTCGTGGAACAGTAATCTTTCCGGGCCTCACGGCGCCAATCTCCGCCGGCCGCCCGGGAACTCTTCGCGCAATCGAGTCGGCGTTGAAGGGAGAGAGGCTCGTTTTCGCGGTCGCCCAGCGCGACAACACCGACGAGCCCAGCCCCGACATACTGTATTCGATGGGCGTCATTGCCCGCATCGGCCAGATCCAGCGAGGCCTCGGCGGTGTGCAGCTCCTGCTCCAGGGCGAGCAGCGGGCCACCGCGCTCCAGTACACGATGACCGAGGGATTCCTGAGCGCCGTCATCGTGCCGGCCGAGGAGATGAGCCCGGTGGACGAGAACGATCCGGCGTTCACGGCTCTTCAGAAGGAGACTCGCGAGCGCGCCGCCGAGCTTGGCGAGCGCCGCGGGCTTCCCGAGGAAGTCGTGCACCAGGTGCTCGACGCCGTAACCGAGCCCGGCAAGTTCGCCGATCTCGTCGCGGGCTACATCGAGCTGCCGGTGCCCGAGAAACAGGGATTGCTGGAGACTCTCAATGTCGAGGAGCGCCTTCGGCGCGTCCTCGTTCACGTCCAGCGACAAGTCGGCCTCCTCGAGGCGCAGGAAGACATCAAGTCGCAGGTTCAGGAAGAGCTCGGCGAGCGCCAGCGCGAGATGTACCTGAGAGAGCAGATGAAGGCGATCCAGAAGGAGCTCGGCGATGACGACCAGTCGAAGGAAATCACTGATCTCCGAGACAAGCTGAACAGCCTCGAGCTGCCCAAGGAGGCGCGCGCCGAGGTGGAGCGCGAGCTCGGCCGTCTCGAGCGCGCCGGCCGCGAGTCAATGGAAGCCCAGGTTATCCGCACGTATCTCGAGTGGATTTCCGAGCTGCCATGGAACAAGCGCTCCGACGACCTTCTCGACCTGAGCCACGCCGCCGTCGTGCTCGACGAAGACCACTACGGGCTGACGGACGTGAAAGACCGCGTTCTGGAGTTCCTGGCGGTGCGCCAGCTTCGCGCCCAGCAGCTTGCTGAGGAGGTGGAGAAGCAGGGAGAGCTGCCCGTCTCCAGGATCCGCAGTGAAACAGCCGACGCTACCCCGTCGCTGGCCATCGGCGATGACGAGGACCGCACAATCACCGACAAGAAGGAAGCAAAGGCCCGCGCCATGGCGAAGGGTCCGATTCTCATCTTCATCGGTCCCCCAGGCGTCGGCAAGACGTCGATCGCGAAATCCATCGCCCGCGCGCTTGGTCGGGAGTACGTGCGCGTCTCACTCGGCGGCGCTCGCGACGAAGCCGACATCCGTGGACACAGGCGCACCTACGTCGGTGCAATGCCTGGCCGGATCATTCAGGGAATGAAGCAGGCCGGGACGAAGAATCCGGTCTTCCTGCTCGACGAAGTCGACAAGCTCGGCACGTCATTCCAGGGAGATCCGTCCGCCGCTCTGCTCGAGGTTCTCGACCCGGCGCAGAACGATACATTCACCGATCACTATCTCGGCATCCCGTTCGACCTGAGCGAAGTGCTGTTCATCGCGACAGCCAACTTCGTCCAGAACATTCCCGGTCCGCTGCTGGACCGCATGGAAGTCGTGGACTTCGCCGGCTACACGGAGAAGGAGAAGGCGGAGATCGCCAAGAAGTATCTGATTCCGCGGCAGCTGGAAGAGTCGGGTCTCGGCGACAAGGGAATTGCCTTTACGGATGACGCGGTGATGAGCGTCGTCACGAGTTACACTCGCGAGAGTGGCGTCCGGCAGCTCGAGCGGCAGCTTGGCGCCGTCGCCCGGAAGGTCGCCCGCAAGATTGCGATGGGGGAGACCGGACCGATTGTCGATGAGACGATCACGGCCGAAGAGGTCCGTGAGCTGCTCGGCCGTCCAAAGGTCCATCCAGAGCGCGCTCAGGAACAGAGCGAGGTGGGCATCGCGACCGGCATGTACTACACGCCGATGGGCGGCGACATCATGTTCGTCGAGGCGTCAATCCGCCGATACTATGGAAAAAGTACGGGCGATGGCGAGCAGCCCGGTCCGGGCGGAGCGGTATCGCTGATCCTCACCGGTCAGCTTGGAGACGTCATGAAGGAATCGGCGCGGGCGGCGTTCACCTATGCTACCAATAACGCGGCTGTTCTCGGGATTCCCAAGGATCGGCTTGGCGCGGTCGAAGCCCACATTCACGTGCCGGCGGGTGCGATCCCCAAGGACGGTCCGTCGGCGGGAATCGCAATCGCCACTGCGCTCGTGTCGGAGATGTCCGACCGTCCGGTGAGAGGCGATGTCGCGATGACTGGTGAGATCACTCTGCGCGGCCGGGTGCTGCCGATCGGCGGCCTGAAGGAGAAAGTGCTGGGCGCCCACCGTGCCGGCATCAAGCACATCATCATCCCGAAAGCAAATGAGGGCGACATCGAGGACGTGCCGGAAGATGTGAGAAAAGTCCTGAGCTTCCACCCGGTGGAGACGCTGCGGGAAGTGCTGGACATTGCGCTGGTGCCGGCAGAAGAGGTGAAACAGGTGACACCGCTGGAGATAGCCGGCGCCGCCTGAACGTGATGGAGCGCTGAAGCAGGATTGACAAAGAACGGGGAGTCCAGAGAGGGCTCCCCGTTTTTTTGCCTTACATTATGCCATGGCAAATCGGGCTGCGAAGATTTTTCTGGGGCTTGGCGCCGTTGCGGTGGTGTTTGCCGCACTCTCGTACAAGCCGTTCGAGCTCGACCGATATTTCGTTCCGAAAGAGATCGTCCTGCATGCCGTTGCGCTGATCATCGCGGCGACTCTCGTGCTTCGGCGCCGGACGATCAGCTACGATCTGGTGGATGCGCTGCTGGCCCTCTTTCTCATCTGGAGCGCAGCGTCCGCGGTTTTTGCCACCAACCACTGGCTCGCTCAGCGCGCGCTGGGCCTGAGTGTCTCGAGCGCGCTCGTCTTCTGGGGTGCCCGGAGGATGGCCGCAGAAGGGTCGTACCGGTTGCTGATGGCGGCAGTTGCGGTGGCTACGGTGTGTGCGGCCCTCACCGCGCTTGCGCAAGCCTACGGACTCGATACCGACTACTTCAGCCTCAACCGGGCTCCGGGCGGCACGTTCGGCAATCGCAACTCTGTCGCTCACATTGCGGCGATCGGACTGCCGGCGCTGGTGTGGAGCACGGTCACGGCACGCCGCTCCATTGGCGCCTTGCTTGGCTCCATTGGTGGCGGGTTCGTCGGAGCAGCGTTGGTGATGTCGAGGTCGAGAGCGGGTTGGCTGGCAGTGGCGGCCACCGTGGTCGTGCTCGCTCTGCCTGTGCTCGCATCGCGAAAGTACTGGAGCACAAAAGTGGTCGGCGGCCGTTTTGCCCGACTGCTGCTGGCTGTCGCGATAGGAGGAATCCTCGCCACCGTGCTGCCCAACAACCTCAACTGGAAGAGCGAGTCGCCATATCTCGATTCGGCCCGCGGAATGGTCAACTACAAGAAAGGCAGCGGGCGCGGGCGCGTGGCGCAGTATCAGAACAGTCTGAACATGGCGATTGCAAACCCCGTGTTCGGAGTCGGACCGGGTAACTGGCCAGTGAGGTACGTGCGGTTTGCGCCGCGTAACGATCGCTCCATTTCTGATGACGGAATGACGGCAAACCCGTGGCCCAGCAGTGACTGGGTGGCCTACGTGTCGGAGCGGGGGTTTGTCGCAGCGGCGGCGCTGCTCTCCGTTTTTGCCCTGTTATTCCTGGGTGCGTTCCGCGGTTGGCGCGATCTGCCGGACGGTGACGCCGTGCTTGTTCGGCTGGCGCTCGCCGGAACCATTGTCGCGGCGATGGCAGTCAGTGCATTCGACGCGGTGCTTCTGCTCGCGGCGCCCGCTCTGTTGATATGGACAGTGGCCGGCGCAGCGAGCCGTCCCCGGCGTTCGGAGCGCAAGCTGGCTCTATCCGCGGGCACGTGGCTGGTCGTGGCGGCGGTGACGATCCTGATCGTCGGCGGTTCACTCGCGCGAAGCGTAACTCAAGCGATGGCGATGACGACCGTTGGCACCGGCGGTCACACTGCCGGATGGGTCAAAGGCGCGGCCCTCGATCCGGGGAGCTACCGAATCAACCTGAAGGTGGCGCAGCTCTATGCGAGGCGCGGACGCTGCGGGGCGGCGCGAGAATACGCTCAAAAAGCGGGCGATCTATTCCCGAATGCCCCCGCGCCAAAGCGTGTGTTGCGAGGCTGCTGAACGCACCGTCGTCACGTTCGTAAGGCTAACGGCCGAGCGGGCCCCACTCGAACACCTTCCACGGATCGGCGCGCAGAGGAGGCGGTTCCGTGCCCTCGACGAAATATTCGGTGTAGCGGCGGTCCGCCGGCGTTGCGACCGTCGCCATCTCACCGGTTGCGCGATCGAGCTCTCCTGAAATCACGCCCAGTGGCGGGGTCCACGAATTGACCGGCGGCTTCGACAGCGCGTAATAGCGCGCCATCATCTTCCCCCAGATCGGCGCGGCAAGCGAGCCACCCGCCGCACCCGGAGTGATGGTCTTCGGCTTGTCGAATCCAAGCCACACTCCAGCAACGACGTCAGGAGTCAACCCGATGAACCAGACGTCGGTATTGTCATTGGTCGTCCCCGTCTTGCCGGCAACTGGAATGCTCGCCGGCAGATAGCGCCGCACTGCTGTTGCCGTCCCCCGCTCAACAACGTCGCGCATCATGTCACGGACGACGAACGTCGTCCGCTGGTCGAGCGCCGGCGGAAGCGCGCGGACGGGTCTCGTCAACACAACCTTGCCGCTCCTGTCCTCGATTCGATGAATGAATCGGGGCTCGACTGCCGTCCCGAGGTTGGCAAAGGTGGTGTAAGCGGCGATGAGGTCGAGCGGCTGAACCGCGGAAGCGCCAATTGCGCTCGACGGATACGGCGCAATTGGAGAGCTGATCCCCATTCTCCGCGCGAGAGCGATCACCGAATCCATTCCCACCTGCTGCCCGAGCTGCACCGCAACGACATTTCGCGACCTGGTGAGCGCCTCGCGCAAAGTGATCGCGCCCAGATACTCGTGGTCCGAGTTGTCGGGACGATAGACGCTGCCATTCGGAAGCGGAATGGCAATCGCGGTGTCGCCGACAATGCGGTTGGGCGGAATGCTGTCGGCAATTGCCGCCGCGTAGACAATCGGCTTGAACGACGAGCCGGGCTGTCGCTTGCCGTCAACCGCGCGGTCGAATTGCGACTCCTTGTAATCCCGACCGCCGACGAGAGCGCGAACGTCGCCGGTGGTCGGGTCCATCGCCACCACCAGCCCCTGCAGATAGTCGGCGTCGCTCCCCTTTGCGATGGTCGAGTGGTTGTAGCCGGCGCGGGCCTCGACCTCGGCTGTGCCTTCGGTGAGCGACTGCACGGCGGCGTGCTGCAACAGCGGGTCGAGCGTCGTGTAAACGCGGTAGCCGCCGTCGTCCAGTTTCACGCCTCCGCGCTGCGCCTGCACCTTCACCACGTCCACAAACCACGGCGCCACGGCCGACAGTCCATAGTTCGCTGCGGTGATGACCCTGCTCGCCTGCGCCGCCTGCGACTGCGCGTGAGTGATGTACCCCTGATGCTCCATCAGCGCGAGCACGGTATTGCGGCGCTCGCGCGCGCGATCCGGGAACTTTACCGGCTCATAGTTCTCGGGTGCCTTGGGCATCGCTGCCAGTGTCGCCGCCTCGGCGAGCGTCAGCTTCGAGGCGCTCTTCCCGAAATAATGGCGCGCGGCAGACTCGATTCCGTACCAGCCGTGAGCAAATCCGATCTGGTTGAGGTACGCCTCGAGGATCTGCTCCTTGCTGTAATGCCTCTCCATCTCCCGCGCGGCGGTCTGCTCGCGAAGCTTCCGTGCGAGACTCATGTCACGACGGTCGATGAGATCGGGATGCATGTTGCCAACGAGCTGCTGGGTGATCGTGCTCGCCCCACCCCGCTGCTCGCCGAGGATTTTTCCCTTGATCGCGCCGGCAATGCCGATCATGTCGACGCCGTCGTGCTGATAGAAACGTTGATCCTCGACGGCAATGAACGCCTGCCCGACGTATCGTGGCAGGGTTCGAATGGAGACGCTCGTGCGGAGCTGGTTACCGACCTCGCCGATCAGCGACCCGTCGCGCGCAAGAATCTGCGATGCCTGGGGCGGCTGGATCATGCGCCACGCATCCGATTCGCGCGTCTGAGCCCGGCCCGTGGAGGGCATGACGAGCAATGCCGCCAGCGCGAGCGCAACCACCTGTTGCCCGCGCCGATGGCCTATGGCAACTTCATTGTAATGCATCAATCCGTGCACCTGGCAATCGTACAGTTCAAGCCCCGCAAGGGAGACTACGCCGGAAACCTCGCCCACCTCGGCGAGATCTTCGCCCAGCTCGATATGCTCGAGCCTCGCCCCCAGGTCGCATTCCTCCCGGAGACAGCTGTAAGCGGCTATTTCCTCGAAGGCGGAGTGCGAGACCATGCGGTGAGCGCCGGTACGCTGATGCGTGATCTCGATGAGCAGTACCGCGCCGCTGTTCCGTCACTCGCTCCCATGGATGTCGGGCTCGGCTTCTACGAAGTCTGGAACAACTCAATCTATAATAGTGCGCTCTATGTGACGCTGGGAGGCGAGGCCCCGGTGATCCGTCACATCCATCGCAAGGTTTTCCTGCCAACGTACGGGCTGTTCGATGAGGAGCGTTTCGTCGACCGCGGCTTCGAGATCCGCGCGTTCGACACGAGCTGGGGACGCGCCGCGATGCTCGTGTGCGAAGATGCCTGGCACAGTCTGTCGGGCACGATCGCAGCGCTCGACGGGGCACAGGTGATCTTCATTGCCTCCGCGTCGCCGGCACGCGGAGTGACGCCGCGCAACGACGACAGGCCCGGGCCGAGCACCATCGAGCGATGGGAGCGGCTGGCTCGCGATATCGCCTCGGAGCATGGAGTGTTCGTGGCGCTGGTGCAGCTCGTCGGGACCGAAGGAGGAAAGAGCTTCTCCGGCGGCTCCTTGATCGCCGGACCGAAGGGCGACGTGAAGCTTCGCGCGCCGCTGTGGGAAGAGGCGATCATCACGGCGACGCTCGACACGTCAGACCTCACGAGAGCGCGGGTCGAGATGCCGCTGCTCACTGATCTGCAGACGATGCTGCCACATCTCGTACGCACCATCGGCAAGATCCAGAAGGGCGAGCCGATGCCGCTCGACTACGATCCGCCATCGCGTAACGGAAGCGCTCCGCTCGAAGGCACCGGCTCTCCAGCTGCGGGCCGTGAGGCGACGGCCGAGATGGCGGACAAAGGGAATGGCCGGCAGAAAGTGTCGACGCCGTCGCGGATCAAGGCCCGTCGCAAGGCAGTCGAGGTCATCGCCGCGCCCCCCAGTCTTCTCGGTCCGCCGAGCCTGGAGATAGATCCAGCGCTCACCGCCGACTGGCTCACGACATTCCTTCGCGAAGAGCTTCACTCACGCGGCTTCCAGAAAGGCGTGGTTGGAGTCTCCGGCGGAGTGGATTCCGCCGTTACTGCATTTCTGGCTGCGAGGGCGCTTGGCGCTTCAAACGTGGTCGGGGTCCGCCTTCCCTACCGCACGTCGAGCCCCGATTCCCTCGATCACGCTCAGCTGGTCATCGATGCCTTGGGAATCGAGTCGCGCACCGTCGACATCTCTTCGGCCGTCGATGGATACCTGGCGAGCGAGCCCGACGCCGACCCGGCGCGGCGAGGGAACGTGATGGCCCGGATGCGCATGATCGTGCTGTTCGACCTGGCCGCAAAATATCGCGCATTGCCCATCGGTACTGGCAACAAGACCGAACGGCTCCTCGGCTATTTCACTTGGCACGCGGACGATTCGCCACCCATCAACCCGCTCGGGGACCTGTTCAAGACGCAGGTCTGGGCGCTGGCGAGGCATCTCGGTGTTCCCGATGTGATCGTCTCCAAGCCGGCATCGGCGGACCTCATCGAGGGTCAGACAGATGAAGGAGATTTCGGGATCAGCTACTCACGGGCCGACGAGATACTCAACTGGCTGGTGAATGGGTACGGTCCCAGCGACATCATCACACGCGGACTCAGCGCTGCCGAGGTCGAGCTGGTGCGGGGGCGGCTGGCGGGAACGCACTGGAAAAGGAAGCTCCCCACCGTTGCCATGGTGAGCCACAGCGCGATTGGAGAATCTTATCTGAGGCCGGTGGATTATTGACTGCAGAACTGCGGGCTGACGGCCAACTACGCTGACGGACATTGGCCGGCCGATAGCCGTCAGCCTCTGTTGCCGTCAGCCGGCAGCCCGTTTTTTTGCCTTTTTTCTTACATGTACGTCATTCGCCCGACGACCATTCCGACCACGCCGAACAGGATGATGCAGGCCACGAAGATCACTACGGCGTAGGTGACGACCTTGTCGGCCGGCACCTTCATCAGCACCGGCAATCCCACGTAGAACAGGTACAGGCTGTACAGGGCACCTATCACGGCGAGGATCGTCAGGAAGGGCAGAAGGTAGAAGATCCCCGCGACCCATGCTGCGGTCATGCTGTAGGCCGAGAGCTTTATCGCTTGCGGCATGCTCTGAGTTGCGCCAAAGGTAGGCGCCAGCGCGTTTATCACCCACGCCAGAACGAAAACTCCGATTACGCCCAGGACGAACGATGTAATCGCCTGAGAGATTCCCCATCCCATCGACAGCCGGAATCCGCCGAACCCGAAAATCGAGAACCCATGAAACGAGCAATCGGGCCGATCGCGGCGAGGGGGAGAACATACCCGATCAGAAGTTCCGAAACGTTCAGGGGTTCCGCATCGATGGCGGCCCACTCCTGCTTCGGGGTCATGAGTATCGCCTTTGCGCGGGCTACGAGGTTCAGCTGAATCTCCTGGCGGAGGTGGTGGGCGGTCTTCACCGGGAGAAGCTAGCAGGCTTAGACGCGGGAGTAAGACCGCCTTTCGCTGAGATGATGTCGTGGGTGGCGGGGGTTACTTCGCCACGCACGATCCCCCAACAACCTCGACATTCGGCGGCATCCGGAATTCACACGTAGACACAATCCTGTATTTAGAGTTGTAGGCGCGCTCCGCCTTCGCGACCTGGTCGAGCCTGCTGTAAAGTGCCGCTGAATCAGTGGTCTTCGCGCAGTACGGGATGTAGTAGCGAGGACCGCCGCACGCACGCGAGCCAACCGCCGCCGCCCGGCATTCGCTCGACGCACAACCATCGATTCTGGCGATGGCCTTCGCCTGGTCCTCGAGCTTGACGATTGCCGCCCAGTCGCCTTCCTGCGTGCCGGCAACCACGTTGGACCCGGACGACGGATTGTTGCCCGGATCGGTGCCACCAACCGGCGCCTGCGTACAGGCACTCGCGACGGCGCAAAGGAAAATCATCGAGAAGATTTTATTCGGCATTGTGGCTCCGGACGGGCTTCCCGTCTGTCTACGTAAGGCACCAGGGACTTTGCCTGTTTACCTGCTGGAACCAAAGCATAAGCCGTTCCGCGCAGGCCCCGCGAGCAGCTGGGTCAACGCCACGGGTCGGGCATCGTAGCCATAGGGGCGCCGCGACTACTATAATTAGCCCAGGACACTGCATCCCGACCCCCAAGATGGCCACTAAGACCCTCCCCGATCGCAAGTCTGTCGCGCGACTATCCGGCGCCCTCGGCGCTGCCGAGCTCGTTGACGCCTATCGCAACATGCTCTTGTCCAGGAAACTCGACGACAAGGAAGTCCAGCTCAAAGGGCAGAACAAGATCTTCTTCCAGATCTCCGGCGCCGGCCACGAAGCCGTATTGACTGCGGCGGCGATGGTTCTAAAGCCGGCCTATGACTGGTTCTACACCTACTATCGCGACCGTGCGCTTTGCCTGAAGCTCGGCGTGACACCAACCGAAATGCTGTACGAGGCGGTTGGCGCCGCAATAGATCCCGCATCGGGCGGGCGCCAGATGCCGAGTCACTGGGGACACAAGGCCTACAACATCATCTCCGCGTCATCGCCGACGGGGACGCAGTTTCTCCAATCAGTGGGGTCAGCCGAAGCGACGCTTCGCGCGAAGCTCCTTGGAATCTCCGAGGGATTCAAGGACGACGAAGTTGTCTTCGTCTCCACCGGCGAAGGCCAGACGAGCGAAGGCGAGTTCTGGGAATCGCTGAACACCGCGTCGAACCTCAAGCTTCCCGTGGTCTATCTGGTGGAGGACAACGGCTACGCGATCTCGGTTCCCGTCGAAGTGAACACCACGGGGGGAAGCATCTCGAAGCTCGTGCGGTCGTTCCCGAATTTCCTGATCGAGGAAGTCGACGGATGCGATTTCGTCGCCAGCTACGAAGTGATGTCACGCGCCGTCGCGCACGCTCGCGAGCGAAAGGGTCCGGCACTCGTTCATGCGAAGGTCATCCGCCCTTACTCGCACTCGTTGTCCGACGACGAGACGATGTACCGTCCGCCCGCGGAGCGTGAAGCGGATGCAGCGCGCGATCCGTTGACGGTGTTCCCGAAGTGGCTGGTTGCCGAAGGGCATGCCACCGAGGATGACATCAGGAAGATCCAGGACGACGTGGAGGCGCTGATTCTGGCGGCGACCGATGATGCTCTCGCTCAGCCGCAGCCCACAGAAGACACGGTGTACTTCGGCGTCTACTCGCCCGATGTGGATCCGACGGGCGAGCAGTTCGACACCGAGGATGATCCCAAATTCACGGGAACGCCCACCACGATGGTGGACCTCCTAAACGCGTGCATGAAGGACGAGATGCGGCGCGACGAGAAGATACTGGTCTTCGGGCAGGACGTTGCCGATGTCTCACGCGATCAGTACCTGGGCCAGGTGAAGGGCAAGGGCGGCGTATTCAAGGTGACGTGGGGACTTCAGAAGGAGTTCGGCGGCGCACGAGTCTACAACTCCCCATTGGCCGAGGCGAACATTGTCGGCCGGGCAATCGGACTGGCGCTTCGCGGATTCAAGCCGGTGGTCGAGGTGCAGTTCTTCGACTACATCTGGCCGGCGTACATGCAGCTTCGCGACGAGCTGGCAACGATGCGGTGGCGGTCAAACAACAACTTCTCGGCGCCGGTGGTGGTGCGGACGACGTACGGCGGATACATCAGGGGCGCGGTTTATCACTCCCAGACGGGCGCGTCGCTGTTCACGCACTGCCCGGGGTTGAGGGTTGTTTGTCCCTCCACTGCGCTCGATGCAAATGGGTTGCTGCGCACCGCGATACGCTGCGACGATCCCGTGATCTTCCTCGAGCACAAGCACCTGTACCGCCAGACCTACAACAAGAGTGAGAACCCCGGGCCGAACTTCATGATCCCGTTCGGGAAAGCGAAAACAGTGCGCGAGGGCACCGATATTACGCTCGTGACCTACGGTGCCACCGTCCGCCGAGCGGTCACTGCGGCGAACGCGGTGGCCGACGAGGGAATCTCGGTCGAGGTGATCGATCTCCGGACATTGAGTCCGTGGGACAGGCAGGCGGTGTTCGAGTCGGTAAAGAAAACGTCACGGGTGATCGTCGCGTACGAAGATTCGTTGTCGTGGGGCTACGGCGCGGAGATCGCGGCGTGCATTGCCGACGAGTGTTTTGCATGGCTCGATGCGCCGGTGGGTCGTGTTGCATCGTCCGATACGTTTGTCGGCTATGCGCCTCAGCTGGAGGATGCCATCCTGCCGCAGGTTGAGGATTTCAAGGTGGCGTACCGGGACACCGCCAAATACTGACAGCCCCGCTGCCCGCTGTTACCGACTCCGTCCCCCGCCCGATCGCTGTCCCCCTCTACCGCCGCCGGCCCGTCCGCCTGACGGTGGCGTGTGGCCGCCACGTCTCGCGACTTTGGCTGCAGCTCGCGTCCGCTCGTCTTTCTTGCGCGCGCGGATGGCAGCGATGCGCTCGGCAATTGGAATCTCGAGTCGCGTCGCGGAGCGCGCCGCGTAGTCGAATTCGGGAACCGTCACTCGCGGCAGCCGGCGGCCAATTGCGCGCTCGATGTTGCGGAGATCCCCTTCCTCATCGGGCGCAACGAACGTAAACGCTTCGCCGGTCGCTTCGGCGCGGCCGGTTCTGCCAACGCGATGGATGTAGTCATCGGGCGCAAGCGGAACGTCGAAGTTGACGACGTGACCGAGTGCTTCGACGTCGATTCCCCGGGCGGCAATGTCGGTCGCAACCAGCACCGGATATCTGCCGCTCTTGAACCCAGCCAACGCCGCCGTTCGCTGGACCTGCGACCGGTTGCCGTGGATGCGCTCGGCGCTGATTCCGTTCCTGACGAGGTTTTCCGCGAGACGATTGGCGCGGTGCTTCGTGCGCGTGAACACGAGGGCCTGCTTGAGGTCACCGCGCTTGAGCAGCGAGAGAAAGAGAGCCGCCTTGAGCTCCTGCGGCACGGGATAGACGGCCTGCGTTATTCCGACAGCCGGCGCCGACGTGCGATCGAGATTGATTGTTACCGCGTTCTTGAGCATCTGCGACGCGAGTGTCGCGATCGGCGCCGGGATGGTGGCGCTGAAGAACAGAGTCTGTCGCTTCGCCGGGACGTACTTGAGAATGCGCCGGATGTCGGGGAGAAAGCCCATGTCGAGCATCCGATCGGCTTCGTCGAGCACGAGGTACTCGACGGAATCGAGCTTTGCGTACGGATGATTGAGGTGATCGAGCAGGCGTCCGGGCGTTGCGACGAGAACGTCCACTCCGCTTCGGAATGCGTGCTCCTGGGGCCCCATTCCCACACCTCCGATGACGACCGCTGCGGTCAACGGCGTGTGCGTGGCGAGGGCGTTGAGCTGCTCGACGATCTGCGCTGCGAGCTCACGCGTTGGCGTGAGCACGAGCGCGCGTGTTTTTCCACGCGGGCGGGCGAGAAGTTTGTGGAGAATTGGTAGAAGAAACGCCGCAGTCTTGCCGCTTCCCGTCGATGCGCAGGCGAGAAGATCGCGCCCTTCGAGCGCCGGCGGAATTGCGTCAGCCTGAATTGGAGTTGGGCGGACGAAGCCGAGGTCCTTGAGGCCCTTGAGGAGATTGCGGTCGAGCTGAAATGTGCTGAAAGCCACTTAGTTTCCTGGAGTAAGAAAGGCGCTCGCCGTGAACGCCCTCCTTACAACTTAGACGCGCAGGGACTTACGCGCGTCTTTTCGGACCTGTGGGGCGAACGGTCGTGATGCCGGAAGCCTTCAGGTTGCGAGATGAACGAGGAATCTGATGGCGAGAATCCCGACAACAGTGGCGCCTATGGCCAGCAGGAATAACGCGGCAATCACGCCTGCGACAACCAGGCGGTTGGCGCGACGGCTCTCCACCGATCCGCCCAGATGGCTCTCGAGCAGATCCGCATTCATCATGTTCGCGCGCCAGCCGACGTCGAACATGTCGCCGAGCACCGGCACGCTTCCGAGAACCGTGTCGATGGCAATGTTGATCAGCATCCTCACAAGTGTGGACGGTGGCGCACCGAGACGTGCCGAGGTGAGGACGATGTAGCCGGAGAGCGCGGCGCCGCCAAGATCGCCGACGACCGGAATGAGCCCGAGAATGGAATCCGCACCGACCCGGATCTTCGTGCCGGGTATCGCCACCGCCGAATCCAGCATTCGAGCGAGGGTGCGGATACGCGCGACGCGGGGGTCGGCGGCCGTTGAAGCCATCAGTGCTTCGAGGGAGGAATCGTGTCGCGCGCGCGCTGCATCGACGGCAGCGTCATAGGAGTGTAGTCGGCAGGAACCTCGAAAAGACTCGGCGAAGCGGTCGTCTTCTGAATGCCGGTTACTTCAGAAACGCTCTTGATGTCGGAGCCGCGTCCGGCACCAGACGTTATCACATGAGTTTCAGCGCGGAGAGCCAATCCTGGAAACTTCGATCGCGCAGCTTGCATCTTGTCGAAGTAGGCTCTGGCGCCAGGTCCGAACGCGGCGCCCATCGCGTTCTGGCCGAGTCCGCGAAATGGATCGGTGAAGTTTGCAAAATCAGACGCCAGATACTCGTCCGCCACCGACGACATCCTGGTTACCTGGCTTTGCCCCATGGCGGTAACGCTCACCGTCATTCCGCCTGTCACGCGGTAACGCAATGTGTGGTGGCCGAGAATGACAGGCCCGGCTCCCAGGTTCTCCACCTTGGGGTCGTCGCCAGTAATATCGAAGCTCATGCTGGCGCCAATACCTTCCATCAGCTTCTGCATTCCCTCCATCATCTCGGCCGGGCGGATGCGCAGGAACCGCTTGTCCTTGCGATAGAGAAAGATGAGGGTCTTTCCGCTGTCGACCATGATCAGGGTGACGCTGTCGCTTTCACCCCCTCCCGGCATCTTCATCATCCGCGTGTTGCCTTTCATGTCGATGCGGACACGGTCCTTCGAGATGACAGCGTGCCCGGTGCCATCTCCGTTGACGGGGCTACCACCGGATACTCCGGATTCCGTCAGGCGAAAATCAATTGCCAGGTCATCGCCCTGCGCCTTCGCGGCTCCGGCGATGAGAGAAAGGGTGACCGCAAACGAAATGGTGAGTCGAGCGAGATGTTTCATGATGATCTCTTTCAAGAGAGCCAGCCAACAAGCCGGAATGCGCCCTGCCTGAAACACAAAGCGCGGCAGCCAGAAGCTACCGCGCTTTGCGTGTGGGTGTGCTCCTAATGCTTGAAGATGCCCCTGAGCTTGCTCTTCGCGGCCTCTTTCGCGGCTGCCTTGGCGGCGTCCGCTGCAGCCTTCTTGGCGGCTGAGTCGGCGTTGATGTCCGGGACCGTCACGGTGCTGCCACTATCTTTGCCGGCAGCAGGTGCGCCCGCCGCAATGTTGGCGTCGAGCTTCGGCATCTGGACCAGTGTGTAATGGTCGGGGATGTGGAACGTCGAGCTGGGAACGTCGGTGTTATGGAAGTTGAGCATCTCGCTCGTCACGACGCTCGTCTCCGCCTTGCCCTTCTCATCGGTCCTCACGGTCGTTATGACCGTCTTGACCGGCACTCCGTACTCGATCCTCGACTGCGCGGCCGCCATCTGACTCTTATAATCGGGATTGTTGAACATGTCCGAAGACCCAGCCAAAGCCTGGCCGTTCGACACGAATGGATTGGCGAGCCCCCTGAGCGCGGGCGCGAAATAGTAGTCGGTGGTGGTTTCATTGCGCGACTTCGAGCTGCGACCGAAAACCTTCACGTTCATTGTGTAGTTCTGGACCATCCGATAGTGCACAGTCTTGTAACCCTGAATTGTCTCACCGGCGCCAAGGTTGTGTGATTCGATCTTGACGTCCGACATCTCCATCTTCACCAGACCGCTCATGGCGTTCATCATCTTGCTCATCCCGGCGAACATGCCGGCCGCGTCCCATTCCATGTACTGCTTATTGGCGGGATCGACGAGCATCATCTTTTTGCCGCCATCGAGCATCAGGAAATAGGAGCCTTTGCCGCCGAACATGCTGGAGTTGCCCTGCGCCGCGGTTTCGAGAATGTCGATTCGACCGTCGCTGCCGGCGAAGGTTCCCTTCCCCCGCATTATGACGGATTCCTTGTTCCCCGTCCGGTCGCTCTGTGAGTGGACGATGAACTCATAGGTCGTCCCGCCGGCCATTGGGGCGGCGAGGGGCCTGGCGGCAATCAGCAGAGGAACCGCGGCGACCAGGGCCAGCCGCGAGGGACGCGAAAAAACGGGGTTCATCACAATCTCCTTCCTGCGGGACATGGCCGAATCTTCTTCAGCACGTGGCCGAAGAAATGAGGCTAGATGGGACGAAATGATGTCGGAAACATAAGATCAGGATCCCGGTTGGGCCAGATTTTCCTGGTTCAGGGTGATCCCGCCCTGGCTGGCCACCCTATTCCGTGCCGGTCTCCTGTCCCCTTACCCCTTCCCTCGTTGCGGAGCGTCAGCAACGCCACGGGCCTTAACCGGCCTGATTTGCCTTGCCGCGAGGAAAGACGAGCGACGCCACCACGGACAGTGCCAGGATGAGCGCAATCAGCAGGAGCGACGCCACAATCGGGATCTCGTAGACGCTCCCAAGCAGCATTTTCACCCCAACAAAGGTCAGCACCACCGCCAGGCCCAGCTTGAGATACTGGAACTTGTGGATCACGCCAGCCAGCAGGAAATAGAGTGACCGAAGGCCCAGAATGGCGCAGACGTTCGAGGTATAGACGATCAGCGGATCCCGCGTCACCGCAAAGATGGCCGGGATCGAATCCACCGCAAAAATCAGGTCCGTCGTCTCCACCAGAATCAGCACGACGAAGAGCGGAGTCGCCAGAATTCGCGCCTTCTCGCCCCGGTGCAAAGGCTCTCTCACGAAAAAATCCTGATCGCGAAAGTCCTGGGTCACGGGCAGGAGACGCCTGACCAGCCGTAACACGGGATTCGATTCCGGCTCGATGTCCGTTTCATCCTGCATCGCCATCCTGATGCCGGTGAATATCAGAAAGGCGCCGAAGATGTAGAGGATCCAGTTGAATCGGTGAATCAGAAGCGCTCCCGCGGCAATCATCGAGCCCCGCATGAACAGCGCGCCGATGATCCCCCAGAACAACACGCGGTGCTGGTGCTTCTCGGCAATCCTGAAGTAGGAAAACAGGAGGACAATGACGAAGATGTTGTCGACCGACAGCGAGTATTCGATCAGGTAGCCGGTGACGAACTCGAGCGCGTCCTCGCGTCCGGCAAGGACGTGAATGACTGCGGCAAATCCAAGCGAAAGCGCGATCCACACGCTGCTCCACGCTGCCGCTTCTCTTACCGAAATCTTGTGGGCTTTCTTGTTGAAGATGCCGAGGTCGACAGCAAGGACTGCCAGCACCCCGACGTTGAACCATATGAGGAGGGCGATTCTGCTCACAACGTCAGCGCCCGGCCCGGCCTATTGATTGGGCCGGGCAACGCCGTCAGCGGCGTTCAAGCGAGTCGCGAACGTCGAGCAGGATCTCGAAATAGAGCTGCTCCCTCCGATACGCGAAATCGAGGGAGGCCATTTGCGACTTGTCGTCGGCAGCTTTGGCGCGCTCGAATGCCTCGGTGTACATCTCGTCGAGGTTCGCCAGGATGCGGTCGCGGGATCGGGACATGAGGTTCTCGAAAGGTATTGAGGTGGACGGCAGGATGTTGCCATAACGGTCAATGCCGGCGATTCGCTCCAGAATCAATTCCGGATCGCGGTCCGCGAAAAGAAACCTTTTTGCGGCACCAAAGGCGAGGCGCTTCGGATTGTACGGGGTCGGCATTTTGTGGAGAGTATATGATGCCGCGCACTAACGGAAGCGGCCAGAAACGATGTTTCGGAATCCTGGCGGGGTTCAGGCGGATAGCCGGTGAAACACTGCCTCCTCGACAATTTTGCCCTTCTTGAGGTGTTCGACCACAATCCGCTCGAGCAATTCCGGCGTGACGCCGGCGTACCACACGCCTTCCGGGTAGACCACCATGATCGGCCCTCCCGCGCAGACGCCCAGACACGGAGTTTCACCGCGTTTCACACGGGTGGGGCCAAAAAGCAGGTCCTCGCGCTCGAGCAGCGCGGCGAGTTGGCTGTAGAGTGCGCGGCCACGCCGGTCCTCTGAGCAGAAGTCGCCCGTGCAAACGAGCACGTGGCGCAAGTAGGGCTCCATGAGGGGCCCCTGGGACGCCATGGATTCGGGCTTCTTCATGCGTCCGGCTCCGTGCCTTCGACCTTGTTGTCGCCGGGCGGCGCCACATACAGATAGTCCGCGACGACATGACCGCCGACCAGGTGCTCGGCCACGATGCGCCTCGCGCCGGCTTCATCCACGCCGGCGTACCAGACGTCGTCGGGATATACCACGACCATCGGCCCGTGACCGCACTGGTTCATGCATCCGGCGTGATTCACGCGAACCGAATCGCGAATGCCGGAGGTGGCCACAGTTTTCTTGAGTATCGCGTGAACTTCGGCCGAACCGGCGAGCGGACAGGTCTTGCCGCTGGTGCAGACAAAGACGTGATGGCGGTATTGTCCCATTCCGAAAGATGAGTCACTCTCCATCCGGTTGACAGTCGCGCGAGCCTCGCGTTGTTTGAGATCAATCGCAATTTCAGGAACCGCTCATGACGATTTCACCTGACGCTCGCTACCACGTCGACGCGTCGATCGCACAGAAGGGCTACGCCCATCCCGAGTCACTGGTCAGCACGCATTGGCTGGCGGCCCATCTCGAAGACCCGGGCATTCGCATCGTCGAGAGCGACGAGGATGTTCTGTTGTACGACACCGGCCACATTCCCGGCGCCCAGAAGGTCGACTGGCACGAAGACCTCAATGATGCCGTGCTGCGCGACTACGTCTCGGCGGAGCAGTTTGAGATGCTCCTGCGGTCGAAGGGAATCGACGAGAACACCACCGTCATCTTCTACGGCGACAAGAACAACTGGTGGGCGGCATACGCTTTTTGGGTTTTTCAGCTCTTCGGCTTCGCGAACGCAAAGCTGCTGGACGGCGGGCGCATCAAGTGGGAGCAGGAAGGCCGGCCGATGACCACTGATGTTCCGAGATTTGCGCTGACAAACTACAAAGCGCCCGAACGCTCGGACGACAAGATTCGCGCTTTCTTTCATCAGGTGCGCGAGCACGCCGACAGCGGTAAGCCGCTGGTGGACGTGCGTTCGCCCGACGAATACAGCGGCGCGAAGATCCACATGCCGGACTACCCGCAGGAAGGCACGCTGCGTGGGGGCCACATTCGCGGCGCCCGCAGCGTTCCGTGGGCACGGGCGGCCAACCCCAACGGGACGTTCAAATCCGCTGACGAGCTGCGCGCCATTTACGAGAAGGAGCATGGCCTCAAGCCAACCGACGACGTCATCGCTTATTGTCGAATTGGCGAGCGCTCGTCGCACACCTGGTTCGTCCTCACACATCTGCTTGGTTACGGAAAGGTCCGGAACTATGACGGAAGCTGGACCGAGTGGGGCAACGCTGTGCGCGCTCCAATCGAGAAGGGCGGGCCGAAGTGAGGGAGCCCTCTCGCGTCGATGTGAAATGGGTTGGTGAGCACGTTTTCGACTTCAGGCGGAAGGGGCGGCCCAGCGCCAGGCTGGATGGCGACGGCATCACCGCACCGAGTTCGGTGGACGGACTCCTCGGTGCACTGGGCTCGTGTGTGGCGTACGACGTGCTTGACATTCTCGCGAAGAGGCGGACTCCTGTGGAATCACTGGAAGTAGAGGTGGTAGCCCGCAGAGTTGAGACGATTCCACGGCATCTCGAGCACGTGACGTTGAACTTCCGAATCGCCGGCACGGGGATAGAGAGAATTCACGCCGAGCGCGCGGTGGAGCTGGCGGTTACGAAGTACTGTTCGGTTCGTTCTTCGCTCCGGCCGGATGTCCCCGTGAAGTGGACGATAGCACTGGCGTCGGAAACGACTTGAGCCGCGGGCCCGGACGACAAGGGCTGGAAATGCTGCGACTCGGTGTGGCGCTCATCGTGTTCCTCGCTTCGCTCCTCACGGTCGTTCGTGCGCCGACTTACAACGCGTGGAAGCTTTCCGTGGCGGTTACGGAATGGGGCCATGTGGTGGCGCTGCTGGCGTTGCTCGCTTTTCTCCCCGGATGGCGGAGCACTGCAACAGGCAAGCTTGCTGCGGCACTGGGCGGCGCAGCCGTTGTTCTGGCGCTTACGCCTCTGGCACGGGCAATTCCCATCGCATCGTCGTTGCCGGATGACATGAACTCGGCATTTGGACCATCATCGCCGAGAACGATGCCCGGCGCGAACGCGCGACCGAAACCGTTGGCGTTTCTCGACGTGCTGACGCACGTCAAGTCCCCATCCGTCCGGGTTGACACTGCAACGTACGTCATGCACGACGAAACGTCATACGGAACGACGCTTTACCGCCCGCTGACGACCTCAACGCCTTTGCCTGTCGTAATCATGATCCATGGCGGCTCATGGAGCGGCGGCACCCGCAACGATCTCCCTGGTCTCAATCGGTATCTCGCCGCGCGGGGATACGCCGTTGCCACAATCAGCTACCGCTTCGCGCCGCTGTATCCGCATCCTGCGGCGAGTCAGGACGTTCACGCGGCAATCGAATTCCTGAAAACGAATGCCGGAAGGCTGGAGCTGGATGCGTCGCGCATCGCGTTGATCGGCCGGTCGGCAGGCGGGCAGCTGGCGCTACTCGCGGCGTACACGGAGCATGATTCGGCAATCAGGGGCGTTGTCGGATTCTACGCGCCGTCGGACCAGTTGTTCGGATATGAGCATCCCACAAACCCCCGTGTGCTCAACAGCACAACTACTCTGGAGGAGTTTCTTGCCGGGAGTCCGAAGACGGCGCCGGAAGCATATATGTCTTCTTCGCCGATCAACTTCATTGGGCCTTCAACGGTTCCGACGCTGTTGATTCACGGGGCGCAGGATGAGCTCGTGTACGCCGAACAGAGTGAGCGACTCGATGCGCGTCTCGCCCTAGCGCGCCGCCCCCATTTTTTCCTTCGTCTTCCGTGGGGAGTTCACGGATGTGACTACAACTTCAGTGGACCCTGCGGACAGCTAAGCACGTACGCCATTGAACGATTTCTTGCGGCCGTCCTGCGGTGACCCCCTCGCCGTACCAGTTTTCTTTCGCCCTTTCCTGCTTATGGAGACGCTGATGATGATGAGTAACCGTGTCGCCGGCACACTGTTCATGCTCGCCGTTCCTGTCACCTCGGTCCGCGCTCAGGACATTGGGCCGAAAGTCGATTCTATTGCCAACCAGGTATTGCAGAGCACCGGCGTTCCGAGCGCATCGGTTGCCGTGGTCACTCATGGCCGCCTCGCCTACGCACACGCTTACGGAATGGCGAATCTCGAGCCCCGTACGCCGGCGAGCGCCGACATGCGTTATGCGATCGGCTCTATCAGCAAGCAGTTCACCGCATCCGCGATCCTCCTGCTGGCACAGGACGGCAAGCTCTCGCTGGACGACCCGGTCTCGCGCTTCGTGCCCGGGCTGACGCGCGGCAACGAGGTGACTGTGCGCGAAGTGCTGTCACACACTTCGGGCTACCAGGACTTCTGGCCGCAGGATTACGTGATGCCAATGATGCTGAAGGCGGCCACACCGCAGAGCATCGTCGACCGCTGGGGCAAGCAGCCGCTGGACTTTGACCCGGGCACACGGTGGCAGTACAGCAACACGAACTACACCATCGCTGGAATGATTGTCGAGAAAGCCAGCGGCGTGCCGTTCTTTCAGTTCGTGCGCACGCGCATCCTCAACCCCGTGGGTCTGGCGAGCGCAAGCGACTTCGACGCCAGTCCCACCGCAGCCAATGCCACCGGATATCTCCGTTACGCGCTCGGCCCGCTGCGCCAGGCGCCGGACGCGGGCTCCGGATGGATGTGGGCGGCAGGCGAGCTGGCGATGACGGCGTCCGACCTGGCGAAATGGGACATATCACTCATTCGCCACAGCCTGCTTTCTCCCGAATCGTACCACGCGCTGGAGAGCGAGGTGCCCTTGAAGAACGGCGCCGGCACCGGCTATGGCCTCGGCGTAGACGTCGCAATGCAGTCGGGCCGGTTTCTCGTGGAGCACAGCGGCGAGGTTTCGGGCTTTACGGCTGAGAACATGGTATTTCCCGACGACAGTGCTGCCGTCGTGGTGCTGACGAATCAGGATGCTGCGCCGGCTTCAGGCGCGATCGCCCGGCAGATTTCACAGCTGCTGTTCGCGACCGAAGACGCTCTGACGCAGAGCCGCACGGCCCAGGCGAAAAGCATTTTCGAGGGACTGAGACAGGGAAAGATCGACCGGTCGCTCTTCACGTCGAACGCCAACGCGTACTTCAGCGATCAGGCCCTCGCGGATTTTGCGTCGAGCCTGGGGCCGCTCGGATCGCCAACCACCTTCGTCCAGACGGGACAGTCGAAGCGGGGCGGGATGGTGGCGCGCAGCTACCGGGCTACGTTCGCCGGCCGCGCACTGCGTGTCTGGACCTTTGAAACGCCGGACGGGAAGCTGGAGCAATACCAGGTGGCGCCGATCGGATAGCCGGCATCCTTGCATGCCACAGAAACACAGAAACACAGAAAGCCACGCAGCGCTGCGAATAGTCCGGCCCGCAGGGAAACCCTTTTCTTTTCGTTGTTAACTGCGACTGCACCCGCGGCTTACCTATGGCCCCGGGTGCAGTTCACAAAAGAATCAAGCAGTTTTCGGTGTTTCTGTGTTTCTGTGGCAGCAGGTTACCAGATCTTCACTCGGTCTGCCGGCGCGACGTACATCTTGTCGCCGGGGTGAACGCCGAACGCCTGGTCGAACGCATCATTGTTGATGAGCGGTACGTATGCCCGGTACATACCGGGTGAGTGGGGATTTGTCAGCAGCTGCTGGCGCAGCGCTTCATCGCGGAACTTGGTGCGCCAGATCTGCGCGAATCCGATGAAGAAGCGCTGGTCTCCTGTGAAGCCGTCAATCACCGGCGCTTCCTTGCCGCCGAGCGAGATGCGATAAGCGCGGTACGCCTGGGCAAGGCCGCTCAGGTCGCCGATGTTCTCTCCCATCGTCAGGCCGGGATTGATGTGGAGGTCATCGATTGGATTAATCGCCTGGTACTGGGCGCCAAGCTTGGTGGTGCGCGCCTCGAACGCTGTGGCATCGCTCGCCGTCCACCAGTCGCGGAGATTCCCCGATCCATCCGACTTGCGTCCCTGATCGTCGAAGCCGTGACCGATCTCATGGCCGATCACCGCGCCGATTGCGCCGTAGTTGACGGCATCGTCGGCCTCGACGTTGAAGAAGGGTGGCTGAAGGATGGCCGCGGGAAAAACGATCTCGTTGTTGGATGCGTTGTAGTACGCGTTCACGGTCTGCGGCGTCATTCCCCACCGCGTGCGATCCACCGGCTTGCCGAGACGGGTGATGACATCGTTGTGCTGGAACTCCTCGGCGCGCATGGCGTTGCCGAACAGATCACCGCGCCTGACCTGGAGCGCTGAAAAATCGCGCGGTTTATCGGGGTAGCCGATCTTTACCGTGAAGTGGGCCAGTTTATCCTGCGCTTGTGTCTTCGTCTCGGGGCTCATCCATTCGAGACTGTCGATTCCCACGCGGTACGCGGCGAGAATGTTCTTCACCAGAGCGTCCATCCGCGCCTTTGCCTCGGGCTTGAAGTAGCGCGCGACGTATAGCTTCCCGGCCGGCTCGCCAAGGATTCCCTCGACGCCATCTACACCCCGCTTCCACCTCACGGCCATTTCCTGCTGGCCAGAGAGCGTGCGGCCGCGGAAATCGAATCGTGCCCGCCCGAATACGGCGGGGAGCGCATCGGCGTAGTTGTCCAGAAGCTTGAACGTCAGGTACTCTCGCCACGTCGCTACGGGAGTGCGGGAAAGGACAGAATCCATGGCGCGCACGTAATCCGGCTGCCGCACGACGACGTCGGTGACGTTCGTCAGGCCGGCCGCCTTGAGGTACCCCGGCCAGCTGTACGTCGGAGTCAGCGCCGCCAGCTCCGCCGCCGTCATCTTGTTATAGGTGGCGTTGCGGTCACGGTTATGTGCGCGGTCCCACTGCGGCGTAGCGATCTGAGTCTCCAGCGCCACGATCCTCGCTGCGGCACCGGCCGGATCGGGCCTCCCGGCAAGCGTGAACAGCTGCGTGATGTAACTGCTGTACGCCGCTCGCGTCTCTTTCGTCTTCGCGTCCTGCCGCAGGTAGTAGTCGCGGTCCGGCATGCCCAGTCCTGACTGACCGACCTGGACGATGTTCGCGTCGGAGTGTTTGGGATCCTGCCCGACGCCAACACCGAGTGGTGTCTGCACGCCGATCCGGGCGAAGTGAGCGAATGTGGCGGGGAGCTGAGCCGTTGTCCGGAGAGCCGCGATCGTCCGCAGCTCGCCGGTGAGCGGCGTTATTCCGATTTTCTCGACGCGCGCGCTATCCATGAAGCTGGCGTACAGATCACCGACTTTCCGCTGCTCGGTGCCCGCGGCAGCGTTGGATTTTGCGGCATCTTCCAGAATGCTGTGCAGCGCATCACGGCTCCGCTCGCGGAGCTCATTGAATGCGCCCCAGCTCGAAGCGTCGGCCGGTATGTCGGTGCGCTTCAGCCAGGTGCCGTTGACGAAGCGGAAGAAATCATCCTGGGGCCGCACCGACCGGTCGAAGTTGGTTGTGTCGAATCCCAGTGCGTGGCCGGCCTGGGCCTGGGCTGACGGGGCGAACAGCGTTGTTGCAATTGCTAGAAGACCGCCGACCATGACTCGGTCGGTCGCTCTGCGGAAATTCCCAGCCATGTTGCGCTCCTCGAAGTTTTGGGGTGCAAGGACCTTTCCCCGGCACCCGACAAGATTTATCGCGGGATTTGCTTATGTCCAGACTGCGAGGCGCCCAGTAGCAGGAGCGAATGCCAGATCGGCCTATCGCCGTTTCTTGCTCTTCGCTGCCGGATTGTAGTCGGCGAACTTTTTTTCCGCCTCCTCCATCTCCGCTCTCAGCTTCTCGAAGCTCTCGTAGCGTGCGCGGGACACGTCGCCTCGCTTCACCGCCTCGAGAACAGCGCATCCCGGCTCGACGGAATGGGTACAGTCGTTGAACCGGCAGCTCTCGAGATAGGGCCTTAGCTCGGGAAAGCACCCGTCGAGATCCTCGGACGGCATGCCCCACATGCCCACCTCCCGCAATCCCGGCGTATCGACCACGTAGCCGGCGTCAGGCAAGGGATGCAGAACAGCTCCAACGGTCGTGTGGCGCCCCTTGTTCACCGACTCGCTTATTTCGCCGACGCGGAGATTCAATCCTGGATACATCGAGTTCATCAGCGACGACTTCCCCACGCCGGAGGGCCCGCTGAGGACGGATGTTCGCGACGCCAACGCGGCGTGCAGCTCATCGAGGCCGATGCGCTGTTTTACACTGGTGTAGTGAACAGGGTAACCCGCGCGCACATAGTCATGGAAACGCTTCTCGGTCTCTGCCCGGTCTGCCAGCTCGATCTTGTTGATGACAACCCTTGCCTCGAGATCGTTCCCCTCGGCGATCACGAGAAACCGGTCGAGCATCCGCACATGAGGCTCGGGGTTTGCCGCCGCAAACACTACCACCACCTGGTCGACATTCGCGGCAACGATGCGCTCACCGCGGCCGGCTCCCGGCATCCGCCTGGCGAGCTGCGATTTGCGGGGAAGGATTTCCGAGATCGTCCAGCCGTGAGCGCCATCACGCTCGACCACGACTTTATCTCCGACCGTCAGCTTCAACATGTCATGGCGCTCTTTCTTCAGGCGCCCTCGAAGAGAGGCGTCGACCGTCTCTCCAGTATCTGTTCGCACGCACCAGGTGCCCCCGGTGCCATTCAGCACCACTCCGCCGTGGCTCGTCCGGCCGGCAGTCCCGGTCACTCGCCGCCTTCGTCGCGCATCGCTTCCCACCACGGGCGGCCGGCTGATGCGCGGGCGGCAATGAGATCGTCGAGTGTCTCACGAACGTCACTCAGCTTCATCGCGCCGACCTTTGCAATGGCGTCGGTCTCGGATGCCCCGTAACCGAGGTATTCCGTTTCAAGATGACCGGACGCCACCGGGTCGCCGGCGCGCCACCGGACAAACAGCAAATACGCGGCGTAAGGCCTTGCGTGCTCGTTCGTCTCGTCGGCAACGATCTCGACGCTGTACGACGCGCCGTCGTATCCCTCGAAGGCGGCCGGCCGGCTGTGCACGGCCATGTAGCCGCCGATCGTATTGGCGTCCCCACGGGAGTGATCGGCGGGAAGGAACTGGCCCATATCAGTCGCGGCGACCGACCATCTCCTTCAGCACGTTGCCGGTAATGAACGCCACATTAGCCGGCCGTTCGGCGAGTCGTCGCATGAGATACGGGTACCACTGTGTTCCAAACGGGACATAGACCCGCAGCCGGTATCCCTCCCGCACCAGCTTGTCCTGGAGATCCCGCCGCACACCGTACAGCATCTGGAACTCAAACCGGCTGGACTGGATCTGATTGTCCCGCGCGAAGCGCTTCGTTTCATTGATCATCCGCTCGTCGTGCGTGGCGATGCCGGGGTAATGCCCGTCGAGAAGCAGCGCCCGCATGCAGCGGAGATAAGACTCGTCGACATCCTTCTTGTCCTGATAGGCGACGGATGCCGGCTCCCGGTACGCGCCTTTGCAGATCCGCACGCGCGCGCCGGCAGCGTTTGCCTGCTCCGCGTCGGACAACGCGCGATACATGTAGCTCTGAAGCACAATTCCGACATTGCCTCGATACGAGGGAAAAAGCCGGTTGTAGAAGATGTCCAGCGTTTTCTGAGTGTAGTCACTCCCTTCCATGTCGAGGCGAACGAACGTCTCGTGCGCGCGCGCCCGCTCGAGAATGTTCTGCATGTTGGCGACACACAGCTCCTCTCCCAGGTCGAGTCCCATCGCCGTGAGCTTGACCGACACGTTGGCATCGAGCCGTTTCTCCCTGATGCGATCGAGTATGTCGATGTACTGGCGGGCGGAATCTCTCGCCTCCTTCTCGTTGCGAACGCTCTCACCGAGCAGGTCCAGCGATGCGGCGATCCCCTTTCCGTTCAGCTTCTTCACCGCGTCGAGAGCGGCATCGAGTGTCTCGCCGGCGACAAATCGAGAGGCAAACCCCTTTGCCATCCGGTTGTGACGGACGAAGCTGAACACTTTGGGCTGGCTCGACAGGTACAACAAGGCGCTTCTAAGCATCAGTCGGTTTATGCTAACGTGAAATCGGCAGTGGCTCGTTCATCACTCGCAGAACGGGATAGGCCGCGCCCGACGTGAGCGCGTTGTCGAAGAAATTCCAGTCTACGAGACCGTCGTCGCTCTGCGGCTCGAGCAGATATATGGCGAGGATGCCAAGGGGCTGGCTCGTGTGAACAATGTAGGTGCCGGCGCCAAGCTCGCGCGCTTCGCTCATCCACCGCCCCGCGACTCGCGCCTCGCGATGCCCCTGGAACGGCCGCGTGGAAATAATGGTCGAGTCGACGATGAATCTTTCCGCGCGAGCCGATGCCGCTGCGGAAAGTGAGTCCACGACGACGCCATGGATCCGCAGAAGGTGGACGGCCTGGGTGTCCGACGCCGGTATCGCGTAGGCCACGGGCGGAGCGGCGAAGAGCGTTGGGCTGAAGCGGTCGAAGACGGGCATCTTCACCGGATGGAACCGGCCCGTGCGCCGCATTCCTTTCGGTACGCCGGCCTGGGTGCGTGCAGAATCACCAGTGCGCTCGACATCCTCGGCAATGACAGAGCCCGAGTCCGGCGCGGCGACCATCTGCGAGCGAATTGGAATGGATGCCGGCTCTGCAGCCGGCTCCTGCCACACCAGGGGACTATGACTCGTGGCGTTGGTGAGCGCGTGAATCGTCGCCGACTTCGAGGCCACAAGCCCCAGAATCTCGCTGACAAACCTGTAGGTCGACTCCACTCGCCGTCGCAGCGGGTCATGAGAGTAGGCCTCGCTCAGGATCGCGATGCGTCCGCGCAATCCGTAGTAGTTCGTGCCGAATCGCGGGCGCGAGTCGAATGTCACCCAGCCCCTGGACAGAGTGTCGTCCGAGATGAAGTCGCCATAATCGAAAGCGGGGAAGCCGGCATCCGACATTCCTTCGGCAAGTCTGGGAAGGAGATAATCCCGGGTGAACAGTCCGAGCGGCGCTGCGGGATTGAGCGGCGGCGCATATGTCAGCGCATAACCATGATAGCTGCCGTCCGTCGTGTGGAGATCCACGAACACGTCCGGATCCCATGCGTTGAACATCGCGAGCGATGCGCGCGTCTCCGGCGCCTCGGCTTTGATGTAATCGCGGTTCAGGTCGAGTCCCTGACCGTTGGCCCGCTCGCCGACAATCTCCGGTCCGTTCTGCTCGCGCCGATTCACTTCCTGTGACGCGAACTTCTCGTTGCCATCGGCGTTGTAGATCGGCACGGCGATGAGAACTATCGAGTCAAGGACATTCGGCTGGGGCGAGCTCGTAAGATCACGGAGAAGCGCCAGCAACGATTCCTTTCCCTCTATCTCCCCGGCATGGATGTTCGCCTGCACATATACAATTGCCCGCCCGAGACGCCGGGCTTCGGCCGGAGTCGCGACGCGTGGCCGCGACGCGACGACGTACGGTATCTGGCGCCCCTGACTAGTCGTGCCGATGGACCCGAACGAAAGCTCGGCCCTTCCGTGGAGCGAGTCGAGGAAGGCAATCACGTCCGAGTAGTGCGACGTCTCCAGGTAATTTGTGCGCTCGGCACGGGTGCGTGGACCAGCGGCGACCTTACCGACCGTCGCCACCCCGCCGGTGGCGCATGCCGTAACGCCCGCCACGAACACGGCGACGAGCAATGCATGAACGGCGGTCTGCTTCACACGTTCGCAGCGCGGCGCGGAAACACGATCACGACTGTGGATGGAATCGCTCGTTCCGGCGAGCCATTGCGACAAGTGATTCGGCCGGTGTGTAGCGGCCGGGGAATCGATCGTTGAGCTCTTCGAGCTGCCGCACCACCTCGGCCGCGCCAAGCGAATCCATGTAGCGGAACGGACCGCCGCGGAACGGCGGGAAGCCGAAGCCGAACACCGCGCCGATGTCTCCATCGCGGGGTGACCTGATCACGCCTTCCTCGAGACACCGCACAGCTTCGTTCAACATCGGGAGGATAGTGCGCTGCTGGATTTCCGCGGCAGCGTAGTTCACGCGGAGCGGCGGCGGCGCCCCGGTCGACGGCGGAGTCTCCCGCGCGGCCGGCGTCAGCAGTGGATAGATCGACTCGTCCACGTTTCCCTTCTTTCCTTCCTCGTCATAAAGGTAGAAACCTTTCTTCGACTTTCGCCCGTATCGGCCGGCGGCCACTACCGCCTGAACGGACTGCGCCGGTGAAAAACGGTCGCCGAACGCGTCGTGCATGATCTTGCCGGCCTTCGACGCAACATCGAGCCCCACTTCATCCACGAGCGTGATGGGCCCCACCGGGAAACCAAAAGTCACCAGCGCGCGGTCGATCGTGTCGATCGACGCGCCCTGATCGAGCAGCCGGCCGGCCTCGTTGATGTAGGGCGTGAGAATGCGATTGACGTAAAAGCCGGGGCCGTCGTTCACCACAATCACCGTTTTGCCGAGCTTCTTCCCGTAGGCAACCGCCGATGCCGTGACGTTTCTGTCGGTCTGCGGGGTGACGATCACTTCCAGCAGCGGCATCTTGTGCACCGGCGAGAAGAAGTGCATGCCGAGCACTCTTTCCGGCCGCGCCGACGCCGTGGCGATCTCGGCGATCGGAATGGTGCTCGTATTCGACGCGAAAATGGCGTCCCGCGGGAGGACCATTTCCACCTCACGCAGGACCTCGTGCTTGACCTCGAGATCCTCGAACACGGCTTCGATTACCAGGTCGACGCTGGCGAAGCCGGAGTAGTCGATCGTTCCGCCGAGGAGCGACATCATGTCCGCGAGCTCGACGCGGGTGATCTGCCTGCGCGTGAGCCGCTCCTTGAGTATCTCGCGCACCGCGGCAAAACCCTTGGCCACCCGCCCGTGATCGGCGTCGCGCATCCGCACCAGCGTTCCCTGCTGCACCGCAACCGCCGCAATGCCGGAGCCCATGAAACCCGCTCCGAGAATCCCCAGCTTGGCCACCGGATGGATTACCGGAGCGGGCTCGCCTGCTGAGACACTGACGCCGAGATCTTTCTTGAGTGCCGTGGTCGCGAAGAAAAGGTAGATGAGCTCCTTCGACACGTCGCTCATGGCAAGCTCGCCGAAGAGGCGCGACTCCTCGCGATACCCCTTGCTCGAACCGCCGCTGTAGCCGGCTGCGACTGCGTCGATGGCGGCGAGCGGCGCGGGGAAATGTCCGTGAGTCTTCTTGAGCGTTTCCTCGCGCGCTTTCTTCAACACTATCCGGCGGCCGGCGGGGTTCTCGTCGAGCAGCAGGCCGGCGACGCCATTCCGGTGGCGACTATGCTTGCGCGTCCCGTCGGCAATGTCGCGCGCCCGCTGGATCGAAATGTCACGCAGAATTGCCGGGTGAACGAGCTCGTCAATCAACCCGATCTGAAGCGCCTTTTTCGCGCGGACGTTCTTGCCGGTGAGAATCATGTCCAGCGCCGCGCGCACGCCGATCAGTCGCGGCAGCCGCTGCGTACCGCCGGCTCCCGGGATCAGGCCGAGCTGAACTTCCGGCAGGGCGAGAATGGTCTTCGGATGATCCGTCGCAATGCGGTACGATGCGGCAAGGGCCACCTCGAGTGCTCCACCCAGGCACGCGCCGTGGATTGCACAAACCATCGGCGTTCTCATCCGCTCGATCGAGTCGAGCAGCAACTGCCCGTCGTGGCTCATTCGCTCGGCGTCGGCGGCAGTTTTCAGCGCGAGAAACTCCTCGATATCGGCACCGGCGATCCAGCTGTCCTTCTTGCCGCTCAGCAGTACTGCGGCGCGGACGTTCAGATCGCGCTCGAGGCGGTCGAACAACGCGATGAATTCATCCTTCACCGCCCGGTTGAACTTGTTCACCGGCTCGTTGGGCAGGTCGATCGTGATGACGGCTACGCCGTCCTGGATCTCGGTGGCGAGTGCGTAGGGTGAGCTCATTCTCTCTCCACCACCATTGCGAAGCCCATCCCTCCCGCCGCGCACACAGTCATTAGACCGAACTGACCGCCGCGCCGCGCCAGCTCATTCAGCAGCGTCACGGTAATTCTTGCGCCCGTAGCGCCGAACGGATGCCCGATGGCGATCGACCCGCCCATCACGTTGAGGCGCGCCTGGTCCACCGCTCCAACCGGCTCGGAGAATCCGGCGCGCTCGGCCCACATTTTCGACTCGAAGCCCCGTAGGTTCGACAGCAACTGGGCGGCGAATGCCTCGTGCATCTCCACCAGGTCGATGTCCTTCAACGTGAGCCCGGCCCGATGGAGCGCCACAGGCGCTGCCAGAACGGGCGCCTGCAGCAGCTGCTCGCCCGGATCGAGTGCAGCGTACGCGTACGAGCGGATGAATCCCAGCGGTGCGTAGCCGAGTGCGGCTGCTTTCTCCTCGCTCATCAGCAGAACGCATGCGCCACCGTCGGTGAGTGGAGATGCGTTGCCCGCCGTAACGCTGCCGTACCGCCTGTCGAACACCGGCTTGAGAGCCGCAAGCTGTTCGTAGCTGGTATCGGAGCGAATGCCGTTGTCAGTGGTGACTACGCTGTCGAAACGCGGTGGGACATAAACCGGCATCATCTCCGCCACGAGACGACCGTCCGCCGTCCCGGCTGAGGCCAGACGGTGGGAGCGGAGCGCAAATTGATCCTGCTCCTCGCGGGAGATGTGGTTGATCTTCGCCATCTTCTCCGCCGACTGACCCATTGACTCGCCAGTGGACGGCTCGGCAATCGCGGGAGCGATTGGGACCAGGTCGCGGGGACGGATTGCGCCGAGCGCTCTGATTCGGCCGGCAAGAGATTTTGCTTTCGACGCCTTCACGAGGGCGTCGGCAAACCCCTGAGCATGCAGAATGGGAACGTTCGACAGCGATTCGGCTCCGCCGGCAATCGCCACGCTGGCGTGACCGAGAGCGATCTGGTCTGCAGCGTCGGTAATTGCCTGGTTGGAGGAGGCGCAGGCCCGGCTCACGCTGAATGCCTGGACTCCTTTCGGAAGCAGCGGCATGAGTGATACTTCCCGGGCAATGTTCGGAGCCACCACCGATGGGATGACCGTCCCGAAGACGAGCATCTCCACCTCAGACCCCGTCAGATTGGTGCGCTGAATGAGCTCGGCAACGCAGAGCTTGCCAAGCTCAATCGCAGACACGGACTTGAACGCCGTGCCCGCCCTCGTGAAAGGTGTTCGAACTCCGGCCACGATTGCTACCCGCCGTCCATTCCCGAAAGTTGCCATTACAGGGAAGTTAGACGGGGCTGGGGTATCTTTCTAGGATGCGCACCACCTTGGAGGGACGTCGCTTCGACTTGCTCGTGATCGGCGGAGGGGTCACTGGAGCTGGTGTCGCCAGAGACGCAGCCATGCGCGGCCTGCAGGTCGCGCTCGTGGAAAAGGACGATTTTGCGAGCGGAACGTCGAGCAAATCCTCGCGATTGGTGCACGGCGGAATCCGCTATCTCGAGCACCGCCAGTTCGGAATGGTGCGGGAGAGCGTGCGGGAGCGAGAGACCCTCTTGCGCATCGCTCCTCACCTGGTGCACCCGCTCGAATTCACCTGGCCGGTGTATCGCGGGGCGCGAATCTCGCGACTCAAGCTGCGCGTGGCGCTGGGAGTGTACGACTCCCTTGGCGGAAGGTTCTGGTCGCGGTCGCACCGCATGCTGTCGAGAGACGGTGTTCTCGCGCATGAGCCAGCCCTCGGAAGGGATGGCCTGAAGGGAGGCGCCGTCTATCAGGATGCTGCCACGGACGACAGCCGGCTGACGCTGGCCAACGCGCTCAGTGCCGAGGCATTCGGCGCCATAACGCTCAACCACACCGAGGCACTTCGACCGGTTTCCCGGGATCGCAGCGAATGGATCGTGGATGTCCGCGATAAGCTCACCGGGATGGAATCAGAGGTTCGGGCGACCGTGATAGTGAACGCCACCGGACCGTGGCGGCTGAATCTCGAGCGGCGCTGGCCACAGCGGACGGCACAACGCCGGGGCAGCAAGGGGGTGCATATCGCCGTTCCATCAGAGCGAGTGGGCAACCGGGCAGCCGTGACGATGATTTCGCCCGAAGACGGCAGGGTCATGTTCGTCCTTCCCGGCACGCGGCGTACGATCATTGGAACGACCGACACGTGGACTGAAGAGGTACCGGATGACGTGCGGGCTTCCGAGTCGGACATCGCATACCTGCTGAAGTCGGCGAATGCCTGCTTTCCAGACGCCCGGCTCACTGAGACTGATGTGATCAGCGCGTGGGCGGGCATCCGGCCGCTGGCCGACTGGGAGGCCTCCAGCAACCCTTCAGAGGTGTCACGCGAGCACCGAATCGCCCGCAATGGTGCCGGCATGATAACCGTGAGCGGGGGCAAGCTGACCACCTACCGCGCAATGGCTGCTGAGATTGTGGATGCGGTGGAGCGCGAGCTGGGCAGAAAGCCGTCGCACTGCAAGACGGCCGAGACCGTACTCGCCGGCGGCGAGCGTGAGGTGGAAATCGCGTCGCTCATTCGCGCCGATGCGACTCTGGGCAATCTGATCGTGCCCGGGCTGCCATACACGATGGCCGAGCTGCGCTACGCCGTCCAGAACGAGATGGCCGTCAATCTGAGCGACCTGTTGATTCGCCGCACTCGCGTGGCGCATGAAACGCCGGATCACGGAGCAGCCGCGCTCGAGTCGGTCGGTAGCCTTGTCGCGCTACTCCGGAAGTGGAGCGCCGACAGGCTTCGCCAGGAAATGGGAGCTTACGACGTCGAGGTGGAGCGGATCTTCGGCGTGGCCCCTGGCGCAGTTTAGGCGCTGTCCTTGCGGCAGACGGCGTCTTTGCCGCCGAATCGACTACGGCTGATGGATTGTCTTCAGCTCCACGATCCTGAGCTTCCGCGTCTTGGCGGGCAACCGCAGAATAGTGATCTCGCCAACGGATCGTCCCACCAGCGACAGGCCGATTGGTGAAGACATGCTCACGTGTCCATCCTCGAACTCCACAGAATCGCCGAATACCAGGCTGAATGCTTCGTGCTCGCCGCTTTCCTCATCCTTCACTACCACGCGCGAGCCAAGCCCCACTTTGTCGGCGGGAATCTGATTGATGTCGATGCTCGACAGCTTGCTGAGCCGCTGGCGCAGCTGGCCAAGCCGCGCCTGGACGAGCTGCTGACGCTCAAGGGCCGCCTTGTACTCGCTGTTTTCGCGTAGATCGCCCATTTCGACCGCTCGGCGTATCTCGCGTGGCAGCACGACGTTCAGCTCGTACTGGAGCTTCTCGACCTCCTCGCCGAGCTTTGCCTTGAGTTCTTCAATCATCGTGGGGTACGTCCGGTGATGCGGGACAAAAGCCGAGCGTCGTTCCCTGGGGAACGACGCCCGTTATCTGAAGCTAGAGACTGTCCCACACTCTCGCAATCGCTACGCCATCACGAGCCGCCGCGCCGCCCGGCTGCGAAAATCAGTCGGTGGGGGCGGGCTCGCGGCGCTCCCGCCCTCCCCGGCGCTCCGGCTTGCGGGTCTGCGATTCGTACGCGCGGATCACCGTAGAGGCGGCCTCGACGGGATCGTCGGTGAGGACCATGAGGTCCATGTCGCCCGGCGAGATCTTCCGTTCCGCCAGAACGCGCGACTGTAACCATCTCAGCAGGCCCGCCCAGTAGTGGCGGCCGAAGAGGATCACCGGAAACTGGTAGATCTTGCCAGTCTGGATGAGGGCCACCGCCTCGAACAGCTCATCGAGCGTCCCAAAGCCCCCGGGAAAGATGATGAAGGCCACTGAATACTTGATGAACATCGTCTTCCGCACGAAGAAGTAGCGGAATTGAATCAGCGTATCGACAAAGGGATTCGCGCCCTGCTCGAAGGGCAGCTCGATGTTGCAGCCGATCGAATGTCCTCCGGCGAGCCGTGCGCCTTTGTTGGCGGCCTCCATGATGCCAGGGCCTGCGCCGGTGATGATCGCGAAGCCGGCCTCCGCCAGCAGGCGGGCGACTTCCTGCGCCGCGATGTAATACGGATCCTCCGGAGATACCCGGGCAGAGCCGAAGACGGTCACACCTTTGTCGACCGCTGCCAGTGTATCGAACCCTTCGACGAACTCCGACGTGATGCGCATCACGCGCCAGGGGTCGGTCTTGGTGAAGCTCTCGCCAGGCGCGGGTGCCTGGAGGAGCTTCTCGTCCTCCGTCATCGGCTCGGTGTAGTCACGGATTGCGTCGTCGATGACGCGGGTTGCGCCCGCCTGCCTGGCGGCCGTCATCTGTGATGGCGGCGTGCGCCCCGCCATCATGTGTCCTTCTTCTGTCCGCTCCTTCAAACCGGCGCGCGCGCCTTGCTCAGCCGAGGCCTGCATCTCGGGATCGAACTTCTTTCCCGTAGGCGTTCGTGCCTGCTTTCGCCGCGTTCGCGGCCCGGCTGCTCTCGCAACGGTATCTTTCTTTTTCTTCATGACTTCCAGTTATGGGCGCCTGCTCGCCTCGGCGGCCTTTCCGCGTGCGCGGGCGCTCGCAAGATGCGTGCGGAAACATCCCACTCGCCAGATGATCGTGTGTCAGTCGTTGTAATCGTTGCCGATGGGGCACGCCCCGATACGCTCGCCGCTGCCATCGACAGCGGGTCGCTGCCCTCTCTTGCCCGGCTCCGGGCGGAGGGCGGGTTTCATACGGTGACTTCCGCCTTTCCCTCGGTTACCGGGCCGGCCTACGCGCCATTCCTCATGGGCCGTTATCCGGGACCGGCCGGCCTCCCCGGTCTGCGATGGTATGACCGCAGCCGTACCGTATCCAGGCTTCCGGGACACTCGCGCAGCTACGTTGGACCAGAGATGCGCCACGTCGACAGCGACCTCGATTCATCGACGCCGACGATCTTCGAGCTCGTTCCCAGGAGCATTGCCGCCCTGAACGTCATTGGTCGTGGTCTGGCAAACCGCAATCGCATTGGGCGCAGCCCGCGGTTTGTTGCGCGTGCGGCGCTGACACATTTCGCTGGCAACGTCAGAGGATGGCTGGCGATAGATCGAGACATCGGAAGCGCGGTCGCGCAGCAGATCCGGACGAAAAATCCGGACTTTGTTTTCGCTGCCCTAACCGGCATTGACAAGACATCGCATTCCGGCGGTCACGATGCGTCGATCGTCATGGACGCGCTGCGCATTGTCGACGCCACCGTTGAGGAGATTCGCGACGACGCCGAACGCGCGGGCAGCTGGGACGACATGCACCTCTGGGTGGTGAGCGACCATGGGCACTCACCCGTAGCCGGCCACGAGGATCTCGTGGGGCTGATGCGCAGCCTCGGCCGCCGCGCCATTGCCCACCCGTGGGTCTACTCGATGTCCGCCGACGTTGCCGTGATGGTGAGCGGCAACGCGATGGCCCACATCTATCTCGACCTGGCCGAGCGCGAGCGGCCGTGGTGGCCGTCGCACGATTCGGGCTGGAATGAGATTGCCGAGCTGCTGCTCACCCGCCAATCGGTGGACTTGATGATTCTTCCCCGGTCGCCAGGTGAGTGCGAAGTGCACGGGCGGGCGCGGGGATATGCGCTCATGACCTGGGAGCACGACAGGATCTCGTACCAGCCGGTAACCGGTGATCCACTGCAGATAGGAGAGCGCCGCGAGCTCGACAACGCCGCGGCCTACGAGGCGTGCATCGCCAGTGACTACCCCGACGCGCTGGTGCAGATCGCGAACCTCGCCGGCGCGCCCAGATCAGGTGAGATCATCCTGTCCGCGACACGCGGCTGGGATTTTCGCGCGCGCTATGAGCCCATTCCGCACCTGTCCTCGCACGGAGCGCTCCATCGCGAGCACATGCTCGTGCCACTCCTCGTGAATCGGCCGGTGGCGGGACTTCCTCGGCGAACAGTAGACGTGATGCCCAGCGCCTTGAGAGCACTGGGCATCGATATCCCTGGCGGATTGGACGGCAAGCCGTTCAACTGACCGGCGCCGGCGGTGTCATGCGGGAACTAGGGGACGACCACCTGCGCCGTCATGCCAGCGTGAATGGTGCAGTGCAGGTTCCAGGTACCCGATTCATTGAACGTTCGCGACACGGTCCCCGAAGAAATTGACCCGATGTCCGTTACGCCCGTTGAGCGTGGAGCATCGAACACAATGTTGTGAGTCACACCCGAGCTATTGGTGAACGAGACCACAGTTCCCTTCGCCACGCTCAACTGCGACGGGTCGAAGCTGGCGCCCTGCATGCACAACGTGTTCGCCGCGCAGCCACCCGACGGCGGAGGTGGAGGCGGGGAGACGATGCCGATGCTGCCCCCGCCTCCGCCGCAGGCCTGAAACACCGCCAGCGCACCGAGCAACCCCAACAGACCAATCTTCCGCATTGAGCATCCTCCCTGGCGGATCCGAGCCGCCGATGAACGCGGTGCGCCAGAGCGCCGACCCCCGTCGTAGCCGAGCGCGCGCCTGCTGTCTGAAGCTATTGCGCGTACATCAAGGTCGGTATGCCGTTCACCGCGGTCTGGCGGTTGTTCGCCGATTACAGCACGAACTCCACCGGAATGTGAGGAGTTGTCGCGTCTGCAAGCTTTTCCGCGTCCCAGTTCGTGAGGCGCACGCATCCGTGTGAGCTCGCCAGGCCAATTGTCTCCGGCGTGGGGGTTCCGTGAATTCCCACGTGCTCCTTGGAAAGCGCGATCCATACGGTTCCGACCGGCGAATTCGGGCCGGGTGGAAGCCTGGCCTTTGGCTTGGAATGGGGAACGTCAGAAAAAAGAGTCGGGTCGTAACGGAAAGTCGGGTTGCGCGATACGGCCGTGACTTCCCAGTTGCCGTCAGGCGACGGATCGTACATCGAGCCAAGGGTGGACGGGAAGTGGAACACGATCGAGCCGTCCGCGGCAAGCGCCTGGACGTAGTTGCCGCTCTTTGAGATGTGAATCCGGGCGATCGATTTCTGAAACAGGTCCGGCCCGCGCTCAACGGACGGCACGAACAATTTCTCTCCCGCGGTGAGCGACGCGAAACTGATCTTCGGGTTGAGCTTCTCGAGCAGCTCGGCGGTGGTGTGGAATCTCTCTGCGAGAAGCTCCAGCGGCGACGAGTAGCAGAGACACGCCAGCTTCGCCTGCTCGTAGACGTTGTGCGGAATTGGCACAAAAGGGCCTTTCAGCGATTCCCTGTCGACCGTGAATTCAGTGATCACATGATCGGTTCCGGCAACCGCCGCGAGGCGCGTGTATGTCTCCGCGTCGAGCACTCCCGTCGGAGGCAGTCGCTCGCTGTACTGGAACCAGTAGATCGCGATCTGGGTGGTTTTGGCGGCGCGCCCGCTGATTGCTCCAACCGAGAAGTTGGCGCGGTCGAGCAACACCTGAGCGCGGACAATGGCCGGCCCGCGCTCATACCGAAGCGTCTCTCTGGTTGGTGAGGCGTTCACCGCTTCGGGCGTAATGTCGTCGAAGTCGAGGTACCTGACTGTTGCATCGGCCCTGGCAAGCGGCTCGGCATGGGTGCCAACTCGCGGTGTCGAGCGGGGCGCCGGCACCACCACCGAAGCCCGGCGCAGCCGGTCGCGGTCAGCCGCCATGCGCCAGACGCTCGAGTCCAGTGAGATCGCAGCCACCTCGTCCGGCGACACCTCCGGAATGGGAATCGACACCCGCGGTCGTGCACAGCCTGCGGCGGCCAGTCCGGCAAGAAGTACGAGACGTGAACCAAGCGCTCTCATGAGCTAATCCCCGGAGGAGGACGTTCACGAAGCGTACCAGTCACGGTCTCTCGCGATGACGGAATGACTCCCTGTAGCACCACCCGCCAGTCACGGCCAGAAGCGGCGACGGCAACCACGTACGCGTCCGAGTGATCGACGAGGCAAACCACGGGGAGCTCCTGGCTGACATCGGACGTCAAATCGGACTCACGCCCGCTCTGAAGAACGCGCCACACGCTCGAGCCAAGCGCTTTGGCGAATGCCTCACGCTTCACCCAGCACGACAGAAATTCACGGTCGCGCAGTCCCGCTGGAGCGGTGGCGACGACGCTGGATTCTTCCGGGGACAAATAACGACGGGCTAGTTCCGCCGCGCGTGGCATTGGACGCAGGTGCTCGAGATCTACTCCCACCGGCCGCGATGCTGCCACAGCGTATACCGCGAGCCCCCCAGAGTGAGAAAGATTGAAGTGCACTTCGCGATTTCCGGCAAGCACAGGCTTTCCATTGCCCTCGGTTTCAAAGCGAAGACCGGCGGCCGGAGTGTCGACATATCGAGCGAGCAGCTCGCGGAGCATCCCGCGCGATACTATGTACTGGCGCCGTGCATTGGCATCGTGGAAACCGGCGGCGACCCGGCTCTCTTCGGGTGACAGAAGGCCGCTGATCCGGGTCAGCTCTTCCTCGTTCACCGCCAGCCCGGTTTCCCAGAGGTGGATCTCGTCGCGACCGATTTCAATCGAGGTCAATTATGTCCACCTCGGCGAATCCATCGACGATCGTGAGACGCGCAACACTTGGCTTGAGGTCGAACCTCCGCGCACCCGCTGCTCCGGGATTCACGACCAGCCGGTCATGCGAGCGAGTGACAAGCTGCCGGTGGGTATGGCCGTAGACGATCACATCCGCGTCGTACGCCGCGAGCAGCTTTCCCGGCGTGGGACTGCCCAGCTCATTCCCGTGACTGACATGTATGAGGAGTCCGCCGACCTCGATGCCAATTGCGGGAGGGAGGCTCGGATCGCCGGCGGGATCGGTGTTGCCATGGACCGCCCTCACGGGAGCGATGATCGCCAGCTCGTGCAGAACGTCATCACCGCCGACATCGCCCGCATGCAGAATGAACTCAACTCCGGCAAGCGCATCATGCACACCCGACCTCACCAGCCCATGGGTATCAGATATCAATCCAACGACGTGGCGGTCCGGAGTGCGGGTCATGGACTCTATATTAGCAGGTGATGACATGGGCCCGCCTTTCCCTCGCACTGGCGTTGAGATCGTTCGCCCATCCCACACTGGCGGTGGATCTGCTCCGGGTGGGATGGCGATTCAGGACGCGCGACTGGCACCGCCGCGCTCCGTTCCTGCCGCTTCCGGACACGACATACCTCCGATGGCGCATGTACACGGCCTTCGGCGACTTTGACGCGGTGCCAACGGCAGACGAAGTAGAGCGTTATGTCCGCTGGGCCACGGAAACCGCGTGACTGTCGCCGAAAGTCCGACAACTGCGGGCCGCACCAGCTCGCTCGAGTCGCTGATCAAGGCGCAGGCCTTCGGGCTGGGGTTCGACCTCGCCGGCATCACCACGCTCGGCCCTGTCGAGACCGCCGGCGCGTTTGAGGACTGGCTTTCGGCGGGATACGCGGGCGACATGGAGTATCTGCCCCGGGGCGCAGAAAAGCGCCGCGACACGCGGCTGCCAGTTGCTGGAGCGTGCAGCGCGATTGTGGTCGGCCTCAATTACGGAGGCACCACGCTGGGTGGGCCGGTTGCGCGTTATGCGCGCGGTGACGACTACCACGACGTAATGTGGAGAAAGCTCGGCGCGCTTCACGTGTGGCTCGGGCAGCTGCTGTCGCGCGACATACCGGGCAAGGCGTATGTGGACACGGGTCCGATTCTGGAACGCGACCTCGCCCGGAAAGCAGGCCTCGGATGGTTTGGAAAGAACACCAATCTCATCAACCCGAAGCTCGGGTCATTCTTTTTCATCGGCGCGCTCCTCGTCGATCTGGAGCTGGAGCCGGACGCGCCATTCGAGGCTGATCGCTGCGGCAGCTGTACCCGTTGCCTGGATGTGTGTCCAACGCAGGCGTTCGTCGCACCCCGGGTTCTCGACGCAACCCGATGCATCTCCTATCTCACGATCGAGTCGCGAGGCGGAATTCCCCTGGAGCTTCGCGAATTGGTTGGCGGCCTCGTATACGGGTGCGACATCTGTCAGGACGTTTGCCCCTGGAACCGCAAGTTCTCGACTGAGTCACGCGAGCCGGCGTTCGCCCCGCGTGCAGCTATCGCGGCGAAGGACGCGCGCACGCTCGCCCGCGAGATCCTCACGATGACGGAGGAAGCGTTCATGGTTGCCTTCCGAGGCTCGCCAATGAAGCGGGCAAAGCTCAGTGGGCTCAAGCGGAACGCGGCAGTGGTGTTGGCCAACATTGGCGATAAGCGCGACGTTGCCCTCATCGCCGGATAAATTCCGAGGCCAATGGAAACGACAGCGAGAACGATTGAATCAGACATGCACACGGATCCTGTGCTCGACACGACTTCCGTCGTGCGGCGCCTGTCCACGCTCGACCGATTCCTCCCACTCTGGATCTTCGCGGCGATGGCACTTGGCATCGCCCTGGGCCGCACGTTCCCGGGGCTGGGTGCCGCGCTCGACCGTGTACAGGTGGCCGGAGTATCGGTGCCTATAGGGATCGGGCTCCTGTGGATGATGTATCCCGTGCTCGCCAAGGTTCGTTACGAGACCATCGGCGCTCACATCGCGGACCGAAAGCTCCTTGGTACCTCGCTCGTGCTCAACTGGATCATCGGACCGGTCGTCATGTTCACGCTGGCGTGGTTCTTCCTCCCCGACCTGCCGCACTACCGGAACGGACTCGTTCTGATCGGACTCGCGCGATGCATTGCGATGGTGCTGGTATGGAACTCTCTGGCGCGGGGTTCGGCCGAGCTCGCCGCGGTACTGGTGGCGCTCAACTCGGTCTTCCAGGTCCTCACATACTCCGTGCTCGGGTGGCTCTTTCTCACGGTCGTCCCGACCTGGCTCGGCAGTGACAGTACGGCGTTGCACGTCTCGATGTGGCAGATCGCGAAGAGCGTACTGATCTTCCTCGGCATTCCGCTCTTCGCTGGGTTTCTCACGCGCCGCACGCTGGTCGCCCGCCGTGGAGAGTGGTGGTACGACAACCGCTTCATTCCGCGCATCGGGCCAACGGCACTCCTCGGCCTGCTGTACACCATCGTGCTGATGTTCGCGATGCAGGGGACACGCATTCTGCAGTTGCCGGTGGACGTGCTCCGGATCGCGATCCCGCTCGTCGTCTACTTTTTCATCATGTTCGGCGTTGCGTTCGCGCTTTCCATGAAGCTCGGCTTCAGCTATCCGGAAACGGCGTCGCTCTCGTTCACGGCGGCAGGCAACAACTTCGAGCTGGCCATCGCAGTGGCCATCGCGACGTTCGGCATTGCGTCCGGCGAAGCGCTCGCGGCGGTGGTCGGTCCGCTCATCGAAGTGCCGGCGCTGATCGGACTCGTGTACGTATCGCTATGGGCAGGTCGCCGGTTTTTTTCGCCGGTACTCAGCGCGCAATCTTGAAGTTGAACATCGGCGTTCCCAGCGCCCCCATGAGGCGGAGCCAGATGGGAAGTATCATCTCGGCTCCCCGTGCCGTCGTGATGTCGCCCAGATCGATAACGTGGCGGCCTCGCTCACCCGAAACGCACGCGAGCGCGACCTGCTTCTTGATCGCGCTCGCACGTGCGCCGCGAGTACCTACTGAGCGGGCTTCTTTGCGGTCGGGGGCAGCAGACCGTTGAGGCGCAAGTAGATCGCCGACTGGCTGTAGTGGTCAGCCCAGTCTGCAGTGGTGAGCGTCATCGTGGCGGCACGTGACATAGAGCGGCCGAATACGGGAAGCGATTCCCCGAGCTTCGAGTCGTCGAGTCCAGCGAGCGCCTGATCGCAAAACGCAAAGGTCTCTTTCAAACGGGCGACGAGCGCGTCCTTGCCGGCCGTGGCCGCGACCTTGGTGCGAGTGGGTGCCTTCAATCCGCCGATCGTCCCACAGAGGTAATCGTTGCCACCGCTCAGATGCACCACGATGTCGGCAAAGCTCATCTGGGCGGGCGTCGGCTTGTAGTTGTACTTCGCCGCCGGGAATTCATCGGCTGCGGCCATCAAATTCTTTCCGGCCGAAGCAGCTTCGTCACGGAACGCCTGCGCAACCGGATTTGCCGTCTGCGCCGACGCGACTCCTGAGAGCAGCGTAAGGGCGAGAGCAGCAGAGGAGACGCGGATGAACATCTGTGGAAACTCCATTTGAGTGGTGGGCGGGCAAGCACAATTCTGAGTGCAGAACGTGTCTCTGTCCAGAGAAACGGTCTCCCTCAGGTCTTCGCTACTGCGTCCTTCACTCCATAGAACGCCTGGGCCATCCGTCCGATCGACCGATTGTAGTAAAGGATGGCGAAAATGCCCACCGCCGCCACGGCCAGAACAGCCGGGTTCATCCCTCCGCCAAGCCCCGCCCAGGCCAGGCCAATGGCAAGCGCCAGCGAGCTCGCGAGATGGCCCACTACTGTGTAGGCGTTGGCGGGAACCAGCTCCATTGGCTGATCGAAGTTGCGCCGGGCGACACCAGCGGCTTTCGCGAACAGTGGAAAACCGGCCAGGCCAAGCAGCGCCAGGAGGGGCAGCGTTCCACTGATGACAAAAGCGACAAGCGCAAGAGCGGCGACGACGGCGATGAGAGGATACACCTGGCTGGCTCGCTTGAGTCCGAGACGAACGACGGCCGTGCGCTTATGGACTTCGTCGTCGCTTGCGGCGTCCTGAAAACCATTGATGAACAGGATGAGCGCGACGAGCACCGACACCGGTATCGATGCGGCCAGTGCGACACGAGGCACGGTGCCGGTTTGAACGTACGCGGTGCCGCACACCACACCAACGCCAAACGCCAGCGCGACGGCAAGCTCGCCGAGTCCACGATTGGCGAGACGGAATGGAGGGCCGGTGTACACGAATCCAATCACGAGGCCGGCGAGCCCGAACAGCAGCACAGCCGGGCGGCCGACGAGGGCAAAGTAGGCGCCAATAGCCGCGCTCAGTGCGCCGAAGCCGAGCATTGCGACGAGCAACTCCGCTCGCGTTGCCAGTCCCCTCTGAAGAACGCGTGATCCGCCGGTAAAACCGAGTACCGGCGTGCGATTCCGGTCGTCGGCGCCGGAGAGCTGATCATCGAGGTCGTTCCTGATGTTGGTGCACGCCTGAAGCGACACTGCGGCGATGAGAGTGAGAAGCGCCCATCCCCATGTCACGCGCCCGGCTACGTCGAACGACGCAGCGACACCCACAGCAACCGATGCTGCGCTCGCGGTGAGTGTGGGCCACCGCACTATCTCCTTCCACACGCCAAGCCTGCGGCTTATCAGCGACCGGTCGCTCGGCCTCTCGCCTGTTCCATCGCCGAAGTCGAGAATGGAAGGAGGCCTGCCGGCCACGATCTCGCCAAACACCCGGTGCTTCATGAAACGCGGCGTGACGCGGACGAATGCGAGCAAATCGGTCTGTCCAACGGAATCGAGGTAGCTCACGATCGACGACGTGCGCATCGTCGCCTGCTTCGCGCGCTCCCGCTCGGCCGGATCGCGAACCACTTCGGCGCGACCCGTGACCTCCATCTCCCAGCTGGTGTTTTCCTCGCCGGTGGGAGATTCGTGCAGAAGCAGCGCCACCTCGGGCCGTGTGGTCATCTCTCGAATCTTTGGATCGGTTTTCATGGAGGCGAGATAGATCAGCGGTCGTGCCGCGTTGTCATCGGGAATCCACGCGCCGGGGTGCATCATTCGCACCCGGACTTCGTCTCCGGCGTGCGTGCCCACGGCGACTCGCTTTGCGGCGAGAAGCGCCTCGCGAATTCGCCGGCGCGATTCCTCGACTGGCGTGGGAGTTGGAGCTTGTGGCGTGGGTGCGGTCATGGATTACAGGGGTCGTCTCGTAACCTACGCAATCACTTACTCCTGTGCAGTTTCCCGTCGCACGACGGGCGCCACTTCGGTGCCAAGGAGCTCGATTGCGCGCATTACCTTCGCGTGAGGCGTCGGTCCAACGGTAAGCTGGGCGAGGTAGCGCTGGTGCCGGAAGATCTCATGCTGGCGAAGAATCTTGTCGATTACTTCCTGCGGGCTTCCTACCGCCAGCGCGCCGCGAGGAGATCGCGACGCATCGAACTGCTGTCTCGATGTGGGCGGCCATCCGCGCTCCTGCCCGATTCGCGTCATCGCTTCGGCGTAGGGCGGAAAGAAAGTATCGACCGCTTCCTGGGATGTTTTCGCAACGAATGCGTGTGAGTTGATGCTCACCGGAAGCGTCGCCGGATCGTGACCCGCCTTTGCCGCTGTTTCACGATAAAGATCGATCAGGGGCGCGAATCGTTCCGGTGTCCCACCGATGATCGCAAGTGCCAGGGGAAGCCCGAGTTTGGCCGCCCGTATGACCGACTGCGGAGTGCCGCCCACGGCAATCCAGATTGGCAGCGGCTGCTGGAGAGGTCGCGGGAAGACCGCGAGGTTCTCCAGCGGAGCGCGGTGATCGCCGGACCAGTTGACCCGCACGCTGTCCCGCAGCTTCAGCAAAAGATCGAGCTTCTCGGCGAACAGCTCGTCGTAGTCGTCAAGGTCGTAGCCGAACAATGGAAACGACTCGATGAATGAGCCGCGTCCGGCCATGATCTCGGCTCGGCCTCCGGACAGGAGGTCGAGGGTGGCGAAATTCTGGAACACGCGCACGGGGTCGTCGGAGCTCAGCACAGTGACGGCACTCGTGAGTCGGATTTTCTTCGTTCTGGCGGCTGCTGCCGCGAGCACCACGGCTGGCGCCGATACGGTGTAATCCGGGCGGTGATGCTCGCCAATGCCAAAGACGTCGAGCCCGACCTGGTCGGCGAGCTCGACTTCTTCGATCAGGTCCCGGAGGCGTTGCGCCGCAATTGCTGGCGCGCCGGTGCGCGGGTCTGGTGCTATTTCAGCGAACGAGTATACGCCGATTTCCATTCCGGGGGTCAGGCTGCCCGGGAAAGTCTGACCGCTTTCGTATCCTTCCTCACCGTCGTGCCGCGACGGCCGATAACGCCGTCGAGAGACCACGCTCCGGCGCCGGTGACGGCGAGGAGAAGCGTCGAGCCGAGCAGCGAGAGCGGAAGCTCCACTCCGGTCGGGCTGAAGAAGCCGCCCTTCAGGTGAACAAGACTGATGGCAACGATCATCGTGGACATGAGGCCGAGTGAAGCGAGCCGTGTGAGCAGGCCTGTAATAAGTGCCATCCCGCCGAAGAACTCAACGAACGCGACGAACGGACCGAGGAGCCCGGGAGCCGGGACGCCCATCTGGGCGAAAGCGCCGGTTACGCCGGCAAAACCGAACACGAACAGTTTCTGGCTGCCGTGGACAAGGAAGATAACGCCGACAACAGCACGGAGAATTGTGAGTCCGATGTTGATCTGGCGGTCGGTGGCGGGGCGAAAGAGTGACATGGCGAATCCCTGTTGGAGTGGTGTCACCCATATTATATGTGTTATCACACCTATTGTCAAGACACGCATCGATCCCCCGAGGCCTCGGGGCCGGCTCCCTTTCCCATCTTCCGCCGACAGACGCCGGGGGACCAACTTTCCGGGATGAGCCACGATGATCTGCATCCGGTGGTCCACGTCGAGTACCCGGACTGGGTCGACTCCGTGGTCCAGTGGAACCGCATTTATTCCTCCGATCACGACCGGATGCGTCTCGCCATCGACGTGTCGCGCGCCAACGTCGAGCATTCCACCGGCGGCCCGTTTGGCTCTGCGATCTTCGAGTCGCAGTCCGGCCGGGTGGTGGCGGTGGGCATGAACAGCGTGGTGCGCCTCAACAACTGCACGCTGCACGGCGAGATGATGGCTTTCATGATGGCGCAGCAACGCCTTGGCTCATACTCACTCAATGGGCCGGGGTTGCCGGCTCACGAGCTGTTCACTTCATGCGAGCCGTGCGCGATGTGCCTCGGCGGCAGTCTATGGAGCGGCGTACAGCGCGTGGTGTACGGCGCCGGCCGCGAGGACGCTTCGCGTCTCAACTTTGAAGAAGGGCCCGTGTTTCCGGAATCGTATCAGTATCTGGAAGACCGTGGCATCAGGATCGTCCGCAACGTGCTTCGCGACGAAGCCCGCGCGGTGCTCGAGCTGTACCGCGCGAAGAGCGGAAGGATTTACAACGGATGACCACCAGCCTGGATCCGACAATGCTCGCCGAAGCGTCGGCGGCACTACGCGAAGCCAACGTCGCATTCGCCGCCGCGCACCCGGGCGAAGGTCCGGGACGCCAGCCGGTGCACACGGTTTATGGCGGGGCGCAGCTTTTCTCCTCGGATTCAGTTCCCAAGCTCGGCACAATCGCTCTCCGGGCGATGGACGCTTACGCTGGAGACCCTTCCACGCTCGGCCGCGCCCTCGGGATCTCCGATCATCCCGCCCTCGGCACAATCGATCAACGAGTGCGCGACAAGCTTGCCCGTGAGCCGATCGAGGATTTCCGGATCGACTTCGAGGACGGGTACGGCAACCGGCCCGATGCGGAAGAAGACGAGCATGCGCAGCTCGTCGCGAGCGCGCTGGCGAAAGGCATGCATGACGGCACGCTGTCGCCTTTCATCGGCATCCGCGTCAAGCCGCTCAACGAAGAGATGCGCGTGCGGGCTGTCCGGACGCTCGATCTCGTGCTGACCGGAATCGTCGAAGCCGGCGGCATTCCGGGATGGGTCGTGACGATCCCCAAGGTCACGATCATCCAGCAGATTGACTACACGGTGGCCGTGCTGCGGCGGCTCGAGCACACCCTTGGCATTGCCGACGGGATGCTTCGCTTCGAGGTGATGGTCGAGACGCCCCAGATAATTCTCGATGAGAGCGGAGGGTCGCTCCTGCCGCGAATACTCAGCGCTTCGGACGGGCGATGCCGTGGCGCCCATTTCGGCACTTACGACTACACGGCGAGCTGCAACATCACTGCCGCCTACCAGCGGATGCAGCATCCGGCGTGCGACTTCGCCAAGCATTTCATGCAGGTGGCGTTTGCCGGCACCGAGGTCTGGCTCTCGGATGGGTCGACGACAGTGATGCCGGTTCCGGTTCACCGCCAGGCAAAGGACGGCGCGCCACTCACCGACGGGCAGCGCACCGACAATGCGGCGAGCGTGCACAACGCATGGCGGCTGCACTTCGACGACGTGCGCCATTCACTCGCCGGCGGATTCTATCAGGGATGGGACCTGCACCCGGCTCAGCTCGTGACACGCTACGCCGCACTGTACAGCTTCTTTCTCGACGGCATCGACGCTGCGGGGGTGCGTCTCAGGAACTTCGTCGGAAAAGCTGCGCAGGCGACGCTCGTCGGTGATGTTTTCGACGACGCGGCCACCGGGCAGGGCCTGCTCAACTTCTTTCTGCGCGGAATTAATTCCGGCGCGATCACCGAGGAAGAAGCGCTGACGATGACAGGTCTCACTGCCGAAGAATTCCGCGGACGGTCATTCGTGAAGATCTTGCGCGGCAGAACGTGAGCGGAGGCGTATTCGAGCTGCTCGACCTGGTTGCCCGCTGGATCCACGTGATCGCGGGAATCATGTGGGTGGGGAACTCACTGCTGTTCAACTGGCTGGACCGAAGTCTCGATTCCCCTCGTGGGCAGGGACAGACACCCGAGCCCCTCGGCACCATCTGGCTGCTGCACAGCGGCGGCTTCTACTATGTCGAGAAGACGCTGCTCGCCGGAACGCACCTGCCGCAGCCGCTCCATTGGTTCAAGTGGCAGGCGTACACAACATGGCTGAGCGGCATGGCGCTACTGGTGGTCGTGTACTACCTCGGCGGCCGCGCCGTACTCGGAGATGCAACCGTCGCGCCTCTGAGTCACAAGCTGGCGGTCCTGGTGGGCGTGGCGGCGATTGCGGGTGGAGTGGCGCTGTACGAATCCATGCAGCGATTCGTCGCGCCACGCGCGCCGCGCGCCGCTGCCATTGTCTGGGTCGCCGGGCTGACGGCAATTTCCATCGAGCTCACGCGGCTTCTGAGTGGACGCGCGGCTTTTCTTCACGTCGGCGCGATGCTCGGGACAATCATGGCGGCCAACGTGGCCCACACCATCGTGCCGTCGCAGCGCGCGCTCGTCGCATCGGTGGCGGCAGGAACTCCGGGTGGTGCTGCCCTCTCGGCGCGCGCCAAGCGGGTGTCGATCCACAACAACTACTTCACGTTCCCGGTGATCGTGCTGATGGTGAGCAATCACTTCTCCGGGATATACGGACACCGCCTGAGCTGGCTGCTGCTGCTGTTGCTCGTTGCCGCGGGCGTCGCCGTGCGGCATGTGCTGAACGTGCGGTGGAAGTTCCAGCAGTGGAAGCCGGCACTGGCAGCGACGATTGCGGTGAGCGTGATGGCGCTGTATGCGGTAATGAGCTTCGGCGCGGCGACGGGTTCTAACGCGGTCGAGAACTCGTCGGCTTCATCGGCGCCGGTGACATTCGAGGAAGCGCGTCATGTCATCGACCGCCGCTGCGCGGCATGTCACTCCGAGCATCCGAGCGACATGACGTTCGGTGGAGCACCGGTTGGAGTGATGTTCGATACACCCGATCAGATAGTCGCGCGAGCAGCACGGATTCGCGAACGGGCAGTTGTGACCCGGACGATGCCACCGGGGAACAAGACAAACATTACTGATGCAGAACGGGCGCTGCTCGGCCGATGGGTCGCTCAGTCAGCGTCCCGGTGAGATAATCACCATTTACCTCCTCTTCGCTCCCAGCGCATGTCATCGTCGCCAAGAAGGCGCTACACGAGCTCAGACGCTCAGACGATCCAGCGCGCGACCTTCAACCCGCACTGATGCGACTGTGCGCCGAGTCGCTGCGCCCCGGGGGACGGCTGATTCTGTTCGAGGATGCTCCGGGCCCGGAGTCAGAGCGGGATCTGAACCGCGGAATGCTGAAGGAGATTCACTCGCAGCTCGACTCGCTGCGGGCCGGGTATCTCTCCCAATCGGCTTCCGTCGCGGCGACAGTCGGGCGCGCGCTTGCATGCCTGACTTACGATGGCTCGGAGACAAGTCAGATCGGGTTCGTCAACACTTGGATCATGCTCAAGGACTGGGCTAACCAGAACCGATGCGGTCTCTTTCAGCGCGTCGGCGTTGGCGCGCAGACTCTCGATGATTGAGTCGATATCAGACATTCGCTCGTGGTTGCAACGGTTGAGGCGCGAAAGGATTGTGTTGAAACCATCTGTCAGCAAGAAGTGCCGTCAGCTCCCTCGATAAGTCGAATACCCGAATGGACTCAGCAGGAGCGGCACGTGGTAGTGCTCCTCACCATTGGCAATGCGGAAGTTGACCACGATCTCGGAATAAAAAGTCTCCCGTTCGCTCGCTGAGAAGTACTCGCCGACGGAAAATCTCAGCGTGTAGTCGCCTCCGCCAAGCTGCGCGGTTTTTTCATGAAGATCGCGAACACGCCCATCGGCGTCAGTGATTCCGGACCCGATCAGGGCTCCGTCGTGCTCCAGCGTAACCCGAATCCCGCGCGCAGGCCGGCCCAGCGCCGTGTCGAGGACATGAGTGCTGAGCGTGCTCATTGTGCATCCTCCTTGTCGAGCAGTTTGTCCAGCCTCAACCGCGTGATCTTCCGCTGCTCTTCCGCAGCAACCTTCAATTCGCCGGCGGGACTGTTCTGGAGTCGCGCTTGTGCCAGTGCGAGCATCTCATCCGCCGTCCTGCCGGTGGCGCAAACTATATAGATGTGGCCGAATCGCTCCTCGTACGCCCGATTCGCGTCCGCCAGCGCGGCACGCACACCCTTGCCGGCGCGATCAACTCCCGACTGCTCACCGGCTGCCCATTCCGCCCCCTGGCCCTGCTGTGCTGCAGCGGTAGGCCGCTCGCCGATCCGCGGATGACTCGCGAACGCCTGCAGCCAGTCGTTGGCGTCGAGCGACTTCCAGACTTCGTCCGCCACGGCCTTCACCGCCTCACGCGATGCGAACGGCCGCCGAGCGATCATTGCCGACACCCACCGCGGCGACCCGCAACACTCGGCCAGCAGTCCAGCCGCCCTTGGCGCCGGCATCGCGTTGAGCCGGCGGATGCTGATCGCCACGCAGCTCAGCCCGCGACGCGGCCGAACAGTCGCAGCCGGGCGACGCCGCCGTCGGGATAGATGTTGAGTCGCACGTGCGTCGCCGCCTTCGCCGTCAAATCCTCCCACCGATGGTGCGCGTCGGGATAGAGCGGAACGTCCGGCACGAGCTCGTGCCATTTGGCCGTGTCGGGGTCGAACGATGCGGCTGCATCGCAGTACTCGATCATGCATCGGCCCGGAGCATTCCCCTTGAAGTGATCGGTGTCCAGCCTCACCCGGTGAATCACGCCACGTCGGGCAAGCCGGACGATCGCCCAGTCATGACCGGGCCCGCGCCGCCGCTTCGTCTCCCAGCCATCGCCCATGTGCGTCGAGCGTCCGGGCAGGATCAGGTTCTGCCTGTTCCCGTAATGCATGTCGCTGCACATGACCACGAAGCCACCGTTTTCCATCGCCCCGAGATCCAACTCGTTCTCCGAACGGAAGATGGTTTCGCTGGGAACCACCTCGCCATGCACGCGCAGCCGGGCAACGCCGCCGTCGGGGAAGATATTGAGCCTCAGGTGCGTGACCCGGTTCAAGCCCTCCACAAGAAAAGCATTCAGGCTGTTCCCTTTGAGCTGCACCGTGGGAAGCAGCGGATCCCAGAAGATGTCGCGGCTCGTCAACCGTTCAGTCGATGGAGTGCCGTCGTACGTGATCGCGTCGATGCTCGCTTCCTCCGGGTAGTTGCCGGTGAAGTAGCTCGTGTCTACGACAATTCCGCGAACGACTCCGCCCAGACCCAGCTTGATGATCGCCCAGTCGTTACCCGGCGTTCTCCGGCGACGCGTTTCCCAGCCGTCCATCCACTTGCCGCGATCGGTGTATTTCCCCTCCCGCCATCGCGGACGACTGGCCTTGATCAGGTTCTCCTTGGGCGCGAAAAAATCGTCGTTTGCGGCAACGACGGCACCGCCGAGTCGCTCGGCGGCAAGGTCTATGAGGTCGGCAAAGGCCGGCGTCGGCGAATCAGGGCCTTCAGGGAGCGCTGCGGTCATCGGAAAAGGGTAACACTCAGCTGTCGGTGGCGCTCAGGACGACGGGACGCCCGCCGACATACGTCGCCAGAACCTTGCCGTAGAGCTTGCGCCAGGCGTACGGCGTTACCGCGTGCCTGTGCTCGAGGGCCGCCGGGTCGACGGTGAACGCGCTTTCCGGGTCCCAGACAACGAAGTCTGCATCGTATCCCGGCAATAGCCGGCCCTTGCGACGGTCGAGGCGCGCGAGCCGCGCCGGACCCGCGCTCATCCATTCAGCAGTTTTTTCCGGGGCGATTCCCCGCGCACGCGCGCCCGTCCACACGGCGGCGAGGGAAAGTTGAAGTGATGCGATTCCGCCCCACGCAGAAAAGAAGTCTCCGCCTGGCTCCTTCAGTATTGGCGGGCATGGCGAGTGGTCCGAGGCAATGAGATCGATCTCTCCGGCCACCAGCGCCTGCCACAGCGCCTCCCGCTCGGCTTCGTTGCGAATCGGCGGTGCGCACTTGTACTCGGTGGCCCCATCCGCAACTTCTTCCGCCGAAAATGTGAGATAGTGAGGACAGGTTTCGACGGTCAGCGGAAGTCCTTTCTTACGCGCGGCACGCACGACGTCGAGCGACCTTGCCGACGACAGATGCACCACGTGAACAGGTGTTGGACACCACTCCATGAGACGGACCAGTAGCTCGATGGCCGAACGCTCGGATTCCACGGGCCTTGACGCGAGATAGTCCGCGTACACCTTCGAGCCGCCGGGCGGACCCGCGCGCAGGCGGGCAGGATCCTCGGCGTGAACCATCAGTGGAAGCCCGAGCCGCGCCAACACCGGGAATGCCTGCCGCAGATCCTGTTCGCTCACCGCTGGGAATTCATCCACTCCCGACGGCGCCAGAAAGCACTTGAACGCTCGAACGCCGGCGTCGCGAAGCGCCTCCAGCTCGCCGCTGTTGCCCGGAACGACGCCTCCAATGTACTCGACATTCACCACACATTTCCCGCGAGCCGCGCTGCGTTTTACCTCGAGAGCCGAGGTGGTAGTTGTCGCCGGGATGGAGTTGAGAGGCATGTCGAGAATTGTTGTCACTCCGCCTGCCGCGGCGGCCCGCGTCGCCGTCTCGAAACCCTCCCACTCCGTGCGACCCGGTTCGTTCACGTGCACGTGAGTGTCGACAAGTCCGGGCATGACGATGTTCTGTCCGGCGTCGTCAAGCGGAACGCCCACCGGCACATCATCCCAGGCGCCGACGCGGGATATCCGGCCACCGTCAACATGCACTGACGCAGCGCGGATTCCGTCTGGCGTCACAACGCCCTGGCTGCGAATTACCAGTTTCATGGACCGTGGCGGCTGGTGGAGTGAGCCGGCCTGGCTACTCTGTCTCGGCCCAGAATCGCCGCAGCAGGTTTACCGAAACCTGGAGCCGGTATTCGGCAGACGATCTGAGATCGTCGATCGGAGCGATTTCGCCGGCCAGCACCAGCGCGGCTTCGTCGATGCTGGCTCCATCGGCGAGCGCGCGCTCCGTCTTTGGAACCCGCACGACTGTCGGGGCGACGCTGCCGAACGCAATTCGCGGGGCTTTGTCACGCACGGCGGCTACGACAATCTTCGAGATTGCCTGCGCGGCGCGGGTTCCCACCTTTCGAAACCATTGCTTGCCATGTACCGGACCCACCTCGACGGCTACGATGAGCTCGTCGGGCCGCATCACTGTCGTCCGATACCCGGTGTAAAATTCCGTAATCGGCGCGCGACGCTCGGCGTCCGCGTTTCGAATCACGATCGTTGCATCGACGGCTGCAAGAACGGGAAGCGAATCGCCTGCCGGTGAGCCGTTGGCGATGTTGCCGCCGATTGTCCCCCTGTTCTGTATCTGGACGCCACCCACCAGGCGCGATGCCTCGACGAGCATCGGCAGCCGGTTCACAACGTGCGCAGAGTTGATGAGATCGGTGTACGTGGTGAGCGCGCCGATGACGAGGGTGTCCTCCCGCAAGGAGATGCCGCGCAATTCCTCGAGCGCCCATATGTCCAGAAAGCGCTTCTGCGGCAGCGTGCCGAAGTTGAGCGCCACGTACACGTCAGTGGCGCCGGCAACGATCATGCGCGGCTCGTCGTGCATGATCGTCAGCGCTTCTTCGAGCGACGAAGGGCTCCGGAGGTCGAGCTCGGAGACGGCCGTTCTCAATCTGCCGCCGTGTGCGCCATCACTTCCGGCAATGGCATCCCCTTCCACTTGCACACCGCCCGGTAGATCGCCGAATAGCCGGTACAGCGGCAGAGATTTCCGGCAAGCGCAGTCTTGATCTCGTCGAGCGTTGGCTGCGGGCCCAGCGTGATGGCGGCCATGATCATTCCCGGTGTGCAAATGCCACACTGCGCCCCTACCTCGTTCATGAACAGGTGCTGAAGTGGATGATCGTTGCCGAGTCCTTCGATAGTCATCACCTCGGCACCGTCGACTTGCGCCACCGGCACGAGGCACGAGCAGACGGGCTTTCCATTGACGAGCACCGTGCAGGCTCCGCATTCGCCCTCGCCGCATCCTTCCTTGGTGCCTGTGAGGCCGTGTTCCTCGCGCAACACGTCCATCAGGCGGCTCATCGGGTGCGATGCGACTTCGGTGCTCGCACCGTTCAGGGTGAAGCGCATCAGGCGGCTCCGCTGAGCGCGATGAGCTCCGGCGTTGCGGGAATCTCCCGCACGTCGAGTCCCAGGTGGCGAAGTGCGTTGACGACAGCGGGCGCTGGTCCATCCATCGGCAGCTCACCGAGTCCTTTCGCACCGAAAGGGCCGCCGGGATACGGATTCTCCATCATCACGACATCGAGCACCGGCATGTCGAGCGTGGTCGGGATCGTGTAGTTGGTGAGAGTGGAATTGGCCATTGCGCCATTCCGCATTACGACTCGTTCGAGCAGCGCGTAGCCGAGGCCCTGTGCCGTGCCTCCCTCTATCTGCCCGCGCGCCAGCGCCGGATGAATGGGCCGGCCAAACTCCTGCACAGTGGTCAGCTTCACTGGTCGCACCTCATAAGTGTCGGTGTCGAGCTCCAGCTCGATCACATCGCAGCCCCAGCCGAATGTGGCGTACGCGTCGCCGCGGTATGTCTGATCGTCCCAGGTGATCCAGTCAGGCGGCTCATACATCCGCTCGACAGTAAGTGGCCCATGCTGCGCGTAGTATTCCGCGGGAGAGAGGGCGCCGAGCTTGCCTCTCATCTCGTGTGCACATTCCTCGAGAATCTTGCCCACCACCATGCAGGTGCGGGACGCGACTGTCGGGCCGCTGTCGGCAACCAGAGCGGTGTCAGGCTGGGCGACGGTCACGTCCTCGTATGGAATGCCAAGAGCGTCGGTGACGATCTGTGCGTGCATCGTGCGAGTGCCCTGTCCGATCTCGGTGCTGCCGGTTGCGATCCGTACGCCGGTGGGAGTCAGCTCGAGCCTCGCCCGGGATTTCAGCGTGCGCTCGCCGCCGCCGGTGAAGCCCGCGCCGTGATAGAACAGCGACAGCCCCATCGCCCGGTTGGTTCCCTTGCAGGCGTCACGCTTCTTCAGGAAATCCGTTCGTCGCACAGCTTCGTCGAGCACCATCAGAGCGCTGCAGTCGTCGCGCAGCGTCTGGCCCGTGGCAGTGGTGTCGCCTGGCCGCAGAGCATTCTTCCGTCGCACCTCCACCGGGTCGAGCCCGAGCGCCTCGGCGATGCGCTCCATGTGAACTTCAACCGCGAACTCGGTCTGCGGTGCGCCGAACCCGCGGAACGCGCCGTTGGGCGGAGTGTTGGTGAACACAGCACGCCCGTGGATGTGAATGTTGTCGCACCGATAGGGGCCCGCGGCGTGGATGCATCCCCTTGAAAGAACGGTTGGACTGAGCGTGATGTACGCACCGCCATCGAGGAGCACGTCGATGTCCATCGCCACGAGACGGCCGTCGCGAGTCACGGCGGTGCGATGCTTCACTATCGCCGGGTGCCGCTTGGTGGTGGCGACCATGTCCTCCACTCTATCGTAGATGATCTTCACCGGCTTTCCGGATTTGATTGCGAGCAGCGCGGCGTGCCCGGCAATCATCGACGGATACTCTTCCTTGCCGCCGAAGCCGCCGCCGGTTTCCGTCTGTATCACGCGCAGCGGCGGATGCTCGCCGAACAGGCATCGCAGCGCCTTGATCACGTAGAAAGGGCACTGCATCGAGCCGTGGATGACGACGCCCGCACCTTCCGGCACGGCAATCACGCCGTTCGGCTCGATGTAAATGTGCTCCTGGTGGCCTGTCCGGTAGGTTCCTTCGACCAGAACGAGATCATCGCCAGCCAGCGCCGCTGTCACGTCGCCCTTCTCAATGTCGATCGTCTTGAAGACCTCGTCCGACAGCTCGGGGTCAAACAGCGGCGTCTCTTCCTCGTAGTCGATCACGACGTTGGCGGCATTGAGCCGTTCGCGATCAGCATGCGCCAGCAGCATGATCGGCTCGGCCATGTGCCGCACTTCGTCTTCGACGAGAAACGGCTGGTCTTCCGCGATCAACGCAACGGCGTTCTTTCCAGGGACATCGCGGTAGTCCACGATGGTGAAGCCTGTTGTGTCGAAGTCGAGCCGGATGGATTTCACCCGGCCGCGCGGGATGGTCGACCGGATGGTGCGACCGAACAGCATCCCTGGAAAAACGATGTCGTCGGCGTACAATGCCCCGCCCGTGGCCTTCCCTATTCCGTCCTTTCGCGCAACGCTGCTGCCGACTGCGGCCATGTTCTCTCTCTGATCGTGATGACTCGCGCCTGAAAGTTCGTGCGAAGTTGTCGCTCGTCGCGACGCCGAGGCGAAGATGCCCGATCGCGCGCCACGGGGCAAGATTTGCGACCCGTGCTGTTGCGCGGGCGTTCCGGCGAAGTTACCTCCATCATACCGGGCGAAGCTGCAGTCGATATCGACCGCCGGCGGATGCGGCGCAGCTCCGCGGGAAGCTTGCGGAAGAGTCCGGGATTTGCGGAAAGTTTGAACGTCATGGATGACAGGTGCCAACCTTCTCAGTCGGAGCAACAATGGACATTGCATTGCTGATCGCGCGCCTTTTCCTAGGGCTTGGTCTCGCCGCTCACGGAGCGCAGAAGCTCTTTGGCTGGTTTGGCGGCGGTGGCGTGAACAAGACCGGCGAGTTCTTCGTCAAGCTCGGCTGGAACCAGGGACGCTTCTTCGCCGCCGGCGCAGGACTTGGCGAGTTCGGCGGCGGTGTGCTCGTCGCATTGGGATTTCTCGGCCCGGTTGGACCGGCTTTGATGATCCTGGTGATGCTCGTTGCGGCCCTCACCGTTCACATTCACAACGGTTTCTTCCAGACGAGCAGCGGCTGGGAGATGCCGATGCTGTACGCGGCCGGAGCGTTGCTTCTCGCGTTCACCGGTTCGGGGGCGTACTCGCTCGACCACTTTCTCGGGCTGGACTGGTACGCATCGTCGAGATGGTCGTGGATGGCCGTTGCGGCCGCGGTGATTCTGGCGCTGATCAACGTAATGCTGAGGCGCGCGCCGAAAGCGGCGGGCGCGTGAGACAGTGACGGCTGGCGAGCGATTGAAGTGACGATTCACGGCGCAGCGAGGGAAAGATTCCTTCGCTTCCGCCGCGCACAGCCGAGGGCGCCAAAGCTCGACCACGTCTCCGTTCGTGCACGGGGCCTTGACTTCGCCGTGTACACGTCGCCACCGGTGCCCGACGTGTCTCCATTGTTGTGCGTCAACGGCGGACTTCATTTCGGCCACGACGTCCTGTGGCCGGCGCTGTCGCCGCTTTCCGTTGGCCGCCAGCTCATCTTCTTCGACCAGCGCGGACGGGGCCGCTCGCAGTCTCCGCCCGGACCACGCGCTGCACGCGTGGAGCACGACGCCGGCGACATTCCGGCAATAAGAGAAGCGCTTTCAATTCAGCGCTGGGACGTCCTCGGACATTCGTGGGGTGGCGGAATCGCCATGCTCGCAACGGCAATCGACCAGCGAAGCGTGCGCCGGCTGGTTCTCGTCGACTCTGTGGGACCCGACAGCGATTGGCTTTCCGCGCTTCACGCGCGCGCTCTCGAGCGGCTGAGCGGTGATCGCAAAGCGGCTCTCGCCGCGCTCGATCCGGAATCGCTTCACACCGACGACCTCGCCGCGCACGCGGCGTATACCTCCGCACTTTATCCGGCCTGGTTCGCCGACAGGGATTTCGCGTCGATCTTCGCCGCCCCGCAGGCCGACAGCCCAACCGGCGCGGCGGTCGCTGCACGCCTCCGCCGCGAAGGCTATGACTGGCTGGATGCGATCGGATCGATAACAGTTCCGACACTCGTCGTACACGGCGAGGACGATCTGCTGCCGGTCGCTGTCGCCCGCCGCATTGCCAGCGTAATTCGCGGCGCCCGGCTGGCCGTCATTCCCCACGCGGGCCACATGCCGTTCTGGGAGGCGCCCAAAGTGTTCTTCGGGGTCGTGGAGCGATTCCTCAGCTCCGGGACGTAACCCTGGACCGCTACCAGCGCAGCGTGATTGTCTGCGGTTTCTTTCTGCGGACGATCTGAAGCCGGATCGAGTTGTCAGTGGCGGCACGCATCACGCGGATCAGCTCGCCCGGATCACCCACTAGCGACGCGTCGGCCTTGATGATCACATCGCCGGGACGGAGGCCCGACTCCTTTGCCGGTGTGCCCAGCGCCACGTTCACGACGAAGATGCCGCGCGAGCTGATTCCAACAGCAGACCCCAGGTCCGCGTTCAGGCCGGTGAGCTCGGCTCCAGCCACGCCCAGTGTCCTCGGGCCGAAGCCGAACACCAGCGGGGCAATGGTGACAGCGGGAGGTCCGGGAATTCTGGAGCGTATTTCCACGCTGCCCCGCTCTCCGCGTCCCGGTGGCAACGGCGTTCTCACTGCGGCCGGTGCCAGGCCAGTGCCCCGCTCGCCCGCTGCTGCCGCCCCCTGCTCTATCAGCGTCAGCGACAATCTCTCCGACGTGCCAGTCGGTCGAGGCGCAACGATTACCGTGACTTCGCGCACTGAATCATTCCGCCTGAACCGGAAGACAATCCTCTGCCCGGGTTGAATCATCGCCGCCATCGGGAGAGGGCTCCGCCTGAGATCCTGCGAGTTCATCGCGAGAATCGTATCTCCGGCGGCGAGGCCCGCGCGCTCAGCCGGTGAGCCCGGCTCGATTGATTCGATTACGGGATAGTCGTCGAACACCAGCCGTCCGCCGCGGTCGGTCTCCCCGCTGGTGGTGTAGGCAACGCCCACCCAGCCCTTGAGTCCCTCGCGCTGTGCCCGGGCGGTCGCAGGCGCCAGCGCCACAAGCAGCGCTCCTCCGAGAGCAATCGACCAGGTCTTGTGCATTGCGGTCATCAGAAGCGATTGAGCTTGGCGCCGGCGGGAAGTGTCGTCCCGAGCTGCCGCAGAGTGGCTTCGCGAGCGCCAACTGTCGCCAGATAATACTGATTGATCACCGGATCGTTCGGCGACTCGTGAAGCGCCGCCCTCATGTCGCTCATCACGTTGTCGAGCGCGGCGAGACGCGTGCGATATGCGCCGGGGTTCGTGGGCATCGGCACGTCTGTATTGCTTGCCGACAGATATGCGGAAGCGCGCTGATACTCCTCGCCGGCGCGGTTGAGCGTGGCCCAGGCCTCCTCGGGAGAACGGAACTCGGAGGCCGAAGCCGTGGTGGCCGAGGCAGTCGTGGCATTCTCGGGCGCCGGGGATTCTCCAACACTGGTGACGCCATCATTTGAAGCTGGACTCCCGGACACGTCGGCCGACTGGGGAGACGCGCTCCCTGCCGGCGATGGGTTGGCTGTGTAGCGCCCAACCGCCATTCCGCCTGCGACGAGCATGACGGCAGCGGCCGCCTGCATCCATCGGCGCGCGGCAAACCTGCCTGCGCCATGCGGCACGCTGATGAGACCCTCAGCCCTGAGCTGAACGGCGAGAGAATCCCAGTCGGTGAGCGGAGGAACGCCTCGCTCGCGCTCGCGAGCGACGAGGTCGTCCAGCTCGCTTTCAGATAGGGGCAACATGTGTCCTTCCTGCTTCGGGAGTTGTTTCATCCATGAGGTGCGCCAATAGCCGGCGAAGCTTGGCGCGCGCCTTGAATAGCTGTGATTTCGAGCCGCCCGACGTGATGCCGAGCTCTCTTCCAATCTCGTCGTGCGTGTAACCTTCGATGTCGTGCAGAACGAAAACCATCCGTGCGCCCGGCGAGAGCTGTGTCATCGCTTTCTCGATCGACTCGGCGAGGAACGTCCTGTCACTGTCCCCCTCGACAACTCCGCTGTCGTCCTCGATCTCCGTCTCGATCTTCGCAAGTCGCTTCACCTTCCGGAGCGCATTGAGCGTTCGGTTCACCGCTATCCTGTGCGCCCACGTTCCGAACTGCGACTCACCGCGATAGCCGGGCAGCGCGCGAAAGATCTGAATCCACACTTCCTGCGCGATGTCGGCGGCGATGTCGTGATCGCCGCAGAGCCGGCGCACGACAGCGTCGATGTGCGGCGAATGCCGCATCCAAAGCTGCCGCATCGCCAGCTCATCGCCTTTCATGGCGCGCTGGAGCTCCAACTGGTCGGTTTGCATCCCGTCTGGAATCTTAGTCACGCGTACGCCCCAGAACGTTGCCGGGCGGTTCGACCCCCTGTTCACCTGATCCGCTGAATCCGTTTTCCAAAAAAAACGGCGCGAAAACTGCCTTTGATTATTACTATGACACAGGGGTGACTGTGCCGGTGATCGGTCGTCAGCTCTAATGTTGGGAGTGGTGCGCCGTTTTGACAGTACCGGGCATGCTCCGGTTGGAACATTCGGCGGCGTTTAGCAGTAGGTACAGGTAGCAAGGAGCAGTGCGTGTTGAGAGTCATTTTGACCATCCTTACGCTTTCCCATGGTAACGACGGTCTTCCGGCTAAGGCGCCGGACGCGGTGGGGATGTCCTCCTCCCGCCTCGAAGCCATCGACCGCGTGGTCCAGCGCGGCATTAGCGCTGGCGGTTACCCGGGTGCGTCCGTTGTCGTGGGGCGAAAGGGCGCCGCGGTCTGGGAAAAGGGCTTCGGAAGACTCTCGTGGTCGCCGGTCAGCCCTGCAGTCGATGCCGACAAGACCATTTACGACATTGCATCGCTCAGCAAAGTCGTCGGCACGACAACCGCAATAATGCTCCTGTATGACGAGAAGAAGGTTGACCTCGACGCTCCCGTCTTCCGCTATCTGCCGGCGTTTTCCGGCGGTCTCAAAGACGATGTCACTGTCCGGGAGCTGCTGACACACCGCTCCGGGCTTCCCGCCGGGCGCGATCTGTGGCGCATTGCCCACAGTCCGCAGGAAGCACGCGACATGGTTCTTTCGACACCGCTCGAATACACGCCCGATCACGCCTACATCTACTCCGATCTCGGCGCCGACGTGCTCGGCATGATCGTCGAAGCCGTCTCGGGCGAGCGGCTCGACCGGTTCCTCGAGCGGCGCGTGTTCGGCCCGCTTGGCATGCGCGACACTTTCTATCGCCCCGCCGACTCGCTGCGATATCGCATCGCGCCAACGGAAGTGACGCCACCCCGCGGCTATCCGCTTCAGGGCGAAGTTCACGACGAGAACGCCTATGCTCTCGGAGGAATCGCCGGCCACGCCGGACTGTTCAGCACGGCCGCCGACCTGTCCATCTTCGCCCAGATGATGCTCAACGGCGGCACGTACGACGGTGTTCACATCATTTCCGATTCCACGGTCGCCCTGTTCACCCGTCGCACCGCGGGGCACCGCGCACTCGGCTGGGACACCGCCGACGGCGACTACGGCTCCGGCAATTACCTCACCGAGCGCGCGTACGGCCATACGGGATTCACGGGAACGTCAATCTGGATCGATCCCGACCGCGAAATGTTCGTGGTGCTCCTTACAAACCGTGTCCATGCGTCGCGAGCGCAGCATCCGGGCAAGGTCATTGCCGACGTGCGGGCTGATCTTTCGGACGCAGCGGTGCTCGCCGTTGTCGACGGTCCGACGCCGACACTCGCAATGCCTGAGGCGTTCCGCGCCGACCGTGAGATTGGTTGGAACACGCAGCTCCAGCCGGTGCGTTGCAGCGCTGCCAGGTCACGTCACAGCAAGACAGTCCGCAGCAAGAGAACGCGGGCGCGTGTGAGCTGTGCGCTTGCCAGCCGCCGCTCATCGAAACATTCGAGCGTCAAATCGCGGACCGCCTCGAAGCGTCACTCCACCGCCAGCTCGTCGAAGCGCTCGAGCAGCCGGAAATCCGCCAGCCATACTTCAACCCGCCGGTCCTCGAAGTCGAAGCGTAGGTAGATTTAGAGTATGTCAGACCAGCCAGAAACAGCGCCCCCTTCGGCCGAGCTGAAATCCAACGGCGCAGTCACCGAGGACCAGGTTAAGCTCGCCCTGCGCCGCGTGAAGGATCCCGATCTTCAGCTCAACATCATGGATCTGGGACTCGTCTACGGAATTCACGTTGACGGCGCCGAGGTCACCGTGGACATGACGCTGACGTCACCAGGCTGTCCGTCGGGCCCGGAGATAATGGGCGAAGCGGAGCGTGAGATCATGACGCTGCCGGGCGTCGAAAGAGCGGTGATGAACCTCGTGTGGGCGCCGTTCTGGACGCCCGAGAAGATGGAGCCGAGAGTGAGGGCGTACCTCGGCTTCTAGC
>Ga0097691_1000086_pt1 | contig 84870 bp, 67 predicted proteins | sample NGESurdeep072012_8_FD_72858 | JGI IMG/M metagenome (GOLD analysis project Ga0097691, IMG submission 72858) | Arctic peat soil microbial communities from Barrow, Alaska - NGEE Surface sample 210-1 deep-072012 | ecosystem: Environmental > Terrestrial > Soil > Wetlands > Peat ...
TCAAACCCGTTCGCCATCGCCAGTGTCTGCTGTTGCATCGCTCTACCAGCCCTCCGCCAAATTTCCTCTCAATCTAAACCGCAGATCGGTGGAAATCGAAGTACTTGTTCAGAGTCTCCTTAAGGCTGTGTTGTCAGCTAACTTGCGGACGTTACTTAATTAGCAGCATGGCCGAGGACGGTCGAGTGCGTACAGGTCGTCCTCGAAGCTTTTGGCAACGATTCTCTTCCGCCTATAAGAACCCTTCGTTATTCTGCGTTGACTGGTCGGGGAGGGGCGGGTAGTAGTGGGCACTTGTATGCGAGTCGGGAAAGCGTTTACCTGCGCCGCGTTGGTTCATGCTCCGACTTCCCGTATATTCCCTCGTCCAAGCCGCGAACGATACGAGAAATGCTGACGCCAAACACCTCACATATCCGCAGCAGCGTCGTCACCGCGATGGGCCTTACCGCCTCCGACCACCGAGCCGGAATTTTCTCCACGTTCCGAAGAGGCCAGCCCCGAGCAGAGCGATCGTGCTTGGCTCGGGTGTCACAAACATCTCCAGATTTCCCTTCTGGTGACCAGTCTCATCGGGATACAGAATGATATCTCCCGCTTCTCCCGAGGGACCATGATCCCAAACGCCGGCGAACGAAAATATGTCAGACTCAGCATAAACGCTATGACAAACAGGATCGCAATACTCGCTGGCGCCGACGAAAAATCCCCGAATCGAGGTTCCGGTGAGGTTGTAAACTTGTCCTCCATTCAGAAGGGATAGCGAAAATACGCCGCCGAAAAAATCGCCTCTATAGTCTTTCTCATAGACGCTGCAGTCTGGGTTGTAGCAGTAAGTACTCCAGTGGATATCCGTAATATCCCCGGAGAAGCTGAACGAACCGAATAGCCCTAACGGGCCGAATTCGGAGAACGCGGCGGATCCGGTTCCAAAAAGGGTAAACCCGTAAACAGAATTCGTTTGCCCGGTCGCCCAATCGAAATCGCCTGCTAGGGACGGCGATGCAGAACACAAGAGGAGCACTGCAAGAAGGAGACTGTGACGCATCCAAGTCCTCCGCTTCGGCGAGGTCGCATCATCCAAGAAGCGCCTCAAACCATGAGAGAATTTTCAACCGGAACATCCTCTTTGAACGGGAGGTTCCTTTTTGACCCACGAATCCGTTCACAGTGTACCAGTGCATGGTCGAACTTGCAGTGCCAAAGTGACAGTCTACGATGATGGTTAGGCGGGGTGGCCCCGCTCCGCGAATCCTCGAATCGCAAATTCTACCCCTCGACTCGCCGGAAGCTATTGACAAGGTTGACTTGACCGACAGGCGATGGGTTCCAGACCGCCCACCAGGAACACAATGGATCCACCGCTTGGGTGCCGATTTTCCGCTATAAACGCTACAAAACAGCCCTCCAGAAAACTGCGTGGGGAATCCGGTCGAAGGTGAACGCGATTCCGCTGTGAAGCCGAACACGATTCCGTTGTGATTCCGAACAGCATTCCGGTCTGAAGGTGAACGCCGATTCCGGTGGAAAGGCGAACAGTTTTTGTCGCCTAGCGGAATGGCGTTCGGCTTGGAGCGGAATGTTTTCCACAGACGAGCAGCAGGAGGTGCAGCGACGCTGGACAATCACCCGGCATTGAAACTCCATCCATGAAGGAGGACAGGGTGCCGGCCAGGAGAAAGTCCATGCGGAAAGTCAAAGAGGTCCTGCGGTTGAGGTTCGAGTTGGGGTTGGGGCAGCGCCAGATCGCACGCAGTTGCGGAATGGGGCTGGGTACGGTCCACGAGTATCTGGAACGGGCAGTAGCAGCTGGGATCGGTTGGCCGTTGCCGGAGGGGCTTAGGCGAAGAGGAACTGGAAGCCAAGCTGTTTGGGAACCAGTCCGTGCAGGCCGGAGCGGTGCAACAGCGGTCGCAACCGGATTGGAATACCATCCATCAGCAACTACAACGACATCGTCATCTGACGCTGCAGTTGGTCTGGGAAGAATACCGGCAGGCGAATCCCCAGGGGTATCGCTACAGTTGGTTTTGTGAGCGCTATCAGCACTGGCGGCGGCACCTGGATGTGGTGCTGCGTCAGGAACACAAAGCCGCGGAAAAGATGTTCGTGGACTGGGCGGGGGCAACGATCCTCCCCACCCCTGTTGGTTGCGTTGACAGATGCGTTGACAGTTAACTGCCGAATGGGATGATTTCTCCCGAATGTGGCAACGGAATCCACCTAGTAAGTGCTTGATACGACTAGGATGGAGACCCTGCCCAACATTTCCTAAACCGAAGGTCGGCAGTTCGACTCTGCCCAGGGCCCCCATTTTCACTCCTTGAAAGCAAACCAACCACTGAACCAGTGCTTCTTCTTTTTTGAGATAGTGCGACCGGTGAGACTCCTTCGTCCACCTCACGGCCCTCTTTAGCGCGCACAACATCGGGGTTTGGCCAGGGTTGTTCTCCTAGCTCTTTTGTTGGCAACAGACTAGGATTTATCCGTGATCCGCCATAAGCCGGGACTGTGCGCTGCATGACGCAAGACCGGCGTGATCGTCGAGGTCTTACCATGTGCACAGGAAGTCCCAAACCATGCTGGGTTGATCGCAGGACAAGTACGGCCAGCGTCTCTAGCGTTGGACTGTTCGGGTTCGCCGTACTGGTTTTGCTGTCCACCGTTGCACTCGCGCAAGCACCGCCGAGTGCGACACCAACCCCGCAGGCCAATGGGAGCGCGGTTTCTCAGAATGCAGAATCCACAGCACCAACCAGCACGCTTCCGGGTAAAGGCGAAGACAAAAACCTGCCCGAGATAACAACCCATCAGGAAACCGAGACGACGTTCAAGGTGAACGTAAACCTGGTGCTGGTGCGAGTAGTTGTGCGCGATGGCCAGGGACACGCAATTGGCACGTTAAAGAAGGAAGATTTCCAGCTCTTCGACAGTGGCAAACCGCAGACGATTGCGCGCTTTGCAGTTGAGAAAACGGAGGTGCCGCCTCCTGCTGGAAACGCGGCTGGCAAGGAACAAATTGCGGCAGCGACCGAAACGCCGGAACGCTATGTCGCCTATCTATTTGACGATTTGCATTTGCCGTTCAGCGACGTTGCTAGGACGAGAAATGCCGCAATGAAGCATCTGGATTCGCTGTCTCCCGGCGACCGCGCGGCCGTGTACACGACTTCCGGCATCGTCATGCAGGACTTTACCGACGACCGGGCGAAGCTGCGGGCAACTCTCCTGCGGATCAATCCCAATCCGATCAGAAGCACGCCGACAACCGACTGCCCTTACATCACGCCCTATCAAGCGAATCTGATCGTCAATGTGCACGACCCAATGGCCTTACAAGTTGCCGTATCGGACTACATCAATTGCATGAACATGAATGTGCAAACCAATATGGCCCAGAGCGTGATCGTTAGTGCCGCGGAAAGGGTGGTGAGCGCCAGCAGCGATCAATCGCGGATTGCCCTCGGCACCATACGGGACGTGGTCAACAGGATCGCCCAGATGCCAGGGCCGCGGACCATCGTTCTGGTATCGCCTGGCTTCCTGCTGATCGATAACACGCGACCGGAAAGTGAGGTCATCGATCGCGCCGTCCGTTCGAACGTCGTCATCAGCACGCTCGATGCCCGCGGACTGTACACCAGCGATGACATTACCCGGAGAAACCAGAGTGAGCAGACCGTCGCAATCTTGAGTCAGTACGCCCACCAGAGTGCGACCGACGAAGCCAACGTCCTGAGCGAACTGGCGTATGGCACAGGCGGCACGTATTTTCACAACAACAATGACCTTATCGAAGGGTTTCGGCGCACCGCCGCCATGCCTGAGTACTATTACGTCCTCGGTTTCGCGCCGCAGAACCTCAAGAACGACGGAAAATACCACAATTTGAAAGTCACTCTGGCTAACAAGCAGCCCTATGCGTTGCAGGCACGCAAGGGTTACTACGCTCCCACGCACTTGCAGAACGCGGCCGAGCAGGCCAAGAGTGATATCAACGACGCCGTTTTTTCTCAGGAAGAACGCAAGGACATGCCTGTCGAGTTGCACACCAAGTACTTCAAGACGTCCGACGAGGGCGCAAAGCTGGCGGTGCTGGTGAAGGTGGACGTGCGGCATCTGCACTATCAAAAGGTGGACGGCCGCTATCGCAATGCCTTGACCATCGTGTCGGCGCTGTTCGATCGCAACGGCAACTTCGTGCAGGGAGACCAGAAGACGCTGGAGATGCGTCTGACCGACGACACCCTCGACAAGAAGCTGGACGCGGGCGTGACCATGCGTGCGAACTTCGATGTGAAATCCGGCAGCTACCTGGTGCGCTGCGTGGTGCGCGATACGGAAGGCCAGTTGTCTGCGGTGAGCGATTCGGTTGAGATTCCGTAACGAGATTTTGGAATTACGGATGCGGCGGCCATTCGAATTTGCCAGTGTCTGGAACTAATTAATAAGGGGTATTGATCATGAAGGCTTCGCGAATTCTATTTAGCGTTTTTCTATTAGCTGTTGCAATTGGATGGGTGAATTGGAAGTTGCCCGAAGTAAACGCTCAGCAGGCCCCAGGCCAGCCGACGGAAACAGCCTCGGGCGAAATGGCGCAGGTCTCCACCCCGGTCATCAAGGCCGAGAGCCGGCTGGTTCTGGTGGATACCATCGTCACCGACAAACACGGCAACTACGTCCGGGATCTCGCCCAGAAAGATTTCAAGGTGTGGGAGGATGACAAGGAACAGACCATCAAGAGCTTCTCTTACGAGGCCGATCCCAACTCTCCCACCAACGGACAGAAGCACTACATGGTGCTGTTTTTCGACAACTCCACCATGGAGTTCACCGACCAGGTGCAGGCCCGTAAGGCGGCAGCGAGTTTCATCGATGCCAATGCCGGTCCCAATCGCTATATGGCGATCCTGAACTATGGTGGCTCAGTCCACGTGGCGCAGAACTTCACCACGGATGCCGCGCGCCTGAAGCAGATTGCCAGTGGTGTCAAACTTCCTAATGGACCCAATGCCGATGCAGCCGTCCCTGTAGAAGTAGCCTCCTTGGGTGCGCCTCCATTGTTCGCGTCCTCGGAATCCGATTACGGAGCGCGAACCATGCTGCTCGCACTGCGCAGTGTGGCGAGAAATCTTGCAACGGTGCCTGGTCGCAAGAGCCTGGTGCTGTTGACAGCCGGATTTCCCTGGACCCCGGAAAACCAATCGGAATTGACGGCCGTAATGAGCGCCTGCAACAAGGCCAACGTCGCCGTGTATCCGGTTGATGTTCGGGGCTTGACGTCGCCCGTGAATGCGGTGCCGCACTCAGAAATGCGTGACCCTGAAATCGTCGGGCCACGTGGCCTTCTCGAAGCGAATATCGACCTGATGCCGCGCCAAACCGAGAACGGTCCCCGCTTGATGTATGTCGCTCTGCCTGTTCCCGAACCGCAATATAAAGGTAGCGGTGGCCAGACCGGTAGCACTGGCGGAAAGACCGGCGGTACGACCACGGGAACGACCAGCAACCCTGGCCGCACCACAACCCCACGTCCTAGCGTGACGCCTCCGACACCCGTCCCATTCAGTCAGCCACGGCAAATCGTGCCGACGTTTCCGCCTAGCGCCACCACGAACCAACAGATCCTGTATGAGTTGGCGACAGGCACGGGCGGCTTTGTGATCGCCAACACCAACGATCTCGCGGGCGGGTTGGGAAAGATCGCCAACGAGCAAGTGGAGTATTACAGCCTCGGTTACACGCCCGCTGTTTCGGCGGAAGGGGCGTGTCACACCTTAACCGTGAAGGTTTCCCGCGGTGGAACGGTCGTGCGGGCGCGTAGCGGGTATTGCAACGTCAAACCGGTTGACATGCTCGCCGGCAAGCCAGCGGCCAAGGAATTGGAAAATCGGGCCGCCGGAACGCAATCGGGGAGTGTGGCAACTTCCATTCTTGCGCCTTACTTCTTCACATCTCCGAATGTCGCGCGGGTAAACCTGGCGATGGAATTGCCCTCGAACGCAATTCAGTTCGACAAAGATAAGGGCAAACAACATGCCATCATCAATGTCCTCGGCATCGCCTCGAAACCCGACGGGTCGGTGAGTGGGCGCTTCAGCGATGCGGTCGAATTGAACTTCGAGAACAAGGACCAGTTTAAAGAGTTCATGAGTAAGCCGTTTCATTATGAGAACCAATTCGAACTGGCCGCCGGACAGTACAAGCTGACGGTGGTGGTCAGTTCCGGTGGTGAGAGTTTCGGCAAGGTCGAAATTCCGCTGGCGATTGGAACTTATGACGGCAAATCGTTTAGCCTGAGCGCAGTCGCCCTCAGCAAAGAGATGCGGCGATACGGAGAGGGCGACACCACGCTTGATTCCGAGCTATTGCAAGATCACAAGCCTCTGGTCACACAAGGACTGGAGGTGATTCCCGCGGCATCCAACCACTTCAAAAAGAGTGACCCGGCCGCCATCTATGTTGAGGCCTACGAGCCGCTTCTGACCGGACCAAATCCCCCCAAGATCGGGCTCCAGATCAAAATCATCGATCGCAAGACCGGCGAAAAGAAGATCGACGCCGGGGTGGCCGACACTTCCGGCTCAGTGCAGGCAGGCAACCCCGTGGTTCCCCTGGGACTGAGACTTCCCACCGACCATTTGACGCCTGGCTCGTACCGCGTGGAACTGGTGGCAATTGACTCCGCCGGCCACCGCACAAAGGCCAGCACAGCGGACTTCGAGTTGGAATAAGGAGCACTTCGAACAGCGAGCTGTTTTCCAGAACATGGTGGACGGGTCAGTTCGACCGTCCCATGCTTCTGCCGTCGAACAATTGCTTCAGGTCGTAGGAATCTCAAGCACCTTCAGTTCCCGTTTGCGCGCTTCCGCGCCAAACTGGTCTGTGTAGTCCTTGTCTCCGCGGGAGATGCCGTCCCAGAGCAAGACTGCGGCTGTCGTTTCGCTGGCTGTTTGTCCAACGGCTATTGCTTCCTTGAGGATTGCGCGATTCGTTGCTGAGTAGGGATCGCCGGCCTTCTCGACCTCAATGACGACCAAGTCACCCTTAGCTTCGACTTCATCGAGGATTGTGTCGTATAACTTTCCCCAGTCACCAGGACGGTCCACGACCGAGGTCTCGCGAAATTTCTCGCGACCGAAGGGCAGCACGACTCGTCGGCGAAGACCTAACTTCCCTGCTTCGGCCAAGCCGATCAGGTCAGCGCCGCACGCGGCCGAGCAAATCAACGCTGTCGCATTGTGTTGCTGCAGCAAGGCCCGTACTGCCCTGCCGACATTCTCAACGTTTTGCGGAGGAAATCTTGGCTGACTGGCATCAAGGGCATCGACTCTTCTTCCGGCTAGAGCTATGATCATTTCCGTTTCCGCCGTTCTATAGTCTCGCACAACTAGAGGTCCAGCGGCTCCGATTGCCGCCCAAAGGAGAAATCGAATGCTGCTGCATCCTGGACGATGGAAATCGCTCCGTCCCCGCTATGAACAAGACCGGCCGCATCGCATGTTAGCGCTCGACGGAGGAGGCATTCGCGGCATTCTCACTCTTGGAATTCTGCAGAAGATCGAGAAGTTAGTAGCTGAAAAGCACAACCAGAAGTTGTGCGACTACTTCGACTACATTGCGGGTACGAGTACGGGCGCCATTATCGCAGCGTGCCTGGCGCGCGGGATGAGCACCGCCGAGATCTTCGCCTTCTACAATTCTGCCGGCAAGCAAATGTTCGAGTCGGCCCATCTCATGCAACGACTGCAGTGCCTCTACACCGCCGATCCTCTGAAGGCGAAGTTGCAGGATGTTTTTGGCCATGACACGACTCTGGAGCCGGCAGAGGTTCCTACCGAAAAAAGCCTACGGTGCCTGCTACTCGTGGTCACGAAGAACTTCACCACCGATTCACCCTGGCCAGTCAGCACGAATCCCGATGCCAAGTACAACGACCCGACGCGCAAGGACTGCAACCTGAAGATCCCGCTCTGGCAGTTGGTTCGCGCCAGCACGGCGGCACCGATCTTCTTTCCGCCGGAAATTCTGGCGTGGGACCCGTCGGACTCGAAAAAGAGCTTCGTGTTCGTAGATGGCGGAGTGACTTCGCACAACGATCCTGCCTTTTTGCTATACCGCATGGCCACCGAGCCAGCGTATCGATTGAATTGGGCAACCGGCGAAAAGAACCTGCTGATCGTTTCGGTGGGCACTGGAGCTGGCGAGTCGATGGGCACAACTGCGGCGTCGCCCAACCAGAACATGGTGTCGAACGCAGTCGGGATCCCCGGCGGATTGATGAATACGATCCAAATCGATCAGGACATCAACTGCCGTACAGTAGGGCGTTGCACCTATGGGGCGCATCTCGATAACGAGATCATGGACTTGGTGCCTCGCCAGGTTCACGAGGGAATGACAAAGGATGAGTATTATGCTGCGCCACTCATTCCACTTGCTACCGACATGGGCCGGCGCTTTCTCTACTGCCGCTACAATGTCGACCTGAGCAGCAAGGGCCTTACGGCTTTGGGCTTCCCCAAAGTCAATCCTGCCACCATTCAAAAGATGGATGCGGTGGAGAACATTCCTGCGCTGACCGAAATTGGCATCGCCGCAGGACAACAAGTCCATGCCTCGCATTTCGGGCCGTTTATCTAGAACGAGGAACTGTACATGGGACGCAAGGCGTTTATCGTTCGGCCATTCGGGAACAAGAGCGGCATCAATTTCGAAAACGTGCAACAGCAACTCATTGCGCCAGCGCTCGCTGCTTGTGATATCGAGGGCGGAACTACCGAACCGTTCTTAGAAGCCGGCAACATTCGCGCCGACATGTTTCAGCAACTGCTGGTCGCCGACATTGTGATCGCCGACATCTCGATCCATAACGCAAATGTGTTTTATGAGCTGGGCGTCCGGCATGCGCTGCAGCCGCAAAAGACGTTCATGATTCGAGCCAAGAGCAAGAAAGATCCCAAGGACCGTAGCGCTGAAGATGATGTCCCGTTCGACCTGAAGACCGACCGCTATCTGCAATACGACTCGGACGCTCCGGTGGCTACTGTCGATACCCTCATCCAGGCGCTGCGGCAGACGATTGCTTCGGAAAAGGCGGACAGTCCGGTATTCCAGATGTTGCCCGACTTACAAGCGCAGGAGCGGTCACGGTTCTTGCCTGTTCCGCAGGGTTTCCGTGATGAAGTGGACCTCGCATCCAAGGCGAAGCAGTTGGGCATGTTGGGAGTGTTGGCTTCCGAAGCCAGGGATTTCTTCTGGGCGTCGGAGGGCCTGCGCCTCGTGGCCCGCGCTCAATTCGATCTAAAGGCGCATCGTCAAGCCAAGGACACATGGGAGGAACTTTACCGACTCAATCCTGCAGAGGTCGAAGCCAATCAACGCTTGGGCACGTGCTACGAGCGAATGGGCAATTTGGACGCCTCGGATCAGGCGTTGAAACGGGTCTTGGCCAATGGACGGGCCACCTCGGCTGATCGTGCCGAGGCTCTCTCACTTATGGCTCGTAACGTGAAAGACCGCTGGCGCGAATCCTGGAAAGGGCTGACAGGAGAGGTAGCCACAACCAAAGCATTGCAATCGGCTCATCTCTTGGAGGCATATGGACTTTACCGGCAAGGATTCATGGAAGACTTGAACAGTTTCTATCCCGGTCTGAACGCTTTGAGCTTGCTGGTCATCGCGGTTGAGCTCGCTAAGCTACAACCCACAGTGTGGGAGGGCCGCTTCGATACTGATGAGGATGCCAGCCGTGAACTGGGCTCTCTGGTCATGCAACGGCAGGCGCTTGCCGGTGCCGTCGGCAGTTCGCTGGAAGCAGCGAAAGCGCGTATGCAGCAACGGCAGCAGTCCGATCGCTGGCTGGATATCAGTCTGGCGGACTATCAATTTCTTACTGTGGCCCGTCCCAGCAAGGTGGCGTTCGCCTATTCTTCCGCCCTGAACGGCGCGCCGGATTTCTACTTTGACGCAGCCAGAAAGCAACTTGAACTGTTTCAGTCGTTGGGAATCCTTAAGGACAACACGCAACAGGCGCTGGAAGTCTTCAAACCCGCAGCCGCCGAAATTCCGGCTCCAACTCCGCCTCGCCGCACCGTTTTCTTCACCGGTCACATGATCGATGAGCCGGGCAGAAATCCCCCGAGGTTTCCCAACTCGCTCACGGCCAGCGTGCGAGCAGCAATCAAAAGCAAACTCCAACAAGAACAGGGCCGCACCGACGGGGCGATCGTCACAGTCGCCAGCGGCGCCTGCGGCGGAGACTTGCTCTTCCATGAAGTTTGCGAGGAGTTAGTAGCCGAACATCGACTGTACCTTCCCTTGACGCCGGACCGCTTTCGCAACGAGTCGGTTTCGCCAGCGGGGAGGGACTGGGAAGATCGATTCGACACATTACTGAAACAGTGCAAAACCTACAACTGCATGGCGGCTTCCCCTGACCTGCCGACTTGGTTGTCCGCCAAGAAAGGCTATACCACTTGGCAGCGCGCTAATCTCTGGCTGGTCCACGAGGCCTTGGCGCTGGGCGCGGACAGTATCACGTTGCTCGCGCTGTGGGACGGGGTAAAGACCGAGGGATTAGGCGGTACGTCGCATACCCGAATGCTGGCCCAACAATATGGAGCTGCCATCGTTACTATCTACACCAACGAATTGCTCAACGCCGCTGGTACGCTGGCGCCATAAGGCTGTGCGATGAACCTTCCGGAGATATCGCGGCGTGAGTTCCTGCAACGGGCGGTAGTGCTGAGCGCTGGTCTGGCGCTTCCGGGCAACCTCCGGTTGGATGCGGAAACAGTGCAGCCGAGCGGCTCTTACCTGACGACGTTTGGTTACGGCGATGTCACCCTCAACAGCGTGCTGCATCAGCAGCAATTCGACGATACTCATGCGGTGCTGATGGGGCTGAACGAGGACAGCCTGATGAAACCTTTTCGCGAGATGTCTGGGATGGCGGCGCCCGGCGAAGAACTGGGCGGCTGGTACATGTACAAGCCGGATTACGACTACCGCAAAGACAGCGCGGGATTGTGTCCGGGCGGAACGTTTGGGCAGTGGGTGTCGGCTCTGGCACGCGACTATGCCATAACGGGCGACTCAGCGACACGGGAGAAGGTACTCCGGCTAAATCGTCTGTTTGCGGAGTCAGTCGCAAGCGGATTCTTCGAGAAGAACCGCTTCCCTGCCTATTGCTACGACAAGCTGGTATGCGGGCTGATCGACTCGCACCAGTTCGCCGGAGATCCGAAGGCATTCGAGATCTTGAAGCAGACCACCCATATTGCTTTGCCCCACCTGCCGGAGAAGGCGGTGGATCGCGAACAGAGCTGGCGCACCGGCAAGGACATCTCCTACAACTGGGACGAGTCGTACACGCTTCCAGAGAATCTGTTCCTCGCTTACCAGCGGGGCGCGGGCGAGCGCTACCGTGAATTGGCAATTCGATACCTGGACGATGCGACGTACTTCGATCCGCTGGCCGCTGGTGAGAATGTTCTTCCCGGCAAGCACGCCTACAGCTATGTGAATGCCCTCAATTCCGCAATGCAGGCCTACCTGACGCTGGGGAGCGATAAGCATCTGCGGGCGGCCCGCAACGCTTTCGAGATGCTATTAACTACTCAGAGCTTCGCCACGGGCGGCTGGGGACCCGATGAACTGCTGCGCAAGCCAAACACCGGAGCGCTGTACGACAATCTGAGCGACAACCACAAGAGCTTCGAAACGCCGTGCGGCTCCTATGCCCATTTCAAATTGACACGGTCGCTGCTGCGTGTGACTCGCGATTCCCGCTATGGCGACAGTATGGAACGGGTGATGTACAACACCGTGCTGGGTGCCAAGCCGCTGCAGGCCGACGGAACAGCATATTATTACTCCGATTATAACTTTGCCGGACACAAGGGGTATTCGAACCATCGCTGGCCATGCTGTTCGGGCACGCTTCCGCAAGTGGCTGCGGACTACCACATCAACACATATTTTTACGATGCTGATGGCCTGTACGTGAATTTGTACATCCCATCGAGCGTGCGCTGGATGCGGTCCGGTGCGCTGATCGAAATATCGCAGACCGGCACCTATCCCTTCGACGGCGCGGTGCAATTCGAAGTAAAGACAGCGCGGGCAGAGGGGTTCGCGCTCCATCTGCGCATACCGGCGTGGACGCAGGGAGCTTCGGTTGCAGTGAACGGCAAGCGTCAGGCGATCGAACTCAAACCGGGAAGTTTCGCTGCTCTGCGCCGGCAGTGGAAGTCGGGTGACCGCGTTCAACTCGAACTGCCCATGGCGACTCGACTGGAAGCGATTGATTTGCAACATCCGGAGACGGTGGCCCTTTTGAACGGGCCGCTGGTGCTGTTCGCGATCACAAACCAAGCCCCGCAGGTGACGCGAAAGCAGTTACTCGCGGCTAAACGAGTTGGAGCACAGAGGTGGCAAGTCGAGACTGCGGGTGGTCCAATAACGATGCTGCCGTTCACCGAGATTCGCGACGAGGGATACTCCACGTACCTGCAGGTGCTCTAAGCACGCGGTAACGACCTCACTTGTTCGTGATTTTCTACCCTCTACGGTGGTAATCGCGCCAGGAGTCTAACGCCCAGCCATGTTAGCGGCGATGTCTCCCGCGATCGGGACCATAAATCGCTCGCCTTGGTATGCCTTGATCATGCACACGATCCAAAGGACGAAGCCCACCAGGCCGATCGCACCTAGCAGCATTAATCCAAGGCCAAATCCGGCGAAGTGCCCGACGCCATAGCCTCCAAACGGACCAAACGCCCAGCCTATGCCAAATATCATTCCCAGCACGAGGCGGATGACATGAAGTCCGCCAAACGTCACGATGGATTGGGCAGCATGAAAGCGAACGTACGGCCGTTTGTCGATCAGGTAGAAAATGATGCCAGTCAGCCAGCCCAGTACGTAACTCAGCGTGGCGGCCGCATTCTCGGAAAGTCCCGCCGTGGCTGGTTGATAGGGTGGCGTGGGAGGTCGAAATCCGGTGCCGGGAGGGGGCGCGGTTTGCGCTTGACCACACTTCTGGCAGAACTGCGCAGTGTCGGGTAATTCGGCGCCGCACTTGGTGCAATGAGCCATAGCTGTCTCCTGTTTCGTCACAGGAATCATAATGCAGTTTGCGGTCGTCGCGAGTATCAATCTGTGATCCGATTCCCTATCCATAAACGCAAAGGGCACGGAATGGCTCCATGCCCTTTACGTTGGCAGGGAAAAGCCCTAGGCGCCGCTGCTTGCGTGAAGCACACGGAAGGTACTTCCGCCGTTCCCCCATACCAACACCATCGCGTCTTGTCCTTGGGGGACGCTGCCGAGGGCCTTTTGGACATCCGATGCGCTCTGCGTCGGCCGACGGTTCACGCTGACGATGACCTCACCGGGCTGGAGGCCAGCTTCTTCAGCAGGACTTCCAGGCTGAACCTGCTGGATCACCGCGCCCTTCAGGCTCTGCGGAGCCTGCAACTGCTCCCGCACGTCAGAGGTGAGATCGGCGATGCCGATTCCCCAGCGCGGCTTGCCGTTCTCGGCGCTCGCGTTGAGCTCTTCCTTCTTGTCCTTGGAACCGAGCTCTTCGAGCGTGACCGGGACGTTCACGCTCTTGCCGTCGCGCAGAACATCGAGCGTGACTTTGGTTCCCGGTTGTTTCGAGCTGACTTCGGCCTGAAGCTCTCCGGCGCCGAGCACTTTCTTGCCGTCGAGTCCGACGATGACGTCGCCGACTTTGAGTCCAGCACGCGCGCCCGGCGAGTCAGGCTGCACTTCGCTGATGACTGCACCATTGGCATCCTTCAAGTCGAAGAACTTGGAGTTTTCGGGCGTGATGTCGGTGATGCCTACCCCAATGTAGGAGTGACTGACCTTGCCGTAGCGCACCAGCGATTCAACCGTGGGCTGCACGATCTGGGTAGGAATGGCGAATCCCATGCCCGAGAAGCTGCCTGAGGGCGAGATGAGGAAAGTGTTGATGCCGATGACTTCACCGCGGGCGTTGACCAGCGGGCCTCCGGAGTTGCCTTGGTTAATGGCCGCGTCGGTCTGGATGAACTGCCCAGGCTTGCGAGGATCATCGTTGTATGGGTTGGGACGGTTCAGCGCGCTCACGATGCCGCGGGTCACTGTGAAGCGGAAGCCAAACGGATTGCCGAAGGCGAGCACGGTTTGTCCGGGGCGCAGCTGCGAAGAGTCGCCCAGCGGAATGTTGGGGAAGTTGCTGCCTTCGATCTTGATGACAGCCAGGTCCGTGAGCGGATCGGTGCCGATAAGCTTCGCCGAAAGAATACGGCGGTCGCTCATGGTGACTTTTATGTCTGTGGCGCCTTCGACCACGTGGTTGTTGGTGATGATGTAGCCGTCAGGAGAGATGATGACTCCGCTGCCGATGCCGTGCTGGAACTGCGGCTGTTGCGGCATCATCTGGCCGCGCCCGCCGAACTGGCGTTGGAAGAACTGCTGCATGTCGTCGGGCAGGCCTTCCGGCATCCCCTGTTGCATCATCATTTTCTTCTGGTCGAGTTTGGCAGTCACGGCGACGTTGACGATAGCTGGGGTGACGCGAGCCGCGACCGTCTCCATCGCCTGATCAAGCGACAACAACGGTGCGATCTTGCTGTCATCGAGTGGTGTTGCATTGGAAGTTGCGGCCGCTTGGGCGCGGTTGGGTTGCAGGCAGTGATATCCGATGACACCGGCAATCATTGCGACTGCGAGGACCGCAGCTTCGATGCGGCGCTTGGCGGATTGAGTGTACATGCTGTTCATTGGTTCGTAGCTCCTGTGTTCTTGTTTCTGTTCTGTTGTGCAACTAACGAATTAGTTGCTGAAATTGGTGCTCACCCTTGCGGGCATGAAGCCTGGATTAAATCTGTTTCGGTAAACCTCCGGCGATGGCGCGCTGCTGCGCCGGCGTGAGGTGAAGGATCGTCACCCGCCAAAAGACGGGGCCGTTCGGACCGAATTGCTCGCCTTGGAAGACCACGAGCACTGGTGCGGGCATCAGCTCGATCGGGAAGCTCGCCAACGTCATGATGGGAGCCGGAGCGAACTCGTCTGCGACTTCGTTTGCGCGGACGCGCTGCGCGAGGACAACGCGTGGCTTAGTTGCGACGCGGCGCATGACGCGCAGGTGAACTCGCTCAACTTTGCCTCCTGCCAAACTCGCTGATTGTGGGCGATCGGTGTAGTTCAGGTTCGCCGGCTCAAGGTGAACGTCAACCACCGAAGAAATTGCCCGTGAGCCGGTTGAGGCCGAGGCCATCTGCGGTGCATCGTTGGAGAACGCGACCAGTCGCGGCGCGCGGCAAACGCCAAACGCAGACACGATTGCGGCCAGCGACATGAGGGCGACCGCGGGCTTTCCGATGCGGGCGCTTTCCCGTCCATCGCCGCTACGGTCTTTGCGCAGGATTTCGGCGAGGCGCAGTTTCAATTGCTGCACATGACCCACGGCAGCCTGGGCCAACTGAATTCCGCGACGAAGGAAACTCTTCTCGGCGAGGCTGACCAGCGATTCCGCATAGGCGCGAGGGCTGAAGCTGGCCGCCAGCACGGCATCGTCGCACGCTATCTCGCGCTCCAACGTGAGGCGCGACTCGATGTACCACACCGCGGGATGAAAGAAGAAAACCGCTTTCACCAGTTTCTGCGCCAGGTTGGTCCAGTCGTCCCAACGGCGCAGGTGGGCGAGTTCGTGCAACAGGATCGCGTTGAGTTCGGCAGGAGCAATCTCGGCGAGCGCCCACGACGGGAAGACCACCATGGGGCGGAAGTATCCGATCGCCGCCGGAACGCGGATCGCGTCAGAGCTACAAAGCGTCACGCGGCGATGTTTCTCGGCATCGGCGAGCAGGTTCCGCAGACTTGGCTCGATGGCAGGCAGGTCAATCGGAGAACACGTAGCCCGCAAGCGCTGTAAACGGTAGAGGCCGTGCGCAACGTGCAAGAGTCCAAGGCTGGCGCCGGCGATCCAGGCGACGGACAAGAAAGATGCGAACCACGCCGGCAGGGTGAGCGCGCTGGTCGGTGCGGCGGATACTCCATTGCCCGGCCCCGCAGCGAAATGGCCAACCACTGGGAGCAGGGCGATCGCAACAAGCCCAAGAAACCATACCGCGAAGCGCGTACCCGAGCCATGCCGCCAAACCACGCGCGTAACCGCCCATGCGAGTAGTGCAATAACCATCCCGGCAAGGAAGCTGTTCATTATGCCGTCGCCGGCGAAGCGAGTTACAGCATGCAGGTTCATTGCTCTTCCCGCTCCTTCAAGTATTGCTTTAAGCGTTGCAACTCGTCCTCTTTCAGCCCTGAGTCTTCCAGAATGTTAAGAACCAGCAGTTCATGCGAGTTCTGGAACAGGCGCTGCACCAGATGGCGGACTTCGGAGCGCGTCGCCTGGGAGCGCTCGATCAGCGGCGCATACACATAAGCGCGGCCGTCCTTGGCATGGGCGACGTAACCCTTCTTTTCCAGGATACGAATGGTGGTGAGGACGGAGTTGTAAGCCAGCAGCTTGTCGCCCGGGAGGCCGTCCAGCACCTGCTGCACGGTCGAAGGCCCGCGCTGCCACAGCACTTCCATCAGTCGCAGCTCGGCTTCCGTCAGGGTCGCAGATCGTTTCGGAGGCATTAGTCGGGACTCCCAGGATTGTCGGTCACGGAAGCTTGGACGGACGAGGGCGAAAAAGGTAACTAATGGTTTAGTTGTAGGCCGCAATCCGGAGGAAGCGCTTACGGATTTCCTTGGGTGAGATCTGGGTCAGAGAAACAACGGCACTTTCGGATGTCGCGACTGTTGCGGTCGGTTTCTGTACAACGTTATGCAGGCGTTAGCCAGTCCGGAACAGCAAGCGAAGCCCTAGAAACTCAGGGCATTTGGCACAAAAAAACTCCCGCGGGTGGCCGACAATCGCAAGCCGTTGGCAAAAGTGGGACACTCCCTAATCTTCTCCGTGCCTCTGTGTGTCTGTGGTGAATTCCACTCGGCAATTCCCAAAGCGGGAAACCTCTGGTTACCTTCGTCACAGTGATAGAGCGATTCTTTCTTGCCCTGGCCCCTACCACCGCGCCATGATGTTTTAGGCGTCCGCCTCCCATCCCTGGGAGGACACAGGATGTTTTTGTCTCAGCTATTCGGACGGAGGCATCAGTTCTTTGACAAATCGAAGCTAACCCCAAAGGGTTGAATATTTTACGGGCGAAGCGCCGCTAATCCGCTGATTCTAAACGGCGACTCTTCCGCACCACGCGTCTAACTCGCTTGTTTTGAATATTTTACCCTAATCTCCTTTGCGCTCAATACTTTGCGCGCGTCGTTTTTTCTAGCCTCGTATTTTCAATATCTTGCGCTAGTAGGGGAGGGGGAGGGGGGTACCCAACACCCTCTGCCAAGTCACCGTGTGCGCCAACCGCGCCGCTTGGTTCGGGATGGAATAGAATCTCGTAGGTGGCAAAGCGCGGGCGAGTGCTGCCGAAGGAAACGCTTGAAAACCAGCATTTTTGAGATTTTCAAAATTGGGATCGGGCCGTCGAGTTCGCATACCGTAGGGCCAATGCGCGCCGCACGCCGCTTTGGTCTCGATCTGCAGGACCGCGAACTACTCGGGCGCACGTCTCGGGTACAGGTTGAACTGTTCGGATCGCTTGCCCTGACGGGACAAGGCCATGCCACGGACCGGGCGGTCCTTCTCGGCTTGTCGGGCGAGGAACCGGAGAGGGTTGATCCGGCAAGCGTTGCCGAAAAAGTCGGAAGAATCCGCGCGCAGCACGATTTGCGACTACTGGACTCCGTGGAGATTCCCTTCCACGAAGAAAAAGACCTGCTGTTCCTAAAGACCCAAATTTTACCCGGTCACTCCAACGGCATGCGCTTCACGGCGTTCGATCAGGGTGGCAGCGAATTGTATTCGGCGGTCTTCTATTCAGTCGGGGGCGGCTTTATAGCGCGGGAAGGAGAAGATGCGGGGCATTCAGAACTGAAGTCACCTCCCTTCCCGTTCTCGAGCGCCGATCAGTTGCTGGAAATTGGCGATCGACAGAAGATCTCGATCTGGCAGATTGTGCTGGAGAACGAAAAAACTTGGCGCACGGAGACACAGGTACGCAGCGAGCTCAAGCGCATCTGGGAAGTCATGCAGGCCTGTGTAAATCGGGGATTGGTGACAGAAGGCATCCTGCCGGGCGGATTGAACGTACGACGACGGGCACCGCGACTGTCGCGAAAGCTAAAGGAACAGGGCGGATCTGACCCGCTAGCGCCGATGGATTGGGTCAACGTCTATGCCATGGCGGTGAATGAAGAAAACGCGGCTGGTGGACAAGTGGTCACCGCTCCAACCAACGGAGCGGCAGGAATTATTCCGGCGGTGGCGCATTACTACCAGAGGTTTGTCGAAGGTGCGTCGGACGAGGGACTGTTTCGCTATTTCCTGACGGCCGGTGCGATTGGCATCCTCTATAAGGAAAACGCTTCGATCTCGGGCGCAGAAGTGGGGTGTCAAGGCGAAGTCGGCGTCGCGTGCTCGATGGCAGCAGGCGGACTGGTGGCAGCGCAAGGCGGCTCGAACCGGCAGGTGGAGTATGCCGCCGAAATCGGCATGGAACATAACCTGGGTATGACGTGCGATCCGATCGGTGGATTAGTACAGATTCCCTGTATCGAGCGTAACGCCATGGGATCGGTGAAAGCGATCAACGCAAGCCGCATCGCTATGCGTGAGATGGATGAACACAAAGTATCGCTCGACCAGGTGATCGCGACGATGTATCAGACGGGCCTCGACATGCAATCGCGGTACAAGGAGACTTCCCTAGCGGGACTGGCGTTGAATGTGATCGAGTGTTAGAACACCGAACGGCCACGAGTTGGCCGTAGGGCCTGTTCCGCATGATCTAACGCATCCTCTGAACATGATTATCCTTAACCATCGCTTAACCGTTCGTAACAAAACGACACAGTGAGCCCTGTCTTCCAATAAGAAAATTGAATTGTAGTGTTGGATTGATCGCTCGGCGGAGACTCGATGAAATGGCGGCCCTCCCCCGAAGAGCGCAGCCGCGAGCAACTTGGTGAGGCGAGTGAATCAGTGCCTTTATGGTTGCCTCAAACCACCTTAATGTTTTGATTCCGGGAAAAATCGGAGTGGATGATTTGTTTGACGAATCGTTTAAGTCAGTACGGCGATCAGGGTTCGATCACGCAGTAATCAGTATCGCTCTAGTGTTTATGCTCACCCTGATCGGGCAGGCACTTCCGCAGCAGGCCCCTTCTGCGAGTCCGCAAGCCAAGGCAGTCGGCGAGATCAAGTCAATCAGTAGCAGCACGCTTGCGTTGACGACAGACGATGGAAAGAACGTCAGCATTTCCCTTCCCGATACGACGCGCATTTTGCGGATTCCTCCAGGACAAACTGATTTGAAAAATGCGACAGCCATCACTCTGCAGGACCTGCAAGTGGGCGACCGGATACTGGCGCGCGGAAAGGCCTCGGATGATGCCAAATCGTTGACCGCAACGACGATCATCGTAATGAAGCAATCGGACGTGGCGGCCAAGCAACAGCAGGAACGCGAGGATTGGCAAAAACGCGGCATCGGCGGATTGGTGAGCGCAGTCGACCCGGGGGCGGGGACGGTAACAGTTTCGGTGACCACGCTCGCCGGCAGCAAGAAGGTGTTGGTGCAAACGTCGAAGAAGACGGTGGTCAGGCTTTACGCGCAGAACTCGGTGAAATTCGACGATGCGAAACCGGGCAAGCTGGCAGACATTCATTCCGGCGACCAACTGCGGGCACGCGGCAAAAAGAATAATGAAGATGGCACCGAGTTCGCGGCGGAGGAAATCGTTAGCGGATCATTCCGCAACATTGCGGGAACCGTGACGGTAGCCAACGCCGCCGACAATTCGATCACGGTCATGGATTTGCTGACCAAGAAGCCGGTAATAGTGAAGGTGACGACGGATTCACAGTTGCGCAAGCTGCCGCTGATGATGGCGCAGCGTATTGCGATGCGTCTGAAAGGCCAGACGCCTCCGGGACAGCCTGCAGCTTCTGGAGCGCCGGCGAGCGCCGCCGCAGCACGTCCAGAAGGCGGACCTCCGAGTGGCGCCTCTTCCGGTAATGGTAATGGTGGTGGAAATGGAAGAGGAGGCGGTGACTTGCAGCAAATGCTAAGCCGCCTGCCTGCGGTCACGGTCAGTGACTTTCAGAAGGGCGATGCAGTGATCCTGGTTTCAACCCAAGGCACGGATTCAGAGGTAACGGCGATCACGCTGGTTGGCGGCGTGGAGCCGATCCTTACCGCAGCGCCAGCCGGCGGACAGGCCATGGTGCTTTCGCCGTGGAGCCTTAGCGGAGGCGCAGCCGAGGGGCCGGCGCAATGATGTTATTCGCGGCAGGAATCAGTTTTCATAAGGCAGGAGAATTCATGAAGTGTTTTACGTTCCGGAGACTTGTCCGGATCGCGTATGTTGGTCCACTGTTCGTCATGCTGCTGGGTGGTCAGCTTTGGGGGCAAGCTACCGCAGGAGCGCTTCACGGTCAGGTCACGGATCCCTCGGGAGCTGCGGTCACCAAGGCGGACGTGCAGGTTGTTCGGCCCGACGGAAATATCGTCAGGACCGCGACCAGCCAAACTGGGACCTACGAAGTGAAGGGCCTGGCTCCCGGCAAGTATGGGATCAAGGTTACGGCCAAGGGTTTCGCGCTGTACGAGGTCGATGGGATCGACGTTGCGCTCGGGCAATCGCAAAAGATGGACATATCGCTTTCAATAGAGGTGCAGCAGCAAAACGTTAACGTTTCGGACCAGGCGATTGGGCTGGACACCTCGGCAGAGAACAATGCAACGCAAATGGTGCTGAGCGGGAAGGACCTTGATTCGCTGTCGGACGATCCGGACGAACTGGAGTCGGACCTGCAGGCGCTGGCGGGTCCGTCGGCCGGTCCGAACGGCGGCCAAATCTATATCGACGGATTTACCGGCGGGCAACTCCCCCCGAAGTCTTCGATTCGCGAGATCCGCATCAATCAGAACCCGTTTTCGGCAGAGTACGACAAACTGGGATACGGACGCATAGAAGTGTTCACGAAACCGGGGACAGACCTGTATCACGGGCAGTTCTCAGTGCTCGGCAATTCGTCTTATTTCAACTCGATGAGTCCGTTTGCGACCAGCAATCCGGCGTATGACTCGACGCAGTACTCCGCGAACTTTGGGGGGCCGATTGGGAAGAAGACTTCATTCTTCATCAACTTCGAGCGGCGCAATATAGGTGACAATGCGGTAGTAAATGCGTTCGTGCTCGACCCGACCTTCAACCAGGTTCCCTATAACACGTCGGTGCCGATACCGCAGACGCGCACCAACGTGAGCCCGCGCATGGATTTTCAACTCACGCCTAACAATACGCTGAGCGTGCGGTATCAGTGGTGGCAAAACAGCCAGCAAGACCAGGGCGTGGGACAGTTTGCGCTGCCCACCCAGGCCTACAACCTGACCACCACGGAACAAACGGTGCAGGTGAGCGACACGCAGTTGTTTGGCGCGAAAGTGGTCAACGAGTTGCGCTTTCAGTACCTCGGCGAGCGCATCAACCAGGCGCCGGCATACACGGACCCGGTACTTAACGTGCAGGGCGCGTTTTTAGGAGGCGGGAACAGCGCGGGTTACAACATCGACAAGCAAGACCACTTTGAACTACAGAATTACACGAGCGTGCTTGCGGGCAAACACATGTTCAAGTTCGGGGGGAGGCTCCGCGCACAGCGCGATTCCAGCGATACGAACCCGAACTTCAACGGTACGTTTACCTTCAACTCACTGGACGCATACCAGATCACCGAGCAAGGGATAGCGGCAGGGTGGACGCCCGCGCAAATCCGGGCGGCAGGCGGCGGCGCGGGGCAGTTCGCCATCACCTACGGGACGCCTGCGGTCGTGGTCACGTATTACGACGTGGGACTATATTTCTCCGACGATTGGCGATGGAAGCCGAACTTCACAATCAGCTATGGGCTGCGATTCGAGACGCAGAACGACATCCATGACAATGGAGACCTGGCGCCGCGCGTGTCGTTTGCATGGGGACTGGGGAAGGGGCCGACGCCGAAGACGGTGCTGCGCGCCGGATGGGGCATGTTCTACGACCGCTTCGACGAGCAGTACATTCGACAGGCCGACCGGTTGAATGGGACAACGCAGCAGCAATTCATCGTGGACCAGCCCGACTTCTACCCGTACGTGCCCCCGCAGGGCAGCCCGCTGCTGAATACAGCCAAAACGTTTCCCACGTCGTACCAGCTGGCACCCAACCTGCGCGCGGCATACACCATGCAGACGGCGGTGAGCGTAGAGCGGCAGATCACAAAGAACGCGAACATCGCGGTTTCGTACCTGAATTCGAAGGGCGTGCATCAGTTCCTGACGCGGAACATCAACGCGCCGCTGCCCGGAACTTACGACCCGACGGACCCGACGAGCGGAATCCGGCCGTTCGGGAGTGGCGCGGGAAACATGTATCAGTACGAGGCGGACGGAGAGTTTGAGCAGAACCAGCTCATCGTAAACGCGAACGTCAGGATCGGGTCAAGGGTATCGCTGTTCGGCTGGTACACGCTGAACTACGTGGATGCGAACACCACCGGAGCGAGTAGCTTCCCGAACAACCAGTACGACCTGGCGCAGAACTACGGGCCGACGAGCTACGACGTGCGGAACCGGGCATTCGTCGCCGGGACCATTGCGTTGCCCCGGGGAATCCGCGTGAATCCGTTCCTGGTAATGAGTTCGGGGATTCCCTTCAACATCACGCTGGGGCAGGACTACAACGGGGATTCGATTTTCAATGACCGTCCGACGTTTGCCACGCCGGGGCAGACGGGACCCAACATCGTCGTAACGAAGTGGGGCACGTTTAACCTAACGCCACAGCCGGGGCAGACGGCGATTCCCCCTTATTACGGAATGGGCCCGGGAAGGTTTTCGTTGAACTTGAGGGTCAGCAAGACCATCGGCTTCGGACCAGAAACCAAGAGTGGTGGCGGCGGCACGGGCGGGGGCGGGCATGGCCCGGGTGGAGGACGTGGCCCGGGCGGTGGATTCGGCGGGGCCTCGAGCGGCCCGATGGGCCTGGGAAATGCGACCAACCGCCGTTACAACCTTACGTTCAGCGTGAACGCACGCAACATCTTCAACAATATCAATTACGCTCCACTGGTCGGAAACTTGAGCTCGCCGATCTTCGGACAGCCAAACGCGATAGCTGGTGGCCCCTACGGATCGTCGTCAGCGCCGCGCAAGATCGAACTGCAGGTAATGTTCAACTTCTAGGAAAAGAGCGCATAATGTCCACCGCCCGACTCTACTCCAGGAGTTGGGCTTACATTGTCAAATGGATTAGTTTTTTGCCGATGAATACGTGTTCCCTTACTCATCGCGCCGTGGTCCGGCGGACCGTTCCTCCAGTGTCGGCACTCTGAGAATTGCCGAAGCTCAGTCGCACTTATAGACTCGGCGTACCGAGAACCAGAGCGTCGCGCCATTGCGTCGGAATCTCCACCTTATTCAGAGTCGGAGGCACACGACCTTGTGCGCCTGGACGGTGGCTGTGCTCGGATAAAGCAAATCGGTTCGGGTAGAGCCACTGCACGGTGTTTGCGTAAGGACATTCATGCAGACGCCGTCCCAACCTGTGTTACTGATTGCTCGCAACTCCTTTCCCTCTTTGGGTTGGAGTTAATGATGAGCCGCAGCGGTATTGCAGGTTTGTGCTTCTTTGCTCATCTACAATGAGGGTGGTGTGTTTTCCCAATGGGTGGCAATGCCATGGCGCGGATACTTGACACGATCGACTCGCCGGCGGATGTAAAGCGCCTTTCTCTTCCTGAGCTTGAGCAACTGGCATCGGAAATCCGCGAGGAACTGATTACCGTTTTGTCCCGCACCGGCGGCCATCTCGGACCCAACCTTGGCGTGGTGGAACTGACCATTGCCATGCACTACGTCTTTAACACCCCGGAGGACCACTTTCTGTTTGACGTGAGTCATCAGGCCTATGTGCACAAACTGCTCACTGGCCGGAGGCAGCAATTTGAAACCATCCGAACGGCAGGCGGACTGAATGGTTTCATGTTGCGCACCGAGAGTCCCCACGATTGTTTTGGTGCGGGGCATGCGGGTACCGCCTTATCGGCAGCACTTGGTATGGCGGTAGCGCGTGACAAACTCGGCGGAAATGAGCACGTGGTGGCACTGGCGGGCGATGCTGCGTTTACCTGCGGCATCACCTACGAAGCACTGAATAACATCGCCCTGCAGACCAAACGGTTGCTTGTCATCCTCAACGATAACGAGTGGTCGATCGATAAGAATGTTGGCGCCATTGCAAGTTATCTCAACCGCATTGTTACCAACCCCAAGTACGACTTCCTGCATGAGCGCGCCGGCAAGTTCGTCGAACGGCTGGGCGGAAAGAAGGCGCTACGTCTGGCGAGGAAGGCGGAGGAAGCGGCCAAAAGCATGCTGTGGCCAAGCGTCATCTTCGAAGAGTTGGGACTGAAATACTACGGCCCGATTGATGGCCACGACATTGCCACGCTGATCAAGACTTTTGAATTTCTCAAGACCCAGGAACGTCCGATCTTGTTGCACGTGCTGACGCAAAAGGGCAAAGGCTTCGAACCGGCGATTCAAAAGCAGAAGAAATTTCACGGCCTTGGGCCCTACGATCCCGAGACTGGCGAAACCAAAGTCCTCGGCCAGCGAACGTATTCCGAAGTCTTCGCCGATACCCTGGTAAAGCTGGCAAACCGCGATAACAAGGTAATTGCGATCACAGCAGCGATGCCCAATGGCACTGCGTTGGACCGCTTCCGCACCCACCACCCCGATAAGTACTTTGACGTAGGAATCGCGGAAGAGCACGCCGTCCTATTCGCTGCAGGACTGGCGACCAAGGGATTCAAGCCATTCTGCGCGATCTACTCGACGTTTTTGCAGCGCGCCTTTGACCAGGTGGTGCACGACGTTTGCCTGCAGAACCTGCCGGTCGTGTTATGCATGGACCGCGGAGGCCTGTCGGGCGATGATGGTCCGACTCACCACGGGTTGTTCGATATTTCGTATTTGCGTGGCATACCCAACATCGTTCACATGTCGCCCAAAGACGAAGACGAGTTGGCCGACATGCTCTACACCGCGTTGCAATACAGCGGTCCCGTTGCCGTGCGTTATCCCCGAGGAGTTGGTCCGGGGACGCCAGTGAAAGACGTGCCCAAGGCGATTCCTATTGGTAAAGCCGAATTGTTGCAGCATGGAGAGAATGACCGCGTCGCGATTTTCGCGCTTGGCGCCCTGGTGCCGATGGCCCAGGAAATTGCCTGCAAACTGGAAGGGGATGGCGTTTCCTCCGCCGTAATCAACGCGCGATTCGCCAAACCGATCGACACGCAGATGCTTGAGTTCTACGCGCGACATGTAGACGTTATCCTCACATTGGAAGATCACGTACTGGCGGGGGGCTTTGGCAGCACCGTGCTCGAGTCGTTGAGTTCGGCAGGCATCAACACTCCCGTGGTTCGTATTGGATGGCCGGATCAATTCATCGAACACGGTAAGCCGGATGATCTGCGCGCCAAATACGGTGTGAGTGTAAAGTCCGCTCTGGAAAGACTGAGGCCGTTTCTTCAGGTTCCAGTTCCAACGAAGGTTTCATTCGGCAATTCCTAACCGGTCTTACGTGGGATGGAAGTTCCCAGCCAGTCTGAGTAGAATCGCACGGGAGCCGACATGCTGACCAAGACCGTCATCGAACCTTTCCGCATTAAGAGTGTTGAACCGATCCGCTGGACCACCCGGGAGCAGCGCGAACAATTGCTGCGCGCCGCCCATTACAACTTGTTCCTCCTGCCCGCAGACGACGTTCTGATCGATCTGCTGACCGACTCCGGCACAGGCGCAATGTCAACCCACCAGTGGGCCGCGATCATGGAAGGCGATGAGAGTTACGCCGGTAGCAGGAGTTTTGACCGGTTCCGCAATTCGATCCAGGACATCTTTGGATATCAGAATGTCATTCCCACCCATCAGGGGCGGGCTGCGGAGCGCATCTTGTTCAGCGTCGCCTGTAAGAAAGGTGACGTTGTACCCAACAACACCCACTTCGACACGACCCGGGCAAACGTCGAGTTTGTCGGGGCCGAGGCCGTTGATCTGCCTATTCCGGAAGCCCGCCGACCTTCCATCCGGCTGCCATTCAAGGGAAACATGGACGTAGCGGGACTAAAGGACCTGATCGCTCGGGTGGGACGCGAGCGCATTCCTCTGGTGATGCTGACCGTGACGAACAACTCTGGTGGCGGGCAACCGGTGTCGATGGAGAACACACGGGCTGTCAGCGCAGTGTGCCACGAGCACGGCATTCCGCTGTATTTCGATGCGTGCCGCTTCGCCGAGAACGCGTACTTCATCAAGCTGCGCGAAAAGGGATACGAGTCAAAGACTCCCAAGCAGATCGCCCAGGAGATGTTTGCCCTCGGCGATGGCTGCACCATGTCTGCCAAGAAAGATGGCATGGCGAACATTGGCGGATTTCTCTGCACCAACGACGACGTATTGGCGCGCCAGGAAAAGGATCTCCTGATACTGACCGAGGGTTATCCCACCTACGGTGGTCTCGCGGGACGCGATCTGGAAGCCATCGCGGTAGGCGTGCAGGAAGCTCTCGAAGAAGACTACCTACATTACCGCATTGCGTCGACTGCGTACCTCGGCAACCATCTTTCGGAACGAGGTGTCCCGATCGTGGAGCCGCCGGGCGGCCATGCTATTTACCTGGACGCCAGAGCATTCCTGCCTCAAATCCCGCTGGATCAATTCCCCGGCGTTGCATTAGCTGCCGAGCTTTACCTGGAAGGTGGAATCCGTTCAGTGGAGATTGGCACGTTGATGTTCGCCGCTTCCGCCAAGATGGACCTGGTACGCTTGGCAATTCCCCGCCGCGTGTATACCCAGAGCCACATTGACTATGTGGTGGAGATGATCCTGCGAGTATGGGATCGTCGCCAGGACGTCAAGGGTATGCGCCTCACCTACGAAGCTCCCTTCCTCCGCCACTTCACGGCGCACCTCGAACCGATCGCCTAGAAGCGGAGTGGGGACAAACGTCACCCATTTCGCTCCTCACTGAAACGTTTGTTTCTATCGTTGGAAAGGCCACTGGTTGCGAAGTGGAAGCCCTGCCACTACGCAGATTATTGTGTGCCGTAAGCGCGATAGGATAGCGTCGCAACAGCCTATTTCCATTGATTCAAATAGCGCAACATAAATCAATAGTTCAAAAATACTAGTTCTCATTCGTGTTCTCTCGTCACAGTGATGATGTACATACGTCACCGACCACGGTGCGCCTCGAAGATTAGGGTACAGGCACGGAATGAAACGGTTGCTGACAACGTGAATCCTCACTGGAACGGGCAATTCTCATGTTTTGACCTGGTCGCCAAGACGATCGCGCGACCGAGGACCATTGTGCAGGTCGGCGACATCGCCATCGGTGGTGATGAGTTTGTCGTCATGGCGGGTCCCTGCGCGGTCGAATCCGAACGCCAGGTACTCGATACGGCCGAATCGGTCGCCAGCGCAGGCGCGCGCATTTTGCGGGGCGGAGCGTATAAGCCCCGGTCGTCACCTTATTCCTTCCAAGGCTTGGGCTTGGAGGGTCTGAAAATTCTAAGCAAAGCACGGGACCTGACTGGACTGGCGATCATTACGGAAGTGATGTCGGAAACCGACGTGGAAGTCGTGGCCGAATATGCCGACATCATGCAGGTGGGAGCGCGCAGCATGGAAAATTTCTCGTTGCTCGAACGCCTGGGCACATGCGGCCGGCCCGTGCTCTTGAAACGTGGCATGACGGCCACGCTGGAAGACCTCCTGCGGTCAGCCCAATTGATTGTCGCAAGCGGAAATCGGGATGTCATTCTGTGCGAACGCGGCATTCGTACCTTCGAGACGGCCACTCGAAATACCTTTGACGTGGCCGCGGTGCCGGTGCTCAAGACTGTCTGTCACCTGCCGGTGATTGTTGATCCCAGCCACGCTGCAGGTGTTCGCTCGCTGGTTCCAGTGCTGGCACGTGCTGGTGTGGTGGTTGGTGCTGATGGCTTACTTGTTGAAGTGCATCCGCAACCGGACAAGGCTGCCAGCGACGGTGAACAGTCGCTGACCTTCGCGCAATTCGATTCCATGATGCTCGATCTCGAGCCCTATCTCAGCCTCCGATCCAATGCCGACAGGTTGTACGCAGCTGCAGGGGGATTCGACTAGTGCGGGTCGGTTCCATCGCTTTTCTTACGCTGACGCTGGCGGCCTGCGCATTTTGGATGCGGGTGTCGGCGCAGTCCCCTGATCACCGATTTTCAGCGCCAGTAGCCTACACATCAACGCCGAGCTATTTGGCTGGCGCGTGGATGCACGGGGGAGAACGCTTCCCTGCCGGCGCTAGGGTAATGGTTCGTCACGCCGGAACCTCTCATCCTCTCGTTACGGGCTTCGCAGCAACCGCAGATCCGTCTGTTTCGTTCGATGGCAATCGTTTGCTCTTCTCAGCAAAACGCGATGCTGGATCGCCCTGGCAGATTTGGGAGGTTGCAATCAGAGGAGGCAACGCTAAACAGGTCACAACTTGCAACGTTGACTGCGTTCGCCCCTTCTACCTGCCGGGTGACCGCGTGGTCTATGCGCGAAAGATACACAACCGTTTCCGGCTTGAAACTGCGCCGTTAACGGGCGGCCCGTCCCTGCAACTGACCTATGCTCCGGCAAATGCACTCGCAACGGATGTGCTACGCGATGGCAGAATTCTCTTTGAAGCCTCGTATCCGCTGGGAAGTGGATCGTCATCTGAGATTTACACCGTTTATTCCGACGGGAGCGGGGTTGAATCGTACCGTTGCGATCACGGCAGCAATCGGCAAGCGGGCAAACAGGTGGCGTCTGGTGACATTGTCTTCGCGAAAGAACAAGTTCTCGGCCGATTCACGTCAGCGCTGGCACACCAGTTAGACGTTGGCGCGCCCGCAGGAGAGTTCGCGGGCGACGTGGTGCAAACTTCCGCAGGTGAATACCTGGTTTCGTGGCGTCCGGACGACAAGTCACAATTTTCGTTGCAGCTTTTGAATGCAAGTACAGGCACTTTCGAGCCCTTCTTCGCAGACGCGAGCGCCAGCGCTGTGCAGCCGGTTTTCGTCGAAGCGCGTCCCATTCCGAAGCTCCATCCCTCGGGATTGCACGAATGGAACTATGCGAATCTGCTCTGCCTGAACACCTACACGTCGAAGTATCAGTTTGCAGAAGGTTCCATTAAATCGATGCGTCTTTACACCAAAGCCGAGTCGGGCAAACCCCAATTGCTGGGTGGCTCGAACGTCGAGCCAGACGGATCGTTCTTCCTGAAAGTACCGGCCGACCAACCGTTACAGATCGAGTTGGTGGGCGCCTCCGGCAACACTCTGAAGCGACAGCAAGGGTGGTTTTGGTTGAGAAAAGGCGAACAGCGAATCTGCGTTGGCTGCCACACCGGCCCTGAGCGCGCACCGGAGAACGCAGTTCCTGCGGTGCTCATTAAATCTACTGCCCCGGTCGATCTGGCGGGCTCAACTGCGCAAACCCACAAAGGAGGCCGCTAGGTGCTGGCCCGGATATTCAGCATTTTCGCTCTTTCTTGCGCGGTCCTGGGACAGGCACCACAGTCCAGCACGATTCGATTCGAGGACGCTACGGCCGCTTCCGGCATCAACTTCACGCACAGCTTCGGCGCCCAAAAGCTAGGCTCGCTGCTCGAGGGAACCGGCGGAGGATGCGTCTGGCTCGATTTCAACAACGATGGATTGCTCGATCTCTATGTGACCAGTGGCAAGCCGCTGGAAGCTGGCGTACATCCTTTCCCCTTAAAGCAGCAGCCGGAGAATCCACCACACAACCATCTCTACAGAAACGACGGGCACGGCAAGTTCACGGATGTAACCGACCAGGCCGGCGTGGCCGCGAACATTTATGGAATGGCAGCCATCGCAGCAGACTACGACAACGACGGGCACGAAGACCTTTTCGTGACCGGCTATGGGCGCGCGATCCTGTACCACAACAAGGGTGACGGTACGTTTGAAGATGTTACAGCCAAGGCCGGAATCAAGGTCGATGGTTGGTCGATCAGCTCGACCTGGCTCGACTACGATCGCGACGGATGCGTGGACCTGTTCGTTGGCCGGTACGTGAAATTTGATCCTAAGTATCGCAACTTCTATGCTGGAGACAACTATCCCGGCCCGCTCGACTACGAAGGCCAGACCAACGTTCTGTACCACAACAATTGCAACGGCACGTTTACCGATGTGAGTGAGAAGTCGGGGATCTCTGCATACACCGGCCGCACCATGGGCGTGACGGCGGCCGACTTTGATGGCGATGGCTACCCCGATATTTACGTCGCGAACGACAAGACGGAAAACTTCCTCTTCCACAACAAGCACGACGGAACGTTTGAAGAGATCGCCGTCGATGCCGGCGTCGCGTATGGACAAAATGGCGAGTCAACCTCGGCCATGGGCCCAGTGTTCGCCGACATCGACAACGACGGCCGACTCGATCTGTGGGTGACCGACTCGAAGTACAACCGCCTGATGCACAACAACGGGAAGCTGCAGTTTGACGACATCGGCACTGCATCCGGCATCTCGCCCGTGACCGCTCAATATGTGAGCTGGGGCACTGGTATTTATGACTTCGGGAACGATGGCACTCTCGACATCTTGACGTTCCATGGGGGGCTGATCCACCTGATTCCGGAAGAGCATTCGATCTTCCGCGGACTCGGTAATGGCAAGTTTGTCGACGTTTCCAGCCAGGCCGGCCCTGTGTTCGACGTAAAGACGGTGGCGCGCGGCGCATGCTTCGGCGATTACGACAATGACGGCAAGATAGATGCGTTCCTGGTGAACCTGGGCGCTCCTGCGACGGTGTTCCATAACGTCTCCAGCAATACGGGCCACTGGATCACCATCCAACTGAAGGGCACCAAGAGCAATCGCGACGGCATAGGCGCACATCTCGAAGTCCTGGCAGGCGGGAAGAAGCGGATTGCAGAGCGGGTTTCCAGCTCCGGGTATCTCTCGCAAGACGATGGTCGGGTGCATTTCGGATTAGGCACGGCGAACAAGGTCGACAAGCTGACGGTGAAGTGGCCTAGCGGACGCGAACAGGTGCTCGAGAACCTTACAGTCGATCGAATCCTTACAGTGGAGGAGCCCAAGTGAGTCTGGCTTCCATCCCTGTTCCCCACAAGTCCGCGGCACTTGCGGCGGCCATGGCGGTCACCGTCGCGTTCGGAATTCTGGCTTTTACTTTATCGGCCAAGGCAAAGCCCGACACTGACGAAGCGCGATACCTCAATCCGCGAGAAATGGTCCTCTCACCCGACGGACGCCGCCTGTACGTAATGTGCGAGGCCAGCGACGAGGTGCGGGTTGTCGATACGACTTCGGGAAAGGTCCTACAAGTTGTCTCGGCAGGACACATACCCCGGGGCATTTCGTTGTCCCCCGACGGCCAACAGTTATTTGTAGCGAACTCGTGGGACGACACCGTCTCGGTGATCGACACAACATCTCTAAAGGTCGTGCAAACGCTGCCTACGGGATTCGAGCCCAACAGCGTGATCGCCGATCGCGAAGGCAGGACGTTGTACGTCGCCAACCGGCTCAGCAGCGATATCTCGGTCATCGATCTGCAAAGCGGCCAGGAGACTAAGCGCCTGTTGGCCGGACGCGGAGCGAGCTACCTCGCCTTATCGCCTGACGGAAAGCGCCTGTATTGCACACACGTGTATCCCCAAGCGGGCTTGCACCGGACTCCTCCAGAATCTGAAATTACCGTCATTGATACGGAGCGACAAAGAGTCATCGAGCGTAAACAGCTTCACAATGTTGCCGGCGTTTTTCACATTGCATTTTCCAGTGACGGAAAGCTCGGCGTAGCGCCGCAACTTCGTCCCAAGAACCTCGTGCCTCTGGCCCACGTTGAACACGGCTGGGCGTTCGGCGATTCGCTTGCGATTTTCGGCGACGACGTCGGGGGGATTGTGCAGGTTCCGATCGATGAACTCGAGCGCTACTTCGCCATGCCCTTTTCCGCCGTGATCACGCCTGACAAGACAAAGCTGTATGTGAGCAGCTCGGGTTCCGAAGCGGTCACGGTGATCGACATCCCGAAGATGCTCAGCTATGTGCAGGCAACGAGTGGGTCTGTTGCAAATGACCTTTCCGCTTCGGCGAATTACGTGGTCGCCAGAATTCCTGTGGGACGTAATCCCAAAGGCCTGTTGCTCTCGGCTGACGGCCAGCGACTCTACGTGGCCAACCGTCTTGACGACAGCATCAGCGTAATCGACACCAGAAATGACGTTGTCGTGTCCTCGATCGACTTGGGTGGGAAGCAGGACATGACGTCCCTGCGGCGGGGCGAGCGCATTTTCTATACCGCCCGCTTCGCCTTCCAGGGGCAATTCAGCTGTGCTAATTGCCACATCGATGCCACCTTTGATGGCCTGCAATGGGACCTCGAGCCCGACGGTTTCGGGGTAGACATTGTCGACAATCGCTCAATCGAAGACCTGTCGGGGACAGAGCCGTTCAAGTGGAATGGCGGCAATCCCAACATGGCAACTGAGTGCGGCCCGCGCACCGAGAAATATTTCTATCGGTCACAAAGCTATAACAGCGCCGAACTCGCTGACCTGGTCACGTACGTCATGGCACTTCCCTTGCGGCCGAACCGCTATCGATTGCCAGCCGGAGAGCTAACGCCTGCGCAGGAACGCGGCAAGGCGATCTTTGAGCGCAAGGCCAACAAGTTCGGCAAGGCAATTCCCGAGAGCAACCAATGCGCCTACTGCCACAGCGGGCTGAAGTACACGAATCAGAAGCTCGCAGATGTAGGCACTGGAAAGAAGACTGACCGCTCTCCTCTTCTCGATGTACCTCAACTCACGAACGTTGCATATTCAGGCCCTTATCTCCACGACGGTTCGGCGCGTTCGATGGAAGAAATTTGGACGATCTTCAACCCCAAGGACACCCACGGCTTCACCAACGACTTGACCAAAGACGAGCTGAACGACTTGATCGAGTACTTGAGGACACTATGAAACGGGCCTTAGCACTCTCGTTGTTTGCCCTGATCGCGATTGCCGCATTCGCCGCCACCCCAGATATGCCACGCTTTCGATTCGAGAACTACACCACGGCCAACGGACTTCCTGACAATCACGTATTCACCGTGCTGGTGGATGGCGACAGAGTTTGGGCAGGCACCGAGAACGGGCTGGCGTTGTATGAAGGCGGCAAGTGGAAGGTAGTCACCCCAGCCGATGGGTTAGCGCATCGCGCCGTATTGTCGCTGGCGCTGGACAAGAGTACCGGCGATTTGTGGGTGGGTACGATGGCTGGCCTAAGTCATATTTCCGCGGGAAGAATCGACACCTACACGCAGCTCAACTCAGGGCTCTCGAACGACGTTGTATATGGCGTTGGAGTGCAAGGCGACTACGTCTGGACGGCGACGGCCGCGGGCGCAAGCCGTCTCAATACTCACACCGGTGAATGGTCGCTCTTCAACGAACGCAATGCACCGATGGGCGAAATCTGGGCGTACGCGGTGAGCACTGGCTCGGACAAGGTGTATTACGCGGTTTGGGGCGGTGGCGTGTTGGAGTACACGATGGCAACCGGTCGCTGGAAAGACTACACCGACCCTGACGGAGAGAACGAACTGGTGCTGTTCAAAGATCAGGGGTTGATTCATAAGATCACGACGTCGGTGAGCTATGTGGACAATGTCCTGTGGGTGGCGACCTATTTCGGCGACAGCCACTACGACGGACGGAACTGGCATAACTTCCTGGTTAAGGACAGCGGGCTGCCATCCAACTTCACCAACCAGGTCAAGGGCCTCGACGCTACGCGTGCGTGGTTTTGTACCGACAAGGGACTGGCCTACTACGACGGCGTGAACTGGGCAGTGTACCGACCGGCGCTCGACACTGGGAGGCCTGAGATGTACGTGCGCGATGCAGCGGGGACCATCACCTCCATCGCAGTAGAGACGGCTCCGGCACACAATTACATCCTCGCAGTTGATTTTCAGGGTGACGACATCTGGGTGGCGACAGCCAAGGGGTTAAGTCACGGGATCCGACAGAAGTAGAACGATCAATTTTCAAGGAGAAAATATCATGAATGTTCAAGAGCTTTTAGCCGAAGTGGCGACGGCGGCAATCGAAAAACGCCCGATCACCAACCTCGAAGTACTCAACGAAGCCTATGACTATGCCAAACCCAGCTCTTTTGTGCGCGGCATGCGTCTCGACCTGAACGGCCTGGTGATCCTGCTGATCTCCGGCACCGCCAGCATCGACGACAAGGGCGAGACCGTGCACGTTGGCGATTTTCGCGCACAGTGCCGTCGGACATTCAAGAACATCACCGGGCTGCTCGAAGCCGAAGGTGCTACGTGGCATGACATCGTTCGTACCACTTGCTATATGCGCGACATCGACCGCGACTATGCGGCATTCAACGAAGAGCGCACCGCTTTCTACCACGAACAGCAACTAAATCCGGTACCCGCATCGACCGGCATCCAGGCCAAGCTGTGCCGCCCGGAACTTCTGATCGAGATTGAAGCCATCGCGATGTTTAAGAAAGTACAGAGCTAGCGAATAGGCGCAGCGACTGCAAGGTCACAAGGTTAAGCATATGAATACAGAATGTCGGGTTTCTCGCGCTTTGGTGCGAACGGGGCTAATAGCCGTCGTGCTTGCGACTCTGCTCTCCACAATGCTTCTGGCGCAGAGCAGCACATCCTCACAGGCCCAGAATCCTTGCACCTGTGGGAGCCATCCGCCCAAGCCGCGGCCGGAGCGCACAATTGCGCCCTACGCCAACGAACCAAAGGACCTGCAGCCGTATTCGAAATTCGCCGAGCCATACAGCCTGAACTACATACAGACAAATGTATATTCGGGAGCCGCGCGGGACCTTCCTGACCCAGATCTGACAGACCTGACCGAGATTCGCATTGGATTTCTGGGGCCGATCGACAAGAACCCCGACCAGGTATTCGGCCAGCGCATGTTGAACGGGGCCCAGCTTGCCGTGGACCAGGCAAATGCGCGGGGAGGCTATTGCGGCAAGCCATTCAAGCTGATGCCGCGTAACGACTACGACAACTGGCAGGCAAAGGCAGTCTACGGAGACAACCGCCCAACGTCGCAGGACATCTGGGGCTCTGCGTCGAACCAGACCGTAAAGATGGTGTACGACGACAAGGACTGGGCGATCTTTGGCTCGATTAGTTCGGAGTCAACCCACATCCTGCTTCGCGTGGCGTTGCGCGCGGAGATACCGATCGTTAATTCAGCCTCGACCGATCCCACTATTCCGGAGACGTACATTCCCTGGTACTTCACCGACCTGCAGGACGACCGTGTGCAGGCGAACACGCTGGCGCGTTACATCTATGACGACCTGAAACTGAAGCGTGTGGCACTGTTACGCGTCAACAATCGCTACGGTCGATTTGGCTCTCCGAAGTTCAAGGACGCGTCACAGCGACTGGGTCATCCCGTGGTGATCGAGCAGCGCTACCCTGCCGGTACCACGGATTTCACCCGCGAATTGAGGGCCATCCAAGCCTCGCGCGCCGACGGCATCGTGCTGTGGAACGACCAGGAACAGACGGCGATGATCCTGAAGCAGATGCAAGCGTTGGGCATGAAGCAGCGCGTGTTCGGCAGCTATCGCACGATCGGTGACGATCTCATCGCGCAGGCGGGGGATGTGGCTGAGGGATTTGAGGCGGTCTTTCCCTATGACGCAGCACGTACCGACCCGCGCTGGCAGAAATTCAACGCCGACTATGCGGCGACTTACCACGAGAAGCCGGAGCAGTTTGCCTCACTGGCCTATGACGCGATGAACGTTCTGCTGGGCTCAGTTTGCGAGGCGGGCCTGAACAAAGGCCGCATTATGGACGCGCTGGCGCAGGTGTATGAGTACGACGGCGTGACTGGGCACATGGTCTTCGACACCAATAGCAAGAACATCGCGCCGATGTATCTGGCGAGAGTGCATAACGGCACAATCGAGTATCGGCCGGCTACGATGGAGCCCAAGGCGCAACCGTCGGAAACGAAACCCGCCGCGTCGACCGGCAAGCCGGTTTCCGAGAGCACGCCACCCAAGGGCGCGACTGTGCCGTATGCGCGCGTTGGCGAGGACGGCGTTTCGTTCTCCGGCCCATCTGGAGCAGATTCGCTTACAGGTGAGGTGCGTGTTGCGGTTTTCGGGCCCCATGCTGACCAACTAGTGCGGTCACCAGAGATCGTACAGACGATTGCCAAACTGAATGCGGAAACTAAGTCCTGGTCAGTCATTGGCATTCCTTCTAACGTGCAATGGGGAAAGGCTTCCAGTGAATTGGTGCGTGCGGTCTTCGACCAGAATGTCGTTGGGATCATTGCGCTCGACCGCGATTCCAGCCATCTGGCCGAACAGTTCGGGGTAAAGGCCTTTGTGCCGGTCATCGCTATTTCGTCAGACCATGCGCTGACCTCCACCAACATCCCATGGATATTCCGCATGCCGAAAGGCACGCCTCTCGACCAGGCGCTGCGAACGATGGCTGCAGCCGAACAGCAATCTGGTCCCAACCGCGCAAGACTCCGCGAGGTAATGGCATCGGGTGCACAAATCGCGGGCGTGCGTTTTCAGTCGACGGGGGAACCTCAGTGCCCTACGGCCGATATCCACCGCACATGTCGTAAGTCGCAGTCCAAGAAATCTCGCAGCCTTTTCCGCCCTCCCTCATCTACTATCTGAAACTCTGAAACGGTGAGGGAGGCGATGGGAACCAACGCAGCTTCAACTCCTCCAACGGACCTGCCCGAACTGCCGCTCAAAGCATGGCAGGCCACTTACGATACGCTGCACATGTGGACCCAGATCGTGGGCAAAGTTCGCAAGACACTGGGTCCCCCAATCAACCATTGGTGGGGGACCACCCTCTATGTCACTTCGCGTGGGTTAACAACCTCTCCCATTCCTCACGGCTACGGAACATTTGAGATAAGGTTCGACTTCATCGATCACAAGCTGGTGATCGAAACCAGCCGCGGAGCGGTCCGCGAACTGAAGCTGGAACCGCAGTCTGTGGCTGAGTTCTACAGAAAGTTCATGGCGGAGCTTGGGGAACTGGGAATCACAGTGCATATCCACGCGGTGCCTGACGAATTTCCGAACCCCATTCCGTTTGCGACAGACCAAGCCCACGCCTCCTACGACGCCGATGCCGTAAACCGTTTTTGGAGGATCCTGGTGTGGAGCGATACCGTGTTCAATGAGTTTCGCTCGCGTTTCATCGGCAAGGCCAGTCCTGTTCACTTCTTCTGGGGAAGCTTTGACCTTGCCGCGACACGTTTCAGCGGTCGCGTTGCTCCACCCCGTCCAGGTGCCGATTCCATAACGGCTGAAGCGTATTCGCGCGAGGTAAGCAGCGCCGGCTTCTGGGCCGGAGGCGGTGGCGTTGACGGAGCCGCATTCTATGCTTATGCCGCGCCCGAGCCGCCTGGCTTCGCTACTTACAAAGTGCAACCCGAGGCAGCTTTCTATCATCCTGAATTGCACGAGTTCCTGCTGATGTACGACGATGTGCGCCGGGCCCCGGCACCCACGGAATCGCTACTGCAATTCCTTCAGAGTACCTACGAAGCAGCGGCCATCCTGGGGAACTGGGACCGCAAGAACCTCGAGTGTTAGGCGCGAACCCTAAAGGACAGAATATATGCCTCCGACGTGCACTCATCTCGATCAGGTCAAAGTGACAAAGCCCACCAAACACGTTTGTGAAGAATGCGTGAAACTTGGTGATACGTGGGTCCACCTGCGCATGTGCCTGACGTGCGGAAACGTTGGGTGTTGCGACTCATCCAAAAACAAGCACGCTACGAAGCATTTCCAGCACGTTCATCATCCCCTGATTCGCTCGATTGAGCCGGGAGAGGCGTGGATATGGTGCTACGTCGACCAGGTGGAGCCGGGCGAAATCGAGGCCTAATCGTCTGGCGCACGCGGGGCTGGGCGCTAAAAGCGCATTTCAGGCTAGATTCCTGCCTCGTGCTATCTCCCAGACCACCCAGCCGATGGAGAGCAGTGTCACCACTGCGATGATTCCCTGTGAGATCACGCAGTAGAGGCACCACACGCCGAGAACCCGCGCCTCAATGTTGGTGAGATAGAGGGCAAAAGCCATTCCCATGAGCGCGGCTGCAAGCAACCAGCCGCGGCGGCGAAGCATGGCGAGAATTCCTATCAGCAGGTAGCCGGCGATACCGATAGCAGCCACCGGGATACCACGAATCTCGGCGTAAGGGCTGTGATTGACGATTCCGCAGTCCCACTTCTCGTTAATGCTGCAGGGCGTGGTTTCGGTGCTGTAATGCACGCGTAGAGCCATGACTGATACAGCGATTCCGGCAATGGCGAGAATGGCCAATAGGTAGCGCACGAATTGCCTCCGGCAATCGGTACAGACTTCTAGCGTACTACACCCAAGAGTGCCGGCTATGCGTTTGGTGTTGTGCTAAAATCCGCCTACTCATGCGGCGCGGAGTTTCCATAGCGGTGGTCATGGTGATTTTGGCCGGTGCCTTCGCTCCGTTTGCGCAGGCTCAATCCTCCACCGTACCAGCCTGTTGCCGCACCGGAGGAAGACACCACTGCAATGGATCCATGGAAACGCCGGGGTCCAGCGGGTTCAAGTCGGCACCTGAGAAATGTCCTTATCGTTGCACGCCGGCCGTAACTTCCGAAGTAGTCGCGCTGACCTTATCTGGTCATTGCATCGACATTTTTGTCGTTGACAGCGAAAACGCCCGGCCCCTTGTAGTGGTCCCCTATTCGTCCGCTCACAACGACGCGCACAAGCGCGGACCTCCAGCCGCCTAACTCTCCCAGTCTGTACCTTCCTACCGTTCCTAGCGATTTGTAAGCACGGTGAGACATCACCGCGTCGTGCGCGCGTCCATGGCGTACCTCCGTGCTTGGAGATGATTTGCATGCGTAAGGGCTTGGCGCGATTGATGCGATTGTCTGCCGCGGCCGCGCTTTTCGCGATAGCGCTTCCGTGCTCCGGCACCGTCTTCGCCAACATACGCGGGGTTGTGCATGACCCGCAGCATCACCCAGTCAACGCCGCCCACGCCACGCTCCAGGCCAACGATTCGGCGTTTACAATGACTGCCGAGACCGGCGACGATGGCGAGTTTCACTTTGACGCGGTCCCGCTCGGAACCTACACCGTTACCGCTGATGCTCCGGGCTTCGCGCCGCAGTCGCAGTTGCTCGTCGTGGTTTCCGGATCGGCACCTGTACTCCATTACCAACTCGCAATCGCCACCCCACAGGAGAAGGTCACAGTGACCGCGTCTCCCGAAGACGTAAATCCGGATTCGCCAAGGCGAGACATTCTCATTAGCCAAGAGCAAATATCCCGCTACGCGGGCGTGGACGCCAGTAACAGCTTCAAGATCATCACCGAATTTGTTCCCGGTTCGTACATGGTGCACGACCAATTGCACGTTCGCGGCGGCCACCAGGTCACGTGGGCGATCGACGGCGTACCGATCCCCAACACCAACATCGCTTCCAACGTCGGACCGCAGTTCAACCCCAAGGATGTCTCCTACCTTCAGGCTGAAACCGGCAGCTTCGCTGCTGAATACGGCGACCGCACCTACGGCGTCTTCAACGTGGCTCCGAATACGGGTTTCGAGCGTAATCGGCAGGCCGAGCTCATCGCCAGTTACGGCAACTACAACCAGACCGATGACTGGTTGAGCTTTGGCGATCACACCTCGACGTTTGCTTACTACATCAGCGCCGGTGGTAACAGCACTCAGTGGGGACTTGAGACACCTACCAGCGTTAACTTACACAATCAGGCCGAAGGCGGCGGCGCATTTACTTCGCTGATTTACAACCGCAATCCCAAGGACCAGTTCCGCTTCGACGCCGGGCTCAGGCTCGACTATTACCAGGTGCCGAACGATCCTGACATGCAAGCGGCTGGGATTAACGATCGCCAGCGCGAGCAGGACATTTTTGCGACCGGCACGTGGGTCCACACCTATTCGCCGGGTCTCATGTTGATCGTCTCGCCGTTCTATCACTTCAACCGAGCGGCATACGAGGGAGGGCCGAACGATGTCCCGATCACAACGGACAATCGCGCCTCCAATTATGAGGGCGGACAGGCCACGCTGTCGTGGCTCAATAAGCGGAACAACGCCCGCGCAGGGATTTATGCATTCGCCCAGCAGGACAACACGCTCTTTTCGGTGATCGCCAACGATGGCTCAGGGCAACGGTTCAACCAACGGGTGTATCCCGGCGGTTTCGTGTTTGCCGGCTTTCTCGAGGACCAGTTCAAGGCAGCTTCATGGCTGACGTTCACAGGCGGACTCCGGATGACACACTTTTCCGGCAACCTCACCGAAAACGCGTTCGACCCGCGATTGGGAGTGGCTGTCACGCTCCCCAAGTGGAACTGGGTGCTGCGGGCCGCTTATTCGTATTATTACCAGCCTCCACCGCTCGATACCGTTTCCGGTTCGCTGCTCGATTTCGCCAACAGCCACGGACTGGGATTTCTGCCTCTGCAAGGTGAGCGCGACATCCAGCAGGAGTATGGCATCACGATTCCAGTTCGAGACTGGACCTCCAGCATCACTTATTTCCACACCAGCGTGCGGAACTTCTTTGACCACGAAGTGATTGGCAATTCCAACATCTTCCTGCCGCTCACGATTCAGGGAGCCATCATTGAGGGGGAAGAAGCCACGATCCGCTCGCCGCTAATTCTCCACCGCTATCACGCTCATCTCGTTTACTCGCACCAATTTGCGGAAGGTGTCGGCGCCGTCACCGGTGGTCTAACTGATTTCTCCCCGCCGTCCGGCGGGGCGTTCTATCTGGACCACGACCAGCGCAACACCCTTTCGGCGGGCTTCGATGGGAACTTGCCATGGCACAGTTTTGCGGCGGTTACGATCAACTATGGTTCCGGTTTCCTCAACGGGAACGGTCCCGATCATCTGCCGGGCTACTACACTCTGGATCTGTCGGTGGGAAAGTCGTTCGGGGAAAACTGGATGGTGCGCTTCATCGGCACCAACATCACCAACCAGCGGTACATGGTCGATACCAGCAATACCTTCGGAGGCACGCATTGGGCTGATCCCTTTATGTGCTCGGTGCAGGTGAAATTCCGGTTTCATTATTAGAGCTCTTCGCGCTTCGTAAAGGGTGGTGTAGTGGACTATAACACCTAAAAACGTTTTACGTGGTTGTTTAGAATCAATGGCTTGGGCGTGATGGTGACTTCGTCAAGCAACGGCCTACGCTGGTAGCAACTGCCCGTGATGAAGTGCGCGCTGCACGTGTCGTAATGGCGCTCGAGTGTCGCAGGCACGGATTCAAGCTAGAAGATTGTGTGAACTGAGTCGGTGACGGAGGACACGTGTGAGGGTGTTAGTGTCTCCTTCACTCGACCACAAATCTGGGTGCCCCATCCTTTTGCGCAGCAAAAGGGTGGGAATAGAAACGCCCGAGGTCGCGCGTTGGAAGACCGTTCTTCCCACCCTTTCGCAAAGGCGGCGAAAGAGCCTGCCCTGAGCGCAGTCGAAGGGATGGGACACCCACTTTCGTTTCGGGTTGACAACGGAGGGTGGGGCACCAGGCGTGACAGTTCGTACGTCCCACCCTTTCGCAAAGGCGGCGAAAGGATGGGGCACCCACATTCATCGTTTATGGGACTGAACGCAAGAGGGTGGGGCACCCGGCGATCCTGGTCAGATCGCTTGTAATCCCCCTGCGGACGAGACACCCAAGGGGTTATTAGTGCCCGCCCGGTGTATGTAAACATCAGCGCAAACGTGACGATAAAGAAAATGGCAGCGGTAGGTTCGGTCCGTTTCTCATAACCTCCTACTGTCGGTCGGAGACGCTCAAACCCTTCTCCAAATCTTGGGGAAGACTTCGCGTGCGAATCCTTCGCGTTCCCGATTTGCGAGGAGATTGTCATGTCAGTGGTTTTAGGACGTCATAGAGTACTTCAGATCAGACCGAAAGCAGTAAGCATACGATCACATCGCGGCGTACCGCTCGGCTTAATGCTGAAATTTTTCCCGAACAGCTGGCAGGTAGCATTCTTGGGCATCGTGCTCCTTGGCGTGGCTGGATCAGCTCTTTGCCAGATAAACGTCTGGATGTGCCCAGGCGTGCTCCCCGCAGGCCCACATTGTGATCCGTCGACGGGTAGGAACTGTCACGACAGCGTTACGGCCTTGCAAGCCTGTATCTGGAGGGCCAATGGCATTGATCCAACCGCCGACAAGCGTTACGGACAAAAAAATATAGCGCAATTTGAGATCCCTCGTCTGGCGCCAGAGGGAAACTTCGGCAACAACTGCGACCTATATCTGAGTGCGACGCTTGACCTGCCGTGGGACATTCGCCTCGAAGGCACCGGAGGCTATCAGGCGCATATGTGCTGGAAAGCCAATAGCGGAGGCATATTGACTCGCGCTCACGATCAACTTGCTAATCTATATCTGCAAGGTGGTAACTGCACAACCAGCGGGACCGTGGTTGAAGATTATAGTGGAATCGAGATAGGGGGCGGCACCGTAATCGACAATGTAGAAGTACGCTGCTTCCAAGGACACGGCGGCCGCGCCTCCCTAAACTACGGGATTCCTGCACCTCCGAGTGTGTTGATGGACAGTAATATGTCCCAGATTCGAGATTCGAAATTCAATTCCAATCGTGGCGATGGCCTGCACTATGAGCTTGGTGGTGCGAACCTGCTGGTCGTGTCCAATACCAAAGCGGAAGGAAACGGAAACTGCGGGTTTTGGGAAACTTCGCTCTATGGAGGGACATACATCAGCGCCAGCACGCAACTGAATCATCAGTGCAATTTCCACGCAACCAGCGGGGTGTGGATTCATCCGTATTCGGAAGGCAACGAGCCCCTCGGGTCATTTGCCGGCGGAGCATCGATGGTAATTGGGCCGGCGGGAAACGCCAGCATCACACCGATAGGGGCTGAGTTGAACCAATACTACGATTACATCGTCACCCCATCACACATCGACTCGGGAACCACGGGCTCGCCCCTTATACAGCGCAACGTCACCGACCAGGACGGCAGTGGCTATGCGGCGCAGAACTGGTTCAATGTGTCCCCCCTCGCAGCAACGGGCCGGCCCTTTGACGGGCAAGATATCTACTCTATGCTCGCGATTGGCAGGCGAAGCCAATACGGCCAGGCTTCTGGCTGGTGGTGCGATATGCAGGGCAACCAGAACTACAACGGTTTTTTGTGGAGCAGCGACCACTGCATTTCAGACACTCTGACCGTAACGGGACGGAGCGAAATCGATGGTCACGTTGGGAGCAACTGGTCACCGAATGGATATTTTGAAGGCGCCGCAGGCAACTACGAACCGCAGTGTTACAACGGAACCGCTAGCATTCCTCCGCAACGCGGAACCTGGCGGAAATGCGATTTCTTTCGCAACACTGATCCGCGATCTGGAGTCTTCGGATGGGTCGCGACGGCCGACGGCGTGGGAGCCGGAGCTCAGTGGGCGGTTGTTCCGATACTGCCATTGACAATGCGGAGTCGATAAACAGGCCAAGTCGTAACCTATCCGATCCGGGACAAGGCGAAGATGCCAGAGGTACATTTGCCGGGTGGCCCAACGAATTAACCAATTTGGGTGCCCCGTTCTAGCCTTCTTTTGGCCAGGGCGGGGCATTTCACACTATTAAGCAGGCGACCGTTTTCCAGCGGGTGCCGCGAGTGGGGCTGCACCTGACTGAGAGCAACGAAATCCCCACTCAAGGCCAAAAGAAGGCCTTGAATGGGGCACCCGGCGGTGGACATCCAGACCAACATACTTGATGCTATCCATCGGGTGTTCTTTTCGTCAGGCTTGGTTTACTGCTCATCACAGCAACCACAGCCTACTTCGAAAGGGGCGCCCTTTTATAATGCGTGGCCCGGGTAAAGCGGGTGCCCTGTTCAAGCGAAGCTTGAGCGGGGTTTTTCGGTGGTAACAGCGACCGTTCGGTTGTAGGAACGAAAATCCCCACAAGCCCAAAAGAGGGCCGTGAATCGGCCACCCGGCCGCCGGGCGTTACGGGACTCAGGGGTTTGTTAAACAAGCCCAGGCAGCGTTCCGGCGGGGAGGCGAATGAATTGTGGCTCAGCGATGAAAAGCCGGAGCTTGGAGACTCCGGCTTAAAACGAAAGCGACGCAATGCGAAGAATTTCAGCCAATCAGCTTACGCCGCAGTACTCCCAAAATTCCGAGTGCACCGCTACCGAGCAGCAACAGCGAGGATGGCTCAGGTACCGAGGCTCCCGTGATGCCCGAGATACGCGGCTGCCGCAGGTCATCAAATCCCCCCACCGAGTCGACCGTGACGCTCGAGATCAGTTCGCCGCCGCTGGTCGTTATGGTGAGGAAGTTATTTCCGTTTATGGAACCATACGGCCCGAAGGTGAAGACGGAGGCGTCGCTCATGGTCACCGTGATCGTCAGGTCGTTGTTAGCGGCCGGGTTAAACGGATTGAGGATGAAATCCTCGAAGGTAGTCCCAGGAACTGAGATGGTTATGTCGTTGACCAGGCCATCCATGGCGGTGACCTTAGCCTGTCCGACAGCGGTCACTACCAGAGTGTCCGTTGTCGACGAGAACTGCACGAGAGTGTTGGTGAAGTTCGTGAAGCCGTTGACGGTTGCTCCCGATTGGAAGCTGGTGAACAGGATGTTCTGTTCGTTGGGTTGCGGGTGGTTGCCCAGCGTGAATACCGCATTAGCAAATGCCGGCGCAACCAATATTGTGGCAACCAAGATAATCCCCACTGCTTTCAACTTCATTCCTCTTCCTCCTCTTTGGGCACGACCCTAGTGTGTGACCAGCAGTGCTGCCGCGCAATCGCCCGTCTGGAGCGTTCAAAAGTACTCACCCATTTGGGGGATAGGGCTCTTAGCGCCAGGGGCGCTGTATTTGGTTAGCAGGGTGCGAATGGGCCCGATCGATCGAGACGGCGAGTGAGGTTGGATGCCTAGTAGTAGAAGGAGTGGGTTCCGAAGTTCAGTAGTTGCCGGAGGGAGTTGCGACGAAGTGAGCCTTGGAAAAACAATGCAGTAGTTTCACAGGTGAATGGGATCACTTGGACTCCCCATCTGTGCTGTGGGACGTACGGTTTCAATGTAGATCAGCAAACAGGATTTTGCCGACGACGCCCGATCGGGTCGAGACGTCCATCTTGGCCATGATGAGCCGAAGGAAAGACTTGACGGTATTGGGGCTGAGGTTGATGACTTGAGCGATTTCCTTGGTCGTCATCCCTTGGAGAAGCAAGGCAACGCATTGGCTCTCCCGCTGCGTGAGACGAAACTCCGCCGTTGCTTTCTTCATGAGCAACTCGGCGGTTGCGGGTCGCCGCTCGAGCAGCAACGCCGTAGTTGTGCCATCAGCTTGGGAACTCCCATCCTCTGAACAAAGACTCAAGGCACGACAGGTATACCTTCGGTTCCCCGATTTGAACTCGCGGACGAAACGATGGATATCGGACGACCTTCGGGAGGTCAGTCTCGAACGAACGTATTTGGCAAGAAAGCCCCGCAGGTGCTCGGATTGCTTGGGTTCGGAGGGGAAGGCCAGAATTCGAACGGCCTCCCAGTTGTACGCGACGGCATCGATTGACTCCGTCAGGAACAAAAGTCCTGGAGTGCCGGTTTCTGCGCGAAGGGTTAATCTCTTCATCGACCGATTCCGCTGTGACAGAACAAACTCTCGGACGGGCTACATTTGAGAGACTACTCCCTATTTAGCTAGCATACGCGCCGCTTTTCTCGAAAGCAGTGCTTCCTGTACAGAGCAATTGTGATATCGACGACATTTCCAAGGCGCCGGATGTCTTACTTGAGCGACGTTGAGGGCCGGTGGCCGGGCGCCCCACCCTCTTGCGCTCAGTCCCATAAACGATGAATGTGGGTGGCGGGTGGCCCGGGCAACGCAAAATCTCATTTGGGTGCCCCGTTCTACCGAAGGTAGGGCGGGGCCTTTCGTTGCTGTGATCCCAAGAACTGGGGCACAACAGGGACTTGACCTGGGCGCGGCTGCAGCCCGGTCGATGTCCCACAGGTAAGCTCGCAAGCTACGCGGCATACAGCGGTTCCTGGTGCAATTCAATTTCCCGACGAAAGTATGGATTGCGAACGGAACCGGCTTCGACCAGGTCCACACGTTGCTGGAAAAGACGCTCCAGCGCCTCGATCAGGCCGAAGTAAGTGCTGGCATACGTGCCGGAAGCCAGCGGCTCGAATTCGACCACCAAGTCAAGATCGCTGCGGGAAGGATCGAAGTCGTCGCGCAGCGCCGAGCCGAAGAGCGCCAGGCGACGAACGTGATATTCCCGGCAAATTGCAGCAATCTGCTCGCGTTTCTGTTCGACTTGCCGGTTCATTGCTATCACCCGTGGGACAAGAATAACAGGCGGGCGGATGCCTGACATTTGCCTCCGTTGACAAATCTGGGGCTCGCCCAAACGTTGGCACCGGTCACCCATCACATTCAACCGTGACTAACTCGCTTGGTGTTTTCCTCTGCTGCTGCGTACACTACCGCTGGAACGATGAGGGAGAGCTGTGTCCTCAGAGACGCAGCCGGATCTTCACCTCATCGCCGAAGTGAAGGTGGTTCGACCTGTGATGGGTCCTGTTCGTTCTCGATTTCTTGCCCATCTCCCTGCCACAGCCTCGGTCCGCCCTCCAAAAATCACGCCTAACTCCTTTGTACACAGGACTTTGCCTATAACCCCTACGGGCTCAATACTTTGCGCGCTATTTTCTCGTATCTCCATCAAAACAAGGATTTTGCGAGGTGGGGGGGAGGGGTAACCAATGTCCTCGCTTGCCCTTGGTGGCCTTGGCAAGGTGCAAGTCCTGACACGAGGTCAATGCTTATGTTCGCCGTGAGAATGCACATGCGGATGCGAGTGGGTAATCTCGCCGTGTTTGTGGCGATGGGCGTGGACGAGGTTGGCGCGCAGAAGCAGGTCGCCATCCGAGAGTATGTCGTGGGCCGAACCGCTGGCCGCTACGCTTCCCTGCTCAAGCACGAACACACGGTCGGCGATGTCCTCGACGATCTCGAGTTGATGAGTGGCGGTAATGACGGTCTTGGAAGTGCCCTTCCATTGCTGGATGAGGTCGATGAGCTGGCTCTGGCTGCGGGGATCCAACATGGATGTGGGTTCGTCGAGAAGCAACACCTCGGGATCGAGCACGATCACCGAGGCGAGGGCGACGCGCTTCTTTTCGCCGCCGGAGAGGCGATAGGGCGCGCGCTCACGAAGATGCGGAATGCCCATCAACTGCAACGTGTCGTCAACCCTGGCAATAACTTCTGCGGAGGACCATCCCATCTGCAGCGGCCCGAACGCTACTTCGTCAAAGACGGTTGGGTTGAAAAGTTGAACATCGGGATTCTGGAAGACGAGTGCTACACGACGGCGGAACAACATCGCGAAGTTGTCACGGTTAAGCTTTTCGGCCGTGAGGGGATCGCCGCAGAAGCTGACGGTGCCGCTGGACGGAAAGCACAGCGCATCGAGCAAGCGCAGCAATGTGGATTTGCCGGAGCCGTTTGCGCCTACCAGCGCTATCGAGTGACCGCGCTCGATGGTGAGCGAAAGTCCTCGAAGAGCCGGAATTTTTTCGTACTCGAAGCTGACGTTCTGTACTTCGAAGATGAAGCCGGCGTTCATGATCTTCCCATCCACACCGCAAAGCTGCCAGCAACCAGAAACGCAATCAGCCCGAGGTAGTCCCAGGCGCGCATACGAAATTCGGAGAGGACTTTCGCGTCTCCACGGAAGCCGCGCGACTGCATCACGAGAAACACTTCATTGCTCAACTCGACACTCCGGCTGAGTAGGACTCCGGCGGTTCGCGCAGTCATGTGCCGCTGCGTCGGGCCATCCAAAACGCCAACCGTGCGGCTCTGGCGCGATTCAAACATCTGGCTGGCAGTCTCGGCCAGCAGGAAGATATAGCGATGCGTCATGGCCAGCATCATCACAACTTCCTGTGGGATGTGAAAGGCCCGAAGGGCCTTCAAAACGTGCATCCAGGAAGTACACAGAACCAGAAGCGTGGTGAAAGTAACTGCAGTCTCCACACGGGAGATCAGCAGCAGGGCTGCGGTTACGCCCTGCGAGGTGACGCGCAACGATCCGCCGCCGATCGTCAAGATTGTGTTACCGGGCGTCAGGAACACTGCCGGAAGGGCGATCACTCCAGTGAACAGCAGGACTGCCAGCCAAACCCGGGTCGCCAGCGTGTAGAGACTAACCCTCGAAAACAACGCGATGAGCACAGCTACGCCAAACAGGGCGAGCACCACACTGATGCGGTGCGAAAGTGTGACGGCGAGAACCATTGCCAGTAGCCCGGCAACGCGTACTCGTGGGTCCAGCGACTGTAGAAAGCCGCGCTCTCTTGCCACCTGCTCTGACACCAGGGCATGCGCCAGTGCCCGCGTCAGGCCAACCAGCGTCGAGCCTAGCGCCCGGTTGCGCGTCATGTCGCCTGGCCCGTGCTACGCCGCCTCTGGAGATAACTCTGCACGGCCAAGGAAAGCGACGCCACGAGCCCGACGCCGAACATTCCGGACAGCAAATATCCAAGCGAAGGGCTCTTCACGAATCGAGGAGCGTAATCCGGAATGGGCGCAGTCCAGAGTGTGGAGAGACGTTGCAGGCCGGTTGGAGCATTCGGGGGAGCAGGCTGGCGTTGGGAAGAGGCAGTAATACGACTCCGGCCTTCCGCACTGGAAAACTCCGCAGCACTCCATTCTCCCCACGCCCTTCCTGCGGCGAGAACACCCAAGGGAGTCAGCAGCAGCAGCAGCGCTACCGTAATCCAAAGCTTGCGAAGAGGTTGCCGCGGGGCTGGTGGATGCTCGGAGGCGGGCTCGAGCCCCGAGGTGTTTTGTAATAGCGACGGATCTGCGACCTGCAGATAGGCAACAACCCCCGCAGCAAGCGCTCCCTCTGCGATGCCAGCAACTGCCAGGTGACCTATCATCATGGCCGGGATGGCAACGCCTAGCGTGTAAGGCGCATATAGCGGTACACCCCGCGCGTCGCGAAAGAGCAGTGGCTGGATTCCAAACTCAACGGCGGTAATAAAGGCCGCCAGGTTGGTTGCAAGGTAGCCTGCCATGGCAGCTGCAACGAGTCGTCGGCGCGAACCGATAGCCGCTCCGGCAGCAATCATCCGATAGGAGGCATAGGCCGCCAGCGATCCGATGATGGCCATATTGAAACAATTCGCTCCAAGTGTGGTGATGCCACCATCTCCGAAGAAGAGAGCCTGTATGGCGATGGCGATCGAGATCGACAGGATAGCCCCGGCGGGGCCAATCACGATGGCTGCGATTGTCACACCCAGGGCATGCCCGGTCGTACCCCCGGGAAGCGGAAGGTTGAACATCATCAGCACGAAGGAAAACGCCGCAAAGACAGAGATGAGAGGGACCATGCGGGCATTCAGGGTGTGCCTGATTCGCCGCAACGCTTCATACCAACCGACGCCCGCTCCCGCATAGAGGACCGCACACGTTGAAGGACTCAAATATCCGTCAGGGATATGCATGCTCTCGCTCGACAGCCTCTGTACGGGATTGTAAACGAGAGTTACAGGGCTCCCAGCAGGGGAGAGGGCGCGTTCCCACGCGCCCCGTGGTTGCTGAAAAAGCCCGTAAAGGGAGTCGTGCGCGGACTAAAGAGACTGTGTCGCAACTGTGCCGCCGCTACGCGGCTCGATTTAGTTTCCCACTTGACCCCGGGCTTACGCCCGGGACTAACACAAGTTCCGCCGCTGCGCGGCTGATTCAAGTGTCTTTCGCATCTCTCTTCCCACTGCAAAATGCATTTGCCGGTTGCGACACAGTCTCTAAAGTCCGCGAAGGAAATCAAAAACAGGCGACCTAGACGCTGGCCTGAAGGCCAGCACTACCCAAAATCGCTTTTTCAGCAGCCTGAGGGCGCGTTCACACGCGCCCCGTTTCCGCGAACACTGCGCCGTGGAACTTGTAACCTACTTTCGGCTCGCGGGCGGAATAATGCCATTCATGCGGAGGTACTCGACCATCTGTCCGTAGTGATCGTAAGGGTGGCCAATGACGCTGATGGCAAGCGCAAGACGCGTGGTCATGTTGCTGCCGAATGGACTCTTGACGGGTTCTAGAATATTCGTCTCGTTAATGCTGTTGACGGCCTTGTGGGCGTAAACAAACGAGTCATTCAGGAACTTCGTGGTTTCGGCCTTCGACTTGATGTTGGCTGGTCCGTCGGGACCTCCACCGAGATCAACTGGTGGCTTCTCGCCCAGAATCGCCGCGCCGAGTGCGTAGTTGGCCACCGCCATGTGTTTGACCTCAGCGCCAAAGGTGCGCACACCTTTGAACTCACCCTGGGTGGGCGCAAAATCGTATTTGTCCTCAGGCATAGCCTCGGCGGCTGGAACAACGGCCTTTTCGGTGCCGCTCAGTTGGTGATCGAGCACCGAGGCAAATGTCGGTTTAGGATCCGATTTGGCCTGCGGGTCGGCGGCGATTGCTGTCGCTGTGATGGCTAGACTCGCCAAAAGGTAACAAACTGCGATGCGCTTTTTCATGGAAAGCTCCTTTGCGGATGTCTGACGAAAATGCTGGGACTGCGTGCCAAGCATTCTAGCCCATTCCTAATCTGTGCGGGTTCAAATGACCGGGTCAGCCAGCAATCTCTGCTCTAGCTGGCAAGGCCGTAAACGGCCACTCTCGCCTCTTCCAAGACCGCACAAAATAAACGAGCAATCCAGCGACCAGAATCAGAAACGCATACTTGATCTCCCGCTGAAAGTTCTTGCGCGCGAACAGGATGTAGCAGAACCCAAGGATGGCCATCAATGCGGGCACCGGGTAAAGCCACATACGGAAAGGCCGGGGCATGTCCGGCCGGCGGCGGCGCAAGACTATTACCCCCACCGCTTGCACGATGAACTGCAACAGGATCCGGATGACCACCAGGGCCGCAATGACGTCAGCCAGGCGGAGCAGGCAAAAACACATTGCGACGGCGCCCAAGGCCAGCAATGAGATTGTGGGGAATCGCTTTTCGGGATGTACGCGGGCGAAGGCACGAAAGTAGTTGCCATCGAGGGCGGCAGCATAGGGGACGCGGGAATATCCCAGAAGCAGCGAAAACACCGAGGCAAAAGCAGTCCAAATGATCAGGGCGGCAATGGTGCGACCAGCCCAGTTGCCGTAGATGCGCTCCATAAAAACCGAGACGATGTAGTTGTTCTGCTCGGTAGTGTGCCCGGTCATCTCGCGCCAGGGAATGACGCCGAGCACGCTGATGTTCATCACGATGTAGATCGCAGCGACGGCCAGAATGGATAGGATCAGGGCACGCGGAATCGTGCGTCCCGGGTCTTTGACCTCGCCACCCAGGAAACACACGTTGTAATAGCCCCAGTAGTCGTATGTTGCTATGAGCATGGCGGCGCCCATGCCTGTGAAGAACGCCGGGGACAGCGTGAATGCGCCCTTGGGAAAATCGAAGGCGCGAGCGGGGTTGAAATGGGTGAGGCCGGCGAAGATGATCCAGGCAATCGCGATCGCCACTCCAACCCAGAGCAACTCAGCCATCTTCGCGATCACAGTGATGCGGCGGTACAGCAGGAAGACGATGAAGGCACAACTTGCCATGGCGACAAGGGTTCCCGACAGCAGGACAGTGCTGACATCGAGCGAACCGAGCAGAGGCACTCCCAAGTGATATGTATGCGACAGCCAGATGTGGTTCAGGCCGGGCCAGATGTATCCAGCATAGTGCGCCAAGCCGATGCAGCCTGACGCAATGGAAAGTGGCGCACTAAAGGACAACTGCCAGATAAAGAGGAAGGACAGCAAGCGGCCTAGCGAGTTTGGCCCGTAAGCCTCTTTGAGGTATTGATAGGATCCACCGGCAGTGGGCATTGCCGCGCCCAACTCCGCCCAGACCAGACCGTCGCAGAGGGCAAAGACCGCGCCAGCGATCCAGCCGAGCATAGCCTGTGGACCACCTGCAGCGCTGACGATAAGTGGAATGGTAATAAACGGACCTACGCCGATCATGTCGATCATGTTCAGCGTGGTCGCGCCAGCTAAACCGACTCCACGGATCAGCTCAGGTTGTTCGGTAGGCTCACCTGGGCTCATGTCCCACGCTTAGCAGGTTGACATAGAGACGGATCGCGCCGGGAACGCCGAACGGTAGCTGGCGGAAAAAGGCATAAGCGTTATAGATGTAATAACCCTTGCCATACTGTGCCACCAGCAAGCCTCCCTTTTGCGGATCCTCACCAGGATCGTTGCACGCCAGCAGCGGCGTGAAATGGTCGTCCCACTTGTCCATGAAGTAGAGCCCACGCTCCTGCACCCAGCCATCGAAATCGTGTCCGGTTATGGCATTGGGATAGAGGAAGGCAGGGCTTTTCGGATCGAGAACTGTGATGGGTGCCTGCTCGACAGCGACGCGTGCCCGGCTCAGTTGGGCGGGGTACGGCATGAAGTTGCCTGTATTGAAGTTGCTCGGCTCGGTGTTGTATTGAACCATCAACGTGCCGCCGCCACGGGCGTAGTCGAGCAGGCGTTGGTTGTATTTCTTCACATCATCGCGCGTGTCGTAAGCGCGGATGCCGAGCACAATTGTGTCGAACTGCCCGAGGTTCCCATGCGCGACCTCGTCAGCAGTAAGCACGGTCACGTCCAGACCGACCTGCCGCAGGACAGTCGCGATGTCGTCGCCCGCGCCCATAATGTATCCCACCTTGAGGTTCGGTGGGATTTTCAGATTCACGATTGCAGTACGTTGCACTGAGGGCTGGTAGTAGAAGAACCCGCCGATATCGGGGCGGGTAACCAGGCTGTAGCCTTCCGCGAATTCGCGACCGTTGGCGGTGACGGCAGCCTGTACACGGTAACGCCCTTCCGCGGCGCCGTCTGGCAGCACCTTGAATTCGGAGGAATGTTCTCCGCTGTTCGCGAAATCTAAGACCGCTGACTCTGGTTGCACTCGCCAGCCCTTGGGTGTCTCCGGGCGCACGGTACTCGAAGCATGGTCCAGGGTTGAACGAACAACTGCGCTTAACTCGGCTGAGGGATTGGGTCCAGCGGAAATAACCTGCGTCGATGGTGAAGTATTCACCGAAAACGCCGGTACGACCGCAAGCGGCATCGACCATGCCTCGCCTTGGGTGTCGTGAATCGGGGTACGAGCTACGGTGCTCAGTTCCCCTTCCTGCCCTTCGATGGCATACACTACCCGCGCAGATACGGGCGGAGGAGGTAGCGCCAGCGTCTCATATTCGTGCCGATCGATCTGGTAAATGGAATCTGTCTCCGGATCATTGCGGTGGAAGTAAGCCTTGGTTATTTGCGCATCAACTGGAGGCGACACTCGGAACATCAGGGCACATCCATCACCCGGCGCGATCTGCGCGGGGACCTTGTCCATGAATAATTCGTACTGCCAGCCGCGCGGAACATTGAGCGCAAACTCTTTCAGTTCCATTGGCAACGTGCTGCCGTTATGCAGCTTGGCCAGCAGCAAAAAGGACTTTCCTGCCGTAATCACCGCCGCCAGCGCTTTTCCATTCCCCGTATCGAATTCTTCTGCCATGGGACGACCGTCAGGCGTCCCCGGTCCGATTCCCATCTCGACGGCATAAGCAAGGTTTGCCGCCTTCTCGAACTCTTGCTCCTTGGTGCGCAGATTGGTCAGAAGGTCCGCTTTTTCCGGAGCAGGCAAGGTCGATGCTCCGATCTTGCCGATCGCCGTGCGCGTGAGTTTCAGCCCGTGCAAAAACAGTTTTCCGCCAGATTGAGGATTCTTCTCAACTGCGGCAGTTGACTCGTCAACCAGCTTGGCAATCTCTTCGAGTTGCTCACGTAACCATGGAACCTTTGCTGCGTCTGCACCAAGACGAGTGGCGAGTGCCGGCAGCGAAGTATCGATCCCATCGAAGAAATCTTTTTCGTGGGTCGTACTGACCGGAGTATTGGGCAGAACCGAATCGATAAGCTTGTAGTAGCTGGTTCGACGGCCATCGGAAAGCGTCCAGCCTCCAGCGCCCTGCGAAAGCTGATGTTGCAGACCTTTCCATGCGAACTTTACGTAGGACTCGCCGAGTAGAGGATCGTCCTGCGAGGTTTCCAATTCGACATTCCACTCGTCCGGTGGCCGCACGTTATCCATGTACAACTTCTTCGCCTGCCAGGGCGACAGCCCTTCGCGAATTTGATCAGGAAACTTCGCCGGATCGGCCGCGGCGCGAAATGCCTCGCGCGAGAGGATGCCGGACGCCTGGTGATTGCCGTGACCGTCGCGGGATGAACCTTGAAAACGGGTACAGATCACGTCAGGACGAAACGTACGAATGATTCTCACCATGTCGGCGAGTGCGATGTCATGTCCGCCCCACTTCTCAAAGGTCTCCTGAGGGGTCTTGGAGAAACCGAAGTCAGCAACTCGGGTAAACCTCTGCTCCACGCCGTAGTAGCGGTCCGCTCCGAGCAACTCGAGCGTCCGCAGGATTCCGAGTTGGTCGAGCAAGTTGCTGCCCAGCTTGTTCTGTCCGCCCTCGCCGCGGTTCAGTGTCAGCTGCAATGCGGTGACGCCGCGCCCGCGGGACTCAAGCGTCAGCATGCCACCATCTTCGTCGTCCGGATGGGCGGTAGTGTGCATCAGTCGAGCCGTCGTGTGCAGTTGCCGGAGTGTGAGTTTGAGGCCGGTGACACCCGTGTCCACGGAAAGCGGTTTGGTATCGACCCACGGGGACGGGACCTGCGCTACTGCCGACATACACAGCAGCCAAAGCAGGACCATGGCCCGCATGAGTTGCCGTCGAGGACATAATGAAGCCGCGGTCATCTGGAGAGAAGAAATCGATAGTCGGCGCAATGTAAGAAGGTCCACCAGTGGGTTTCTAGACAGTATACAAATCCTTCAACGGGCAATGTCGAAGCTGCTCGCTTGCGGAATGTCCGTTGGATGATGGATTTGCAGTCTCGGATTCGCAGGAAGCACTCCTGACCAGCGCCGAGGCCGTCACAGCGGCACAGAGCAAGCTTGTCTATAATTAAGGATTCGCGACTGCTTAAGCTCCGCGTCAGTGGACCTCCACCGCGGAACACGATCCAGATGGCTCGCGACGGACCTGTTGATGATTCAGACCCTATTTGGCAGTACCGAAGAAAAGCCGAGCTTCCTGGAACGAATGAAAGAGGCGGTCACGCGCACGCGTGAAAGCCTTAGCGAGCGCATTGAAGATCTCGCCTCAATCGGCAAGGAAATCGACCGCGACACGCTGGATGAACTGGAAGCCACGCTCATTGCCGCGGACCTGGGTACGGCGACCACGTCCGCCGTGCTCGAAACCTTGCGTGCCAAGGTGGATCGCAAGCAAATTGGCGATGTCGCTGAACTTAAACGAGTGCTGAAAGAAGAGTTGCTAAAGATTCTCAATGTCGCCGAGCAGCGTCCGGTGCTGAAGGTGGAGGGCGAACCGGAAGTGATTCTTGTGGTCGGAGTGAACGGTACGGGAAAGACTACTTCAACCGGCAAGCTGGCGTACGCACTGCGCTCGCAGGGCAAAACAGTGTTACTCGCGGCGGCCGACACCTTTCGCGCTGCGGCCATCGAACAACTTGAGATCTGGGGTGACCGCACCGGAGTCGAGGTCATCAAGAACAAGCCGGGCGGAGATCCATCGGCGGTTCTTTTCGACGCGCTGCAGGCCGCCAAAGCGCGAAATACAGATTTTGTAATTGTCGATACGGCTGGCCGCCTGCACACCAAAAGCAACTTGATGACCGAATTGGAAAAAATGCGACGCACGGCGCAGCGTTTCATCCCTTCGGCTCCGCACGAGACACTACTCGTGATGGACGCTACGACCGGACAAAACGGATTGCAGCAGGCCCGACTATTCACGCAGTCGGCGGGCGTCACCGGCATCGTTCTAACCAAACTGGACGGCACAGCAAAAGGCGGGGTCGTGGTGGCCATCTCCAAGGAACTGGGCTTGCCCGTGCGCTACGTCGGAGTCGGCGAGAAAATCGGCGATCTGTTGCCCTTCAACGCAAGAGATTTTGTGGAATCGCTGTTTAACTGAAGATGCCGACCAAATCCAACGATGTGCGCTACATGCAACAGGCATTGGAACTCGCCGGCCGGGGCATAGCCCTGGCGTCGCCGAATCCACGGGTTGGCGCGGTGCTGGTTTCGTCAGAAGGCAAGGTTGTGGGCCGTGGCACGCACACCTATGACGGCATAAAACACGCCGAGGTGCTTGCGATCGAGGCGGCCAGCGACCGAGCAAATGGATCTACCCTCTATCTGAACCTGGAGCCGTGCTCGCATGTCGGCCGCACCGGGCCCTGCGCCGACGCTATCATCGCTGCCGGCATTACACGGGTTGTAGTTGCCATGCGCGACCCTAATCCCTTGGTAGCGGGCCGCGGCCTCGCCAAGCTGCAGTCCGCCGGCATCGAAGTGCACGAAGGCCTCTACGAGCCCGAAGCCCGCAAACTGAATGAGGCGTTCGCGAAATACATCCGTTACAAGATGCCCTTCGTCACCTTGAAGACGGCGATGACGCTGGACGGCAAGATCGCGCCTCCGCCTGGTGACCCAATCGCTCCAAGTTCCATGGGCACATCGGTGGCGAGCGGAGGCTGGATTACCAGTGAGGTGGCACGGGCCCACGTGCACCAGATGCGTCACGCCAGCGACGCCATCATGGTTGGAGTGGGGACGATCATCGCGGACGACCCATTGCTTACCGATCGAACGGGACTTCCCCGACGTCGGCCGCTGCTGCGCGTGATTCTCGACTCACGCTTGCGTCTGCCGCTGGACTCGCGGGTTGTGAGGACAGCCAATTACGACGTCATCGTGTTCTGTTGTTTCGCCGAAGAGCACAAGCGGCAAGAACTGGAAGCGCACGGCATCGTGGTGGAGCAGGTCCCCATGCGCCAGCCGTTCGAAGATGGAACGATCGCTTTCCCCAGCGGCGCCACGACGTCCTGCGGCCGGCCCGACCTGGAACGAGTAATGGCACGACTGGGTGAGCGCGATATCACAAGCCTCATTATCGAAGGCGGCGCCATGGTGAATTGGGCCGCGCTGTCGGCGGAAATCGTGGACAAGATCTTCTTTTATTATGCGCCAAAGATCATTGCCGGAACCGCTTCCATCCCCCTGGCGCTGGGTACGGGATACCGGAAAATGAGCGAGGCGGCCTACGTGCGCTCGCTCACGTTGCACCGCTTTGGCGAAGACTTTGCTGTTGAGGGATACTTACGCGATCCCTATTCGGACGTGATTCATACAGCACCACGCGATTCATAATCGGCTCGTTCTCGCGAGCTAATCTCGAGGTTGTCATTATGTTTACTGGACTGGTGGAAGAAGTCGGAACGGTCGTTAGCATCGTTGAAACCGGCGGCAACCATCGCATTACCATTCGAGCTCCCAATTCAGCGAAGGAACTCAAGCAAGGCAACAGCATCGCGGTCAGCGGCGTGTGCCTTACGGCGCTGGACATCAAGCCGGATGGCTTCTGTGCCGATCTTGCGAAAGAGACATGGACCCGCACCTCGTTCTCGCGCATGACCGAAGGCGCGGAAGTGAACCTTGAACTGCCGCTAAAGGTTGATGCGCGCATGGGCGGTCACATCGTCCAAGGCCACGTCGATGGCACTGGCAGGTTGATTGGGCTTGAACCAATTGCCAACGCCGACGACTTCTGGCTGCTGATCGACATACCACAAGATCTGGATAAGTATTTGGTGTTCAAAGGATCGATCGCGATCGAGGGAATCAGCCTGACAGTAGCCAAACTAGAGGGCTTGCGGCTCACCATTGCCATCATCCCGCACACCATCAAGATGACCAATCTGAAATCACTGCAGCCCGGCGACCCGGTGAACATCGAGACCGACATCGTGGCCAAATATCTGGAGAAGTGGACAAAGCGCGATGACCAGGCTGTAGCCTTGACCGTGGATCGCCTGGTGGCCCAGGGATTCTAGAGTCTCTTTCAGAGTCCCGCGCTGTGCGGCGGGCGCTGTGCGCCAAAAAAACGCTCAAAATCCAGCGAGTCGAGGTCGAGAAACTCCTGTACGATCGGCTCATTGCACTTCTGCATTTCTGCGAACGTTCCGAAGAAGATGGCACGTGCCTCGTGCAGGAAGAGGATGCGGTCTGCCAGTTTTTTCGCCAGGGCCATGTCGTGGGTCACGACGATGCTCGTTAGCTTGAGCTGGCGTTTGAGCTTCTTGATCAGGTCGCCGAGTAGATGGGCCATCAACGGATCGACCATTGTGGTGGGTTCGTCGTAGAGCACCGCTTCCGGCTGCGCGGCCAACGCTCGCGCGATGGCCACCGACCTTTTCATCCCGGTCGACAAGTCGGAGGGTAACTGGTCGCGGAATTCACGCACACCTACCATGTCCAGGAGACCGTCGATGATTTGGTAGATTTGTTCTTCTTCGAGTCCACCGCGCTCACGCAGGGGGAACGCAACGTTCTCACCAACCGTCAACGAGTCGAAGAGCGCGCCATTCTGGAAAACCATCGTGACTTTCTTGCGAATGGGTTCCATTTCAGCCTCGGCATACCTGGTGACGTCTTCGTAGGCTACCCACACATTACCGCTGTCAGCTTTCAGAAATCCCATGATCATGTGCAGCGAGACCGATTTGCCCACACCGCTGCGGCCGAGAATACAAACCGTCTCTCCCGGCATGACGTCAAAACTCAAGTCGCTGATGACGGCCTTGCTGCCGAACGCCTTGTGTACATGTTCGAATTGGATGTAGGGCTTGCGTTCGTTCATAGGGCTTGTCTTTCGGAGGACTGTGGCAGAGTTTGGTTTCGCGCCTTTCGAACCGCTTCGTAGTCGTCACGCGTGTTCACGTTGCGGAAGATATCAGGCAAAAAGCCTGCCCCGAATAGCTCTTCTTGCTTGATGTAGCGAGTCGGTATCAAGGGAAAAACATGATCGATTTTGAAGTCGCCCATCTTCAATGCCTGCTCGATCACGCACTGTGCGGTCCTGCGATAAACCGCGCAAAGCGGTTGCCGCCTCCCCTGGACCTCGGGCACAAAAGCCAATTCCCTTCCAGCTACCGCTCGTTGTGCCAGCCAGATGAGAAAGTCAGATGTCATTAGCGGCATATCCACTGACAGCACCAGGTTCAGATCGGCCTGGGTAGCACAGAGAGCGGCGTGGATTCCACCAAGAGGCCCACAGCCCGGAAAGCGGTCTTCGATGACGTCGCCATAGGCAGAATATCGTTCCCTTTCGCCCACGATAAGCGGCTCTTGCGAGACCGCTTTCGCCTTACTCAAGGCAAGTTGTAACAGATTCTTATCGCCGAACGGCAGCAGGGCCTTGTCGGATCCCATGCGGGAGCTTCGACCACCAGCAAGAATGAAAGCGGACACGCCTACCACGCCGTCATCATACCTGACGGACTCACGAAATGACGCAGGATCACTTATGCGTGAGCGGGTTTAAAGGTTGTGGTGTGGGGTATACAACCGTTGATCTCGATGGCGACGATGCGCCCTCCGTTATCGAGTTCCACGGTTCCGGGTGCATTGAGGACGGCGTCGCCGCTCAGGCCGGGCAGAGAAACAAAAACCCTGTTCTCCACACAAAGCGCGGTTGGGTCCCTCTTGATGTAGGTCAGGGAATAGTCATTGCGGCAGGCCTTAGGCAGCACGAAACTGAGATCGGCAATGTCACCCGTCTCTGATACCGAGACCGCCACTTCAATGGAGATGCGCGAGGTCACTTCATCGCCATCGACTTGGCTCGCCGGCTTGAAGCAGATGTAATACTCAAAACCCGAATCGGGGTCGAACGCGCTCCGATCCACTTGAAACGCCATGCTCCGGCCTCCTGCCATACCGCCACAACTCATCAGGTAACCGATATTAAATTACGCGCCCGCTCTACGCAATTGATCGAAAGTGGCACTTGAGGCGCAGAGTACTCACCCTCGCGATTGACCGGTACTCAATCATATCTCTGGCGTTGAAGTAACGAGTGAGTCGCATGATCGCCTGGGACGGTCGGCTGGATAACTGCAGGCCTTGCTCGAGGGTGCCAGTCCCGCTCTGTTATATTCTCGTCTGGGCACGTTATTGGATTCGATCATGCCAATCACCTATCTGACGGACGTCGCGAAGGACAATGTAGAAGCGGTGCAGGATTACTCAATCCTGGCTGGCCGATCCCTAAGCAATCTGTTCGCCAGGCCGCGCTACATTGCGGACACTCTGCTGCAGGCGGATTCCATCGGAGTCGGATCGCTTCCCATTGTGATTCTCACCGGCTTCTTTACTGGAGCCGTGCTGGCGCTACAAACGTCTGCGACGTTGCAGCAATTCGGTTCTCTGTCTCTCACCGGACAATTGGTGTCGCTGTCAATGGTGCGCGAACTTGGCCCTGTTCTGACGGGGCTCATGGTTGCGGGCCGAAACTCCAGCGGTATGGCGAGCGAGCTCGGCTCGATGAAAGTGACCGAGCAGATCGATGCCATGCGCGCCATGGGCGTCGATCCTACCAAGAAACTGGTGACACCCCGGGTGATCGCCACCGCCGTCATGCTGTTCTTTCTCAGCATCATCTCCGACCTGGTCGGACTCACCGGCGGATTCGTGATTTCATTCTTGCGTCTGGGGCTGAATGCCAACGAGTACTGGAGCACGGCGTACCAATCCCTTCGCTTCGAAGACGTGTTCATGGGACTGTGCAAGCCAGTGGTGTTTGGGCTCATCATCGCCACCATCGGATGCTATTACGGCATGTCGGCCAAGGGCGGCACACAGGGCGTGGGCCGCGCCACAACCCAAGCTGTGGTCGCAGCTTCTGTACTCATCCTGGTGAGCGACTATTTCATCACCCAGCTCTTGATGGGGATCTTCGGAAAGTAGTGCATGTCCAGCCTTGCGCCTCCAGTCGAGCAACCTCAAGCCAAACCTGACCAGGCCAGCGACCCTGCGATCCGATTCCAAGATGTCTCCATGGCGTTCGATCAGCCCGTGCTGGATGGCGTCTCGTTTCATCTCAAGCACGGCGAGACCAAGGTGCTGCTGGGCGAATCGGGTACCGGCAAAACGCTCATCCTGAAGCTGGCTCTAGGGCTCATCAAACCGGATTTCGGAACCATCAGCGTACTTGGCGATGAAATCTCGGCGATGCGCGAGCAGGATATGTATGCACTACGCCGACGCATAGGCATGGTGTTCCAGGAGAGTGCGCTGTTCGACTCCTTGACGGTGGAAGAGAACGTCGCTTACCGGTTGATGGAGGAGACCGGCAAACTCACGGACGAGATTCACGCCCGCGTGCTGGAAGCGTTGGAGTTCGTGGAACTAGGGAAGACCTACAGTTTGTTTCCTGGAGAGCTGTCAGGTGGCATGCGCCGCCGTGTGGCGATTGCCCGAGCGATCATCACCCAGCCAGAGGTCCTGCTGTATGACTCCCCAACCGGAGGGCTTGATCCCGTAACATCGGATACGATCATAGAACTGGTGGTCAAACAGCGCGATGTGTACAAGACCAGTTCCCTGCTGGTTACTCACCGCTTGCAGGACGCCTTCACCATGGCCAGTCATTACTTCGACCGCAGCCTCAACAAGATGGTGCCGGTCGAAGACGGTTCGTCCCGCAATGTCCATACGACGTTCCTCATTCTCCGGGACCACAAGATCATCTTCGAGGGCACGGCGCCTGAACTGCTGCGCTGTCACGATCCCTACATTCGCGAGTATCTCAGTTAGCGATCCGCTACTTCGACTGAGGAGCAGCCTGCTCGATCCTCTTGGCCCACTCTTTGAACTGGCCCTGCATGCGCTCCACGCGAGCGCCGCCGTCGGCGGATGCCTCGACGAGCTTCTCGACGTTCTTGAGATATTCCGGCGATCCCATGCCCTCGCGAATGGTCGCCAGGAACGGCTTCAACTTGGCATAGATCAAATACATTTCGCCGCAGTTTTCGTAAACCAGAGTTTCGTTCAGCGCGCCATGATTCACGAGAGAGGCAACCATGTCCCAGTAACCCGACACCTGGCGTAAATAGGCGCCTTCCTTTGCTCCCCAGCTGCGCATGATAGCCAAAACCTCCTCGGAGGACTGTGGCATGAATTGAACGAAGAAGGTCCTGGCTTCCCGCATGACTGGCTCGCGGCGAAGGTCGTAGAGCTTCAGGAGAAGATCGGCATCTTGGTAAGTTGGTTGGGGATTGCTCATTGAAGTTTCCTTTCGAATGAAAAACCCGGCTCGCGCCGGGCCGAGGTTCGAGTCAAGGTTTGTACATATTGCGATCAAAAAGCGTTCAGGCGACCGCCGCCGGAGGCGCAATCAACTTCGAGAAGTCGCATTTGACGGTGCTCTCGGGCGCTTCCTTCTTCTTCTTAGTGCGGCGCTTGGGTTCTTCCGCAGCGGTGCGCTTGTTGTTCGGGCAAACCAGGAACACGCCGTCCTTCAGAGTCTTTTCCAACAGGTAAGGACTCTTGCATACCGGGCACTCTTCCGCCACTGGCCTAAATGCCGAGGTGAATTCGCACTTCGGATAATTGGTGCAGCCATAGAAAAAGTTCCCTCGCCGGGCCTTCTTCTCCGCGATGTCTCCGTCTTTGCAATCGGGGCATTTGACGCCAATCAGGTTCTGCTTGACGTACTTGCAGTCCGGATAGCCACTGCACGACACGAACTCGCCGAAGCGGCCGTGGCGGATCAGCAGGTTCCGTCCACACTGGGGGCACTTTTCGTCCAGCGGGATGTCGGGCACCTTCTTCGCCTGGTCGAGACGCCGCGTGGTCTTGCAGTCGGGATATCCCGTACAAGCCATGAACTGGCCAAATCGCCCACGTTTGAGAACCATCGGACGTCCGCAGTTTTCGCAGTATTCCTCCTGCGTCGTCTCCTGCAGGTCCGCCGAATCGAGGTCCGGCAGATCAATCGGGTTCTCTTTGGTAAACGTGCAACTGTTTGGATCGGTTTTGTCGTAGGAACTGCATGCATAAAACGAGCCGTGCTTGCCCCACTTGATGACCAGTGGAGAGCCGCACCGTTCGCACTTCTCGTCGGTGGGCTTCTCCATCCGCTTCACGTTCTCCATGTGCTTTTCGGCGTAATGGAGTTCCTTCTCGAACTTCTTGTAGAACTCGGCCAGAGCGTCCGTCCAGCGTTCCTTGCCCTCCTCGATTTCGTCGAGTTCCTCTTCCAGGCGTGCCGTGTATTGCAGATCGAAAATGTCTTTGAAGTTCGCGACCAGCAGATCGGTAACCACAAATCCAATTTCGGCGGGAATAAACTTTCCCCCGATCTTCTGCACGTATTGCCGCTCCTGGATGGTGCTGATGATGGCGGCATACGTGGACGGACGGCCGATCCCACGCTCTTCCAGTTCCTTCACCAGAGAGGCTTCGTTGAAGCGCGGCGGAGGCTCGGTGAAGTGTTGCTCAGCATCGACCCCCTTCAGGGTCAGCTTCTGGCCTTCGGTCAGCACCGGCAGTTTATGCTTCAGCGCTTCATCCTCTTCGTCCTTGGCATCCTTCGATTCTTCGTAGACCTTCAGGAAGCCTTCGAACTTGAGCACCGAACCGGTGACACGGAACCGGTAGACCTCGTCGCCATTCTTCGCGTCGATCTCCACCGTAGTCTGGTCGAAGACGGCGGGGTTCATCTGCGAGGCCACAAAGCGCTGCCAGATCAGCTTGTAAACCTTGTACTCGTCTTCCTGGAGATACTGCTTGAGCTCCTCGGGATTGCGCGAGGCCGAAGTCGGACGAATGGCTTCGTGGGCGTCCTGCGTGTCCTTCTTGGACTTGAAGGCATTCGGATTTTCGGGAAGAAATTCCTTACCGTACTCCTTCGCGATGTGTTCGCGTACTTCGCCAATCGCGTCATTGGACACACGCGTGGAATCGGTACGCATGTACGTGATCAATCCGACCGTACCTTCGTCGCCGAGATCGATGCCTTCGTAAAGTCGCTGCGCGATCATCATGGTGCGCTTCACGCTGAAACGCAGTTTGCGCGAGGAGTCTTGCTGCAACTTGCTGGTGGTAAACGGAGCCGCGGCATTGCGGCGGCGTTCCCGCTTATCGACCGACCGCACCGACCAGTCGGCGTTCTCCAAGGCAGCCCGCAGCTTCTCAGCCTCTTCCCCGTTGGGTACCGGCGTCTTCGCATCACCAATTCCGATAAAGTTCGCGGTGAATTGCGGCGGGTTCGGTCCCATCAGGTGAGCGCCGATGGTCCAGTACTCTTCCTTGACGAAGGCCTTGATCTCGCGCTCGCGCTCCACGATAAGGCGCAGGGCGACGGTCTGAACGCGACCGGCGGAAAGGCCACGCCGCACCTTGTCCCACAGCAGGGGCGACACCTGGTATCCCACCAGCCGATCGAGTACGCGGCGGGTCTGCTGAGCGTCGACCAGGTTGCGGTCGATGTCCCGCGGATGCAGGAAAGCGTCCTGAACCGCCTTCTTAGTGATCTCGTTAAAGGTGACGCGGCGGATGTTCACTACGGCTGAGCCCTTCTTGAGTTTCTTGCCGTCCACCCGCTCCCCGCCTAATTCCTCTGCCAAGTGGGCCGCAATCGCCTCGCCTTCACGGTCCGGGTCAGGCGCAAGGTAGATCGTTTCCGCCGACTTCGCCAGCTTCTTCAGCCTGGCGATGACCTTCTCTTTGCCGGGAATAACCTCATACTCGGTCGCAAACTCGTTGTCCAGATCGACCCCCAAGGACTTCTTGGGGAGATCTTTAATGTGTCCGAGCGAGGCCTCAACCTCGAACCCGGCTCCCAAATATTTCTGGATCGTCTTCGCCTTGGCGGGCGATTCGACGATAACTAATCCTTTTGACAATGGAACCTCGTCCCCTATGATTGCGTTATCCGTTATGAAACTAGCACGGAAGCCCAGCGGCGGCAAAAGCCGCCTTGATACCTGATCCGTCGGGCTCAGCCTCCGATTTACGATTTAAACGGTTTTCGGCAGTTCCAACCACTCAAATTGGTGAGGCTGAGCGCAAGGAGCGGGCCGCTTCAAATCACTCTGACGTAATACTTGCCCGGAAGCGTCCGGATCTTGCCGCATATTTCCAGTTCAAATAGAGCGGCAAATATCTGGGACGACGCCATGTGAGCTACCAAGCGCTCCACCAACTCATCGATGTGGGTCGGTTCGTCAGCGCGCAGAACTGCAAAGATTCGTTTTTCGTCCGGAGGCATCTCATGTCCCCCGAACAATGATGCTGTTTCCGGCGTCTCGGATGCAAGCCGATCCGGAGGCGTGAGTGCCAAACGAATGTCCGCTGGCAGCGCTTCCCACACGTCTTCCCATGTCGCGACGAGCGCAGCTCCCTGTTTTATCAATGTGTTAGGTCCCCACGACAACTTGTTCGTGACATTCCCCGGCACTGCATAGACGTCTCTGCCTTGTTCCAAGGCGCAACGCGCAGTCACCCTGGTTCCGCTATATTCTCCAGCTTCAATCACCAGAACCCCAATCGACATTCCGCTGATTATGCGGTTGCGTATGGGAAAATTCTGCGGGGCGGGAAATGTACCCAACGGGAACTCGCTGAGAATCGCCCCGCCTGCGGCCAGAATCTGGTCTGCAAGCTTCTGATTTTCTTTCGGATAGGTCACATCGATACCGGTACCCCAAATGGCTACGGTCTGTCCGTGAGCGTTAAGAGCCCCACGATGTGCCGCGCTGTCCACGCCACGAGCCATTCCGCTTACGATAATGAGGCCGCGCGCCGCTAGATCACATGCGAGGCGTTCCGCCATGCCAACCCCGTATGGCGTTGGATGGCGTGTACCAACTACAGCAAGTCCATATCCATTAATTACTTCCGTGAACCCTCGGACGTATAGCACGAGCGGTGGATCGTAGATCTCGTAGAGGCGTTTGGGATACTCGGGATCGTCTTGCGCCACAACTCGAGCGCCGCAGGCCTTCGCTCGATCTAGCTCATCCGCGGCCAGCTCCAATGACTTCCCGAGCGCGATGCTCTGAGCTGCCCCTGCAGGCAGTCCAGAGGCTTCGAGTTCCGTGAGGTCGGCCGAGAATACCCTTCCGATGCCGTTGAACAGCTCGACCAGCTTGCGTCCCCGACCGGCACCGATGCCTGGAGTGAGAGACAACGCAAGCCATTGCTGCGTGCTTGCGGCGGAATCGTCGCAAGAGGTGACGTGGAATCTTGTCTCCATCGTCGGACTCCCCAAGTAAACAGATTTCGACTAATTGGAAGGTAACCTCACGTATGGTTACCGTCAAGGGTGGGTATCACACGAGCCTGTGCGTCCTGATCAGCCCCCAAGCGACCCCAAATAGCTTGGGCGCCAGCCGCAGTTCGTTCCTTTCAAGGTCCATCGGGTGTAGAGGCCTACGCTTTGTTAGACTCAGTCATTCATGCCCGGCCTTCGTGTCTCCGCCATCTCGTTCCTGAATACGGCTCCGTTGATGTGGAACTTTGAGCATGGCGCTGCGGGAGAGAGCTTCGAGATCGACTACACAATTCCCTCGGAGTGCGCGGCCGCTCTGGCCGAGGACCGCGCGGACATCGGGATCATCCCGGCCATCACGTACGCGCAAATTCCCGGATTAGTGATCCTTCCCAACATCGCAATCGCTTCAAAAGACCGGGTTCGCTCAATCCTGCTGATAAGCAAGAAGCGCATCGAAGACGTACGGACGGTGGCAACGGACACCTCGTCCCGCACTTCGGTCGCGCTATCCCAGATACTGTTCGCAAAATTTCTAGGAGGACATCGAGAGTTCACGCCCCATCCGCCCGACCTGAAGCAGATGCTCAATCACTACGATGCGGCGCTCTTGATTGGGGACTCCGCCCTGCAGGTTTCGATGCACGACACGACATATCATCTCTATGACTTGGGCCATGATTGGCGGAGGCTTACGGGAAAGCCGTTTGTGTTCGCCTTTTGGGCAGTGCGGATGGATGCTTTGCATCGCCAGCCGACAGGGATGAATCTGATCGAGACCTTCCAACAGTCGCGCGATCACGGGTTGCTTCCAGAGAACATCGACCAGACGGCGAGAGAATGGGCGCCGCGTTTAGGCATCACAGAACTCGAGGTGAAAACCTACCTCACGGAAAACATCCACTATTACCTTGACCGGGAAAATCACGCTGGACTGCAGCTCTTCCTGACCTACGCGCACGAGGTCGGGCTCATCCCCGCCGTGCCTGAATTGCGGTTCCTTGGTCCCGTGGCATTTGGCGGCGCCCGAAAATAACCCGTCTGCAACAGGTGTGAGTTTTCTCAACAGGGGCTAGTCGAACCGCCAACGGGTCGCACCCTTCGGAAACAGCTTCTCCGGCATGGCAAATACCACGTGCGGTGTGACCTTGAAAACCGGACCCATCTCCGGATCCAGCTTCCATCCATATTTCTTCAAATAGAAGATGAACGCCGCCTCGGGAATTTCGCAGACAGCAAGTTGTCGGGCCTCGCCCTCCACGATGACTGCCTCCTCGACATTCTCACTGCACACTACGCAGGTCGAATTTTCGGCCAGGTTCTTCGCCTTGCGGGTTTTCGAACCAGTGCTGAAATAGTAGGCATTCTCCAGCCAAATTCCCCAGACAACCATGATGTGCGGCCGGGAGTCGGGGCGCACAGTCGCAACGAGGTAGTTGTGGGATCTGGTGAGTCGGTCGCGAGCCCAATTCCATGGCAGCGCGCCCTCAAGGGTCCTGGGAACGCCATATACGGCTGGCATCGACGGGCGGCTGGATTTCGGTCCTGGTGAGGAAGACCGTCTTGTTGGCTTGCGGCTAGCTGGCTTGCCTGGAGTCCTTTTCGCGGGCATCGCCACATTGAAACTCCGCCCGGTTCGGTTCGTCAAGAAAAAGCCGAGGGCGGAGTTCTGCGTTTCGCCCTCGGCCTATCTTGCTTAGGGTATCTGCTAGTACGCCCAGAAGGGCCCGACGTAACTCGTTCCGCTTACCGACTGTTGTTCAATCGCGGTAAACACATACTTTCCATAAAAGAACGAGAGGCCCCAGTCGAACGAAGTACCGCACCCGCTGATCGGGGCATTGGTACCGCCTAATTCGCTAAACGCCACATTGTTGCCGTTGTTGTTATTGAATAACGTGGTGGCGTTGCCAACATTAAAGGCGACGGATCCGGTTGAATTATTGGTGTTTGCCGCACTCTGATTGGTGGCGGTAAGTGGCAGCAGGCTGGTCGGGCAATAAAATCCAGGGGCGTTACTGGAAGCGCTACAACTGACCAATAATGGGTTGCCAGAACTCGGGAAAAAGTAGGCGTTCGACCCGCTATCGATGTAGCTGCAGCTGTTGGTCTGACCGTTGAAATTCGTGACGAAATATGCATTGGCGTCGGTATTGAAGACGGTCGCCGAACCCAATCCATTGTTCGACTGCGTGCCAATGCCAATGATCAATGCTCCGGTCACGTTGGTAGTCCCACCCGCCGGAATCGTAGGTAACTGCACCAGCACTCCGTTATTGTCCTGGGGCAAAGCCCACACAGGATGCGTCACCTGTTGCGGGAGACCCTGGAAGGTTGCGTTACACGTGTTATTGGCGCACGCATAGTATTCGGCCGGAGGAGTGTTGGAAGTATTGCTGACACAGCCGGGGCCGCAATCCTGCTGGAACGTTCCGACGCCCAGGACTCCGTTTGCTCCCAAACCAGTGAGAGTGCTCTCATTACCTCCCGTAGTCTGGGACGAACAACTAGTCGGCACTGTGGTGGGAACGCGCGGATCGCCGATGATTTGAATCGGCACTCCAGGCGCCGTTGCATTCGGAACCGAGGATGCGATTTCACCCGCCATTTGAATCGTTGCCAGCGATATCGATCCCCAGGTGTAGCCATCGACGAACAGATTGCACTGAGCAATAACGTTGCCGTTGGCATCTTTCTGCTGTGGAAAGGGAGTCGGGTCAAGTTCGCCGCCTGCCGCGCCGTTGGCAAGCAACCGGAGGCCAACCGAGCCGGTATCGACCAGCACATGATCGATGGTCTGGCAGGTTGATGTTCCAGGCGCGCACACATTCAAAGTAACAAACGCACCATTTACATAGATCGAATTAGCGATTGGGCCGCCGTCAACCGCGATGGATAAGGAGTTGGCGACTCCCTGCGTAACGGCCACCGTTGCAGTTCCGGCCTTGGTGGAGTCCTGCTGGGAAGTAGCTGTAATAGTAAAAGTGCCTGGGCTTGAACTGTTAAACAATCCGCTGATCGGATTGATGGTTCCCCCGTTGGCTGACCAGGTAACGTTAGGACTGAAGTTGCCGGAGCCGTTAACTACCGCCGAACAAGACGACGATTGCCCAGTTTGAACGGATGCGGGATTGCAAGTTGCGGTGACTGACGACACCGTGCCAGCGGCCGCAACGGTAATCGTAGTGGAACCGGACTTGGTCGAGTCCTGCGTTGAAGTAGCCGTGATCGTGACCTGCGTACTGAAGGGCACGGTCGCCGCTGTAAAAAGTCCGCTGGTCGCGCTAATCGTTCCGCCGCCGCTTGCCGTCCAAAACACGGTGGAGCTGAAACTGCCCGTACCTGAGACCGAAGCCGTACACTGACTGGTCGCCAGGGACACGATGGAAGTCGGGTTGCAACTCGCACCCACCAAGGTAATCGTGGGCGTGGTGGTGCTGCTGCCACCTCCACAAGCCGCCAGCAATAGAAGACTCCACACTCCTGCAAGGGTTGCTAAAATTCGCAGAATTCGCACGCATTCTCCTTGTATTACTGGATCTCGGTGATATCAACACCCTGGGGCACCATCGACGGTACATACGCCCGTCCATGGAAGCTACGTGCGTGTCCACCCTGCTGAAAGACGAAGCCGGAAGTCTCGACAAAAATCGGACCGTGCCCATGACGCTGCTGCGCCGCCACGGCTTGTTTCACCGGCTCGAAGTAAGAACCCAACAATTGCTGCAGGTCGGGCTGAAACGGGCCCTCCCAGGTCACGCCGAAGACGTTGCCTTCCGGCGATACGAACTCGCGCACCACTTGACCGGTGGGAACCTGGATCTCATGTTTGACATAGCGCTGGGCGGCAACGCTGCGAAGCGTGCCCTTCATGCGCGCTTTGTCGTTCTGCACCGTGGTGACGTTGTCGCCCAGTGAGGCCCATGCAGGAAAAGCAAGCGCGAGCACCAAGCTGGGGAGCAACAGGCGGATGGTTCTTCCGTTTGGAAATCCAAAGGGAGCAGGTCGATTCATCGTATGTCCTTTAATGGCTTTGCGCTCGAAGTCTCGCAGAAGTCTAATGCCCTTGGCCGGGTCATGTTACGCAGCACCCTTGAATACTCTTTCATTTTACAGGGATTCCCGCAACGTTCCTCTTGCGTATAAACGCGTCTTGAGGGTATTTGTTTCGCCCAACGACCAACGCCGGGAGCAGACCCAGACACTTCTACAGTTCGGATTCCGCTCCGGTTGCGTTCCAATGTTTTAGAATGTCACAGTGGGTTGTGATTTCCTATGTCCCTGAGCAAAGCTGAAGCACTTGAGCTGTTCCGCTCCGATGACTTGATCGGCGTCGGCATGGAGGCGGACACCGTCCGCCGTCGCATGCATCCTGATGGCGTGGTCACTTACATCATCGACCGAAACATCAATTACACCAACTTTTGCACCGAATACTGCACGTTTTGTGCGTTCTACAGGCCGTTGAAAGGCAAACTCGCCGCCGAAGGCTACATCCTGGACTTCGACACCATCTACGATAAGGTTCGCGAGACAGTGGAACTGGGCGGAACTGGTGTTCTGCTGCAGGGTGGACTGCATCCCGACCTCAAGATCGAGTGGTATGAGGCCATGCTCAGCGGCCTGAAGCAGCGCTTCCCGCAAGTTCATCTGCATTGCTTTTCGGCGTCGGAGATCATCTGCATTGCTGAAGTTAGTGGCATTACCATCGCAGACACAATCAGTCGGTTGCGCGATGCCGGGCTTGACTCGATCCCCGGCGGTGGGGCTGAAATTCTCGATGATGAAGTGCGTTTCAAAATTGCACGGCTGAAGTGCCTGACCGCAGATTGGCTGAATGTCCACCGCACTGCGCATAAACTTGGAATGCGCACCACCGCCACCATGATGTTCGGCGTCGGCGAAAACTACGAGAACCGAATCAACCATCTTCAGGTCCTGTATGACCTGCAGGAAGAAACCGGCGGGTTCACCGCGTTCATCCCTTGGTCGTTCCAACCGCAGAACACGGCCCTCGGTGGCAGGGGATGGGACGAGGCTACCGCAGTCGAGTATCTGAAAACTCTTGCCATCGCGAGGCTCTACCTCACCAATTTCGAGAACGTGCAGTCAAGCTGGGTGACACAGGGTTTGAAAGTCTGCCAGATGGGCCTGCGCTTTGGCGGAAACGACGTCGGCTCAGTGATGATCGAGGAAAACGTGGTACGCGCCGCCGGTGTGCGCAATTGCACCACAGAGGAGGAATTGCGGCGCATCATACGTGACGCCGGCTTCCGTCCCGCGCAGCGCGACACGCTCTACACCAAATTCTTTTTGAATTAGCGCGCCGGAGGGCTGTTAGTTTTATGGAGACTCCAGAACAGTACAAAGCGCGTATTCTCGCGCTGATGGAAAGTAAAGATTCCCTGGCGGTTCAACGCGAAACAGCAAATCAACTGGCAGAGCTGATTGAGGGTATTCCGGCGGAAAAACTTCGCCAGCGCGCCGCCCCGGACAAATGGTCTGTGGCGGAGATCCTCGCCCACCTATCGGAAGCCGAGATCGGCAGCAGTTGGCGCTACCGGCAAATGATTGAGCACGACGGCGCTGGTCTCTCCAGTTACGACCAGGACCTTTGGGAGTCTTTGGGTGGATACGCCTCCCGCGACGCCAATAACTCGCTCCATCTTTTTCGATTGCTGCGCCAGGCGAACTTGACGATGTTCGCCCAGCTCAGCCCTGGGCAGTGGCAGCGCCACGGTGTCCACGCTGAGAGAGGGCCCATGACCGTTGCCGATCTGGCGCGACAAGTAGCCGGTCACGACATCAATCACATCGAACAGATCAGAAAAGTTGTGGCGCAGTATTGCACCGGAAAGTAGATGACCGCTTCGAGGGTAGGGACCTATTGTCAACTCTTCTTGGGTACAGGTTTCCCAGACATTTGCTCATCCTTCATAGTCTCCCCCGGCCTCAGCAGAGTGGGTCGTGACGCGGTCGGATTGCTGGCGGGTGCAGGATTCTCGCCAGACTGACTCGTCGAAGTCGATTCTCCTGCTACAGGCGGTGGTGCATCTGACGTCGCGGGTTGGGAAGATCCTTCCGGCATGACTGATCCTCCTGGTGCTAGTGTCTTCTCCGGATTGCTGGCGGTGCTCGCTTTTGATTCCCTTTCGGCCGGCTCAGCGTCGAATCCCATTCGGGCATTCATCACGTCGCGTAATTCGGCGTCGTGAGGGGCAGCGAAAAGCCAGACAAGCAAGTATCCACGGTGCTCAGTCATGGTGAGGGCCACGGAAATGCGCCGCGAAAGCGAATCACCTTCTTCCTTGTAGGCAATCGTTCCGTGGGTCAGGACAAAGGTCTTTCCACCCGCCTCGAAGGTGCGTGCGTCGTTCATGTCGCGCTGCAACGGCTGGCTATAACTGAACCCAATTAGAAATCTGCGAACTGCGTCCGCATCGTGGGAATCATCCGGAAAATGGATGTTGGGAAAGCACTTCAGTGGCATGGCCGACAGGGTGACTTCGCCAAACTCGTCGTAAGGCACCTCGCCGTCAGCGCCAGGCATGGTCTTCCACGCGGAAAACAGGGTTCGTCGACAGGCTCTTACCACTTCGCGCTCACGCGGCCCCATAACTGGCTCTCCGGTTACCTTTTCTCGGTAGCGCGTAATTGCAGGCTCGATGGCGCCTTGCGGCTGTATGCTCCAGCCCTTGGGGAACTCGTATCTCAAACCAATTTGCGCGTTGCGATAGACATTCCCTTGAATCTTCCCGGCGTCCATCCCCTCGGCTGGAGGAGCCGCCTTCAGTTCACGCAGACGCTGCGGCGAAACCGCCGGCCCTTGGTAGGCAACAGCCTCAGGCCCAGCGCGTTGTCGGGCTTCCTGAGGGAGAAAAAACTTTAGCCGCGAGAACGCTGCAGACAGCGCCTTCAACATCTGCGGGTCGTTCGCCTCCAAGATCACTTGCAGTACATATCCATCCAACTCGGTAGCGAGTTCCTGGTGCTGCTCCACCCCTTTACGGGTTTCGAAGTAATAGAAAACGTGCCCATCGATGTTGGTTTTCGACAGCCCTCGAAGTTCTTCAACGCCGGTATAGAGATCCTGGTCGAGTTCGCGGCGCAGGATACCCTTGGCGTCGGTCCAGTTCTTTCCTTTGTATTCGTACGCGAAAATCAAAACACCGGCATGTTGAGGAGCAGGTCCTAACATCTCCAGCAACTGGATGCGGCGGTCGGAGCTTGCCGGCATGGGGATCGGCTTCAGTCGGGCTTCGGCAGGTAAATCAAACTCGAAACCAAAGTAGGCGTTGGTGTAGCGCGTCGCAGATAGAAATGCGTCTTCGGGATCGCGTTCGGCAATCGGGCCCGGTTGTGCTGGAGACGGGGAAGCCAGATCAGGCAACTGCGCGCTCGCCCACGAGGCAGCCAGTACACAGCCCAAGACGACCGATCGTGTCGTTCGCAGATTCATCCCCCACACTCGATCTATTGTTCGCCCCTGAAGCGCAAGAGTCAATTTGCCCCTGCTCTACGACTTCGGGCGCTGCGCGGTTCTGCATCTTCCAGGAATTCCGGGCTCCCGGCGGCGGAGTTCCCTCTTTTGATGTGGAGGGCGTCAGGTACAATCATCGCGTTGCGGAAAGCAGCCGCGCCCAATCAGGCAGCCGGCGCGACTTCCCGAAGGGGGCACCTTCCTGAACGCTACGCTCATGCTGCTGTGCACCGTGCTGGCGAAACCTCGTGGGCTCCGGCATTATTTGCGCACTCATTTTCTTGACACGACGTTCAAGGGTCTGTACCACGCCAACGCGTTCGATTTGGCGCTGCTGATTCCCTACTTCATCGTGCTGATTCTGCTGGCGTTTTACGGGATGCACCGTTACCAATTGGTTTACCTGTACTTCAAGCACAGCAAGAACAAGACGACTGATCCGCCATCGCGCTTTAGCGAACTCCCCAGAGTCACGATCCAGTTGCCCATCTTCAACGAACAGTACGTTATCGACCGCCTCGTCGAGTGCGTCTGCAAGATGGATTACCCGGCCGACAAGTTAGAAATCCAGGTGCTCGACGACTCCACCGACGAAACCGTAGAGGTCGCCCGCGCAGTGGTGGAGCGCTATGCCGCAATGGGGCACAACATCAAGTACTGCCACCGAACAAATCGCGAAGGGTATAAAGCCGGGGCGCTTGATGCTGGCCTGAAGGTTTCGACAGGCGAGTTTGTGGCCATTTTTGATGCCGATTTCACACCTTATCCCGACTGGCTGACGAAGGTGATCCATCACTTCGCCGAGCCTGAAGTCGGTATGGTGCAGACGCGTTGGACGCACCTCAACCGCAACTACTCATTCCTGACGGAAGTTGAGGCGATTCTCCTGGATGGTCACTTCGTGCTCGAGCATGGAGGGCGTTCGCGGGCGGGTGTGTTCTTCAACTTTAACGGGACTGCCGGTATGTGGCGGCGTCAGGCGATCGATGACGCGGGCGGTTGGGAACACGACACGCTGACGGAGGATACCGATCTCAGCTATCGCTCCCAACTCAAGGGATGGAAGTTCAAGTACTTACAAGATGTGGAGTGTCCCGCTGAACTTCCAATCGAGATGACGGCCTTCAAGACGCAGCAGGCGCGGTGGGCCAAGGGTCTGATTCAATGCTCAAAGAAAGACCTACCCAAAGTGCTGCGCGCCAACGTCTCCCGGCGCGAGAAGATCGAAGCCTGGTACCACCTGACTGCCAACCTCAGCTACCCGCTAATGATCATCCTCAGCACGCTTTTGATGCCAGCCATGATGATCCGCTTCTATCAGGGTTGGTTCCAGATGCTGTATATCGATTTGCCGTTGTTCATGGCTTCGACGTTTTCGATTTCCAGCTTTTACCTGGTGTCACAAAAGGAGCTATTCCCAAAGAACTGGCTGCGCACCTTTCTCTATTTGCCGCCACTCATGGGGCTGGGCATCGGTCTGACCATAACCAATACGAAGGCGGTGCTGGAGGCCATTGTCGGGAAGCAAACCGCGTTCGCCCGGACCCCCAAATACCGCGTGGTCACAAAACAGGACAAGAGCGTTGCGGCAAAGAAATACCGCAAGCGGCTGGGATGGGTCCCCTATATTGAACTCCTCATCGGCTGCTACTTCGCCCTCACAGTGTGGTACGCCATCGCCAACGAAAACTATTTCACCGTGCCGTTTCTGTGTCTATTCGTCTTCGGCTATTGGTACACGGGCTTGATGTCATTGTTACAAGGGCGGTTCGACAGTTTGGTTGCCTCACGCGCCGACGAGCACGGCACAAAGCCATTCCCAGTCGGGGTTTAGTCGAGCGTAAATAACATGAAATCAACATTTCAACAGACCTTGTTGATGTATCTGTTTATATTCTTGCTGGTCTTGGGTTTTGCCTCACACTGCTTGGCCCTCGACCGCCAGCCAAACGCCGATTACCGCGCCCGTCGCATTGCTCTCGCCCAAAAGATGAGTGGCGGGGTAGCGGTCATCTTTGCCGGAAGTGAGGCAGATGGTCCGAACGCGGTATTTGGCTTCCGCCAGGAAAACAACTTCTTCTACCTCTCTGGCTCGACCGAACCCGGCGCCGCCCTGGTCATTGCTTCTGCAGTGACCGCTAAAGAGAATGTCGCCCCCCGTGCCTACACAGAGATACTTTTCTTGCCCATTCACAATGTGGCACAAGAGAAATGGACGGGACCGAAACTTGGCGCTGACAATCCGCAAGCGCCGGCGATCACTGGGTTTGACCGGGTCGAGAATCTGGACAGCCTGCCCGCTGTACTTGCCAGGATCCTAGGTAACGGACCTGCGACCGTCTACTTTGACCAATCGCACGACGGAGAAGCCTCACCGACGGCCAGTTCAATGGATTGGCTGCGTCGCACGAATGCGTTCCCGCTGCGGACTTCAACACTTGATGTCAAGCCAATGCTCGCCCAATTGCGTGTGGTAAAGGACCAAGGGGAAGTTGACCGCATCCGACATGCCACCGAAGCCTCGATCGCAGCGCACATGGCAGCGTTGAAGATGATGAAACCCGGGATCAATGAGCATGACATCGATGCGCGCATGCAATATGAGTTCATGAAGAACGGGTGCGAACGACCCGCCTATGCGCCTATTGTGGGCACTGGCGCGAACGCGACCGTATTGCATTACTCTGCCGATGATGCCCAGATCAAGGCCGGTGATGTAGTCGTGATGGATGTGGCCGGCGAGTATGCCATGTACGCCTCCGACATTACCCGCACCGCTCCGGCAAGCGGAAAGTTCACCGATCGCCAGCGTGAGATTTACAAAATCGTGCTGGGTGCACAACAGGCCGTAATCGCAAGTTTTAGGCAAGGCAAGAGCAGACTCTCAGGCCGTGATTCTGATTCCCTGTTCAGAGTCGCCTACGATTACATTAATTCGCATGGAAAAGATCTCCACGGTCAGCCCCTCGGCCAGTATTTCATTCACGGCGTCGGGCATTATGTTGGACTGGAGGTGCACGATCCTGGCGACATCACGACCCCAATTCCACGGGGCGCAGTGTTTACGGTTGAGCCGGGAATCTACATCCCGGAAGAGAAAGTCGGCGTACGCATCGAGGACATCGTGTGGATCTCGACTGATGGAAGGTTGGTAAACCTAAGCGCCGCGCTGCCACACACGGCAGAGGAAATCGAAGCCGCAATGGTGGGAAAGTTCACCGCGAAGCAGTAAGTGCTTTGAGATCAGCGTTTATGCGTTCTTGCACAGCCTCTCCGTTCTGATGGCTCTGGAACTCGCCACCTCAGTGGTATCGCCTTCTGTTATCCTGAATTCCTGTGGTGATCAAGGTTCTGTTTGTGCTCCTGGTGCTGTGCACTGCAGCGCTTGTGGCGGTCGGCATCGCCCTACTGCTGCGAGTGAAGCGGCATTTGAAACAGGAGCAACTGGACGCGCAAGCAAGGTCCGCTGGTGAAGAAGTTGACGACAAACCTTCTGGCGATGAAAAGTCAACGTAAGCCAACGTTCACGAAGCCCGTCCGAAGAGGATAAAGAAATGGCACCGACAGCAGTTCGTACTCATACAATTATCTCCGAGCAGTGGTTTAACCTGGCGAAACAGGCCGGGATCGTCATAGGAGCCAGCGCCGTCATCGCGGTTTGCGCCCGACTGGTATTTCCCTTGCCTTTTACGCCAGTTCCTTTGACGTTGGCAAACTTTGGGGTCTTACTGGTTGGCTTGGCGCTAGGCAGCAAGCGCGGGTTCGCCGCCGCGGCACTGTATGTCGCCTGGGGAGCCATGGGATTGCCCGTCTTCAGCCCGGCGGGCGTTGGCGGGATCGCACAACTACTCGGCCCTACCGGCGGATATCTGCTGGCCTATCCGCTAGCCGCGTTTGTTGCGGGATGGCTTTCGGAACAGGGCGCGGCCTCTTTTGGACGCAACCTTGTGGCCGGAATCGTTGCTGAGATTGTGCTGTTTGGCTCTGGAATCGCCTGGCTGGCAATTGTGACGCATAGCTGGCAGCGCGCTTTGGCGTTTGGGTTGCTGCCATTCTTGTTTGCCGAGGTCATGAAGGTCATGGTTGCGGCCGCATTGGCCCGGCGACTGCAAGGCTCGATGTAACTCGTTAATTGGTGTCTCAATAATGCTGGACGACGATCTTCCCCGGTTTTCGCCGGAGATGTGGCCCTATACCCTATGAGCAGCGCAAATAATAAGATCCGCGAAATCAAGGTGGCGCACAGCCCCGATTCCGATGACGCCTTTATGTTCTATGGCATGGCCACGAACAAAGTGCGTGTGCCGGGAGTCAAGTTCACGCATACTCTCTGCGACATCGAGACGCTGAATCGCAAGGCCCTCGAAGGCTATTACGACATCACGGCTATCTCGTTCCATGCTTATCCGTATTTGCAGGACAAATACGCAATCATGCCCAGCGGAGGCAGTGTAGGAGAAGGCTACGGTCCAATGATCGTGGCGTCGCGCAATATTCCGGTAGAGGAAATTGCCAACATCAAGATTGCTGTGCCTGGGACCATGACGACGGCATACCTCGCGCTCAAGCTGTTCGCACCCAATGTCGTGACCGAGGTGGTTTCGTTCGACGAAATCATCCCCAGAGTGCTGGAAGGTAAATACGAAGCAGGGCTGATCATCCACGAGGGACAACTCACCTTCAACAAAGTGGGCCTGCACCGCATCGTCGACATGGGCAAATGGTGGCGGGACCTGACCGGCATGCCGCTGCCTCTGGGTGGCAATGCCATCAAGCGCGATCTTGGGCCAGCCCTGATCAATTCGTGTTGCAATGCACTGCGCGACAGCATCCAGTACGCCCTGGACAACCGCGAAGAGGCTTTGCAGTACGCGATGCAGTTTGCGCGCGATCTGGACGTGCAGCAGGCTGACAAGTTCGTGGGCATGTATGTTAATGAACGGACTCTTGACTACGGTAAGGACGGTCGAGAGGCGATTAGTGCGCTGCTTGAAATGGGTTTCGAACGAGGCATCATCCCGAATAAGCCAAATGTTGAGTTCGTGGGCGATGCTGCAGTCACTGCCTAGTCAGATCTAGATGTTCGTGGATAGCTAAGAGCCGGCTCTGACGCCGGTTCTTTCTTTTGCAATCACCAAGTCGGTTCCCGGCTCTTCGTCGTGAGCACAGTTCGATAAGATAGAAAACATGCCTGCCGTTCGCGCGGAAAAGATCCTGCCTGGTCAGAACCTGCTCATCGATGCCGATGACACGCTCTGGGAGAACAACATTTACTTTGAGCGAGCAATCACCGATTTCATTTCCTTCCTGAATCACCGTCAGCACACACCCGACGAAGTTCGCCATGTGCTTTACGACGTCGAGCGAGAAAACATCCTGCAATACGGCTACGGCATGCACAGCTTCGCCAACGCGCTGGTGATCTGCTTCGAGAGACTTTCCGTGGAACCGGTCAGTCCTGAGTTACACGAAACCATCCGTGGGATTGCCTACCAAATCGCCGAACATCCCATGGAATTCCTGCCAGAGGTACCTGAAACGCTGGCGGACTTGTCGGGACGGCATCGTCTATTCATGGTGACCAAAGGCAACATCATCGAACAATTGGGCAAGGTCGAGCGCTCCGGACTGAAGGAATACTTTACGGCGATCGAGGTTGTGGCCGAGAAAGACGTTGCTGCGTATCATGCGGTGGTGGAGAAATACGGCTTGGTGCGAGACCTCACCTGGATGATTGGGAACAGTCCGAAATCCGACATCAATCCCGCCCTGGAAGCAGGGTTACACGCGGTGTTCGTTCCCCACGACAACACCTGGATGCTGGAGCGCGACGAGTTGCGCAGCCATGCCGCCGAGGGTTGGTTGCTGCAGGTCGAGAGCTTCGGCCACCTGCGCGATTGCTTCTAGGTAGTCCTCGCCCTGACCCGTAGCCACGACAAACTTTCGCACGATGCTGGGCGAAACGGTTGTCCGCCACCTGGGTGATCGCGACTTGGCCACCGTATTTCCCGAGTTCGACAACTCCCGGCAGATCGTTCCTGTGATATCTGGGATGAGCACCGTGCTAGACCCGGCGCGCATATAATCCTTGCATGGACGAGCAGGATTTTCGCCGCCTTGCGGACGACGCAATTGACGAGCTGAAGCGCAGTCTGTACGAAGCTGAAGGCGAGGCTGACTTCGAAGCCGAGGACAATGCCGGAGCGTTGCATATCAGCTTTGAACAGCCGCCAGGCAAGTTCGTCATCTCACCCAATTCGCCGGCGCGGCAAATCTGGATTTCAGCGTTGTCCACAAGTTTCAAGCTCGACTGGTCTGACGAGAAGAAAGACTTTGTCTTGACAAAGACCGGTGAGGGAATCAAAAGGCTGGTCAATCGCCTGATCAATGAACAACTGGGCGAGCAGGTCATCACGCTGCGATAAAGAACGACTGGGTGTTTCACCTCAGTACCGATCGACCAGTCCTCGGCTCCTACGTCGTCACTTTCGCTCGGAGTTCGCATGATCTAAGATCACTGCGAGTTCCGACACCATGATCCGACATCTCGTTACCCGCCCGTGCCTCCCCTTACTTGCGGCTCTTCTGTTCGGAGCCTCCGCGCATGCCCAGTGGACGGCACCCAATCCGGTCGCCAGTTTTGACAAGCAGCAAGACGGCGTCGTCTTCCACATGAAAATCGGCGCCCTACGATTACAGGTCTGTGCCCCTGCGATTATTCACGTGATGTACTCGCCAGTGTCGTCCTTTTCGGCGAACACCAACCCCGCGATAATCAAGATACGCTGGCCCGAGTCAGTGTGGACGTTACAAGACACTGATAACGAAATCGCTTTGCAGACGGCCGCTCTCAAAGTCGCCGTCGATCGCAAGACCGGGGCAGTAACATACTCGGACCTCACTGGCCACGTACTGCTGCACGACGACTCCAAAACGATGACGCCAGTAACCGTCAACGGCGAGCAGACTTACCGATCCGAGGACTACACGACTCTCGGCGGATACGGATCAACCGAGGCGCTCTACGGATTGGGGCAGCATCAGGCAGGGGTATGGAATTATCGCGGCGAGTCGGTCGACTTGTCGCAGGACAACACCAGCATCGCAGTGCCGCTCATGGTTTCAAGCGCTGGCTATGGGCTGTTCTGGAACAATACCTCGCGCAGTCGCTTCAACAATCGCTTCGTGCATGCGATGTACGTCAGTTCGGAGATTGCGGATACCATCGATTATTACTTCCTTTATGGACCGGAACTCGACAAGGTTGTAGCGGAATATCGCGACTTAACCGGCACGGCTCCCATGTTTGGCAAATGGGCGTACGGCTTTTGGCAATGCAAGAACCGCTACAAAACGCAAGCGGAACTCTTGGGCGTGGCCCAAAAGTACCGCGAACTAAGTATCCCCGTCGACAACATCGTGCAGGACTGGTTCTGGTGGAACCGCAAGGGCGAGCACGTCTTCAATGAGAATTATCCCGATCCCAAGGGAATGGTCGATGAGCTGCATCGGGAGAATTTCCACCTGATGATATCGGTGTGGCCGTTCTTCGAGCCAGGCTCAACCGCGTACAACACCATGGATAAGAACGGCTGGTTTGTCGACAAGACGGTTATTGCCAAGCCCCCTTACCACAAGGCAGAAATGGCGGTGTATGACGCGAGCAATCCGGCGGCCCGCAAATATTACTGGCAGCTCATGAACGATGCTTTGTTCAAGATTGGTGTGGATGCCTGGTGGCTCGATACGACGGAGCCTGAGACCGAAGGGCGCGAGGAAAACATTCAGCTCAATCACAAGCTAGCGATTGGCAGCGGCAATCGGTTCGTCAACATCTTTCCTCTCATGACGACGACTGCCGTCTATGAAGGCCAACGCGCCGCATCGAACGAAAAACGCGTGTTCATTCTTTCGCGCTCGGCTTTTGCGGGGAGCCAGCGGAATGCTGTCACGGCATGGTCAGGCGATATCAATTCAGATTGGATCACCTTCAGACGTCAGATTCCTGCCGGATTGAATTTCGAACTCTCGGGGCTTCCCTACTGGACGACCGACATCGGTGGATTCGTGAGCGGGAATCCCGACGATCCTGCTTATCGCGAGCTCTTCATCCGCTGGTTCGAGTTTGGTACATTCAGCCCGATATTTCGTGTCCACGGCACCCGCAGCAACGACCAGAACGAGTTGTGGTCGTACGGGGCGGAGGCCCAGAAGATTCTGACCAGCTATGACCGCCTGCGCTACCGCTTGATGCCCTATATCTATTCGATGGCGTGGATGGTGACGAATGAAAACTACACGCCGATGCGCGCACTGGCGATGGATTTCCGCTCCGATCCGAGGGCGCTGAACGTGGGCGACCAGTTCATGTTCGGCCCAGCGCTGCTGGTGAATCCGGTAACCGAACCCAGTGCGAACCGCCGGCAAATGTATTTGCCCAATGCGACCTGGTACGACTTTTGGACCGGACAGCAGCAAACTGGCGGCAAGATGATCGATGCCGCTGCACCAATTGATCGCATGCCGCTGTATGTTCGCGCGGGTTCCATCATCCCGATGAGTCCTGACCTGCAATATGCGACTGAGAAGCCGGCCGATCCGATCGAATTGCGCGTCTATCGTGGGGCCGATGGCGCGTTCACGCTCTACGAAGATGAGAACGACGGCTATAACTACGAGAAGGGTATCTACGCAACCATCCCGATTCATTGGAATGAGGCAACCCAGACGCTCGATATTGGCAAGCGCAAGGGTTCGTTTCCCGGAATGTTGGAAAGCCGGACATTTGAAATTGTATTTGTGATTGAAAATCACGGCATCGGAATTGGACCGACCAGGGGCGCCGACAAGACTGTGCGCTACACGGGAGAGAGCGTGTCGGTGAAGCCCTAACGCGGACAATTACCTCCCGCAGGGAACTTGTGGTCGTCTGATACTATCCGCAGCATGTCAGTGAATACGATTGACGAAGTCATCTCGGCGCTCGACACGATCATCCAGCAAGCGTGGGAGCAGAAGAGCCGTATCGGTTATTTTGCGGTGCTCTATCGACGCGTTACGCGCGCTGTCCGCGACGGACTAAACAGCGGACGCTTTCAGAATGGATCCCTGATGGAACAGTTGGACGTTGTATTTGCGTCGCGCTACCTTGACGCCCTCGCAGCGTACCAGTCAGGCCTGACACCAAGCCGCAGCTGGAAATTAGCATTCGACGCATGCAGCGATGACACTTGCCTGATACTGCAACACCTGTTGGCGGGAATGAATGCGCACATTAACCTCGATTTGGGTGTAGCCAGCGCTCAAGTCAGCCCAGGCGATCAACTTCCTCTACTCCAAGCGGATTTTAATGAAATAAACGACGTTCTCGCGGCACAGGTCGGGGCGGTCGAGTCGGAAATGGCGGCTCTGTCTCCGCTCATCAAGAACCTGTCGAAAGTAGGCCTGAGCAGCGAAACCACGTTAATCAATTTCAATATTGGATTGGCGCGAAATGCGGCTTGGTTTGTTGCACAGCGCTTAGCTAGCGAACCTGGAATTCTGCACACAATCACGATTGACGGACTTGATTTGGCGGTGTCGGTAGAAGGAAGAGCCATTCTGTACCCGCCGTCCCATGCCGAGGCACTCGCAGAGATCCTCGCTGCCGAATTCAGGGATGTGAAGGGCGTAATCGAAATCCTGTCGCAGGACCAGCCGAAATCGGTACCAACGTTAACTGGCGACTAACGACCATGGGTGGCTCCGCAACTCGGCCGTGCACTCTTAATGCAGTTTCAGCAGAATACCGATAGAGGTCGCCTGACGGCCTATTTACGTCCCTAGGCTATGTGATTGGATTCTTGGAGCGAGCGTCTTCGACCGTGCTCGCAAAAGTAAACAGGTTATCTACCTTGGTGGCCTTCAGCGAGTTGAGCAAACGCTCGGTCGCGCCAACCACGATGAGTTTACGGCCAGCGTTCGCCCGTGACACGTGAGCCCCTACCAGGCAACCGATGCCTGCCGAATCGATGTAGGGAACGTCAGCCACATCCACGATGAGCAGGCTGGATTGGTCGCTCCTGACCATTGATTGGAAGCTGAAGAAGTTACCCAGCAACAAGGGACCGTGCAGGCGAAGGATCATGCTGGCACCACCAGCATCGTCCACACGCTCAATCTCCAACGATTTTTCTTGCATAGCGATGTATGTTATAACCCGCGGGTGCTGCGGGAGTGTTAATTTTCGTTTACCACACTCCGTTACAAGTGAGGAGTGTTGTCGAGAGCAGGCTCGCTCTTGGCAGGCGAGCCATTGTGGTTCAAGTCAACGTCGGACTTGCCTTGCACAGCACCTCCACGTGAGGTTTGCTGGGATGCCCCAAGCGCTGTCGACGACGCGGTTGTCTTTTGACGACTTGCGGTAGTACTTGCTGTCGCTGGAGGTTGATGCTTGGTAGTCGTTGGCGGCGTCTGGGGCTGGCGATGAAACACGGCATGATCGTGGCCCGTATAGCGTTGGGCTGAAAGTCCTGTGGACAATGCCAACAAAACAAGGGCGGTCCGGAGAATCGTGGTGTTCGATTGGTACATAAGCTACTTAACGATATATGACCCCATGTGATTCTAGAGCAATCTGAGGAACCTTGGGAAGCGGCTTGTTGGATCCCCTTTATGCCACTTTCGAGGGATTCAGGCGAGTTACCTCTTTTCGGGAGAGAGTTTTGGGCCACTGACCCTAGGGAGACTCTGAACAAGTACTTCGATTTCCACCGATCTGCGGTTTAGATTGAGAGGAAATTTGGCGGAGGGCTGGTAGAGCGATGCAACAGCAGACACTGGCGATGGCGAACGGGTTT